>Ga0334901_1000009_pt1 | contig 379763 bp, 316 predicted proteins | sample GraSluR3_MG_3_FD_207216 | JGI IMG/M metagenome (GOLD analysis project Ga0334901, IMG submission 207216) | Sludge microbial communities from methane-producing bioreactor in Wageningen University, Netherlands - Granular Sludge_15_08-R3 | ecosystem: Engineered > Bioreactor > Anaerobic >... | reverse complement strand
AAGAACTTAATTATACAAGGGAAAGATTTGTTTTTGTTTCGGGTATAGGTTGTTCTTCCCGTTTTCCATATTACATGGATACATATGGTTTCCATGGTATACATGGCCGTGCCTCGGCAATAGCAACCGGAATAAAGGTTGCCAATCCTACTTTGACCGTATGGCAAATTACAGGTGACGGGGATGCATTGGCAATAGGAGGTAACCACTTCATTCACGCTATACGCAGGAATATTGACATTAATATAATTTTGTTCAACAATCAGATTTACGGACTGACAAAAGGCCAGTATTCTCCAACTTCAAAATTGGGAATGGTCACAAAAACATCTCCTTACGGTACTGTAGAACATCCGTTCAATCCGGGTTCCTTGGTGCTTGGTGCAAGGGGAACATTCTTTGCAAGAAGCATTGACGTTGAACTTAAGCTCACCCAAAGCATTATGCTTGAATCTGCAAAACATGACGGGACTGCGGTTGTGGAGATGTTGGTGAATTGCGTAATATTCAATGACAGAACACACTCACTGGTTTCTGACAAGGATGTTCGTGCAGAGAGGACCATTGTTCTCAAACATGGTGAGCCTATGATATACGGGAAAAACCGGGACAAAGGCCTTGTCATGGAGGGTAACAGCCTGAAATCTGTTGTTATAGGAGAAAACGGCATAACCGAAAAAGATTTGCTTGTTCATGATGCCCATATAGAAAACCCCGGCCTGCATTCTATGCTGATAGATATGAAGTGGCCGGAAATGCCTGTTGCATTGGGCGTGATAAGGGCTGTGAAAGACAAAACCTATGACGACAATGTCAGGGACCAGGTAATTGATGCCAGGGAACATGCACAAATACATAACATGGATGAATTGTTGCACAGTGGTGCAACCTGGGAAGTGAAATAGATTTCTAACAAACATACCAAACATTATTAATATTCTAATTATGAAAGTAGCTGAAATTATGGCCTCCCTTGAAAGGAAGTATGGTCATGAAAAAGAGTATCTCCAAGCTGTACATGAGGTTCTTGAGTCTATAGAGCCTATTTACAACCAGCATCCGGAATTCCAAAAGGCAAAAATTGTAGAAAGGCTTGTTGAGCCCGACAGGATCTTTACTTTCCGTGTGACATGGCAAGATGATAAAGGAGAGGTTCACACAAACCTTGGTTTCAGGGTACAGTTCAATAATTCCATTGGCCCGTACAAAGGCGGATTCCGTTTCCATCCTTCAGTGACTCCTTCGGTTCTCAAGTTCCTGGGTTTTGAACAAACATTCAAAAATGCCCTTACAACCCTTCCTATGGGTGGTGGCAAAGGTGGCTCTGACTTTGATCCAAAAGGAAAGTCGGATGCAGAGATCATGAGGTTCTGCCAAGCGTTCATCACTGAATTGTGGCGTCACCTGGGTCCGGATACCGATGTTCCTGCCGGTGACATTGGAGTTGGAGCAAGGGAAGTTGGATACATGTACGGATGGTACAAGAAACTTGCCCGTGAGAATACAGGTGTTTTGACCGGAAAAGGATCTACCTGGGGTGGTTCACTTATCCGTCCGGAGGCAACCGGTTTTGGTGGTGTGTATTTTGTAACCCACATGCTTGCAACCAAAGGTATAGATATCAAAGGAAAAACAGTTTCCGTATCCGGATTCGGTAACGTTGCGTGGGGCGCTGCCAAAAAGGCAACAGAGTTGGGAGCAAAAGTTATTGCATTGTCCGGACCTGATGGTGTTATTATTGACGAGGCTGGAATGACCGAAGAGAAGATTGAATATATGTTGGAGTTGCGTGCATCTAACAACGATGTTGTAGCTCCATACGCTGACAAATTCCCCGGATCAAAGTTTATCGCAGGCAAAAAATCTTGGTCGGTCAAAGTTGATATTGCCCTTCCTTGTGCTTTCCAGAACGAACTTAACGGAGAAGATGCCAAGCAACTTGTGGCAAACGGCGTAGTGTGTGTTGGGGAAATCTCCAACATGGGCTGTACTCCTGAGGCTATTGCCGAATTCCAGAAAGCAAAAGTGCTTTTTGCACCCGGTAAAGCTGTGAACGCAGGTGGTGTAGCCGTTTCCGGATTGGAAATGACCCAAAACGCCATGCATATCAGCTGGACAGCAGAGGAGGTTGATGCCAAACTGAAGCAGATCATGGAAAACATACATGAACAATGTGTCAAATATGGCAAACAAAGTGATGGATACATCAACTATGTGAACGGAGCAAACATTGCAGGATTCATGAAAGTTGCCAGGGCAACCCTAGAACAAGGCCTTTGCTAGAATAGTTAAACATTGCTGTATTGCAGCAGGAATAAGGAAAAGCACTCTCAGGAGTGCTTTTTTTTCTTTATAAGTAAAAAGGTAACTCCCTTAATATAAAACTTTTATTTTCTTTTTCAATTAAGGTAAAAAATTTTAGTATTAGAAAAAAAATATTATCTTTGTTTATAAGATTTTTAACCAAAATTTAACATAACCAAAATACTTAAATTACTAACCAAAACTTTTTTACATGAAAAAAATTAAACTTCTCTTAACAGGCCTGTTGCTTGTTTTGGCGTTTGGTATCACCACTGCCCAAAACATTCAGGTAACAGGTACTGTGACAGATGCAAATACAGGTGAACCTGTATCTTTTGCATCGGTTCAGCTGAAAGGGACTTCGGTAGGAACCGCTACTGATTTGGATGGAAAGTACACTATCAGTGCGCCTGGAAACGGCATCCTTGTCTTCAGCTTCATAGGTTACACAACAGTTGAAGTTCCTATTAACCAAAGAGCAGTGGTCAACCTTACAATGGCTCCCGATGCAGTTGCATTGGAAGATGTGTTGGTGGTTGCTTACGGTACAGCTAAAAAGGAATCATTTACTGGTTCTGCTCAAGTTGTACGTGCCGATAAAATTGAAAAAAGAACAGTTGCCAATGTAACCAAAGCACTTGATGGTATGGCTGCCGGAGTACAAACAACTTCGGGTTCAGGACAGCCTGGTGCCGGAGCATCTGTTATAATCAGGGGATTTGGTTCAATGAGTGCGTCAACAGCACCCCTTTATGTGGTTGACGGCATTCCATATGACGGTGCAATTAATGCGATCAATCCTAACGATATTGAATCAATGACAGTTATCAAGGATGCCTCTGCAGGTGCTCTGTATGGTGCAAGGGGTGCCAATGGTGTTGTTATGATAACAACAAAAAAAGGGTCAGAAGGTACTTTGTCTGTTAACTTTAAAGGAAGTTGGGGGTTTGCTTCAAGGGCTATCCCTACTTACGAGACCATGGATGCATATGAGTGGACTGAGGATGTTTACTTTATGTATAAAAACAAGCTTATTGCAGATGGACTTGCGCCTGCTTCTGCGGGGTCAGCAGCCATGCAAGAGATGGCAACCGGAGCAACTAAAATATTTGGTAACCAACAGCAATACAACCCATTTAACAGAGCTGCAAATGATTTGATAGACCATAATACTGGACAAATTTATGATGGTACTACATTGAAGTGGAACGAAGACTGGTTGGATTTGGCTACTGCTGATGCACCTTTACGCCAGGAATACCAGATGATTGTCAGTGGTGGATCAAACAAAACAAACCATATGTTCTCCCTTGGTTATCTCAACGAAGAGGGTTTGGTTAAGTCTACAAAATTTGAAAGGTTTTCTGGTCGTGCAAACGTAGATACTAAGGTAACTGAATGGTTCAAAACTGGGTTGAATGTGAACTTTGCTGGTAATACTACAAATAGTACCACGTTAGGATCCGGATCTACAAGTAGTTCTGCATATTCAAATATTTTTTACAGTGCCATGCTTATGGCGCCAATATATCCGGTTTATTTGAAGGATGAAGCTGGAAATACAGTTTATGACGATTCTGGTATTGCCCAGTACGATTGGGGAGAAGACAGACCTGCAGGTGCAAGTGCCGGATGGAATCCTCTTGCTAACCTAGAAGAAGATAAATATTTGGGTACAACTGATAATATCAGTGGCAGGACATTTGTTGAGTTAGGAGGTCTTGAGCAGGGAGCATTAAGAGGACTAAAGTTTTCATCAAATTTTGGTTTTGATTATGCTTTATCAAAGAGTAAAACATATTATAACCCATATTTTGGTAATGCAAACAACTTGGGTGGACTTTTGGCAATATCAAATGGCAGGACATTCAGCTATACCTTTAACCAGTTGGTAACTTGGGATCGTACCTTTGGAAGGCATCATTTTGATATCTTAGCTGGGCATGAGTACTATAAGTACAACTACCAATATTTGTACGGAGAGAAGTCCGGATTCCCGTTTGGGGGTTTATATGAGCTTGATGCAGCTACAAATATTAGGGATGCAAGTTCATATGAGAACAATTATGCTATAGAATCATATCTCTCCAGATTCAACTATGATTTTGACGATAAGTATTACTTTTCTGCAAGTTATCGTAAAGATGGATCATCCAGATTCAATGAGGATGGACGTTGGGGAGATTTCTGGTCAGTAGGAGGTAGTTGGAGAATTTCACAAGAATCATTTATGCGCTCCATCGACTGGATAAATAATTTGACTCTAAAAGCTTCTTATGGTGTGCAAGGTAACGATAATATCGGATCCCTTTATGCATGGCAGGCTTTCTATTCACTTGCTTATCCTAACCAAGCAATGCCGGGTGCCATTGTTTCTTCTCTAGAAAACAAAGATTTGAAATGGGAAAAAAATAATAACTTTAACGTGGGTATAGAAGCAAGGTTGTTGGATAAACTATCAATAACTGCTGAGTATTACCATCGTGAAACAGCAGATATGCTCATGGATTTCCCAATGGCGTTATCTCTTGGATTCAGTGGCTATTCAAAGAACGTAGGTTCAATGCAAAATAGTGGTTTGGAACTTACATTATCTATGGATATTTTAAAGAAACATGATCTTTATTGGAATATGACATGGATGGGTTCTACAGTAAGCAACGAAGTTACAAACTTGGCTGATAAACCGGAGATACTTTCTGGTAGTTATATAATTAAAGTTGGAGAGGCTATGAACTCTTTCTATCTGTCTGAATCTGCCGGTATAGATCCTGCAACCGGAAACAAACTATACTGGGTATGGGATGAAACAGATGGCGTTAAGGGCGATAAATACATTAGCAGTGATTACCAAAAAGCCCTGCAATGTCGTGATGTAGTTGGAAGTCGTATACCTGACTTGTACGGATCTTGGGCGAACGATTTTAAATACAAAGGATTTGACATGAGTATAATGACTACGTATTCAATAGGTGGTAAAATGTTGGATGGGGTTTATAATACATTGCTATACAACACCTATGTAGGCCAGGCAGCTCATAAAGACAGACTTGAGAAAGCATGGAAAAAGCCAGGTGATATTGCAGAAGTTCCTCGTATTGACGGAAACGGGTCTGCAAAGATTACTCGAACTGCCGACGAATTATTCGATGCTTCTTATTTTGCTATTAAGAATATAACACTTGGTTATACGCTTCCGAAAAGATGGACAAATAGCATTAAATTACAGTCTGTAAGATTTACTGTAACTGCAGATAATCTCCATGTGTTTACAGCTCTGAAAGGTATGGATCCTCAGTATAACTTTACGGGTGGTACAGGGTATTCCTACACTCCTTCAAGGACAATATCAATGGGATTAGATATTAGGTTTTAAAAAACGATAAGAAATGAAAAAGATATATTTACTATTGTCAATTGTGAGTTTGTTCTTTATGAGCAGTTGTTCGGAAGACAGACTCAATACTGACCCAACAAACAGAGTTTCTGGAACTGCGATTTTTGCAGATGCCCAAAATTCACTTACAGCTATAAACGGAATGTACAGAATGATGTATACCGGTGGATGGGGTGGAGGCTGGAATGATGAAAATGGCGGTTTGCCAGCTTTCATTTTGGTATTTGACCTTATGGCTGATGACCATTTGATGGATGCATCAGGTTCCGGATGGTTTTGGTATGATTACGGTTTTGATACATGGGGTGACTGGACGCATACATCCGGGCACCAATACCATATGTGGAACTTTTTTTACAAGTTGATTGCCAATGCCAATTATGTAATTGCTCAAGAAGGAAATATCCCTGGAGATGAGAATGTAGCTAATTATTCAGTAGGACAAGCTTATGCTATTCGTTCTTTTGCTTATATGTGGTTGGTTCAGGTTTATGCTCAAAGCTGGGATGTTTCAAAACCAGGAGTGCCTCTTTATAATGAGCCTACTATTGCTGGTTCGGTTGGTAACCCAAGGGGTACTGTACAGGATGTGTTTACACAAGCAAATTTAGATATTGATAAGGCAATCGAATTGCTGGAATCTACTACAGTCGTTCAAATGCACCGTTCACACATAGACAAGTATGTGGCTTATGGATTAAAGGCAAGACATGCTCTGGTTCAAAAAAATTATCCGGTTGCTTTGGAGTTTGCTGTAGAAGCAATGGACTCACCAAGGAGTATTGCACCGTTTGCTGATATCAGGAACGTAAATGATATTTCAAAAAGAAATGTGCTATGGGGCTTGGGTATCCAGACAGACCAAGCAATGGGCAACTGGGATATCTATACGCATATGGATGCAGATTCAAAAACTACGTACTCAAAAGGCAGACACCTAATATCTTCATGGCTTTACGACAGAATTCCAAATGAGGATGCAAGAAAAGAATGGTGGACAGCTCCATTACCACAAGAAGAGTGGGGTGAAGCGGGTACAGAAAATGGATCTAAAAGGTCTTGGTGTCAAACTAAAAAAGTTTTCATTGATGCTTCTTCGCAAACTGGAGATCATGTACTTATGAGGGAGGAAGAGATGGCTCTGATAGCCGCAGAGGCTGCGTGTCATTTGGAAAGGTATCCAGAAGCCCGTCAGTATGTTTCTATGGTCGGTTCAACACGTATGCCAGATTATGAAACTCGTTTGGAAAACTTCTCAAATAGCAAGGTATACAACGCAAATACTCACGCAAATTTAGTAACCCTGATGGATGAAATATTATTTCAAAGGAGGGTTGAACTTTGGAGTGAAGTTCCTAGGTTGCACGACTTGTTGAGGCTGGGTTTAGGATTTGACAGGAATTATGATGGATCAAATCATACAATCAGGTTAAACAGCGTGAATACAAGCCCTAACTCTCCTGCTTTCATACTGTGGATTCCTCGTGCAGAATTTGACGGAAATGAGAATATGGATGCTACTACTGACCAAAATCCTCGTCAATATTAGAAGAATTATATAACTAATAAAGAATTATTCTATGAAAAAGATACTATATATTACAAGTATTTTGTGCGTTCTTCTATTCACATCTTCATGTGAACAGGAGAGGGTGCTGTACAGTGGAGATGGAGGAGCTGAGGTCTCCTTTCCTTCAAATGTTATAAGGTTCCAGATGGTTGCGGAAGATAATAATCAGTTTCAGGTTGAACTCTGGAGGGGTAATACATCTGGAAGTTTATCTGTTCCTGTTACAATTTCAGGTGCAACCAGCTACTTTACACCAAATAAGAATCAGTTTGATTTTGCCGATGGTGAAAGCAAAGCTCTTTTAACCTTTAGTTATGATGACCTAAATAACTTTGCAGGGGAATCCTACTCAATAAAGGTTGAAATAACTGATGAAAGTCAATTATCTCCTTCTGGCAAGGGAGTTCTCAATATTACCACCCAACGGAAATTGACTTTTCAACCTGTAGGAACAGGTACATTTAATTCAATGTTTTTTGAAGAGGCTTGGTCTCAAGATCTCCTGAAGGCTGCTGAGGCGGATTATTACAGATTACCAAACCTATATTATAATGGTTATCACCTTGAGTTTACTGTTGACAATGGTGTAATTGGAATTGCAAAACAGCCAATGGGTTATAATCACTCATCTTATGGAATGGTTTCATGGGATCCAAGGTATCCAAGCGAATGCGTTGTAACTGGAAAAGTTTATAATTTCACGGTTGCCTTTACTGTAAGTGTAGGATCCTTTGGTAAGTTTTTTGAAACATTGACAATGCCTTAAAATTTATTTTTTTAATCAAAAGGGGTCGTTTTACGATCCCTTTTTTTTATCATTTTTTTTGGATTTTGAAGCAGATAATATTCTTGATGTGTATGTTCCCGTTTTGCTTTTAATTTAAAAAAAATTCATACATTTGTTAAATATATTAATGATAATTGTCTAGTATTGAAGTGAAATGAAAAAAAATATAAAAGCAAGCATAATCTTAATAATATCAATAGTTGCCTTATTTTCTTGTGAAAAAGAGGTCCCTACTGTTTTGGATTTATCCACAACAAATCTTTTGTTGCCAAATATTAATGCAGAAGCAACTGTAGAGATAACTGCAAATGGTAATTGGACAGCATCTGTTGCATCAACTTGGTGTACTGTATCACCAACAAGCGGTAACGGGAATGGAATCCTTGAAATTATAGCAACAGATAATGTTGGTGATAAGGAAAGGAGTGTTACTGTAAGTATCAACAGTAAGGAGATTACAAAATATGCCAAAATAACCCAAGATGTGCCATCTCTGGAATTGGATAACATACAATTCAATTTTTCTAAAGAGGCTAGTTCTGCATCTTTAACTATATCATCAAATACGGCATGGGAAATTGCCATTCCATCCAATATTGGGTGGATTGCAGCAACTCCTGATAAAGGTGAAGGAAATGCAAACGTTTCGTTTTCAATTTCAAATAATATTGACGCTGAAAGAAGTGCTGATATAGAAATTTTGTACAGCAATAAAAGTAAGATAGTGACGATCGTTCAAGAGCGTGGTAAAAACGGTATTCCAAGTTCACCTGTCCTAAAGGCTCCTTTGGCTGATGCTGTCAATATTTCAAGATTGCCTGCTTTTAGGTGGTCCACATCAAATGATCCAGATGGTGATCATGTTTCTTATATTTTTGAATACGGCATTAATCCTGATTCATGGGATGTTTCAATTCCTGTTGATGATACTGTTTATTATATGCCTGCTTATTTGGAATCAAATACAAAATATTTTTGGCAAGTAACTGCTGTCGATGAATTTGAAGGAAAGAGTTCTACAATCTCTCAAAATAGTTTCACAACAGGTATTTCAACTAGTTATTTCAATGGTGAGTACAGATTATACCAAGAGAACACAAAGGGTCAGAAACCGTCTGTAATCATATTTATGGGCGATGGATACCAGGCAGAGGACCATTTTGACGGGGGAAGATATGACAATCATCTGGACGAAGGTATTGAAGCGTTCTTTTCGGTTGAGCCTTACAAATCTTACCGGGAATATTTTACTGTATACAAGGTTGGGGCATATTCAAGGGATAGCGGAGTTAAACAGACCGACAAGAATTTGATGAAACATTCTGTTTTTGAAACCGATTTCCTTGGAGGATCTTCCCTTAGTACAAATACAGACAAAGTATTTGATTATGCACGTGTTGTGCCCGGGATTGACGACGAGGCTCTAAAAAACACATTGATTGTGTTGGTAGTTAATGAAAACAGGTATGCAGGTACTTGCTGGATGTGGTCTGACGGAAAGGCTATTGCTATAGTCCCTGTTAGTCGTTCCGGTCAAGATGGACAGGCATATCCCAATATTGTAAATCACGAGGCAGGTGGACATGGTTATGGAAGATTGGCAGACGAATATATAAGTTCCCAAAATATTGGTAAGACTCTACCGGAATCTGATGTTACCTCATTCCAATCATGGGTAAGAAATGGTTTTTATCCAAATGTAGATCTAACAGGAAACCTGAATGAGGTAAAATGGAAATATTTTCTTGGGGAACCAGGGTATTCGAGGGTAGGTACATACGAGGGTGCATATTATTATACATATGGAGCTTGGAGGCCAGAGACATCCAGCTGCATGGTACACAATGAACAATATTACAATGCTCCTTCCAGGGAAGCCATGGTTAAAAGAATTTTGAAAACTGCCGGGGAGACTTTTAGTTTTGAAATATTCTTGGAGAAGGATGTGCAAAAAAGTCCCGATGCCAAGATGGCTACTAAGTCGTTCAATCCACTAACATTCATACCTTTGGCTCCGCCTGTAATGGTCAGGTAGTTTCATTTGAATCATATTTTACAAAACAAAAAAGAGGGTGATTTTATTGTCACCCTCTTTTTTGTTTTGAGCAGGAACTACTCTAAAGCTCTTCTTTCTTGCTCTTGAATGCCCTTTGGTAGTCGTCCTTGGAAGTAACGATAATCTTTTCGTACTCCCTTGATCCTGTTCCGGCTGGAATAAGATGACCACAGATGACATTCTCTTTGAGTCCTTCCAGAGTATCTTTCTTTCCAAATGTGGCAGCTTCGGAAAGAACTTTTGTTGTCTCCTGGAATGATGCTGCAGACATAAAGCTGTTTGTACGTAACGCAGCACGTGTGATACCCTGCAGAACCTGGTTGGAAGTGGCAGGAACTGCATCCCGTGCTTCTACAAGTTTCAAGTCCCTTCTTTTTAGCATTGAGTTTTCTTCACGCAACCTTCTTACAGATACAATCATACCTGGTTTCAATTCAGGTGAGTCTCCGGAATCCTGAACTACTTTTTTGTCGTAGATTTCGTCATTTTCCAGCATGAATTCCCATTTGTCCACAAGTTGTTCTGGCAGGAACCTGGTGTCACCAGGATCTACTATTTCCAGTTTGCGCATCATCTGCCTTACTATAACCTCAAAGTGTTTGTCATTTATTTTCACACCCTGCATACGGTAAACCTCTTGTACTTCGTTTACAATATACTCTTGTACCTTGGTTGGACCTTGGATAGCCAGGATATCGGTAGGGGAGATTGAGCCGTCTGATAAGGCCATACCTGCTCTTATATAGTCGTTTTCCTGTACCAATATTTGTTTTGACAGAGGCACAAGGTATCTCATCTCTTCTCCGGTTTTGGATTTGATAATAATCTCCCTGTTACCACGTTTGATTTTACCCATTTGTACCTCACCATTAATTGCCGAGACAACTGCAGGATTTGATGGATTGCGTGCTTCAAAGAGTTCTGTTACCCTAGGGAGACCACCGGTGATATCACCAGATTTTCCAATAGCCCTTGGTATCTTGAGAATAATGTCGCCAGATTTGATTTTTTTGCCGTTTTCTACAATAATATGGGCTCCTACAGGAAGGTTGTATTGGCGAAGTTCGTTTTTATTTTCGTCAACAATCTTGATTGTAGGGTTCTTGGATTTATCCCTTGATTCAATGACCACTTTTTCTTTGTGCAGAGAGTATTCATCGGCTGCCTCTTCGCGGAAGGTAACACCTTCAATAAGGTTGTCAAATACTACTTTACCACCCATCTCTGCAATGGTCAAGGCGTTGTAAGCATCCCACTCGCAAATCTTGTCGCCTTTTTTGACACTGTCTCCGTTCTTTGCAAAAAGGGTAGCTCCATAAGGGATGTTGTGGGTAGAAAGGACAATTGCTGTGTTTACATCAACAATACGCATTTCTGCTGTCCTGCCAATAACAACCTCTATTTGTTCGCCTGCAGCATTCTCTTTTACCAATGTCCGTAGCTCTTCGAATTCAAGACGACCATCGTATCTGGCAAGAATTTCATTTTCTGAAGCAATACTGGATGCAGTACCACCGACGTGGAATGTACGCAGGGTAAGCTGTGTACCAGGTTCTCCGATGGATTGTGCTGCAATAACCCCAACTACTTCTCCAATTTCTACCATCTTACCCCTTGCGAGGTTACGACCGTAGCATTTTGCACAAACACCTTTCTTGGATTCACAAGTCAGTACAGACCTGATTTCTACGTGTTCTATAGGAAGTGATTCAATAAGGGCTGCTATCTCTTCTGTTATTTCCTGTCCAGTCTCTATGATGATTTCTCCGGTCAAAGGATTGTATACATCATGCACCGAAGTACGGCCAAGTATCCTGTCGTAAAGTGACTCTACAACTTCATCTTTGTTTTTGATTGCCGTTGCCACCAAACCTCTTAAGGTTCCGCAATCTTCTTCATTTATGATTACATCGTGAGAGACATCCACAAGCCTACGGGTCAGGTAACCAGCATCAGCTGTCTTTAACGCAGTATCGGCAAGACCTTTACGGGCACCGTGTGTAGAAATGAAGTACTCCAATACAGATAGACCCTCTTTGAAGTTGGAAAGGATAGGGTTTTCTATAATCTCTGCTGAAGAAGCACCTGATTTCTGTGGTTTTGCCATCAAACCCCTCATACCGGAGAGCTGGCGGATCTGTTCTTTGGAACCCCTGGCTCCTGAGTGTAGCATCATATATACAGGATTGAATCCTTGCCTGTCGGTAGCAATCCTTTTCTCTACTATATTGGTAAGTTTAGAGTTTGTTGCTGTCCATATGTCAATGATTTGATTGTACCTTTCATTATTGGTAATCAAACCATTATTATATGAGAACAGGATGTTCTCCACCTGTTTGTAGCCATCTTCGATGAGCGTTGCCTTTTCTTCCGGAATGATAACGTCATCCAGGTTGAAAGACAAACCTCCTTTGTATGCCATGCTGAATCCAATCTCTTTTATATCATCCAAAAACTGTGCTGTCCGTGCCACGCCGGAAACTTTCAGAACATTTCCGATGATATCCCTTAAAGATTTTTTTGTCAGGATTTCATTTATATAACCAACCTCTTTGGGTACAACCTGGTTGAAAAGGATACGGCCTACAGTTGTTTTTATCATCCTGTTACCGGCAGATAAATCGGAATAGTCTTTTGGTATCCTTACTTCTATCTCTGCATGCAGAGCTACGGTTCCTTCGTTGTAACCAATGATTACCTCTTCCGGTCCGTAGAACTTCATTCCCTCTCCTTTTGCCTGCGGGCGTGTTTTGGTTATGTAATAAAGCCCTAGTACCATGTCCTGGGAAGGAACGGTAATTGGTGCTCCGTTTGCAGGATTAAGGATATTGTGTGATCCCAACATAAGAAGTTGTGCTTCCAATATTGCTGCATTTCCCAATGGAAGGTGAACCGCCATTTGGTCACCATCAAAGTCGGCGTTGAATGCAGTACATGAAAGTGGATGTAGCTGGATTGCTTTTCCTTCTATTAGTTTAGGCTGGAATGCTTGTATACCAAGCCTGTGAAGGGTTGGTGCCCTATTCAGCATAACAGGGTGTCCCTTCATTACGTTTTCAAGGATATCCCAGATAACCGGATCTTTCCTGTCCACGATTTTCTTGGCAGATTTTACAGTCTTGACAATGCCTCTCTCAATCAGTTTCCGGATTACAAAAGGTTTGAATAACTCTGCTGCCATATCTTTAGGGATACCACATTCGTGCATCTTAAGTTCTGGCCCTACAACAATTACTGAACGTGCAGAGTAGTCAACCCTTTTACCGAGCAGGTTTTGGCGGAAACGTCCTTGTTTTCCTTTCAGACTGTCAGAAAGTGATTTCAGCGTCCTGTTGGCTTCAGTTTTTACAGCATTTGATTTTCTTGAGTTATCAAATAGTGAGTCAACTGCCTCTTGAAGCATCCTTTTTTCATTTCTGAGGATAACTTCGGGAGCCTTGATTTCTATTAGTCTTTTGAGTCGGTTGTTCCTGATTATAACCCTTCTGTACAAGTCATTAAGGTCAGATGTTGCAAACCTTCCCCCATCCAATGGAACCAATGGTCGCAATTCGGGTGGAATGACAGGTACAACCTTGAGGATCATCCATTCTGGTTTATTGATCTCTTTGGATTCACGGAATGCTTCCACTACACTAAGTCTTTTTAGAGCTTCTGCCTTACGTTGCTGTGAGGTTTCGGTCTCGGTCTTGTGCCTTAGTTCGTAGGATAGCTCGTCCAGGTTGATTCTCTCCAACATTTTGAAGATTGCCTCGGCTCCCATTCCGGCCATGAATTTGTTTGGATCGGTATCATCCAGGTGCTGGTTATCTTTTGGAAGTGTGTCCAGAATTGCAAGGTATTCATCTTCTGTGAGAAAGTCAAGTTCTTTGACCCCATCAGTTGCTTTTACTCCTGCCTGGATTACCACATATCTTTCATAATATATTATGGCTTCCAGTTTTTTGGAAGGAATTCCCAAAAGATATCCGATTTTATTGGGTGTGCTGCGGAAATACCAAATGTGTGCTACAGGCACTGTAAGGGTTATATGTCCCATACGTTCCCTACGCACTTTCTTCTCTGTAACTTCTACTCCGCAACGGTCACAAACAATGCCTCTGTACCTTATTCGTTTGTACTTCCCGCAATGACATTCGTAATCTTTGTACGGACCGAATATCCTTTCGCAAAACAAACCGTCCCTCTCTGGTTTGTAGGTCCTGTAGTTTACTGTTTCCGGTTTCAAAACTTCACCGGAGGATCTTTCCAGGATTTCTTCGGGAGAGGCCAGACTTATTGTGATCTGGTTGAAATTGCTTTTTACCTTTATATCTTTTTTTGTAGACATGTTATTCTATTTCAAAGATTCAAAATACTATAAATAATTAATCAAGGTTAATGCTCAATCCAAGTCCACGGAGTTCGTGGAGAAGAACATTGAGTGATTCCGGAATGCCGGCAGCCGGCATAGGGTCTCCCTTGACTATGGCTTCGTAAGCCCGTGATCTTCCTGTAACATCGTCCGATTTTATGGTCAGGATTTCCTGGAGGATATTGGATGCCCCGAATGCTTCTAGAGCCCAAACCTCCATCTCTCCAAACCTTTGTCCACCAAATTGAGCTTTACCTCCGAGAGGTTGCTGCGTAATTAGTGAATAAGGGCCAATTGAACGAGCATGCATCTTGTCATCAACCATATGACCAAGTTTTAGCATATAGATAACACCTACGGTTGCAGGTTGGTCGAATGGCTCTCCGGTTCCTCCGTCCCTCAGATATGTCTTACCATATTTCGGAACACCGGCTTTGTCTGTTAAATCGGAAATTTCATCCAGCTCAGCCCCATCAAAAATAGGGGTGCTGAATTTAATTCCCAACTCTTTCCCGGCCCAGCCAAGAACTGTTTCGTAGATTTGTCCTAAGTTCATACGCGATGGTACACCAAGCGGGTTTAGAACTATGTCTACAATAGAACCGTTTTCAAGGAAAGGCATATCTTCGTCCCGGACTACTTTGGCAACGATACCTTTGTTACCATGCCTTCCGGCCATTTTGTCCCCGACCTTGATTTTACGTTTCTTGGCAATATAAACTTTTGCCAACTGCATGATTCCGGTTGGTAATTCGTCTCCGATTGTCAGGTTGTATTTGATCCGTTTCAGTTCTGCATCAAACTCTTTATGAGCAATAAGATAATTGTTTATAAGTAGTTTGACTTGGTTGTTAACGTTTTTGTCGGTAGTCCATTTGGTTGGATTGATGTTTTCGTAATCAATCTTTGCCAAAACATCTTTCTTGAAGTCCTCTCCTTTGGCAATAATCTCAACTCCGTAAAGGTCGCTGATTCCATTGGAAGTGGTTTTGAACAACAATGCCATAAGCCTTGTAAGGAAATCTTCCCTTAGGTTCCCTGTTTTACGAGCAAAGTTTTCCTCTGCTTGTTGGATTTGATTCTTGGAAACACTTTTGCCTTTTTTGGAACCCTCCTTTGCAACGCGTGAAAAGAGACGTTTGTCAATTACAGTACCTCTTAGGGATGGAGATGCTTTTAGTGATGCATCTTTTACATCTCCGGCTTTATCTCCGAATATTGCCCTTAGTAGCTTCTCTTCCGGAGATGGATCACTTTCTCCTTTAGGGGTGATTTTACCTATAAGGATATCTCCAGGTTCTACATTGGCACCAATCCTGATAATACCGTTTTCGTCCAGATCTTTGGTTGCCTCTTCACTCACATTAGGAATGTCTGATGTGAGTTCTTCCATACCTCTTTTGGTGTCGCGAACTTCCATGATGTATTCGTCTACGTGTATGGAGGTGAATACATCTTCCCTGAGTAATCTTTCTGAAATTACAATAGCATCTTCAAAATTGTATCCTTTCCATGGCATGAATGCTACTTTGAGGTTGCGTCCCAATGCAAGTTCTCCTTGTTCGGTACCATAACCTTCCGTCAATATCTGGCCCGGTTCTACCTTTTGTCCTTTCCTTACTATTGGTTTGAGGGTTACAGAGGTGTTCTGGTTTGTCTTGCGGTATAGAGGAAGTTTGTAAACAGTGATATCCGGGTCGAAACTCACAAATTTTTCGGCGTCGGTCATCTCATATTTAACATGTATTTCTTTGGCATCGACATATACGATTTCTCCTTTTGCCCTGGCTGTGATTTGTGTCCTTGAATCTTTTATGACAGGACCTTCCAATCCTGTTCCAACAATTGGAGCTTCTGGTTTGATAAGTGGTACGGCCTGCCTCATCATATTAGATCCCATGAGCGCGCGGTTTGCATCGTCATGTTCAAGGAATGGTATAAGTGATGCGGCGATTGAAGCAATTTGGTTTGGAGCCACATCTACAAGATGGACTTCGTCCCTGCCTACTACAGGATAGTCAGCCTCAAAACGGCATTTTATCCTTTCGTCGGTAATAAGGCCATCTTCTGCAATATGTACATTTGCCTGTGCAACCATTTTTTCTTCTTCCTCCTCGGCACTCATATACACAATACCTTTGCCGGTCATATCTACTTTTCCTTCATCCACTTTTCTGTATGGAGTCTCTATGAATCCAAGGTCATTGATTTTTGCGTATACACAAAGGGATGATATCAAACCGATATTCGGACCTTCGGGTGTTTCAATAGGGCAGAGCCTGCCATAGTGAGTATAGTGAACGTCCCTTACTTCAAAACCCGCCCTGTCCCTTGAGAGACCTCCTGGACCCAAGGCAGAAAGCCTTCTTTTGTGAGTCATCTCTGCAAGAGGATTAGTCTGGTCCATAAATTGGGATAGTTGGCTTGTTCCAAAGAACGAGTTGATTACAGATGAGAGAGTTTTTGCATTTATAAGGTCTATTGGCGTAAACACCTCATTGTCCCTTACATTCATTCTCTCTCTTATTGTACGTGCCATACGGGATAGTCCTACACTGAATTGGTTTGCGAGTTGCTCCCCTACAGTGCGTATCCGCCTGTTACTCAAATGGTCGATATCATCAACCATTGCTTTTGAGTTGATTAGCTGTATGAGATATTTGATAATCTCAATAATATCTTGTTTGGTAAGAACGCGGGTATCTACAGGTATATCCAGGTTCAATTTATGGTTGAGCCTGTACCTTCCCACATCTCCAAGGTCATATCTTTTATCGGAGAAGAATAGCTTGTCAATGACATCCCTTGCAGTAGCTTCGTCAGGTGGTTCTGAGTTCCTAAGTTGCTTGTATGTATAAAAAATAGCCTCTTTCTCTGAATTTGTCTGGTCTTTTTGTAGGGTATTGTGAATGATTGCATAGTCATTGACATTGGCATCTTCTTTATGCAGAAGGATGGTGTCAACACCAGATTCCATAATAATTTCTATATGTTCCTCTTCCAGAATGGTTTCCCTTTCCAGTGCAATCTCATTTCTCTCTATGTAAACTACCTCTCCGGTATCTTCATCTACGAAGTCCTCGTTCCAGGTTTTTAGAACCCTGGCAGCAAGTTTGCCTCCTATGCTTTTCTTGAGGTTTGTTTTGTTTACTTTTACTTCATTTGCCAATCCGAAGATGTCAAGGATATCCTTATCACCTTCATATCCAATGGCTCTTAAAAGAGTAGTTACAGGTAACTTTTTCTTCCGGTCAATGTATGCATACATGACATTGTTGATGTCAGTTGCAAATTCAATCCAGGAACCTTTGAATGGGATAATTCTTGCGGAATATAGTTTGGTTCCGTTAGCGTGGACACTTTGCCCAAAGAACACACCTGGCGATCGGTGTAGTTGTGATACCACAATCCTTTCGGACCCGTTGATTACAAAGGTCCCCCTTGGTGTCATGTAAGGGATGGTGCCTAAATAAACATCTTGAATAACTGTGTCGAAGTCTTCATGTTCAGGGTCTGTACAGTAAAGTTTGAGTTTCGCTTTTAACGGGACACTGTAGGTAAGTCCTCGGTCGAGACACTCTTCTATCGTGTATCTGGGAGGGTCAATGAAGTAGTCGATAAACTCCAATACAAAGTTGTTACGGGTGTCTGTTATTGGGAATATCTCTTGGAATACTTTATATAGACCTTCGTTTTCACGATTTTCGGGTGTTGTCTCAAGCTGGAAGAAATCTTTAAATGATTTCAATTGAACCTCTAAAAAATCTGGATAATCCAGAAGCGATTTAGAAGTTGCGAATGTAATCCGCTGATTTTTATTTTTTTGCGACATTGTTTTCGGATTGGTTGGAATTATAATAAAATAACGACAAAAAGGTTTAGAGCCCTAAACGGCCCTAAACCTGATGGTATCCCCGATAAACGGGTTGTGGAGTTATTTAATTTCAACTTCTCCGCCCGCTTCTTCAATTTGAGATTTTACTTGCTCTGCTTCTGCTTTAGATACTTTTTCCCTGATAGCTTTTGGAGCAGCATCTACTAGTTCTTTAGCCTCTTTAAGACCAAGACCAGTAATCTCTTTTACTACTTTAACTATTTGTAATTTAGCTTGTCCAGCTGAAACAAGTACTACATCAAATTGAGTTTGTTCTGCTTCTGCTGCTGCACCTGCTGCTGCAGGAGCTGCTACTGCTACAGCTGCTGCTGCAGGCTCAATTCCGTACTCGTCTTTAAGGATTTGTGCTAATTCTTGTACTTCTTTAACAGACAGGTTTACTAATTCTTCTGCAAATTTCTTGATATCTGCCATGGTAATTATTGTTTTAAAATGATTAAATTTCTTGTTATTCTTTTTCTGATAGGGTCTTTACAATTCCTGCCAGTTTACCTCCGCCATTTGATTGAAGGGCAGAAATAACATTCTGAACAGGTGATTGGAGTAGACCAATGATGTCACCGATAAGTTCTTCACGTGACTTAATTGCAATAAGTGCTTCAAGCTGATTTGCACCAACATATGCACATTCTTGTATCAACGCACCTTTCAATACAGGCTTGCCGTGTTCTTTGCCAAATTCTTTGATTAGCTTGGCAGGGACGTTTACATTTTCTGTAAACATTACAGCGGTTGGTCCTGCAAGGATTGGGAATAGATTTTCTGAGTCTGCAAGTCCTTTTTGTTCAAGAGCTTTACGCAATAAAGTGTTCTTGACAACAAGCAACTTGATGTTTTTTTCAAAGCAAGCACGACGTAACATTGCAGTTTTTTCGGCGTTCAGGCCGGATATATCTGCAATATAAAAGTTTGGTGTTACATCGAATTGTGCTGCCAGACTTTCAATAATTTGTGTTTTCTCTTCTTTTCTCATAAAACATTAGTTATTTTATTCAGCAGCATTCAATGCTTTGTTATCTACATTTATTCCAGGACTCATTGTAGATGACAGGAATATGCTTTTTACGTAAGTACCTTTCAATGCCTGAGGTTTGAGTTTAATAACAGTGTTAATAAATTCCATTGCATTTTCTGCAAGTTTTTCAGGATCGAAAGAGACTTTACCTATAGAGGTATGTACAATTCCAGTCTTGTCTACTTTAAAGTCTATTTTACCGGCTTTTACTTCGGAAACAGCCTTACCAACTTCCATGGTAACAGTACCAGTTTTTGGGTTAGGCATCAGACCGCGAGGTCCGAGAATTCTTCCGATAGCACCAATTTTAGCCATAACAGAAGGAGTACAGATAATCACATCAACATCTGTCCATCCACCTTTGATTTTTTCTATGTAGTCGTCAAGACCAACATAATCTGCTCCTGCAGCGGTGGCTTCGGCCTCTTTATCCGGAGTACAAAGTACCAAAACACGTACAGTTTTACCTGTTCCGTGTGGAAGAGTCACAACGCCGCGCACCATTTGGTTCGCTTTACGTGGATCGACACCCAGACGCATTGCAATATCAACTGAAGCATCAAATTTTGTAAAAGAAATTTCCTTTACAAGTTTGCAAGCTTCGGCCAGTTTATACTGCTTGTCAGGATCAACCTTGGCGTATACTATTTTTTGATTTTTTGTTAGCTTACTCATTATCGCAGGATTTTTTCTAGTTTACATCTTCGGGAAAATCCCCGGTAACAGTTATACCCATGCTACGTGCTGTTCCAGCTACCATGGTCATGGCAGACTTCAATGTAAATGCGTTCATGTCGGGCATTTTATCTGTAGCAATAGCGCGGATCTGATCCCATGTTACAGACCCTACTTTCTTACGGTTTGGTTCAGCCGAACCTGATTGGATTTTAGCTGCTTCTTTAAGCTGCACTGCTACAGGAGGTTGTTTTACAATGAAAGTGAATGACTTGTCACTGAAAACAGTAATAATAACTGGTAATACTTTACCAGCTTTATCCTGTGTGCGAGCGTTGAACTGCTTGCAAAAATCCATTATGTTCACACCCTTGGAACCTAAGGCAGGTCCTACGGGAGGTGAGGGGTTGGCTGCACCGCCTTTAATCTGCAATTTAATGAGAGCGGCAACTTCTTTAGCCATAATGATTCAATTATTTATTCTTTAATTACTTGAACAAAATTCAACTCCAGGAGAGTTTTCCTTCCAAAGATTTTTACCATTACTTTGAGCTTCTTTTTGTCTTCGATAATCTCCTCTACAGTTCCGTCGAAACCGTTGAAAGGACCATCTATGACTTTTACAGGCTCTCCAATGATAAATGGTGTGATATTCTCTTCTTCCTTTTCGGCAAGCTCATCAACACGACCAAGAATCCTGTTGACTTCCGATTGGCGGAGAGGAACAGGTTCCTTGTCTTTTCCCGATTTTTCTGTCAAAAAACCGGAAACATGTGGGAGATTACGAATAAGGTGTTGAATTTCACCTGTTAAAGATGCCTCTATAAGGATGTAACCAGGGTAAAATATTCTTTCCATACTGATTTTTTTACCATTTTTTACTTGGTAGATTTTTTCAGTAGGAATAAGCACTTGAGAAACGAAGTCTTCCAGGTTTAGCCTTTTTACTTCGTTTTCTATGTATTCTTTTGCTTTTTTCTCTTTACCACCGGCAGCCCTAATGACATACCATTTTTTGGAATTATCACTCATAGTCTAGTACAGCATGTTGTAAATAAAAGTCATTGTGTTTTTGAACCCTAGGTCCATTCCAAAAATGACTAAAGCGAATATCAGAGATGCGATCATCACAACGATGGCCGAATTCTGAAGTTGAGCCCATGTGGGCCAGCTCACCTTTTTTACCAACTCAGTGTACGATTCCTGAATGTACAATTTAATCTTGCTCATTTCTATATGATTGCGGCTTGAGACAATGGAAGCTTGACTCTTACCGGTTACTATAACTATCGGAGCGTAACCTCCGATGTTGCAGGGGCAGAGCGATTCGAACGCCCATCAACGGTTTTGGAGACCGCTATTCTACCCTTGAACTATGCCCCTATTATAAAGCATAAGTTAGCCATGTTCTTTAGACTAACTTATGCATTTTTCTATGATTAGTCAAGCAATTCTGTAACCTGACCAGCACCAACTGTACGTCCACCTTCGCGGATAGCGAAACGAAGACCTTGGTTGATAGCTACAGGGTAGATAAGCTCAACTGTGATTGTTACGTTATCACCAGGCATAACCATTTCTGTTCCTTCCGGAAGCATGATTTCTCCTGTAACGTCCAATGTACGGATGAAGAACTGAGGACGATATTTGTTGTGGAATGGAGTGTGACGACCACCTTCATCTTTCTTCAAAACATAAATTTCTGCTTTGAACCTCTTGTGAGGAGTGATGGTTCCTGGTTTTGCAATAACTTGTCCGCGTTTGATATCTTTTTTATCGATACCGCGAAGAAGCAAACCAACGTTGTCACCAGCTTCACCTCTGTCAAGAATCTTGCGGAACATTTCAACACCAGTTACTGTAGATTTGCGAGGCTCTTCTCCTAGACCAATGATTTGGATCTCTTCTCCGGTTTTGATAACACCTGTCTCGATACGACCTGTTGCAACTGTACCACGACCTGTGATAGAGAATACGTCCTCTACAGGCATAAGGAATGGCTTTTCGTTTTCACGAGGAGGAATTGGAATATATTCGTCTACCTGAGCCATCAGCTCCATAACAACATCTTCCCATTTGGAGTCACCGTTCAATGCACCAAGTGCAGAACCACGAAGAACAGGAGCGTTGTCTCCATCAAAGTTGTAGAAGCTAAGAAGTTCACGAACCTCCATCTCTACAAGGTCAATCATTTCTGGGTCATCAACAATGTCAACTTTGTTAAGGAAAACCACAATCCTAGGTACGTTTACCTGACGTGCAAGCAGGATGTGCTCGCGGGTCTGAGGCATAGGACCATCAGTTGCAGCCACAACAAGGATAGCACCGTCCATTTGGGCAGCACCAGTAACCATGTTCTTAACATAGTCGGCGTGACCAGGACAGTCTACGTGAGCATAGTGACGATTCTCAGTTTGATACTCAACGTGAGATGTGTTAATAGTAATACCACGCTCTTTTTCTTCCGGAGCGTTGTCAATAGAGTCGAATGAACGTACTTCTGAAAGACCTTTTCTTGCAAGCACTGTAGTGATAGCCGCAGTCAAAGTGGTCTTACCGTGGTCAACGTGACCAATGGTACCAATGTTTACGTGTGGCTTGTCCCTTTTAAAAGTTTCTTTTGCCATAATAATAGAATTTTAATTATAATTAAATTTTTACACACTTGTAGAGCCGGTGACGGGAATTGAACCCGTGACCTCTTCCTTACCAAGGAAGCGCTCTACCTCTGAGCTACACTGGCTTACTAAAGAGCGGAAGACGAGATTCGAACCCGCGACCCTCAGCTTGGAAGGCTGATGCTCTACCGACTGAGCTACTTCCGCAATTATATAAAAAATGTGGGGAGAGCAGGATTCGAACCTACGAAGGCGTAAGCCAGCAGATTTACAGTCTGCCCCAGTTGGCCACTTTGGTATCTCCCCATATTTAAAACTTTCAAAAAACTTATAGAGCCGATGGAGGGATTCGAACCCCCGACCAGCTGATTACAAATCAGCTGCTCTGGCCAACTGAGCTACATCGGCATTATGTCAATTCCCCTGATCAATTTGGGGACTGCAAAGATATATGTTTTTGATTAAACTCCAAAAAAAAATGAAAATTTGTTTGATGTACCATATGCATAATTTCAGTTTAGTAATAAAAGTGCAATCCTGTATGTAACAAACGAGGCTATCCAAGCGACAAGAATAGTACTGAAAATTGATAACACAGCCCATTTCCATGTTCCTGTTTCTTTCCTGATTGTGTATGCTGTAGCAACACAAGGCATATATAAAAGGGCAAAAATCATAAACGACAATGCGTTTGCTTTGTTGAATTGTTGTTCTTCCTTTATTCGTGAGGTAAGAGATGTTTCCAACTCTTTGTGGTCTGCATTTTCATCTGCTTTATATACAACACCAAGAGTGCTTATTATAAATTCTTTGGCTGTTATGCCTGTGACAAGGCTGACACTCATTTTCCAGTCAAAGCCTAGTGGGGCAAGTGCTGGTTGTACTATTTTACCAAAGTTCTCAAGATAGGAGACTCGTTCATTTTCTTTGTTTTGCACATCTTTGAGAGGGAAGTAATCTAATGCCCATACTATTACAACTGCCAGAAGTACTACGGTGCCGATTTTCTTGAGGTATTGCCATGCTGCGTCCCACATGTTGTAAATCGAGTACCCTAGTGATGGCCTTCTATAACAGGGAAGGGGTATGGAAAAGTCCTTGATGCCAAAATTGAAGAAAATCCTTTTGAAAAGTAGTGCCATAAGGATCCCAATGAAGATTCCTCCAAAATAGAGCAAACTAAGGACCAAAACTTGGCTGGATGGGAAAAAGATTCCGGCAAAGAGTAAAAATGTTGGGATTCTTGCACTGCATGGTATATATGGAATCATGAGCATTGTCAGGATCCTGTCTGACTTTCTTTTTATGGTCCTGGTTGCCATTATGGCGGGAACATTGCATCCAAATCCCATTAAAAGAGGGATAAAAGAGCTCCCATGTAAACCGATATGGTGCATGTACCTGTCCATTACTGTAGCCGCACGGGAGATATATTCTGTTTCTTGAAGTAACGAAAGGAAAAAGAATAGGATCAGGATGTTTGGCAAAAATGCCAGGACACTACCTACCCCCATGATTACTCCTTGGCTAAGGAAGTCTGAAAACCACCCATCGGGTATGTTCTCGCTGATATATTCAGCGCCGTAGTCCATGAGCCATTCTATTCCGGTTTGTGGGTATGATCCTAAACTAAAGGTAGCATAAAAGATAAGCCAAATTATGAGAATAAAAAAGAATATCCCCCATACTGGATGGGTAAGGATTTTATCTATCCGGTTTGTCTGTTCTTGTGTAAACTCCTTGAAGTAACGCCCTTGATGAACTCTGCGACGTCTATTGCCATGCTTAGTTTTCTTGCATGAGTCGCAGTTGGATGAATGTCTGGTACTATAGTGTTTTTTGTGAGACATTCAAGATTGTGTTAAATATTCCTTCTTGATCAAACCCACATTCGCCCATCAATTCTGGTATTGTGCCCTGTTCTATGAACCTGTCGGGCACACCCATGCCTGTCAATTTGGAATTTATATCAGGATTTGATGCAATAACCTCTGAAACTGCAGAATATAAGCCACCTTTTATGGATCCGTCTTCTATGGTAATGATTGAGTGACATTTACTTGATGCATTCAGGATCGCCTCTTGGTCTATGGGTTTTAAAAAGCGCATATTATAGTGCATTACACTAATGCCTTGTTTTTGTGCCTTTTCTGCTGCTTTTGCTGCCAAATTACCTATAGGCCCTATTGTGAGAAGGGCAATGTCTTTACCATCCCTGAGTAATTGAGCTTTGCCTCTTTCTATTGATTTGAAGTCACTTCTCCATTCCAATCCTTCTCCCTGACCACGTGGATACCTTATAATGGTAGATCTGTATTCGGGGGCCTGTACAGAATACATGATATCCTTTAATTCAATCTCGTTCAAAGGAGAGAAGATAGTTAGGTTGGGAATGCAACGGAATGCCGCAAGGTCATAAACTCCATGGTGAGTGGCTCCATCTTCACCAACAAGTCCGCCTCTGTCCAGACAAAAGATGACTTTCAGGTTTTGAGTTGCCACATCATGGATAACACTGTCGTAGGCTCTTTGTATAAAGCTGGAGTATATGTTGCAGTAGGGTAGTAGCCCTTGGGTTGCAAGTCCTGCAGAAAAAGTTACTGCATGTTGCTCTGCAATACCTACATCAAAAGCTCTTTCAGGCATTTCCCTCATAAGAATGTTCATGGACGATCCCGATGGCATTGCAGGTGTTATGCCGTATATCTTGTCGTTATCCTTTGCAAGTCTCAAAAGAGTCTCTCCAAACACATCCTGATACCTGCTATGGTTTATTCCGGTGGATTTCTTTCTCTCTCCTGTGATTTTGTCAAATGTTCCAGGGGCATGCCACAAGATTTGATCTTCTTCGGCAGGTTTGAAACCTTTTCCTTTTTTGGTAACTATATGGAGTAATTTTGGCCCCGGGATATTTTTAATGTCTTCTATCCTTTCCATTATAAGAGGAAGGTTATTGCCATCAATTGCACCGAAATACCGGAATCCAAGTGATTCAAAGATGGATCCTTTATCAAAAAAGGCCATTTTTGTGCTGAACATGAATTTACTAAAAAGAGCCCTCAGCTTCCTTGAAGTTAACAAACTCCATACCTTGTTTTTTGTCTCGTTGTATATGTGGGAGGTGGTAATTTTCAACAAATAGTTGTGCAGAGCTCCTACATTCGGATCTATGGAGATATGATTGTCATTAAGGATTACAAGAAGATTTGTTTGGAGTGCCCCTGCATTGTTTAGACCTTCGTATGCCAACCCTCCGGTCAATGCACCATCTCCTATCACTGCTACAACTTGTTCGTTTGTTTTTTTTTCATGTGCTGCAATGGCCATTCCCAATGCCGCGGATATTGATGTGGATGAGTGTCCGACACCAAAACAATCGTAAGGAGATTCTGATATCTTTGGAAACCCGCTTAATCCCTTGTATTTTCGGTTGTATTTGAAAGATTCCCTACGCCCGGTCAAAATCTTGTGTGAATAGGCCTGATGTCCCACATCCCAAACAATCTTGTCTTGTGGGGTATTGTACAAGTAATGAAGGGCAACTGTCAGCTCCACAGTTCCCAAACTAGCTCCGATATGCCCTGGGTTTCCGGAGCAAGCATCAATAATAAATTCACGGAGCTCTTTGCAGAGCTCCGGTAATTCATTCGGTGATAGTTTTTTCAAATCATCCGGAGATTCTATTTTATCCAGATATTTCATTACTTGTAAACAAATTGTCTTGAAAAAAGTTATTTTGTTTATTGGTATTAGGTTACTTCTTTTTTTCCATGTTGGCAAACTGTAACCCGTAACCCATTTTCTTATCTATGAATTTGAGTACCAGTGATACTACAATTGCAAGGGAACAAATTGCAGCAAATATTGACATTGTCAGGGTGTAGTCATATTGGTTTACCTCCATTCCGTCTTTTACAATTGTGCCCACTATACTATATTTGTTTAGTACATTCCCTATTAGTATAGGTACCAACATCAATCCTATATTCTGGATGTAGAAAGTAAGTGCATATGTTGTGCCCAATTGTCTCTCTGGCATTATCTTGGCCAAAGAAGGCCACATTGCAGAAGGAACCATTGAAAATGCTATGCCAAGCAATATCATAAGGATTATTGCCATCCACCATTGGTCGATGAAAGGCATCGCGAAAAGTACATGGACAGAAACCAATAGAACAGAACCAGCAATCATAAGGTCGGCTCCATGTCCGATTTTATCGTAGATTCTTCCGAAAAGAGGTGTGAGGACAATTGCCCCGAATGGGAGCATGCTTGGAATGAGACCCGATAGTTGCGGGTCAACTCCAAATTTGAATTCCATTAGTCCGGCTGCGTATTTGAGGAAAGGGAATACTGCAGAGTAGAATACTACGCATAGTATTGCTATCAGCCAGAAACCTTTGTTGTTAAGGACAGCTTTCAGGTCCTTTACATTGAAAGATTCTTCTGGCTCCAATTCATCTGCTTTGATTTGAGTGTCAAGTTTTTTATCATATATTGAGTAAACGGCAAATGCCAGTGTTCCCAATACCAGTAATACCAATCCGAAAAGTACGGGTGCGCTTACATTGCTGTACCTTGTAGCAATCATGGGAGAGAAAGCCAAAGCTGCTGCAGAGCCAAGACGTGCCAATGAAAGTTGCATCCCCATTGCTAGTGCCAGTTCTTTACCTTTGAACCATTTTACTATGGATTTGCTGACTGTGATCCCGGCTACCTCGGCACCCACACCAAAGATACCGAAACCTACCACAGCCCAGACTACCTGCATTTTGTATTCGCTGCCAAGGAACATCATTGAGTTGCCTAGCAGAGAGTCATCAGTCACTGCCCAGTATTTTATTGCAATACCTATGACCATTAGGATACATGACATTATACCGCTGAACCTGATTCCTTTTTTGTCCAGGATTATACCTCCGAAAATCAACATTCCCAGAAAAACGTTGAAAATTGAGTATGATCCTGCGAACCAGCCATATTCAGAAGGATTCCACTGGTTGTGTCTTTCCAGCATGGTTTGCAGGGGAGAGAAGATATCCGATGCAACATAAGCTGCAAACATTGTGAGTGCTACCAACAGGAGCATTAGCCACCTCATTGGTGCAGAGTCACGAAGTTGTACTGATGGGTTTTTCATAGATTTTTTTATTTGGTTTATCTTATAATGGTTTGTTCTCTGTCTGGCCCTAATGAGATTATTGATACGGGAACCCCGACCTCTTTTTCTATGAATCGTACATAGCTCATGAATTCAAACGGCAGGTCCTCTTCTTTCTTGACCTTGGTGAGGTCTCTTTTCCATCCTTTGAATTCTTTGTAAACCGGTTCTATGGAAGCATATGTGTCGTATGGAACAGTTTCGGAAATGATTCCGTCAACTTTGTAATGGGTAGCTATTTTTATGGTTTCGAAAGTGTCAAGCACATCTGCTTTCATCATAATAAGGTTGTCAACTCCGTTTATCATTACAGCATACTTGAGGGCAACAAGGTCCAGCCAGCCAGTTCTCCTTGGCCTTCCGGTAGTTGCACCGAATTCAGCACCCATTTCCCTTAGAAGGTCTCCTGTGCCGTCGTGTAATTCTGTAGGGAAAGGACCGCTGCCAACCCTTGTGCAGTAGGCTTTGAAAATACCAGATACTTTGCCAATGGAACTTGGCGCAACACCTAGCCCTATACATGCACCGGCACAAATTGTATTTGAAGAGGTGACAAATGGATATGAACCAAAATCGACATCCAGCAAAGAGCCCTGAGCACCCTCTGCAAGGATCCTTTTGCTCTCCTGGAGGTATTGGTTTACTGCGTATTCTCCATCTATGAACTTGAAGCCTTTCATATATTGGGCGGCCTCCATCCATTCTGTTTCGTTTTCCCGGGGATTATATTGGTAGTCGAATTGTTTTAAAAATGAGATGTGTTTTTGTTTCAATGCTGAGTGCCTGTCTTCAAAATCAGGTGCAAGAAGGTCTCCGGTCCTGAGGCCGTTCCTTCCTGTCTTGTCCATATATGCCGGGCCGATGCCCTTGAGTGTAGACCCGATTTTGTTTGCACCTTTTGCATTTTCGGAGGCAGCATCAATTATACGGTGTGTAGGAAGTATAAGATGTGCTTTTTTGGATATGAAAATCCTTTCCCTGACAGGAACACCTGCCTCTTCCAGCATAAGGCATTCGTGCATGAATGTGATTGGGTCTATCACAACGCCGTTTCCTATGATGTTTATTGAGTTTTTACGGAATACACCTGATGGTATTGTGTGCAGGACATATTTTTTGTCATCGAAATGAAGGGAGTGTCCTGCATTTGGACCCCCTTGAAACCTGGCTATTACAGGATATTGCTGCGCTAAAACATCTACTATCTTTCCTTTCCCTTCGTCTCCCCACTGGAGTCCCAGAACTACGTCAACTTTCATTATTTAAAATATTAGAATGGCAGATCGTCACTGTTTGTGTCGTCTGTGTTTGTTTGATTGCTTATTTGGTTTGGTTGTTGGGCCAACTCCCTGTTGTCGGTTGAAGGAGCCCTGTCCAGCAATACAATAGAGTCCGCCTGAATTTCGGTAGAGTATCGTTTTTCCTGGGTAGTTTTGTCCAGCCAGCTGGATGTGCGTATGCGACCTTCTATGTATAGCCTTGATCCTTTTTTTATGTAGTTCTCTGCTAAGTTGGCCAATGAACGCCAACAAACAATATTGTGCCATTCTGTTTGTTCATTTACCTCTCCATTGTTCTTGGACCGGAACTTTTCTGATGTTGCAAGGGGAAACCTTGCTACTTTGACATCATTAGGCAGATCCCTGATTTCCGGGTCTCTCCCCACGTTCCCGATTAACATAACCTTGTTCAGTGACATACTTTTTTTTTAGCAGAAACAAAGATAAAAAAATTTACCCATTCTGTACCATTTCAAACATGGCTTTGGTGTCAGGTTCTTTGCCGGTTAAAAGTTTGAACCCTGGGATAGCTTGATGTACAAGCCATTCTAAACCGTTAATATACTCTTTGCATTTAATTTTATCCAATACAGGTTTTTTGTAATTGGCTTCTGCTATAATGATATTTTGGAAATCGACTTGTTCTAGTTGTGTGATTGGAACAGGTATAGTATAGATGAAAATATCAAACTGTGTGATTTTATCTTGCAGGTCAGTTATTTCAATTGTCCCTGAGTTGAATTTTTGTGCAACCTCCTTTGCTTTTTCCCAATTCCTGTTGACAATGGAAATTTCGAATCCTTTTTGGCTGAATATATAGGCTGCTGCTTTTGATGCTCCTCCGGCACCTGCAATAAGTACCCTGGACGGTTTGGTCCCCCTTGCTTCAAAAGGACCGTAAGCTCCAAAGGTGTCTGTGTTGAATGCTTTGAATGAATCTCCTGATTTGACAATCAGGTTGGATGCCCCGGTTGCTTTGACACTTGGGTCAAATTCGTTGCAGTAAGCTAAAATCTCTTCTTTGAATGGAGCAGTAATGTTTGCTCCGTTGTACAAGCCGGTTTTAATGAATTCCATGGCCTTGGAAAGGTTGGCACTGTCAATAAGGTCGTAGCTGGAACCATCTATTAGCAGGCCGGCTGCGTTGAAAAGTGCGGGACTGAGGCTATGGGAAATATCTTTTCCTATGAGTGCAAGTTTTTTCATTTCAATAATACTCTCTGGTTAACCTTTCCTTTGCCTTACAGCTTCGTAGCAGAGGATTGCCGTAGATACCGAAACATTTAGGGAATCCAAGGATCCCATCATCGGAATCCTGATTTTGCTATCCGATTTTTCCCTCCAGTAAGAAGATAGTCCAAGAGACTCTGTTCCCATGACTATGGCACATGGTTCTTTAAAATTGGCTTTGTAATAAAAATCGGAGTCTTGCAATTGGGCAGTGTGTATTGTGAGTTTGTTTTTCTTGAGCCAGTCATAGGCTTCGCTTGAAGAGCACAAAGCTATTTGGTTTGTGAAAAATCCACCCAGACTTGACCTTATCACATTTGGATTATAGATGTCGGTTTGGCTGTCGCAAACGATAACTGCATCTGCTTTTACTGCATCTGCAGTTCTTAGTACCGCACCAAGGTTGCCAGGTTTCTCCACAGATTCCAATACAATTACCAAAGGGCTTTTGCCCAGTATTATTGACTCAAGCCTCTTTTCTTTGGATTTGAATATACTTACAACGCCTTCCGTACTGCCCCTGTATGAGATTTTCTCATATAAAAACCTTGGGATTTCGTATATATGGGCATTTGCTTGTGAAATTGTGAACTCCTCTGCAATCTCCTTGCAAATGAATATTTCTGAGAGCTCATATCCCCATTCCAAAGCTATTGTTGTCTCCCGTATGCCTTCAACTACAAAAAGTCCGGTCTCTTTCCGGACTTTTGATTTTTCCCTTAAGAGCATCAAATCCTTGATTTTGGGATTCTTTGCAGAGGTTATGGTTTGGGGTTCCATTTTATATATTATTCTTCTGTTGCCTCTTCTTTGTTGAGTGGTTTTTCTGGTCTCATTTGAGGGAAGAAAAGGACATCCTGGATAGATGGGCTGTTGGTAAGCATCATGGTAAGACGGTCAATTCCAATACCCATTCCGGATGTAGGAGGCATACCATATTCAAGTGCCCTGACAAAGTCCATATCTATGAACATTGCCTCGTCGTCCCCTTTGTCTTTGAGCTTAAGCTGTTCTTTGAACCTTTCCAATTGGTCAATCGGGTCATTGAGTTCACTATATGCGTTGGCTAGCTCTTTGCCGTTGACGAAAAGTTCGAACCTTTCTGTTAGTGCAGGATTGGACCTGTGTCTTTTTGTCAAAGGTGATGTTTCTACAGGGTAGTCGGTTATGAATGTTGGTTGGATCAGGTGGTGTTCACAATACTCTCCGAAGATAGCATCAATAAGTTTGCCAACACCCATTGTCTTATCAACTTGTACATTCAATTTCTTACATACTTCCAAAAGCCGGGATTCGTCCATGCCTGCAACATCTACACCTGCATATTCCTTTATTGCATCCAGCATGGGGAGCCTCCTGTATGGAGCTTTGAATTCAATCTCTTTGTCTGCAAGCTGGAGCTTCGTTTTTTTGTGGAGGTTTAGTGCTATCTTTTCTATCATTTGTTCTACAAACTCCATCATCCAGAAGTAATCTTTGTATGCAACATATATTTCAAGTACGGTGAACTCAGGGTTGTGTGTCCTGTCCATCCCCTCGTTGCGGAAATCTTTTGCAAATTCGTATACTCCCTGGAAGCCACCAACGATGAGCCTTTTAAGGTAGAGTTCATTTGCAATCCTAAGGTAAAGAGGCATATCCAGCGCATTGTGATGGGTTATGAAAGGTCTTGCAGAGGCACCCCCGGGTATTGGTTGAAGAATAGGAGTTTCTACTTCAAGATAGCCGTGCTGGTTGAAGTACTGGCGCATGGTGTTGACAATTTGGTTCCTTTTGACAAACACATCCTTGACAGATGGATTCACAATGAGGTCTACATAACGCATACGGTATCTTTGCTCCGGATCTGTGAAAGCGTCGTATTTTTGTCCCTCTTTTTCCTTTACTATGGGAAGTACCCTTAGTGATTTGCTCAGAACTTTTAATTGTGAAGCATAAACTGAGAGCTCTCCAGCCTGGGTTATAAAGGCATGCCCTTTGATGCCAATAATATCTCCTATATCAAGTAGTTTTTTGAACACAGTATTGTATAGTGATTTGTCATCTCCAGGACATATGGAGTCACGTTTCACATAAACTTGTATCCTTCCTGTTTCGTCTTGCAGTTCCAGGAAAGATGCTGCACCCATAACCCTTCTTGTCATGATCCTTCCGGCAATAGATATATCCTGGAAATCATTGCTTTGTGCTTGGAATTTGTCCTTTATTTCCTTTGCGGTTGTATTTATTTCGTAAGATTCTGCAGGGTATGGATCTACTCCAAGATCCCTCATAGCTTTAAGAGAGTCCCTGCGGATCAACTCCTGTTCGTTCAATTCTGTAAATTCCATTTCTCCTCTTGATTTTTGAAAGTTACAAAATTAATTTTTTTTAATGACTTATTGAAATTAATCTGTAACTTTGCGAAGATATGGCTGTAGAAAAAAAATGGATAGTAAGAGAACCTGGGAACCCAGCACTTGTAAGGCAATTGTCATCTGAGTTGGGTGTAGACCAGACTCTTGCAAATTTATTAGTACAAAGGAACATAAAATCTGCCCATCAAGCCAGGGCGTTCCTAAGGCCTCAACTGGATCAACTTCATGATCCTTTTTTAATGAAAGATATGAACCTTGCAGTTGACCGACTGACAAGGGCATTGAACACAAGGGAGAGAATTCTCATTTATGGGGATTACGATGTTGATGGAACCACTGCGGTTTCATTGGTCTACTCTTTTTTAAGGAAGTACGGAGAGGAAAACCTGGATTATTATATTCCCAACAGGTATTCCGAGGGTTATGGTATTTCTTACAAAGGTATTGATTGGGCTCATGAAAATGGATTTACCCTGATCATTGCTTTGGATTGTGGTATCAAAGCTGTAGAAAAGGTGAGTTACGCTACCGAAAAAGGGATTGATTTCATTATTTGTGACCACCATTTGCCCGATGATACTTTGCCGGCTGCTTGTGCTGTGCTGGATCCCAAAAGGAACGATTGCGACTATCCTTTCGATGACTTGTCTGGTTGTGGTGTTGGTTTCAAATTTATGCAGGCTCTTGCCATGATAAAGGGTATTCCTTTTGAAAACCTTTTGTCTTTATTGGATTTGCTGGTTGTCAGCATTGCTTCGGATTTGGTTTCAATTACTGGTGAAAACAGGGTTTTGGCCTATTACGGATTGAAACAACTGAACCAGTCCCCAAGGAAAGGACTCTTATCTATCATCAAGCTTGCCGGCCTAGAAAAACACATGATTACGATTGATGACATAGTCTTCAAAATAGGACCAAGGATCAATGCTGCAGGCAGGATGGAGTCTGGAAAAACTGCCGTAGATTTGTTGACATCACGCAACGACAATGATGCCCGTATAATCGGGGATACCATAAATACCCACAATAACGACCGCAAACACGAAGACCGTAAGATTACCCTGGAAGCTGTTGAGATGGCTGCAAAAGCAAAAGGCTTTTCGGACAAGAAATCTACAGTGGTTTATAACCCTGACTGGCATAAAGGGGTGTTGGGCATTGTGGCTTCCAGGCTTGTGGAAAACTATTACAGACCTACTATTGTGTTGTGCAAATCAAATGGTTTCATCACAGGGTCGGCCAGGAGTATTCCGGGTTTCGATTTGTATGAGGCAATAGAACATTGCTCTGACCTTCTTGAGAATTTCGGAGGCCATATGTATGCAGCCGGTCTTACATTAAAAGAGGAGAACTTTGATGATTTCAAGGTAAAGTTTGAGCAATATGTATCGGAAAAGATTACAACAGAAATCCTGACTCCTGTCATCAACATAGACACCTATTTGGACTTTCGTCAAATCACTCCTCGTTTTTTTAATGTGTTAAAGCAATTCCAGCCCTTTGGTCCGGGTAACCTCTCTCCTGTATTCATTTCTGAGAAGGTATATGACAATGGAAACGGGCGTAAGGTTGGATCTGACTCCGGTCATTTGAAGTTGGAGCTTATTCAAGAAGATGATTTTCACAGGCATATTTCTGCCATAGCTTTTAACAGGTCGGAACATTTTGAACATCTCAAGTCGGGAAATCCTGTAGATATTTGTTATTCCATTGCAGAAAATTATTACAGGGGAATTGCCAATATACAGCTTAGGGTAAGGGATATAAAACTTGTTGAAGAGACTCTTTGAAAGAGACCTTGCTTAAATTGCAATCCATTTTTATATTTTTTCCAAAATCTTGATCAGGATCTCTTTTACAGATAGGTTGTTTACATCTAATGTGAGTGATGCGCAATATTCGTAACCCTCTTCCCGTTCTTTGAAAAGTGTTGCTATTTTTTCGCTAAGGTACATACCTTCATCATTTTTTACCAGAGGTCTCTGCTTCCTGCTTTTTTCCAATCTTTCCAAAAGGGTCTCCAAAGATGCCTTGAGGTAAATACAGTAAGTTTTGTTTTTGATCAACTCCCTGTTTTTTTTTGATATCAATGCTCCACCTCCCAAGGATAGTACCAAAACTTTTTCTTGGTTGTGGAATAGAAGGTTTTCCAGTGCTTGCTCCTCTTGTTTGCGAAACTCTTCTTCTCCCATGGTTTTGAATAGAGAATCTATTGAAAGTCCGTTGTTGAGCTCCTCTATATGTCTGTCCAAATCTGTAAGTTTGCAATAAAGGTGTTTTGAAAGTGACGATGCTACCGTACTTTTTCCAACACCCATGAACCCAGTAAGTGAAATAATCATTTGAAAAACAGGTTAGAAAAGGGTAGGAGAGATATCTTTGTCCTCTGAATCTTGTTGTTCCAAAGGAGGCTCTTCTTGAACATTATTGTCAATACTTTCTTTTATGAGAGGTTCTACAAAAGATATGTGACCAACTTCGAATGTAGTTACTCTTTTCCCTTTTGCCCGATAGCTTTTGCTGGCTATGAACTCTTGGGCATCTATTGTTTCTGCATCCCTTTTCTGGTGTTTGCCGGCAAATACAATCCTCACCTGAGGATACTGGTCACTGGAGAAACCATGGAGAAACGACCCCTCTGATTCACTTATAAATGATTGTACTTTGTTGTCACTGGCTTCAAATGTAAATCTTTTAAGATAATAGCATTTGGATTCATTATCAAAATACAACGCTGTGAAAATCTTTTCAGGATCAAATTTTTGTACCAATAATATTTCACCCTGGTACCTGTTGCTTAAATCGAAATCGGTAGTATAGAATTCGCCCTTTTTGTTGACAGCCAGTATTTTGTCTCCGTTGGAGAATTCGCCAAGGTAAAGCCCTCTGGAATCTGTATTCAATCTGTTGATATCTTGGTCGAACCAAATTGGAACCCCTCCAAATTGAGATACTCCTTTGGTTTTTAGTTGTATCTTATGTACGGGGTTTTTACTCAGAATGTTGCCCATGGAACCTTTGCCTTTTATTGCTAGTTTGGAGAAATCAAACTCAAAGATAAGTTTTTTAAGTTTTGGCCTTGGTTTGAGGAAGATTTTCAGTATCTCTGCCTCTCCATTGGTGTTAGCAGTAAACCAAAGTATTTGGCTACCCTCTTTACCTTGGGTAATGTCATATTCTTTGTCCCTAGTTGCTCCGGTGACGGCAAATCTTTTAACATAAACATCTCCCATTTTTCCATTGCGGTATACAACGTTGTATATCGTCCGTTCGTCATTCCGTGCAAAAACTCCGGCATGTATTATGTTCCTTCCGACAAATTGCTTTTCGGATATTTTGGAAACCATGTATTTCCCGTTTTTGAGAAAGACTATTATGTCGTCAATGTCGGAACATTCACATACAAACTCTGCATTTTCGTCCCTTTTCAGCTCCATTCCTATAAAGCCCTCTTCTCTGTTCACATAGAGTTTTGCGTTTGAGGCAACAACTTTTGTCGCTTCTATTGTCTCGAAATTGCACAGTTCTGTTTTGCGGGGGTATTCCTGACCATATTTTTTCTTGAGGTTCTGGTAGTGTTTGATGCAGTATTGGGTCAAATGGTTTAAGTTGTATGTAACCTCTTCCATTTCACTCTCAATTTTCTGGATTGCATCTTCCAGTTGTTTTACATCGAATACTGAAATTTTCCTTACGGGTTTTTCTACCAGTTTTAGAACATCTTCTGGTGTGACTTCTCTTTTGAGTTGGTTCTCGTATGTTTTGAGTTCATCTTCGACCTCTTTTAGTTGAGTCTTCCAACTGTCCGATTTGTTTTCCAAAAGACGATATACCCTTTTTTCGAAGAAGATCTTTTCGAGTGATGTGTAATGCCATGAGTCAGTCAATTCGGATAATCTTATTTCAAGCTCTTGTTGGAGCAATTTTTGAGTGTGTTCCGTATTGTAACGAAGGATGTAGTCAACTCCCAGGAAATGAGGCTGGTTATCCATAATCACACATGCGTTTGGCGATATGGATATTTCGCAATCTGTAAAAGCATACAAGGCATCTATTGTTTTGTCGGGAGAGATGTCATTGTGCAAGTGGATGACAATTTCTGCACCCCTGGAGGTATTGTCATCTATTTTCCTGATTTTTATTTTCCCTTTGTCGTTAGCTTTCAGAATGGACTCAATAAGTTTGGATGTTGTGAGTCCGAAAGGGATTTCTGTTATTGATAGTGTTTTCTTATCTACTTTGTTGATACGGGCTCTCACTTTGACAACAGAACCTCTTAATCCTTGGTTGTATTTGCTGCAGTCGGCAAGCCCACCAGTGGGGAAGTCCGGCAAAATTGTGAATGTGTCTCCTTTTAAGTGAGCTATGGAAGCATCAATCAGCTCATTGAAGTTATGAGGGAGGATTTTTGAAGCTAAGCCTACTGCAATCCCTTCTACTCCCATTGTAAGTAACAACGGGAATTTGGAAGGTAAACTTATAGGTTCCTGATTCCTTCCATCATAAGATTTCATCCACGATGTGGTTTTTGGATTGAACAGGACTTCATTTGCAAATTTGGTGAGTCTTGCTTCTATGTACCTGGGAGCGGCAGCACTATCGCCTGTTAGTGTGTTTCCCCAGTTACCCTGGCAGTCTACAAGCAAATCTTTTTGACCTAACTGTACAAGGGCGTCTCCAATGGATGCATCTCCATGAGGGTGGAACTGCATGGTGTGACCTATGATGTTTGCCACTTTGTTGTAACGTCCATCATCCATCCTTTTCATTGAGTGGAGAATTCTTCTCTGAACCGGTTTTAATCCATCATCTATGTGTGGTACAGCTCTTTCCAGAATGACGTACGACGCATAATCGAGGAACCACTCTTTATACATGCCCGTAAGCTTGTATCTTTTGTCTCCCTCGTTTATGAGTTTGTCGTATTTATTGCTTTCTGAAGTTTCTGAATTGTCAAGAGGCTCATCTGCCTCTAGCTCGTAGTCGATGTCCCGGTTACTCATTTTTATGTTTAAAGTTCTTCTCTAATCTTGTATGTACCCGAACTGTTTCAATTTTTTGCTGTCTTGCCTCCAATCCGGATTTACTTTGACAAATATCTGCAAAAATACCTTTTTTTCAAAAAAGGATTCCATATCTATCCGGGCTTGGGTTCCTACTTTTTTAAGGGATGAACCACCTTTACCAATAATGATCCCTTTTTGTGAATCCCTTGTCACATATATTATTGCTTCAATATTGTAAATATTTTCATTCTCTTTGAAAGACTCAATGACAACCTCTGTGCAATAAGGGATTTCCTTGCTGTAGTTAAGTAAAATCTTTTCCCTTATAATTTCGCTTGCAAAAAACCTAAGATTACGGTCTGTCAATATGCTTTTGTCATACCATGCAGGACTTTCGGGAAGGAGCCCCACAATCCTTGAAAAAAGAGCATCCAGGTTGAACTTTTCTGTTGCTGATATTGGGAAAATTTCGGCATTTGGCAGAAGTTCCTGCCACTGGTTGTATAAATCTTCTAACTTCTCTTGGGTAGAAATGTCAATTTTGTTTATGACCAACAAAACGGGAGTATGCAATGTGTTTAGTTTCTCAATATACTCCTTGTGCTTGGTGCTTTTTTCTACAGTGTCCGTAACATACAGGATGATATCTGCATCTGTGAATGCACCTTTCACAAAATTCATCATGCTCTCTTGCAACTTATACCCGGGTTTGAGTATACCGGGTGTGTCGGAATAGACTATTTGGTAATTGTCTCCGTTGACGAGCCCCATTATACGGTGTCTTGTTGTTTGAGCCTTTGATGTTACAATTGAAAGTTGTTCACCTACCAGTGCATTCATTAAGGTAGATTTGCCAACATTAGGGTTACCCATAATGTTGACAAATCCGGAATAATGTTTGTTTTCTTCCTTAACAATTTTATTCATAGGCACCCATTCTGAGCATTGCCACCTCTTGTTCTGTCAAAAAGCGCCATTGTCCTCTTCTTAAATTCTTTTTTGTGAGTCCGGCAAAGAAGACCCTGTCAAGTTTCTTTACCTTGTATCCCAAATGTTCAAAAATCCTTCTAACAACCCTGTTCCTTCCAGAATGAATTTCCAGACCCACTTGGTCTTTTTCTCCATCTACATAAGAAAGGGCATCTGCATGCACAGGTCCATCTTCAAGTGTCAATCCTTTCAAAATATTATCGAAATCGATTCCTGAAAGATTTTTGTCCAAAAAAACATGGTAAATCTTTTTTTGATTATTGGAAGGATGGGTTAACCTTTCGGCTATCTCTCCATCATTGGTAAGAAGTAACACACCTGTTGTCATTTTGTCCAAACGTCCAACAGGATAGACTCTTTGGCTGCACTTTCCTTCGATAAGTTCCATTACTGTCCTTTCTGCATTTGGATCGGACATTGTTGTCACATAATCTTTTGGCTTGTTCAAAAGGATATATACTTTTTCTTCTCCTTTCAATCTTTCTCCGTTGAAACGTATTTCATCGTTGTAAGTAACTTTCACTCCAAGTTGAGTTACTACTTCTCCGTTTACTGTTACAAGTCCTGCAGTTATGTATTCGTCAGCTTCTCTCCTGGAGCATATTCCGGAATTGGATATGAACTTATTTAGTCTTACAGTCCCGTCATTGGTTTTTTCTGGATTGTTCTTTGGGCGTCTGCTTCTCATGAAGGGAGCATTGTCCTTTACGGGAGTGTTTTCTGAATCGAACGGTTTGCGGTCGCGGTCAAATGGTTTGCGGTCGCGGTCGAATGGTTTACGGTCACGGTCGAATGGTTTACGGTCGCGGTCGAATGGTTTGCGGTCACGGTCGAACGGTTTGCGGTCACGATCGAATGGTTTGCTGTCACGGTCGAACGGTTTACGGTCGCGGTCGAACGGTTTGCGGTCACGATCGAATGGTTTACGGTCGCGGTCGAACGGTTTGCTGTCACGATCGAATGGTTTGCGGTCGCGGTCGAACGGTTTGCGGTCACGGTCGAACGGTTTGCGGTCGCGGTCAAATGGTTTGCGGTCGCGGTCGAATGGTTTGCGGTCGCGGTCGAACGGTTTGCGGTCACGATCGAATGGTTTACGGTCACGGTCGAATGGTTTACGGTCGCGGTCGAATGGTTTGCGGTCACGGTCGAACGGTTTGCGGTCGCGGTCGAACGGTTTGCTGTCACGGTCGAATGGTTTACGGTCGCGGTCAAATGGTTTACGGTCGCGGTCAAATGGTTTACGGTCGCGGTCATAGGGTTTCGCATCACTGCGATCTTTGTTGAAGGGTTTCGCATCACTGCGGTTACCTCCATAGGGCTTTTTGTAATCCCTTTTGTCTCTGCCAGAAGCACCAGCTCCTGCACGAGGTGAAAATTTGTTATTTCTCATTTATATATAATTCGGTGCAAAGTTATGCTAATAAGAGATATTTTCCTACTTTTACACTTCTATTAAAGAATAAAATCTAAAAATGGCCTCTTTTATCAATGGTAATTTTTCTTTGCCGGGCATAAATCCTTTGCTCAAGGAAAACTTTAGGGTCTCTATAAGGTCTATACAAAGTAGTAAATTGCGCTCTGTCCTGACCATATTGATAATTGCAATTGGAATTACATCTCTTGTTGGGATATTGACTGCAACTGACTCACTTAAAGCTGTCATGAATGATAGTTTTGGTAAAATGGGTGCCAATTCTTTTTCTATTAGGTCAAACTTTTCTGAGATGCAGTCGGCTGAAAGGAAAGCCAGGGTCATAAACAGAAGGAATATATCTTACAACCAAGCAGTAAGTTTTGTAAAAAATTACGACGTGCCTTCTGTAATAACAATATCTGCAACAGCAGCCGGGAATGTTGTAATTAAAGCTGGCTCAGAAAAAACCAATCCGACTATCAACGTTATTGCTACTGACCAGAATAACCTCGATTTTATTGGAGCAAAGATTGCCAAGGGCAGGAATTTCCATGCAAGGGATATGGAGTCCTCTTCTTTTATGGCCATAATTGGATCTGGTGTGGCAAATGTTTTGTTCAGGAATGGAGAGGCGGTAGGGAAAGTGATTACAGTAGGCGCAGTAAGGTATGAGGTAATTGGTGTCCTGGAGGCACAAGGTGCTACTTTTGGTGGAGGAGCCGATTCTCAGGTGTGGATCCCGTTGACTAATGCACGTTCAATTTTCTTGAACGAAAATTCATTTTTCACAATAGGAGTTACTCCATTGTCAGTCTCTCAAGAATTTGCAATGGAAGAGGCAGAGCAGGTGTTCAGGTCTGTGAGAAGGCTGACTCCTGTTGACAAATCTGATTTTAGGGTTACAAAGTCGGATGCAATGATGGAGGATGTCATGAAAATCATGTCTTATGTGACAATAGCAGCGTTTATCATTGGAAGCATTACATTGCTGGGAGCCGCTGTTGGTTTGATGAACATAATGCTGGTCTCTGTAAAAGAGAGGACAAGGGAGATTGGGACAAGAAAAGCATTAGGTGCAAACTCGGTGACAATCAAGCAGCAATTTCTTTTTGAATCTATTGTGATTGGACAACTGGGAGGCATCTCGGGAATTGTATTAGGTGTTGTTATTGGAAACCTTACAGCACTGGTAATGAAGACTCCGTTTATAATACCTTGGCTTTGGATTTTCAGTGGTATTATGGTATGCTTGTTGGTGAGTGTGTTATCGGGTTATGTCCCGGCAGTCAGAGCATCAAAATTAGACCCAATTGAAGCTCTCAGATATGAGTAGGTTATTTACTTCAATCTGAAAACATATGTTATGGTTCCCTCTTGTACAGGTGGTGCACTGCTGCTTAGATTAAACTTTGCCTTTAAGGCTGCTTTTTTTGCTGCTTCCCACAATGTCCTGTCCTGAACTGTTGTTCCGGTAGCTCCAGGCGTTGCATTAACAACTTTTCCATACTGGTCTACGGATATTTTCACTATGACTTTCCCTGATTTGTTTACAGTGTATTCAGGTTCAGGCAACGATCCCATAACACTTCTGCCAGCAAGCCGAGCTTGTGGTTCTCCCTCTTTTGATCCCGTTTGTGTGTTTCCTTGGGAGTGGCCAGCCCTTAGATCTTCACTTTGGTTGGTGGCTTTTTGTGGTGATGTTGAGTCTGCATTTGATGCAGAAGGGAACAGTGCCCTCTTGTCAATTTCTGCTTTCCTTGGAGCTTCAAATTGTTCTACATCCCCCTGTTCTCCCATCGTGCTCTCTTCTCCTTTGTTTTCGGAGGTTCCGGTTATGGCAGATTCTGATCTTTGGACAAGTCTTACCTCTTCCATGGGATTAGGTTGTTCTACCCTTGGCTCGTGTCCTGACCTAACTTGTACCGGTTTTGGAGGTTCCGGTTCGAGTTGGATCTCTATGCCTAGTTCTGCAGGAGGTGGGTATATGACTTTAAATCCAGTATTGAAAAAAAGCACTGCCAGCAACAGATGGAAACCTGTTGCCAAGGAGACTCCTATGACTTTGCTCCTCTTTTGTGCAAATATGCTTTTTCTTGGTCCTTTCATTATTCCGGAGCGGTTGCAAGTATAATCCTGTACTGGTTTCTTTTTGCAATGTTCATTATATTGACTACCTGTTCCATTGGTACAGTTTTGTCAACATGTAAGGAGAGAGTGGGGTCATCTTCCTCTTTCAGTTCGTTTTGGATGATAAGTTCAATTTCACTTAACCTTACGGGTGTGTTTTTGCCATTTATGTGATAGGAGAAGGTGTTTGATTGCGGGTAATGTTTGATTGATATACTAACCATTGGTTTTGCAGATACCTGGTTTGTGCTTTTTGGTAAAAGGAGTTTCAATGCATTTGGATTTACCAACGTGGAGGTTACAAGAAAGAAGATGAGTAGCAAAAATACAATATCTGTCATGGATGACATATTGAATGAAGCATTTACTTTTGATCTACGTTTAATTGCCATAACTTCTTTATTTACCTGCAGGTTCGTGCAGGAGGTCCATGAATTCTATGGTGTTGCTTTCCATTTTATAAACAACGTTGTCTATTCTTGCTGCAAGGTAATTGTACCCGAAGTAGGCCATAATACCAACTGTCAAACCAGCAACAGTAGTGACCATAGCAGTGTAGATTCCTCCGGAGAGGAGGGTTATGTCTACATTACTGCCTGCCTGCGACATGTTGTAGAAAGCTTGTATCATCCCTATCACAGTTCCCAAAAAACCAAGCATTGGTGCACCTCCGGCAATTGTGGCAAGCATTGGCAGCCCCTTTTCCAGTCTGGAAACTTCCAGATTGCCCATGTTTTCCACAGCTGTCTGTATATCAATCAATGGGCGGCCTATCCTTTCTATTCCTTTCTCTATCAAACGTGCAATTGGTGTCTCTTGTGATTGGCAAAGGTTTACAGCTGCCTTGATTTTACCTTCGTGTATGAAATCATTGATGTTTTTCATGAAGTTTTCGTCAATCTGGGAAGCTTTGCGTATTGCCCACCACCTTTCGCCAAAAATATACAATGCGATGATAGACAGTGCCAACAAGGGAATCATTATCCATCCTCCCTTAAGCGCCATACTGATTAATGAAAAAGATAATTCCTCCGTAACAGGAGGTATTTGGGCAACACTCTCTGCAGCTTCTTGCCCGATTGCCATTAGGATGTGAGTCATCATAAATTAAGGGTTATTTTTCTAACTTTCCAATATTATACTAAAACAAACAAAAGTACAATAATTGAGCCATTCCTCAAAGATAAATCAGAACCTTCTAATAACCGATCCTCCTGACAACTCTTGGTATATGTCCGGATTGCCAATATAAAAAACAGAACTCCCACCCGATGCGTAAACATCAAGGGTGTTTGAAACATTCAAAACAGCCAATCCACCTCCTGAAATATCCAGGCTGCAATATTTGATTATCAAATCCCTGCAATCAATTTCTCCGCCCCCTGATGATTCTGCCCACGTATCGTCACTGTAACCTTCTAGATATGCAGAGGACCCGCCAGATAGAAGCAGTTGCATTTCCAGTAAATCTATGTAACCGTATATCTCGCCACCTCCGCTTAAATTGCATTTCAAACGGTTTCCGTACCAACCATTTTCAAATTCCACAATGCCACCACCACTGGACGATATTGATTCCAATTCTGGGCAGGAGAGATACACCCTTATGGTTGGCGAACCAGTGAATGAAACGCCTCTTTTGGGATAAATCCTCAAAGTACCTCCAACTACCTCTGTTACCAAATATCTATGGATGTTTTCATTGGTTTCCACATATAGCTGGTAATCGTTTTCTTGCGTTACAATGAGTTCTATTCCACCTGCAGTGGAAATCGAATGAAAGGCTCTTGTGTATCTTTCATATGTGGTAACCCTGCCATGAGGCACTACGATGGTAAGGTCTACGCAAGAAGTTGTTAATAAAACAAGTGTTAAAATTGGCAGTAATAATTTTTTCATTGGATATTGTTTGTAGTTCCTTGTTTGACGAATAAAGCGGGTCAAATGTTGCATTCTACCTTGTAAATATCTGTTCTTCTATCTTTCAGGTTGCGTACACTGCCGTAATTGTGCAATTCCCTTAGCAAATCAAGGTCCACATCGGAAATCAATATCATTTCTGTGTTGGGTGTTGCTTCCGATTTAATGCCGTTTACCGGAAAAGGGAAATCACATGGAGTGAATACCATGGATTGGGAGTACTGGATATCCATGTTTTGGACCTTGGGCAAATTGCCGACGCTTCCTGTTATTGCTACAAAACATTCATTCTCGATAGCTCTAGATTGTGCACAGAACCTAACCCTGGAAAATCCATTTTGGGTGTCTGTCAAAAATGGAACAAACAGTATTTCCATACCTTTCTCTGCCAATATCCTTCCAAGTTCGGGGAATTCAACATCATAGCAGATAAGTACGCCTATCTTGCCGGCATCTGTGTCAAAAACCTTGATTTGGTCTCCCCCTTTGAGCCCCCACACCCTGTCTTCGTCGGGCGTCACGTGAATCTTTTCGTACCGTTCCATTGTACCGTCCCTACGGCAAAGGTAGCCTACATTATAGAGTTCACCTTTTATCATCTCTGGCATACTGCCGGTTATTATGTTTACGTTGTATGAGACAGCAAGCCGGGAGAGTTTATTGGCAATTTCCTGGGTGTATTTTGCAAGCTCCCTTATGGCATCGGGTTCACTTAGGTGATTGAATTCTGCCATTATTGGAGCATTGAAAAACTCCGGAAACAATACAAAGTCGCTTTTGTAACTGCTTAAGGCATCTACAAAAAATTCGGCCTGCTCCATGATCTCATCTACATTTTTGTATGGTCTCATTTGCCACTGGATGAGTCCCAACCTGACAACCCTTTTGTTGAGTTGGGTTTTCAAAGAGCTTTTTTGGTAGTATATGTTGTCCCATCTAAGCAGCAGTGCAAATTCCTTTGACAAAATGTCTCCTTCTAAGTATCCTTTAAGTATCCTCAAGGGATAGAAATCATTTGAAAGCTGGAAGTCGATTACAGGATCGGCAATTTCCCTGGATTTGACTTTTGCAATATACTCTTTTGGGGAAATTTCATTGGAGTATTTATGGTAGTTAGGCATCCTTCCTCCAAATACAATCCCTTTCAGGTTTTTTTGTTCACAAAGTTCCTTCCTGTAATCGTATAGCCTTCTACCAAGCCTTAGACCCCTGAATTCCGGTTTTATGAAAACATCTATGCCATATAAAATATCTCCGTATTTGTTATGAGTGTCAAATGTGTAGTTGGCTGTTATCTCTTTGTATGTGTGGGTCTCTTCTGTAAGAGGTTGCTTTACAATAATTGACAGTGCACAACCTGCAATGTGGTTGTTCACTTTTACCACTACCTGTCCTTCCGGAAAAATCTTAAGCAATTTCTCTATGTGCGCTTCTTTCCAGTAAGAGCCAGGCATGTGTTTGTAAGATTCAATCATTGCCTCTTTGAGCTCTTGGTAATCTTCAATTGTAAGATATGCCAGTTCTATATTGATGTTTTGTTCGTTGTTGTCCTTTTCCATATTTAAAAAATTATCCGTGTGCAGAAAGTTCTTTAAGGATATGCTTGTCAATAATAACAATGTCCTTGTCCCGGAGTTGAATTATCTTGTCTTTCTCCAATGCCTTTAACACTTTTATTGCGTTTTCGGTTGAAATCCCGGCAAAATCGGCAATCTCCTTTCTGCTTAAAAGTAAGAATATATCTGGGTGTTGTGCTTTTATGTCATTCAAATAGAGTAACACTTTTGCCATTTTGCCATTCATTTGGTTGAACAACAATGTGTGAAGTGATGAGTACAAGATAGAGTTATTTTGGCAGTATTTGGTTACAATGGAAGTTGCAAATGATCCATTTATTTGGCAGACAGAAGAGATTGCAGCTTTCTCTACAAGCATGGTATGGCACTCCGAAAGGCAAACTGTGGAGTATTCGAAGTTGCCTTTAGTGAAAACAGATGAAAGTCCAATGAAATCGCCTGGAGCGGATATCCTTATATTTAGGTTTTTGCCCCTGTCTCCCTCTATATAAACTTTTGCCACACCATTTACCAAAAAAAGAACGTAAGATGCAAACATCCCTTGCTTTGTTAGGTTTTCCCCTTTCCTGAATTTCACTTGTGTCCTGGAAGATTTTACAATGGCAAGCTCTTGAGGTGAAAGGTTTGAAAAACAGGGTGCAGTTATGTCACAAATATAATCTGTGTCGTTTTCCTTAATGTTTTTCATGGTTGTTGCAACTATTTGTATAGAGTGCAAATTTAATTTTTTTTCCTATATTTAAGTTCTTATGCCAATGGTCAAGAAAGCTAATATTATGAAATTTATTAAAATACTCTTTTTTTTATTGTTTGTCACTAAAGTGTTGTTGGCAGACAATGATGTAACAAAATATTCCAAAGCAATCCAATTGTTGAGTGAGTATATTGGGATAGAGTCTGTTTCTGGTAATGAGAACGAGGCTGCATATTTCATGGCTAAAAAATGCAGGGATGCAGGATTTGTCGTAGAATATATAAATGACCAACCGGGGTCGGTCAATTTTGCTGCTTCGTTGTATCCATTGTCTTGGGGAAAGCCTAATATCATATTCCATAACCACATGGATGTAGTGCCTGAGGGAAAACACGAAAATTGGAATTATACTCCATATGGCGGCGTTGTGGACAGTGGCAAGGTTTGGGGCAGAGGTTCCATGGACAACAAAGGATTGGCTATTATACAGTTTTTTGCAGTAAGTAATTTTATGGAGATTGCATATGAAAAAGAACTACCTTTCAATGTTACAATTCTTTTTGTATCCGGGGAAGAGACCGGAGGAGAGACGGGAAGCATGATTGTCTCAAAGGTGTTGTTAAATAAATTTTCTCCCGCCGTTGTGATAGGAGAGGGTGGTGCAGGCATGGATGATTTGGGGTTTTTGACAAAGAAGAACCCTGTCTTTGGAATAACAATAGCTGAGAAACAAAATATATGGCTAAAGTTAAGTTGGAAGACAGATGTGGCGGGACACGCTTCAATTGCAGAGGGTGATTATGCAAGCATGTTGATGATTAATGGGTTGCATAAGTTGTTAAACAGTTCCATGCCAGTTATGGTAACTCAAGAGGCCCAGCTGATGTTCTCTTCTTTGGGTGAGGTTGTTGGAGGTGTAAAGGGCTCTGTTATGAAAAAACCGGATTCCAAGGTCTTCCGGAAAATAATTGATGTAATTTCCAGGGATGATCCTGAAATCAGGGATTTGGTTACCAATAAAATCACTTTGACCTCTATTGACGGGGGCACACCCACAGCAATTAACCAAAGTTCCAATATAGAGAGTGCTTTTTTGGATGTCAGGCTATTGCCCGGCACTTCTGTAGAAGAAATTATTGCTTATATCCATGAAGTTGTAGATGATTCTGTTCTTGAAATAGAAATCTTGACCGAAGGAGCTGCTTCCAGGGGTACAATGCCTGAGTATTTTTTTGATATGTTAGCGGATGCTTTGGTAGGGGAATATAAAAATTCAAAGGTTATACCAATGCTTTTCCCGGCATCTACCGATAATAATTTTTTCAGGAAATTTGGTGTGCCTGTTTATGGTTTGAATCCGTTCATGGTCTCGGTCGAACAGTTAAAGGCTATTCATAACTACAATGAATTCATAGATGTGGAAGATGTTGACAGGGGAATTTCTGTCTTTACATCTTTCTTGTCCAAGGTTCTTGATCAGGAATAAAACTGTTACATATCATTTTTTTTGTTGACCAGGCAGGAGAGTAATTTCTTGTCCGATAGTTTGTTGTTCAATATCTTTGCAGTGTAAAAATTATTTAACTAAAAAAAGAAAAGATGTTGTACACAAATTTGAATCATATTGAATCTGCATCTCAGCATGCAAAGATATTGTCAGAAAATGAGAACGTAATGGTAATATGTGGCAGGATGGGGCCAATGTGTATTCCTGTATATGAAATAGCAGAGGAGTTGGAAGGAGATTACAAACATGTCAAGTTCTTTGATATGGAATTTGACAATCCGGAATCTCATGTGATAAGGAATCTGCCGGAGGTGAGAGGTTTTATGGGTATTCCTTTTACCATTTATTACAAGAACGGTAAAGTGGTCAAGGCTACATCAAGTATCCAGAACAGGAACCAAGTAACAGCAATCCTGAATGAATATTTTGGAGCTCCTTCAAAATAATTTGATATGGAAAGACCGAATCATTACGATGTGATAATATTAGGGGCAGGACCTGCCGGCTTGACTGCCGGCATTTACCTATCCCGTGCCAAAATGAAAGCTTTGGTTATAAGTGAAGGTGTGGTTGGAGGTCAAATGGTGCTGACCCATGAGATTGCAAATTACCCTGGAGTTGAAAACATAAGTGGGTACCAGCTTGCCAACATCATGAAAAAGCAGGCAAAAAATTTTGGCTGTGAAATCCGTTCAAACACAAATATTGTAAATATGCAATTGGACGGAGATGTTAAAATGGTGGAAATAGAAAATGGGGAGAGTTTTACTTCTGATGCAATCATTATATCTTCCGGAGGCAGGTCGCGTACGCTTGGTGTAGAGGGGGAGGATAAGTTCAAAGGAAAGGGTATATCTTATTGTGCGACCTGTGACGGAGATTTCTTTACAGGCAAAAGGATTTTTGTTGTAGGAGGGGGTAACTCAGCCCTTGAAGAGGCAGTTTCATTGACAAAGTATGCTTCCCATGTTACAATAGTTCATCAATTTGACCATTTCCAGGCGTTTGAGCATGCAATTGAAGAGGCTAAGAAAAACCCCAAGATAGACTTTATCATGGAGTCAACGATAGTATCTTTTAACGGTGATGAAAAACTAGATTCTGTGGATATAAAAAATATTCCTTCCGGAAAGATAGAAAACCATAAAACAGACGGGGTTTTCGTGTTTATCGGATATGTTCCAAACAGTGAATCTGTAAAGGATATTGTTGAAACAAACCAATGGGGGGAAATAGTCGTAAAAAGTGATATGTCAACTTCTTTGCCAGGAGTTTACGCTGCCGGTGACAGTACTGCAAAAAGGTACCGGCAAGTGACAACTGCTGTTGGAGATGGTACAATTGCAGCTCTTGCCGTTTCTGGCTACGTGAATGATCTTAAGAAATAGTTGAGGTCAAAGAACATCCTGATAAGAACGGTTTTTAATCAAAATCGTTCTTTTTTATCAAATAGTATCCACCTGCCAAGGATATGATGAGGGCTGCCAATCCCAGGTTTGTCACACCATCTGTGTCGTTGAAATCAAAAGCTATGAGTTTGCGGCCTATTGCAATCAAACCAATCAACAGTATGTTCAATACTTTTATGGAGTGCTTCTGAACATAAACAGAGAAAGTATCTATGAGCTCTATGGCTATCAGGATATTGAAAAATACGGGCAATACCTCTTTTAGCAATGCGTTTGATATGAGCAACCTGCCTTCTGTGTTGCTCCCACTTACTATGGAGACTCCAAACTGATAGACCAGCTCAATTATTTCAACTACTATGTAGCTGACAAGGATAAAGACAAGAAAAGTAAATACTACTTTCTCGAACTTTTTTATAGTGTGCATCAACATGGCAGTGTATGTTTTATTATTAATAAATTGGATTATAAATGGTCAAAAAAGAGGATTCCCCTCAAATGGTCAATTTCATGCTGGAAAATCACGGCAGTATAACCCTCTACAAGCTCCCTTTTTATCTCTCCTGAAAGAGTATTGTATTCAATCATGATTGCATACGACCTATTCTTGGTAGTGCCCCTGATACCAGGAACTGATAGGCAACCCTCCCTGCAATCTTGTTTCATTTTTGAATAACCAGAAATCACCGGATTCAGGTATGATTCAAAAGGTTCTCCTTCTTTGTCAAATCTTTGAACCAGGATAACATTCCGGGATATTCCAATTTGGGGGGCTGCTATACCAACTCCCATTGAGGCAGTGTCAGTTACTGTTGAGTACATCCGTGCTATAAGATGTTCAATAGTTTGTATGTCTTTGCCTGGAATGATATCGCTGCTTTGTTTCCTAAGAACCAATGAGTCTTGTAGGTTGTCAGTTTGCAATACTCTCATTGGTTTGCTTGTATCTGCAGATTCAATGAGTTCTATTTCCAATTTATCCAAATTACCCGATATATTGTTGCCGGAGGGGTTTGTTAGTTGTGACTTGCAACCGATTATTGCAATCAGCAGTAATAATGATGCTAATATGGTTAGTGATTTTTTCATTTTTCAATTATTGTAACGGAATGAAGCTTTGGTGAGTTTGTCCATGATTGCCTTGGCAATTCCATCTCCTGGAACTGGCTCTGCAATGATAATGTCTACGTTGGAATCTTCTTCCAGTCGGTGGAGTATATCAAAAAGGTTTACAGCAGCTTCTTTCAGGTCTGCTTTTGTGGATAGGAATTCTGTTTTTGAAAACCCTTCGTGCACGATTCCTGTAAATGATATGAAAGCTGCCTTTTTGGTGGGTTCGATTGAATCCAATATTTTACGTATGCTTTTAAAATCATGATTGTCAGAAATGTAAATAGGCTTTTCGGGGCTATAGTGAGATTTTAGCAATCCTGGTGATGCAAGTGGTGCGCTACTGGTTTTGGTTTTGGAAGCAGGCAGAACTTGTTCCAAATCCTCGAATGTTATGAAGCCTTCCCTTAGGATAACAAAACCATCTGGGTTAAGGGAAATTACTGTTGATTCTATCCCTACTTTACAGGGACCTCCATCCAAGATGTAATCAATATCTTTAAGCTGTTTTTTGACATGGTTGGCTGTTGTGGGGCTGATTCTTCCAAATTTGTTTGCACTCGGAGCCGCAATAGGCTTGCCCGATTTTTCAATAAGATTGAGTGCTATCTCATTGTCTGGCATCCTTATCCCGACTGTTGGCAACCCGGAAGTAACTACATCTGGTACCAAATCGCTTTTTGGCAGAACGATTGTCAAAGGTCCTGGCCAGAATTTTTTTGCAAGTTCGGTTACCCGGTTGTCATTGGTTGTGGTGAGACTGTGAATTTGTTCCATGGATGCTATATGTACAATCAGCGGATCAAACGATGGCCGTTCTTTTTCTACAAAAATCCTGGCAACAGCTTGAGCATTTGTGGCATCAGCACCCAACCCGTATACTGTTTCCGTGGGAAATGCTACCAAACCTCCTTGCTTTATGATTTGTGCGGCCTTATTGATATCTACATCTTTTCTCATTTGGAGTTGGAGTTGTCTGTTTGGTCACGTATAAGTTTATCGTAAAGATCGAAACTATCTTTGAGAATCTCTATAGCAGTCTCTTTGTCAAAGAAGTCCTTGACCACGACTGTCTTGTTTTCCAATTTAGTGTAATCTTCAAAAAAGTTCATCATTTCTGACCTTGAGTGCGGAGGTAGTTCTGAAATGTCGTTGTAATGGCTGACACTAGGGTCTCCTGCTGCAACAGCAATCAGTTTGTCATCTGCTTCTCCATTATCCAGCATTCTCATGACCCCGATGATTTTAGCTGGTACAATGCAGAGTGGTACCAATTCAATCTGGGATAAGATAAGGATGTCCAAAGGGTCTTTGTCGTCGCAATAAGTTTGAGGTATAAAGCCATAATTGGCCGGGTAATATACAGATGAATACAAAACCCTGTCAAGGATCAGCAGTCCGTTTTTTTTATCCAGTTCGTATTTTGCACGTGACCCTTTTGGGATTTCTATGATCCCGTTGACTATTTCGGGGGTGTTTTCCCCAGGGCTGACACAGTGCCATGGATTGTAATTAGCGCTCATAACTATTGTCTGTTCTCTGTGCAAAGTTAGTTATTTTATCCAATGCAAGTTCCAATATCTCATCCCTTGTGGAGTGAAGCCAATTCATCTGGCAGTAATGGTCTGGTTCAACACCTTCCTCTGCATAATTGACTTTTTTCAAATCATATGATTGTGTTATGGAAAACCGGTATGTCCATCCGTTTGGAAGTTGTCCTCCGTTAGGCAAACCTCCTCCTCCGCCAGTTTTGTCTCCAATCAAATAAATATTGTCCATGGCTTTGGTAGCCAAAGCAAAAAATGTGGAGGCGCTGTATGACCCTCTGTCTATCAATACAATTATAGGTTTGTCAATATATCGTGCCCTTCCTGAAGGAGAGATGTAAAATGGTTCGAAAGGACCGAAATCTTCTCTTCCCGGGCCATTTCTTGTCCTGTTGTACATTACCAGTGATTTGGTGTTGGTAAAACGGCTCAGCAGTTTCAATATGTTTACAAAATTTCCTCCTCCATTTTCTCTTAGGTCAATTATTAAACCTATGGTATTTCCGTACCTTTCCAAGATGTAGTCAAGGTCGCTTTCTGAGATATCCCCCAAGAAAGTCTTGTACCTTATGTATCCAATGTTGTGCTTTTTGACAAATCCATGTTGGAAAACTCCTGTGGTGTATTCGGTTTCGTATATGTAATATTTTTGGACAATCTTATAATCGAAGTTATCCATTTCGTTCTTGCTCTGGTTGTAACGGGAAATATTGAATGGGGACATAAGGTTTGTGTGGTCGTCCCTTAGTTCGTTTAGCATGCTTCCAAGTATATAGAAAAGTGAGTCTTGACTGATACCTGAATTTAATTTTGGTCGGTAAGCCTGCCTGACGGAATCCCAATCTACTTTTTTCAAGCTGAAGTAGGCATATTTCCTATCTACTTCGTTCCATAAGTAATCGAAATTGACAAACGGGTCTGTAGAGGCGAGGTCTTTTCCAAAAAACCATTTTGTGCATGAGCAATTTGCAAGAACAAGTATCAAAAATATTAATTTAAACCACTTTTTCATTTTACTTGTATTTGAATATCAGGGATAACGATACTGAATGTCTGGAATAGTTGAATGGTTCATACTTCCCGGGAGCGTTGTATACATCAAAATTGTAGAACAAAGCCATCATATTGCCATTGGGCAATTTTTTCCTGTATCCGGCCTTTGCTTTGAATCGGAAGCCACTCAAGGAAAAGTTGTATCCTGCCAATGCCCTTATGGTTGTTTCGTTGATTGCGGGCATGTAACTGTATGCGTAACCAGGCCTGTAGTTCATGTTTGCAATACCAGCCAGAATCTCAACGAAAAATTTTGATCCCCTGTTGTGTCCAGAGTTGGTTCCTTTTTCAATTAGGCTTGCCAGCATTAGGTTGGTTATGTTTTCCAACCCGAATGAGTTGTTGTGAAGTGCTTTGTTTTCCCTGAAGTTAGTTGTTGTAACCAGGGATCCTCCTGCATATAATGATGTTTTCTCACCTATTTTTATCTTTACGGGAAACAGTAGTTTATAAGAAACATCTATTGAATGGAATAAAGATGATTCATTTGTACCGTTATAATTGCTTTTGTGCCCTCCGGTTGTATACTCAATGTTGATTCCCGATAGTCTCTCTTTTGATAATTTGAGATAACCTCCGGATAATGAAATGGTGTTTCCTTTGTAGTAAAGTGGTGAAGTTGCAAGATCCCTGAACTGACTTATACCTGGGGACGTGCATATATCTATGTATTTGGATTGTGAATAAGAAAGTGTTGCCCATAAAAACAGGACAACACTAATAATCAGGATTTTATATATTTTCCTGTATTCCATTCATTTTTGTGGATTTACACTTTGTTGCGTTTGATGACTTTATCAACATACCTTGAATTGAGAAGTTTCAAAACAGCAGTATAATCCATCTTGAATTCTATGAAATCACCAATTTTGTATCCTTTCTCATTTGTACCCAGGTCAATGACCGTTACATCCGAACTTACACCAACAACATTGATGTTATTATCGGTAGGTTGGATATGTTGCCTGTCTACATCTAGTAATCCCACATCCAATATTGCACGGCAACTATTAAGCCCATCCATATCTTCTGGGAATTCAATACTTTCCCCTTCCAGATTTGTGCCCAGCTCTCCAATAGGAACACTTGGCTTGTTTTTAAGTTCTATGATTTGTGCATAAAACTGGAAAAGGTCAACTTCCATACCTTCTATCACAGAGTCATTATAAACATCTGTTCCCAGGTACAGGGTTTCACCAACCCTGAAATGGTTGACCCCTTGTGGAAGTAGATTTTTAAATATCAACGGTATGGTTACAGATGATCCTCCTGATATATATTTGATTTTCCTGTTGAATTTTGCCTCAATCAACTGTTTGTACAAACTTAGCTGGATAAGTTTGTCATGGCTTGGCAACACACCATACATGCAGTTTAAATTGGTGCCGATACCAATTACCTCTATGTTTGGAAGTTCAAACACCTGTTCATAGAAATTCACGAAGTTTTCATGTAACACACCTTCACGAAGTTCTCCCATCTCCAGCATTATGATAACTTTATGGGTTTTGCCCTGTTTTACAGCTTCTGCAGAGATCATTTTGATTGTGGATATCTCTGTGTTCATACTGATATCGGCATATTTGACAACACTAGGGATAGCCCTTTTTGCCGGAGGTTTTATGTATATGGTCTCTATGTATGGATTAATATTTTTTATTACCTTGAGATTGGATACTCTTGAATCACTGGCTTGTTGAATGTCCAGTTTAAGAAGTTCGGTCAAGAATTCTTTATGGCCGCATAGCATTTTGGTAACAACTGACCACTGTATTCCCCTTTTTTTGAAAAGGTTGTCCAGGAATTGGAAGTTGTTTTTTAGTTTGTCAATGTTTAATGTAATGTAGGCCATTTTTTATTTTTTGTTGATTAATCTCATTTCAAGATATTTGTTGGTGAAACCCAGGTTTTCGTAAAGTTTCTTTGCCGGATTATCTGGTTCTACGTGCAATGCAATGTTGCCTTGTGAATATGATATTGCCTCTTGCATTAATTTCCTGCCTATGCCTTGTCCCCTGAGTTTGTTGTGGGTTGCTATGTAAACCAGGATATTCTCTGGGATGTAACCTTCCATTCCAGTCCTGTTTATGACTACAGCTGCTGCTAGTTGTGATTCATGGTTGTATGTCATAACAAACCCTCCAAAAGATTTGTACTCTTCCAGTGAGTAATCAATTGATTTTAGGATATCTTCTTTGGCGTCACCGTATTTTTCCAAATGTTTGAACAAAAAGTCAACTACTTCATTTTTTTGTTCTGGCGTAGGTTTGTTCTCTTTGTTGAAAATTGTAATGTTGTTCATAATGTGTGTTTTAAGCATTATTTTAAATGCTATATTAGTAAAGTTCTTTTTTCAAACACACTAAATAAAGATAATGTTCACAAAAAAGTGAAAAATTGACATGATTTGTAAAGTTAATTTAATAATTCGTTTTTTCATGGTTTAATCAAATGAAATGATATTTTTGTATTTGTATTAACAATGATAATAAATTTACAATCGATGGAAAATGTCACCGATTTTGTAGCCAATACTCACATTTTAAATCAGTTTTGGCTAACTTTTTTAATGGTAATCTCTATGGTTCTTGTTGCAAGGACATTTGTGGCAGGTACGCGTTATTCTCCAATTTTGATAATCGTTGTCTTTGGCCTTCTTATGGGCTTTGTATTGACACAAAGCGGGATGGCATCACCTGGCCTTAAAGAGTTCCCTATTGTGGACTTTACAAGTAAAGTCACAATTACTGCCCTGATAGCATCTTTCTTTATGGGTGGACAAGAGATAAGGAAAATCATAAGCAAACAAGAACTGGACAAAACAGATATGGTTATGCCATCCAAAGAGGAGATATTCTTAGGGACAAAATTTACCCAGTTCATGTTTTTGATAAGGGCTTTCTTTATTTTGATTGGAATAGAGAGTATGAAAAGGGTGATAATAGGTCATAATACCAATGAACCACTTGATTCTTTTTACCCTTTGCTTGGTTACCTTGGATTGGTAGGTTCCATAATCCTTATTGATTACAGGGCGAAAATTACAAATAAACCGTTGTACATAAGGAAAGGAATCATTGAAACGGCAGTGATTTTGACTATACTGGTAGTTTCTTATTATGTTTCTCAGTTGATCAAGCCAATAATAGCTCTGCCAGAGATATTCTTTGCAATGATACTCTCTGTTATTGCAGGATTGTTATTTTCCAATTGGAAGTTTGGTCCAACCATGAGGTCTTTGCTTTTTGCAGGAATACCGGTTGTCCTTGCAGCGAATTTTATGGTAGGAGGTTCCAGGATTGCAGATGCATTCCAATTGACGGGAATGACTGCGGTACTCTCATACGGATTTTTTGGCCAACTTTTCTGGATGTTCGGTGGCCTGGCATTACTTATTTTTATTGGAAAGGCAAACCATATCAGGAACCTGGCCCCTGGTATGGCCGGATCATTGTCACACTCCGGACTAACCGGTGCTTGTACTGCCGGGGACCTTGGCGAAGATGCAATGGTAAGGGCTCCGATTATGATTAATGTACCGTTTATAGGACATATTTTTGTGTTTTCTGTCCTTGCCGCCAGTGCCTCTGCCGGGAAATTGATTATTCCCTATACTTTGATGATTGTAGCTGCCGGAATATTGTTTACAATTTGGTCTTTGAGGATTATGAAAAGGTCATTTGGCAATGACTCGAAAGAGATCAAGGGATTGATGCTATTTTCACTGGGATGGCAATTGACAGCAGTATTTGGGGGATTACTGATCCTGGATTTGGGGGGAGTGGGTTTGAATGATGCTGTCATGGCAAACTCTTCTGCAATATCGCACTTTGGATTGTTTGCAGCCATACAGGGGGGGATGTTTGGGGGGCAAGCTGCAGAGATGATTGCGTTTGTATTTGCAATGCCATTCCTGGTCCATCCTTTGGTTTTTGGAATTTTTGGAAAAACTGCAGAAAACAATGGAATAATGCCGCAAAGAATTGTTTTTTCCCTTGCGGCATTGGGTGTTGCGGGTGTTTTATATGCCCTTTTTATTTAACATGTACTAGTATGCAAGTCCAAACAATTCGAGGTCTTCCTGTACATTTTGGATTGTTTGGACTCCAAATTTCTCTTGAACAACCTTGAGCACGTTTGGTGTCATGAAACCCGGTAGTGTAGGCCCAATATGTGTGTTCTTGACTCCCAGGTACAGTAGCGCCATATGTACTATTATTGCTTTTTGTTCGTACCAAGCAATATTGAACACCAAAGGGAGTTTGTTGATGTCGTCCAGACCCAATATCTCTTTTAGTTTAAGTGCTACATATGCCCATGAGTAGGAGTCGTTGCACTGTCCGGCATCCAGTACCCTTGGAATTCCCCCGATGTCTCCCAACTGTAGTTTGTTGTAACGGTATTTGGCACATCCGGAAGTCAATATCACAGTGTCTTTAGGTAGTTTTTGTGCAAATTCGGTATAATATTGCCGTGTTTTTTGCCTGGCATCACAGCCAGACATAACAACCATTCTTTTGATTGCTCCGGAATTCACAGCGTCCAGGATTTTATCTGCAAGGGCAAGGACTTGTTCATGGGCAAAGCCTACAATTATTTCTCCTTGTTCTATCTCTTTTGGCGGAGGGCAGCTTTTTGCCATTTCAATAATCTCGGAAAAATCTTTATGCCCGTTTGGCAGTTTTTTGGTAAGGTGTTTCCATCCTGGCATTCCAGTAGCTCCTGTTGTGAAAATCCTTTGGTTGTATGTAGTAGTTTTTCTTGGAGGCACAAGGCAGTTTGTGGTAAACAACACCGGTCCGTTGAATGATTCGAAGTCTGTTAGCTGTTCGTGCCAGGCACCACCGTAGTTTCCAACCAAATGTTTGTATTTTTTTAATTTTGGATATCCATGGGAAGGAAGCATTTCGGAGTGGGTATAGATATCTATTCCTTTTCCTTCTGTTTGTATAAGTAGTTGCTCCAGGTCTTTAAGGTCGTGTCCGCTTACAAGGATTCCCGGGTTTGTCTTTGTGCCAATATTTACTTTGGACATTTCCGGATTACCGAAGGTTTCTGTGTTGGCCTTGTCTAACAATGCCATGACTTTGACTCCATGCTCCCCGGTTTTCATCACCCAGTCCAGCATCTCTTCCTGGGTGGCGGGTTTGTGTATCATGACCAGTACTTGTTCCATGAAATGGAAGATATCATCACTTTCGTAACCCAGGTTAAAAGCGTGCTCTGCATAAGCAGAGATTCCTTTTATTCCAAACAATACATATTGTTTAAGTGATCTTATATCTTGGTTGGTATCGTATGTGAGGGTGCCGACAGTTTCGGCTTTCTGGTAAAACTCCTCTTTTGTATTGCAGTGCCATTCAGTGCAGTCGTGTGGAGGAACTTGAACCTTTGATTTTAGAATGTCCCTTAATTCTATTGTTTTCTGGATTTCCCTTATAATGGCGTCATCATCAAAATTTGCATTTGTGATGGTTGCAAACAAGCAGTTGGTGATGTGCTTGCTCTCTTTGTTAGTGTCAATTTTTTGCTTCCTGGCCTCTATGGTGAGCCTGGAAAGTCCCATACAGGCGTAAATCAACAAATCCTGAATGTTGGAGGTCTCTTCGGTTTTTCCGCATACCCCTTTGATTGTACAGCCTGTGTTTTTTGCTGTTTCTTGACATTGGTTGCAAAACATACTCATGATAATAATGTGTTATGGTTGATGTATAATTGAGAAGAAAGTTAACTATTTTTTTCTTTACTTGCTATTCTTTGTGGTAACTTTGCTATGTTAAAATGGAAAAAATCAAATCAGTATCGGAGTTAGGCTCAGGGGATATCAAGCAATTACTCTTAAAATATGCTATACCCTCTGTGATTGCCATGGTTGCATCATCTGTTTACAATATTACAGATAGCATATTCATTGGTCAGGGAGTGGGTGCTTTGGCTATATCCGGTTTGGCCATCACATTCCCTTTGATGAACTTGGCTGCTGCTTTTGGATCCCTTGTTGGTGTAGGAGCTGCAACTCTTCTATCATTAAGGCTTGGCCAGAAGGATTACTCCAGTGCCCGCAAAATTTTAGGCAATGTATTTATTCTCAATATTATATTTGGTGTTTTATATACTGTTGTCATATTGTCTTTTTTAAGCCCTATACTGTTGTTCTTTGGAGCAAGCCAGGATACCCTGCCTTATGCCAGGGAGTATATGGTTGTAATTACATTGGGAAATGTTATTACCCATATGTATTTTGGTCTAAATGCATTACTGCGTGCATCCGGTGAGCCTAGGAAATCCATGATGGCTACTGTGTACTCTGTATTGATAAATGCAACTTTGACCCCTCTCTTTATATATAAATTGGAGTTGGGAATCATGGGTGCAGCAATGGCTACGATTATCTCACAGTTTTGCATGCTGGTATGGCAAATAAACTTCTTCAGTAATAAGAAAAGGGATATTTATCTGGATAAGAAATCTTTCAAATTGGACGCCAAAATAGTAAAGGACTCTCTATTGATTGGGACAGCACCTTTTTTGATGAATTCGGTTTCCAGTATAATTGTTATTGTTTTCAACCAAGGTTTGATTAGGCACGGAGGTGATTTGGCAGTTGGAGCCTATGGAATCATAAACAGATTTGCAGCACTGTTTGTTATGGTTATAATGGGTATAACACAGGGTATGCAGCCTATTGCTGGCTATAATTTTGGAGCGCGTAACATGGCACGGGTAAATCAAGTCCTCAAATATTCAATTGTTTATGCAACAATAATTGTTTCAATTGGATTTGTCATAGGAGAGTTGTTTCCCAGGCAAGTAGCCTCTGTGTTCACTACCGACAAGGAATTGATAGAGATTGTGATTCCTGGTATGAGGGTTGTTTTCGCGATGTTTCCTATAATTGGATTCCAGATGGTTACTTCAAATTTTTTCCAAAGTATCGGTCATCCCGGAAAAGCAATTTTCATGTCTCTTTCCAGGCAAGTGATTTTCTTGTTGCCATTCCTTATTCTGTTTCCATCAGTATTGGGAATAAAAGGGGTTTGGATTAGTATACCTGCTGCAGATTTGATGTCCTCCATGGTGGCCTCTTATATGCTTTTTGTTGAATACCGGAAACTTATCAATAAAACATCTAAACCCATAATGCAATGAAAAACAAATTGGTAGTTACAATAGGAAGAGAGTATGGAAGCGGTGGAAGAGAAATAGGGGAAATTGTTTCCCGGTTGCTTGGATTGGACTTCTATGACAAGGAACTTATAGAGTTAGCTGCTCAAAAAAGTGGATTGAACAAGGAACTGTTTGAAAATGCCGACGAAAAGAAAAGTTTCTCTTTGCAGGGTGGTGTGTTTGGCTTGAGAAGTTCTTTGATTGATGATGTCAATGCAGGTTATTTTTTGAGCAATGAGTCCCTTTTCACAATCCAGAGTGAAGTAATCAGGGATGTTGCTCAGAGTGGAAGCGCGCTTTTTGTGGGTAGGTGTGCAGACTATGTTCTCAAAGAGATGGAATGCCTTTTTTCTGTTTTCATTGTAGCGGACAAGCAGGAGAGGATTGAGAGGGTGTCGTCCAGGGTTAGTATATCCAATGAAGAGGCTGCCGCGTTGATTGACAAAACAGACAAAAAGAGGGCCTCATACTATAACTACTTTAGTAACAAGAGATGGGGAGAGCCACACTCTTACGATCTATGTGTAAATTCTTCTACTTTTGGTATAGAAGGAACTGCCAAAATGATTGCCGATTCTGTTTTGTTTAGGAAATGTTAAGATTGTATGCAATGACAGGATTATTTTTTTTCTGTTTTGCCATTTGAATACTTTGCAAACCTGCCGGCATCCTTAGGGTGTATGTTGTCATACCTGTTCCATGGCCAACCACCGAAACTTGTGTTCCTGTAGTCTGTGAATGCCTGGAATATCTCTTCCTTTGTGTTCATGACAAAAGGACCGTGTTGGACAACCGGTTCGTTGATTGGTTTACCCTGAAGTATAAGCAAAAAAGCCTCTTTGCCTGTGTTATGGATAATAACAGGCTCTTCTGGAAGTAAATTGAGGGAATGGTATTCAGCAATCTCAATTCCGGCAACTGAAATCTCATCTCCTCTGTAAAAATAGAGTGTACGATTGATGTCGGGAGAGTCTGCCGGGATGGTCCATTTGGCATCGGCTTCCATTTTTACAAGCCATATTCCTACTTTGTTTTGGGGGTTGGCGGCCCATGAATCGGGTGCAGGCGGTACTGCCTTGTCGTTACCTATTTGACCAGCAATTAATGTGATTGCTGTCTCCTTGCCATTTTGGTCAAGTTCTTTTATTACCGGGACATCTTCTGCCCATAACATTTTGTAATGGGGTTTTACAAATTTGTCTTTTTTTGGCAGGTTGAGCCATATTTGGAAAAGTTCCAAATGATTTTCCTTGTCTTTGTTTACCAATGGGAACATTTCACTGTGTTGCAGCCCGGACCCCGCAGTCATCCATTGTACGTCGCCATTGGAGTAACGGCCGGCTGCGCCGTGAGAGTCGGAGTGATCTACATTCCCTTTCAAGACTACGGTTACGGTTTCGAAACCTCTGTGTGGATGTGCGGGAAACCCGGGAATTGTTTCCCCGTGATACATTCTCCAACCATCCTTTGTTGTAAAATCTTGACCAAGATCCCTTCCTGCCAAGGATGCATCTGGCCCCATCTGTTCATTTCCCTTTGGGTAAAAATCTAAATGGTGGACACAGAATAAGAAAGGATCTATTGTATGCCAATTGAATCCAAGTTTTTTTATATTGGAAATTAGTTTGTTGTACATAATGATTTTTTGTTTAAAGATACAAAAAATCATTGTTCAATTGCCTATGCTCCTATGAAAGATAGTAATTCATAAGTCAAAATTGCAGGCCATACGATTGCTTTTAAAATGGCAGTTACTATAGCCCAAAAGCCGCTTGCATTCATGATAAAATAGATGGCTGTACCAATAAGTCCCAGTCCATAAACCGCACCTGCAGGTGCCGATTGCTGCATTTCATTTTTCATTTCAAATGTTTTTGTGGGTGAATATTTGATATGGATACTCTATCTTGGTGAGAAACAATGCATGTGCTGGTACCGAACTACCGGCAGCACCCCGTTCTTTTTTTTCGAGAACTTCCAGTATCCATTCCGGATCATGTTTTCCTTGACCAATTTCCAGCAGGGTCCCGGTTATTGCCCTGACCATATTCCTTAAGAAGCGGTTTGCAGTAATCTCGAAAACATAATGGTTGCCATTGGTTTTAAAGCTGTTATTGGAGATCTCTTGTGATATTGGAGATCCAAGACTCCAGAAAGCATTTTTCACATTGCAAATATTGGTTTTTGTTGGGGAGTGAAGTTTTGCCATTGAAGTAAAATCTTTATTGCCAATCAAATACTCAGCCGCTTTGTTCATTGCGCTTATATCCAGAAACTTTGGTGTGAAAAATGAGAACATACCTGCAAACGGATCCTTGAATGTATGGATAAAATATTTGTAGCTTCTTTCCATGGCATCGAATCGGGAATGTGCATTTTCATGTACCTGACAGATGTCATGAAATACAATGTCAGTTGGAAGAATGGCATTTATTTTGTAAATTATCATTTGCCGTTCTTTTGATAGTTCAAGGTTTGCAGAGTCGAAATGTGCAATGTACTCCATGGCATGGACCCCTGTGTCGGTCCTGCCAGCACCAACTATGCCCACTTCTTCTTTCAAATAGACGGAGAAGGCATACTCCAGATGTTGTTGGACGGAAGCACCATTTTTTTGTTTTTGCCATCCGTTGTAATTGGAGCCGTTGTATGAAACTGAAATAAAGAAACGCATTATAAGCGAATTATCGTTAAATTTGTAGAATATGCAAGAATTTATGACAAAAATACTAAATCATTCAATATGGAAACTGTAAATATTAAGGAACTAAATGAAAAAATCCAGAGGGAGAGTGCTTTTGTAGAGATGATAACCATGGAGATGAATAAGGTTATTGTGGGACAGAAGCATTTGGTGGAAAACCTTTTGATTGGTCTGCTGGCAAACGGACATATTCTTTTAGAGGGTGTTCCTGGTTTGGCAAAGACTTTGGCAATAAATACTTTGGCTTCCATTGTCGATGCAAAATTCAGTCGTATTCAATTTACACCAGACCTTCTGCCTGCAGACCTGATTGGTACATTAATATACAGTCAAAAGAGTGAGCAATTCCAAATCAAGAAAGGGCCGGTTTTTGCACACTTCGTATTGGCCGATGAGATCAACAGGTCTCCGGCAAAAGTGCAATCTGCATTATTGGAGGCAATGCAAGAGAGGCAGGTGACTATTGGGGATGAGAGTTTCAAGCTTCCCGAACCTTTTTTGGTCATGGCAACACAAAACCCTATCGAACAGGAGGGTACTTACCCATTGCCTGAAGCCCAGGTTGACAGGTTCATGTTGAAGGTGGTAGTGAGTTATCCAAAAAAAGAGGAAGAAAAGTTCATAATAAGGATGAATAACACCGGAGAATTTCCAAAGGCATCTACCGTGCTCAAGCCCGAAGACATCTTAAGGGCAAGGCAGGTAGTGCGTGAAGTTTACATGGACGAAAAGATTGAAAAGTATATAGTGGATATTGTGTATGCTACCAGGACCCCTCAGGATTACAATTTGTCAAGATTGAGTGATCTTATTTCTTACGGGGCATCCCCAAGGGCAAGCATTAGTCTGGCTATGGCTTCCAAGGCCTATGCATTTATAAAACGCAGAGGATATGTGATTCCAGAAGATGTGAGGGCGGTTTGTTATGAAGTTTTAAGGCACAGGATTGGGTTGACATATGAAGCCGAGGCAGAAAACATCACAACAGAAAACATTGTTACGGATATTTTGAATTCAGTGGAGGTTCCTTAATATGTCTTCAAACTCTAACGATTTACTTAAAAAAGTCAGGAAGATAGAAATCAAAACCAGGCGGCTTTCCAAGCAAATTTTTGCCGGAGAGTATCACTCTGCATTCAAGGGTAGGGGGATGGCCTTTAGTGAAGTGCGTGAATACCAGTTCGGGGATGATGTGAGGAATATGGACTGGAACGTAACAGCCCGTCTTAATGCTCCATATATCAAGGTTTTTGAAGAGGAGAGGGAGTTGACTGTTGTTTTGATGATTGATGTAAGTGGGTCCAGGCTATTTGGTTCTACAATCAAGACAAAGAAAGAACTGGTTACCGAAATCGCGGCTGTACTTGCTTTTTCGGCATCGGCAAATAACGATAAGGTTGGAGCCTTGTTTTTCAGTACCAAGGTAGAGAAGTTTATTCCTCCAAAAAAAGGCAGGAGCCATCTTTTGAGAATTGTAAGGGAACTTTTGGAGTTTGAACCAGAGGAAAAAGGCACTGACCTTTCGGAAGCTTTGCGATACCTGACTAACGCTATCAAAAAAAGGTGCACTGCATTTTTATTGTCGGATATGCTGGATGTTGACGAAGGAGCAACACCCAATTACGAGCATGCTTTGAGGATAGCTGCCTCAAGACATGATTTGCATGTGGTTTCTGTGTACGATAAACTGGAGAAAGAGCTTCCTGATGTGGGACTAGTAAGGATAGTGGATAGTGAAAGCGGAAAAGAAGAGTGGATTGACACTTCCAGTAAGAAAACCAGGGAAGGTTATGCAGAATGGAACAAGATTGCAGACAGGAGACGTAAACAACTACTTAACAAATACAAAATCGGATCTGTAGCGGTTGCAACTGATGCGGATTATGTAAAGGGTCTTGTGAACCTGTTCAAAAAATAGGAAAATATGGAAAACTCAGCAAAAGATACAATTTTGATAGGAGACCAAGTAACTTTAAAGTTCAGGTCCAATATATTGAAAGGTGAGAAGTTCGTTTTTCCGGATATGAAGAATCCTGTTACAGAGGGAGTAGAGCTTATTTCACAACCAATAACAGATACGATTTCCGTGGATGGGAATTCCGTGAATCTCGAGAGCCGTGTCGTGGTGACTTCATTTGACAGCGGATCTTACAAATTACCATCTTTCACTGCATACAAATTCAAAATTGACGGGACCGTGGACACCTTGAATTTTGAAGGAGGCGAACTGGAGGTTACAACTATACAAATAGACACTTCATCTTTCCAGCCTTTTGAGGTCAAGGATCAGATGAACTATCCTTTTACAATTAAGGAGGTTATGCCATGGGTTGGGATAATCCTTTTTGTCATGTTATTATTACTCCTGATAACAAGAACCGTTAAAAAGATAAGGGAAAGGAAAAATCTTTTTGGCAAGGGTGCAGAATTGGAACCTCCTCACATAATAGCTTTGAAAAAGCTTGAATCACTCAGGGAGCAAAAGCTTTGGCAAAAAAACCAAAAAGAGTTTTTCACAAATGTCACGGATATACTAAGGGAGTATCTGGAGTTCAGGTTTGAGATGCAAGCAATGGAGAAGACATCAAATGAAATTCTGTCGGAATTGTCAGTTTTGAACCTGGACAAGGAGGTGTTGAAACAATTGTCAGAATTATTCCGGATTGCAGATTTCGTGAAGTTTGCAAAGCATAGTGCCGAAACTGAGGAGTGTGAACATGCTGTTCCAATGGCTGTGAGATTTATCAATAGTGTTTATGTAAGACAAATAGAAGAGGAAAAAGAGGCAGAAGAAAAAGAAAACAAACCAAAAGGAGGAGTGTAAAATGTTTTTTGAGTATCCACAATTATTATATTTGGAGTTGTTGCTTATCCCTGTCATTGCACTTTACTTGTACAGGGAGATAAAAGGTCAAGATGCAGGATTGAATGTATCTACCCTGACACCTTGGTTAACTAAAGGCAGCAGGATAAAAAAGCATTTGAGGCACATCCCTTATATAATGAGGTTTATTGCCATATCAACCATAATTCTTGCTTTAGCCAGGCCAAGATCTTCGGATGATTTTGAAAAGATCAATACGGAAGGGATTGATATTGTGCTAGCCATGGATGTTTCAACTAGTATGTTGGCAAGGGATTTCAATCCAGACAGGATAAGTGCGGCAAAGGATATTGCAATAGAGTTCATAGCTCAAAGGCCAAGTGACAGGATGGGGATTGTTGTTTTTGCCGGAGAGAGTTTCACACAATGTCCACTGACAACAGACAGAGCTACCTTGATAAATCTTTTAAAAGAGGTTGAAACAGGTTTGATAGAAGATGGCACTGCAATAGGAAACGGATTGGCAACTGCCGTGGCAAGATTAAAGGATTCACAAGCAAAAAGCCGTGTTATAATTCTATTGACTGATGGAGTTAACAATAGGGGAGAAATAGCACCTTTGATGGCTGCAGAAATAGCCAAGACTTACGGAATACGTGTTTATACCATTGGTGTAGGTGCAATGGGAGTAGCTCCGTATCCGGTAATGACTCCTTATGGGGTCGAAATTCAACAGGTACAGGTGGAAATTGACGAGCAACTCCTTGGGGAAATAGCCCAAAATACAGGGGGCAGGTATTTCCGGGCAACCGATAATACAAAAATGCTTGAAATCTACAGTGAGATAAACAAAATGGAAACCAGCAGGACTGTCGTGGATTCTTTCCCAGTATACAAAGAGCTGTTCATGAAATATGCCCTTATTGCATTGGCTGCTTTGTTGATTGAGTTGTTGTTCAGGATGATAATATTCAGGAAGTTGCCGTAAATTTTTTGTTATGATACAATTTGCACAAATAGAATATCTTACCTTGATTCTTTTAATCCCATTCCTTTTTGTAATGCATGGAATTAACCGATATATAAGAAGGAGGAGGTTGTCAAAACTTGGGGATAGCACAATAATCACCAAGTTGATGCCAAGGGCCTCTGCAAGCAGAGGCTGGGTTAAGTTGGTTTTCTTGAGTTTGGCAATATTTTTCTTTGCAATAGGTCTGTCCAGGCCCCAAATGGGAGCAAGGATAAAAGAGATTGAAGGCAGAGGTATAGAAATTATGATTGCAGTGGATGTTTCAAATTCAATGTTGGCACAGGATTACTCTCCAAACAGGCTGGAGAGGGCTAAGCTGGCAATCTCCAGGTTGACCGATAAACTAAGGGAAGACAGGATTGGCTTGATTGTTTTTGCCGGACAGGCATTTGTCCAGTTACCAGTAACGACAGACTATGTCTCTGCAAAGATGTTTTTGAATTCCATTGACAACAATACTGTTCCTGTCCAGGGAACCTCTTTGTCTGAAGCCATAAATTTGTCTATCAAAAGTTTCAGTGCAGAAAGCCAGGAGAGGGGCAGGGCAATGATTCTGATAACAGATGGTGAAGACCATGAAGTTGACCCTATAGAGGCTGCAACTAATGCAAGGGAGTTAGGAATATCTGTTTATACTATCGGAATAGGTTCTGTAGAAGGCAAACCTATTCCAATGCCCAACGGGGAGTTGCTCAAAGACAAGGATGGTAATATTGTGGTAAGTAAATTAGACGAAAAGACTCTGATTGGAGTGGCAGAGGCCGGAGGGGGAAAATATGTCCGGGCAGGGAATAATGATTTTGGACTGGAGGCTATTGTGGATCAGATAAAAACCATGGATAAACAAAATTTCAAATCTGTGGTGTTTGAAGATTTCAATGAGCAATATATGTATTTTTTTGCCATTGCACTTTTTTTCTTTTTATTGGATTTTTTGATTACTGAAAGGAAAGGCAATGTGTTTTTCAAATAATATAGAGGAGATTAGATATGCATAGGATATTTTTTACTATTATATTTTTTGTATTAGCTGTTGCATCGGTTTATGGACAAGCTGACAGGAAGTATATCCGTTCTGGAAACAGGGCATACCAAAAGGGTGAGATTGAAAATGCAGAGATAGACTACAGGAGAGCTTTGGAAAAGGACTCTGGTTCTTTGTATGCCAAATACAATTTAGGTAACCTCATGCACAAAAAGGGGAATAATGAGGAGGCATTGAAAATGGTAGCCGGGTTGAGTGACTCTACAGATAATTTGCTTTATAATTCCGGTTTATTCCATAATATGGGTAATTATGCTTTGGGTATGAAAAATTACAAGGAGGCTATTGAGTTTTATAAAAGTTCCCTTAGGATAAATCCTTCTGACATGGAAACAAAGAGCAATTTGGCTTATGCCCAAAAGATGCTCAAAGATGAACAAGAAAAACAAGATCAAAAACAAGATCAAGAGAAAGAAAACGAAGATCAAGATGATGAGAAAGATGATAATAAAAAGCAAGATCAGAATAAAGACCAACAAGATGAAAATAAAGACCAACCACAACCTAAAATAAGTCCGCAAACGGCTCAGCAGATGTTGCAAGCCATACAAAACAAAGAGAAGGAAACTCAGGAAAAAGTTAAGAAAGAAAAGGCTAAAATATTGCAGGAAAAGCAAAAAGAAAAAAATTGGTAATATGACTAGGTTAACTAATTATAAATTTTGGAGAGAATCCCTGTTGGCGGCTTTCATGTTTTTGGTTGCTGTTTCCATGTCTGGACAGGTAGTGCTTTCTGCAGATGCTCCTAAGGTTGTTGCTACAGGAGAGACTTTTAGACTTGTTTATAGCGTCAATGCAGAACCTGCTTCATTCAATCCTCCAAAAATATCAGGTTTACAGGTACTTGCCGGCCCAACATCATCTACCATGAGTAGTACTCAAATTATAAATGGCAAAAGGACCGAGACATTCCAAGTTAGTTATACTTATATCCTCCAGGCTGGCCAGGAAGGAAAGTACACAATTCCACCTGCCTCTGTTGTGGTAGATGGGAAAACTTACAATTCGGGCAGTTTGGTTGTGGAAGCAGTGAAAGCATCCGGGCAAACATCGGCAGATGACAGCGGACAAAAAACAGGTGCGGTATCGAATGATGACATTTTTTTAAGTCTTACGGTATCGAAGAACAAAGTAGTTGTCGGAGAGCAATTGGTGGCAACCTTGAAACTTTACACAAGAGTTCCCGTAACCGGATTTGAAGATGTAAGGTTCCCCTCTTTCAATGGATTCTGGAGCCAGGAAATTGAGACCCCCAGTAATATAGAGTTTGTCAGGGAAAATGTAAACGGAAATATTTATGAGGCGGCTTTGTTGAGAAGGTACATGCTTTTGCCTCAGCAGAGTGGTAAATTGATTATAGATGGTGCAGAAATGATGTGCCAGGTGAGGATTCGTACCGGATCGGATGTTCCAAGGAGTATTTTTGATGATTTTTTTGATTCTTATCAAACTATAAGGAAAAGGGTTTCTGCAAAGCCGCTAACTATTGTATCCGATCCTTTGCCTAAGGGTGCTCCGTTGTCTTTCAACGGAGCTGTTGGCTCTTTTTCGGTCTCTGCCAGGGTAACCAGGGATAGTGTCGATGCAAATGAGGCTTTGTCTTTTTTGATTGATGTGAAGGGTACCGGTAACTTGAATTTGATTGAGGCGCCTAAACCTGAAATACCATCTGCATTTGAACTTTACGATACAAAAATCACAGACAATAGTACGCAGGGTATATCTGGTACCAAGAGTTTTGAATTTCCCTTGATTGCAAGAGCTCCAGGAGTGTACACGATCCCTCCTGTAATTTTCAGTTATTACGATATTTCAAAAAATAGTTACGAAGAGTTATCTACAGAGGCGATTGTTGTGAAGGTTGGAAATGCAAATTCAAACCAATCACAGAACCCTGGGCAGGGTGTCTCCTGGGGTGTAAACAGACAAGCTGTCAGGAGCATTTCTGATGATATAAGGTATATCTACTCTTCCCTACCATCCCTTGCAAAGGGGAATTTGTTTTTCTTTGGTTCTGTTGTCTATTTCGGGCTGCTTGTTATGATTTTTGTTTTGTTCCTGGCCATAGAACGGTATCTCTCTCACAGGATTGAAAGGAACAGGGACATTGCTGGTGTAAGGAACAGAAAAGCAGTGAAAATAGCTAAAGCAAAGTTGAAGAGAGCTGGCATCTTGTTGAAGGAGGGCAATTATTCTGCTTTTTACATGGAGCTCCACAAAGCATTACTAGGATATATATCTGACAAACTGAACCTGGAGTTGTCGGATATTTCCAGGGACAAGATAAGTGGATTGCTCTATTCAAGAAACATAGATAATGGGATTGTTGAAGAACTTCTCTATTTATTGGACCAGTGTGAATATGCAAGGTATGCGCCAAATCCCGGAGGGGAGGGTATGGATAACAATTTTAGCCGTGCAATTGATTTGATTTCTTCTTTGGAATTATAAATTTGACTTTTATGAATAAATATATCAAGGTAGTATTAACTCTTTTTGCATTTTGCACACTCTTTGCAAAACTTTATTCACAGGACAAGGAGTTGATTTGGCATAGGGCGGATAGCCTCTATTCAATTGCAGATTATGAATCTGCTTTAAAAGAGTATGAAAGTTTGGAAAGTGCAGGTTACTCTTCTTGGCAGTTGTATTACAATATTGGCAACTGCCATTTCAAGAAATCTGGTTATGGCCTTTCAATTTTGTATTACGAAAGAGCTCTAAGGTTGAACCCTTCTGGCAAAGATATTTTGTTTAACCTGGATTTTGCCAGGCAATTTACTATTGACAAGATAGATGTAGTACCAGAATTTGTTTTGAATACATGGATAAGAGATGTCAATTACACATTGTCATCTGACATTTGGGCTTCAATCTCTTTGGTGTTCCTGGGATTGGCTGCTCTTTTGTTACTCTGTTTCAGGTATGGTCCAACTTCTTTTTCAAGGAAAATTGCTTTCTTTGGAGCAATTGTTGCCCTTTTGGTTGTGATAGTTTCAACTCTGTTTGCATGGAACCAAAGAAACGCATTCCATAAGGAGGATGAGGCAATTGTATTGTCACCTGTAAGTACTGTAAGGAATTCACCTGATAACTCTGGTTCTACCCTGTTTATTTTGCATGAGGGCACAAAGGTAGAGCTTGTAGAGGGGTTGGGAGATTGGAGAAGGATCGAGTTAAGCGACGGCAGACAAGGTTGGATTGCTGCCGCCGATATTGAGATTATTTGACGTTTACAAGAGATTTCCTTTGTTCTTTTTCTTAGTCTCTTTTTTATCTGGTTTTTGGTACAATCCATCCCTGGAAAGGATAGTATTGAGGTTCGCAAGGTTGTATACAACTATTGCAGTTACAATTGATGTATGTTCCATATATTCCGGAATGCTCATGTTGTATGTGTCCCTCTCTGTGTGCCAAATTTCCCTGTAGTTGAAATCGTATCCTTTTGGGTCTGCAGTTCCGAAACTGATTGTTGGAACTCCGTTTATTGCAAACCATGCATGGTCTGATCCACCTGCTGTCACTGGTTTTGGTCTGGGTTCACCTTCCCGGATATTCAAACTAAACGGGAAGTCCGGATTGATTCTATCTAGTTCCTTTGTTGCAATTTTAAAGTCTTGGTACATTGCCGGAGGAACAGTAAGGGAGTTTGCAACGGTAGGTCCACCATCCCTATTGAAATAATTTGAGATGTTTTCTAATTTTTCGGGATTGTTTTCTACCCAATGTTTTGACCCCCAAAGTCCAAATTCTTCGGCAGCCCAAAAACAGAACATGATTGATCTTTTTGGTTTTGCACCTGCCAATGCAAGTAATCTGGCTGCCTCCATATTGGGTGCAACTCCTGTACCGCAATCTACACCACCTGTTGCAACGTCAAATGCATCCAGATGTCCACCGCTCATAACGAATTCATCAGGAAACTCTGTCCCCTTGATTATACCGATGACGTTGTGGAATTTCACAGGCCCTGGTTTGAAGTGGTTTCTTATGTCAAATTCCAGTTGGAAATATTGCCTCTCCTTCACTTTTTGCTCTATGATTTCATATTGGTGCTGGTCAAGCTTAATGTCAGGGCAAGTAGGAAGGTTGTCAAAATCCATGTATTCCAGGTTTTTCCTGTCATACAGAGCGGTAATTGGAACAGGAGCAGATTGTATGATACCTAATATGCCTGCATCCCTCATCTCTTTGTAAAAAAGGGCAGGTTCATCTTTGTATTCTTTTATTGGTAGTTGGGTTTTATTGGGGTTCAATTTGTTGATCCTTGAAACAGAATCGTTGTAAGATTTGATCTTTTCGTTTTCTTTAATAATTATTGACCTTACTGTATCGGCATATTCGGAGTGGTCTATCGGGAAACCATTGCTTGTTCCTGTAATGAGAACCCAGGCTCCCTTTAGCTTTCCTTTTATCCTTTCAAATTCTGCCCTGTTTTTGGGTTCCATAACCACATGACCTCTTTGTACCCCCTTTGTTCCTGAAGTGTAGGATGGAGTGGCAAAATGCAGGTGCATGCCATCTTCACTTAACATCCGGCCAAACCAGGGTCCTCTGTTGAATCCTACAGGAACCTGACCAACTTCTGATATTTCTACTTCTAGTCCCCATTTTTCTAGCATGCTTGCCACCCAATATGTAGCATTTGTGTATGCGTCAGATCCGACGAGCCTTCCACCTATCCGGTTGGTAAGGATATCAAGGTATTCCATTGTTTTGTTTTCTTTGTTGGCAATCTCAATTACCCTGTTTGCTACTTGGTCTTGAGCTGTTGCTGTTACAAACGGAAACATCAATAAAAATGCTGACAGAAATGACAAGTATAGTTTGTTCATGACAAGTTTTTGTTCAAAATTAATACTAAATCCTGAATTGTAGTTATTAAAGGGGTTAAATTGTTTTTTTTGATGTATAATTGCAAATAAAAAATGTCTAGTCAAAGCAAGTTCAAGATACCACACACATATGTGATTATTTTTGCTCTGGTTGTATTGAGTGCGTTGGTCACTTTTATTGTTCCGGGAGGAGAGTATAACAAAGATACCATGGAGTTTAGCTATGTTGAGTCTTCTCCTCAAAGTTGGCAGGTATTGACTGCTTTTTTCCATGGCTTCACAAGGCAAGCCGGGATTATTGTTTTCATATTGGTAATAGGGGCTGCATTTTGGGTTGTGAATTCTTGCAAAGCTATAGATGCCGGTATCTTATCCTTTTTGAATTTTACAAAGAAACTGGAAAGCTACAAGGTGTTCAATGGTATTGGTGTCAATAATATTGTCATTGTATTGATAATGTTAATGTTCAGTATGTTCGGAGCTGTATTTGGCATGAGCGAAGAGACGATTGCTTTTACAATAATCATTATACCTTTGGCAATTTCCATGGGTTATGATTCAATAACAGGATTGGCCATGGTATATGTAGCTGCTCATGTTGGTTTTGCAGGAGCAATTTTGAACCCTTTCACAATTGGGATTGCACAGGATATTGCGGGGTTACCCATTTTTTCGGGAATTGAGTACCGTCTGTTTTGTTGGGTTATACTTAATATCCTGACCATTTCCGTTGTATTGTGGTATGCTGCCAGAATTAAAAGAAATCCGTTGAAATCTCCTGTTTATAAAGAAGATGAATATTGGAGGAAAAGGAAAGTGCAACAAGAGGGAGAAGAAATAGTTTACAATACTCCAAAAGCTGCCTGGGTATCATATTTTATTACTTTGGCAGTGCTGTTGCCTTTCTCTGTGGTTTTTCACCATACATCGATAAAAATTGGCAGCTCAATTTTTGATATTCCTTTTTTGATCCCGGTTCTTTCTATATTGTTTGCTTATTCAGGTTACCGTTCGTTGGAAAAATCGATGCATTTTTATGTGTTGGGCTTGCTTTTCTTTACTATTGTTTTCTTGGTTGTGGGAGTTATGGGCTATGGTTGGTATATTGGAGAAATCTCTGCATTGTTCCTGGCTTTGGGAATTTTGAGTGGAATTGCAGCCGGCTATGGAGCTAATGAGATTGTTGCCAAACTAACTGAAGGAGCAAAGGATATCCTGACAGCTGCATTGGTTGTGGGTCTTGCTGCGGGTATTATTGTTATCCTTGAAGATGGCAAGGTGATTGACACTTTGTTGTACAGGATGTCCTCTGCTATGGATGATGTTGGTAAAGAGGCTTCGGTTGGGGTGATGTATGCAATCCAGACACTTATAAACATTGCAATACCTTCTGCTAGTGCCAAGGCAGCCATAACCATGCCTATAATGGCTCCTTTTTCCGATTTGATAGGAGTGTCAAGGCAGGCTACAGTACTGGCTTTCCAGTTTGGAGATGGCTTTACCAACATGATAACACCCACCTCCGGTATTTTGATTGCCGTTTTGACAATAGCGAGGGTGCCTTACGGTAAATGGTTCAAGCTAGTATTACCCTTTATTCTGTTACTTGTTTTGGTTGGTTTTTTATTGTTGTTGCCAACACTTTACCTTGAGATTAACGGTTTTTGATTTCAACTTTGTAAACCCCGTAATTATTACTGTCTTCTGGTAACGACAACCTGGTGTGCGATTGGTACAGGGCTGTTGTCGGTTTCATGGGCAGAGCCGGGAATGAGTTGGTTGTTATGTATTTCATTATAGCATCTACCCAGTCATCTTCCAGTCCAAAATCATGGTAAAGGTCGTCATATCTTGTATGGTCAGGCACAATGCCATTTACGTAATGACCGTAACCAGTACTGTTGACTGTGAAGAAACAAATTGGAAGGAATACGTAGTCGGGACTATCGTAGTCACCCTCTGGATATGGCAGCACATACATTCCGTTTGGTTTTCCGTAGGTTGTTGTACCTACGTGTATCACATTCATAAGAGGTTTTAGACCGTTCAGGACAACCTCACTTGCAGAGGCGCTTCCTTTGGTAGTAAGGATAAACAATCTCTCAAGGTCCAGAGCTCCCGGAACCCTTTTGACAATGGTTTGTGAAGATGGGTCGTTATCATTGGAACTGTACCTGTCGTTATGTTCCCTTTTTGCTATGACCTTACCCTCTGCAGATGCCGGGGCAAGATAGTTTGCCAAAAGGGCTGTTGCCCTGCTGTCACCCCCTCCGTTATATCTTAAATCCAGGATTAGCTCCTTGACTCCTGCTGCCTTGAAAAGAGCCATTGCATACTCTATGTCGTCCAGCATACCAGCTTTGAACGACAAGTAGTGGAAGTAACCAACATTGTGTGGTAGTCCTTTGTAATCATCAGGAGTTATGACCATGCTTTTGAGTGCAGATCTGGTACTGACCTCCCTGGCAGTTGCTGTAAATGTAAACGGAACCCCGTTGTAATCGGAAAATGTGAAGGTATTAGTCTTGTTGTTATAAGTGGAGTTGAAAGAACCGTTTGCAATGAGGGTGTTGACTGGTACGTCGTTGAGATGGGTAAGGCGATAGCCTCTTTTGACATTGTTGTCTGCCATGGGAGAACCCGGGTGAACATACCTTACCCTTACGCTATAGTCGTTGTAATACTCTATTGCTTGGCCAATGCTCATGCCGTATGTCTCAACTATGCCGGTTTCTGAACTAAGGTACTCCTTTCCTGTCATCATCCACGACCACCTGTCCTGTGCAACAATCAAGGTGTCGAAATAGCCTTCAATCGTGGGTATGGGTTTTGGGTTTATATTGCGCGGCACATCGGAATACCAGTAGTAAATATCTGTCATCAAGTCAAAAGCATATTGCTTAATGTTTTTAAGCGGGTCCACAATATCTTGGTCGGGATCGGGATCCGGAATATCTTCTTTCTCACAAGACATTGGAAACAAAGAGAGTGTGAAAGCGATTACGGCCAAAATTATGGTTCTGAATGGAACTGTTGTTTTCATTTGAATAAATTTTATTCAAAAATAAACATTTTATACCATATCTTGTTATAACATTAACCAACATATTTAAAGTTGGATTAATTTATTAAAGACATTTGTCATTAAAAACATATATTATGCAAACACCACTAAACAACGAACAAACTCTTTATTTATGTTCTGTAGAAAGAAAGAATGTATTTCATTTGAAAGGAAATCCTGCAACTTTGGTAGGTAACCCTGTAAAAGTTGGTGATGAGGCTCCTGAGATTATTGCATCGGATAGTGCTTTCAAAGATGTAAAGCTCTCCGATTTCCACGACAAAATTGTTGTCTTGAGCGTGTTCCCTTCCATTGATACTCCAATTTGTGCCAATCAAACAAGAACTTTCAACAAGAAAGCAACAAGCTTGTCCGATGATGTTGCCATAGTGACCATATCAAAAGATTTGCCTTTTGCTTTGGGTCGTTTTTGTGCTGCAGAGGGAATTGATAAAGTTTATACTTTGTCTGACTTCAAATTCTCAAGGTTTGGTTTGGAATATGGCTTCTTGGTAAAGGAAAACCAGTTGCTTGCAAGAGGAGTAGTCGTGATAGACAAATCACGTACAGTCAGGTATGTAGAGATTACAAACGATATTTTGGATGAACCGGATTATGACAAAGCAATGGCTGCTGTCAAAGAGCTGTTGTAAAATTTTATAATTATTTAGCGTAAAAGCTCTGTATTTATACAGGCCGAAGGTGATGTTTTAGGTTAGGTGATAATATGACAGATGTAGGTTTGTATCCATAGCGGAGCATGGGACCCGGGAGTAATTCCGGGTCCTTTTTTTATTCTTTTTTTGTCTTTTTGGACAAGATGTGGATTGTTACAGCAGAGGCAATTATGAAAAGGATTATCCTGACAATTGTTTTGTCTGTGGCAAAAATAATTGTAGATAGCATTGTCAACCACATTATGGTTATGGTTCGGGCTTTTAATCTGGCTGGAATCCTCTCCTTGGAAAGATACGATTTGATATAGGGACCTAAATATTTATGGTTTAGCAACCATCTCAAATGTTTACGAGAGGAGTTCATGTAAAAATAAGCAGACAGCAGTAAGAAAGGTGTTGTAGGCAACAACGGGAGGAAAATGCCCACTGCTCCCAAAGCCACAAATATTGATGCCAAGGTAATGTACAGGTATTTTTTAATAATCATTGGCTTGTTTGGTTGACTCATTTTTTTAACTTTGCAAAGATACTTAACTAAAACAAAAACTTTAAACTTAAACTATGGAAAACTTCTCTGCTATAGTAGAGAAAGTGAGTTCCCTGTTATGGGGTTGGCCTATGATAGTGCTATTGCTAGGAACTCATATCTACTTGACAATCATTTTGAAATTTCCCCAAAGAAAAATCCTTACCGCAATCAGGTTATCTGTGACCAAAGACAAAGCTGGAGCTGGAGATGTTTCCCAATTTGGGGCTCTTGCCACATCTTTGGCAGCTACCATTGGTACGGGTAACATTATAGGTGTGGCTACTGCAGTTGCCCTGGGTGGCCCTGGAGCAGTACTTTGGTGCTGGATAACAGGTGTCTTTGGGATTGCTACAAAATATTCAGAGGGTTTGCTTGCAATCAAATACAGGGTAAAGACAGAGGATGGAACAATGATTGGTGGTCCTATGTTCGCTTTGGAAAAAGGTTTAAAATTGAAATGGATGGCTGTTTTGTTTTGTATTTTCACTGCTGTTGCAGCATTTGGCATAGGGAATACAGTGCAAGCAAATTCGATTGCTCTCCTGTTGAATGAAACCTATTCTGTGTCACCTTATATCACTGGTATAGTAGTTAGTTTGGCAACTGCTCTGGTAATCATTTTCGGAGTCAAAGGAATTGCCAAAGTGTGTGGTACTTTGGTGCCGTTCATGGCTTTGTTCTATGTGTTGGGATGCCTTTACATATTGTTTGTAAACTCTGCATATCTTGGGGATACTATCTCTTTGATAGTAAACTCTGCCTTTAGTCCAAGAGCGGCCGGAGGTGGTTTTGTGGGGACAACAGTGATGATGGCAGCGAGATTTGGAATTGCCAGAGGGCTGTTTTCAAATGAATCTGGCTTGGGGTCTGCCCCAATAGTGGCGGCAGCTGCACAAACCCGTAATCCTGTGAGGCAAGCATTGGTTTCCTCTTCGGGTACTTTCTGGGATACCGTTGTGGTTTGTGCCTTAACGGGTCTTGTTTTGGTTAGCTCAATTATTGCTCATCCTGATATTGATCATACACAAGGTGGAGCATTGACAAAAGCTGCTTTTTCCAAAATCCCTTATGTTGGTAATCTTATACTTTCGGTGGGTATTGTGACTTTTGCTTTTTCCACTATCCTTGGATGGTCATATTATGGAGAGAAAGCTGTCGAGTACCTTGGAGGGAAAAAACTTATTGTTTATTACAGGATCCTGTGGATATTGGCTATTTATGTTGGTGCTGTTTTGAACCTATCCTTGGTATGGGGTATCGCAGATAGCATGAATGCGCTTATGGCTATCCCGAACCTGATTGCATTGATCTTATTATCAGGGGTAATTGTCAAGGAGACAAACAAATATTTGTGGAACGGGCAAATTGATGCAGAGGGGGAATAAATAATAGATTGGTAAAAAAAAGAGGGCGACTAAAAAGTAAAGTCGCCCTCTTTTTTATTCAGGAAAATAATTACAAAAAGCTATATTTTTTGCCATAATCCAGCATTTGTTGCAGGAAGTCCGAAGGATACTCAACTTTATAGTCTGTTATCCTGCCATTTTCCGTTACCGGGATTATATCTGGGTTTATGAAACCTCCGTAAGGTTTAAGATCGAGTGATGCGTACCTTTCTTTTAGTTCTTTGTGTAAATCCTGGTCAATATCCACAGCGTAGGTTTCTATCAAATCTTTACCAGCATTGTAGTCTCCCTGTGATTTGACACGTTGTAGTTCTTTGAGCAGTTCTCCAAACAATCTCCTTAACTTGGTGTAATCGTTGATGACAAAATAGGTTTTTCCATCCTTCTCCTTTTTTTCTATTACGTTGTCCTTTTGTCCATTTTCGTAACACCATTCAGATATAAGTTTCCTAGCCTGCATGTGAGCTTGTGTAACATTTTTGCCCAGATCTATCCTCACGAATTGAGTGAATATACCATTCCGAATATAAGAGAGGTAGGAAGCCTTATATGCTTCTGAATCTGGAAGAATACCAAGGTCAACTAGTTTGGGGTCGGCCATATAGTATAATGCAAAGATATCTGCCCTAGCCTCTTCCAGAGGAGAACTGAATTCCTTAAGTGCGTTGGGTGAGGTACCTTCCTTTAGTTGACCAGAGCCGTGTCCCAGGCATTCGTGGAGGTCTGTGTGTATATTGTTTGTAAGGGTTCCATATTTTTTCAACAAATCAATCTCTGCCTGGTCCCATGAAAATTCTGTTGTCATGCTTTTTGGAGCTTCTTGTGATGCCATATCGTATGCTTCACTAATGTTTGCAATTGTTACAGATTTTGAACCATGTTCTTTCCTGATCCAATCGGCGTTCGGAAGGTTTATTCCCAGGGGAGATGTTGGATGGCAATCGCCTCCCAGTTGAGCTACTGTGATTACTTTTGCAGATACTCCCTTTACCTCTTTTTTCTTGAATTCCGGATTGATAGGGGAGTTGTCCTCGAACCATTGGGCATTGCTGCTTATAATATCTGTCCTTTTGGAAGCTTCAATATCTTTGAAATTCACGACTGATTCCCATGTGGCTTTCATTCCAAGCGGGTCGTTGTAAGTTTCTATAAACCCGTTGATGAAATCAACCTGGCTGGAAGTATCTTTTACCCAAGCAACATTATATTTGTCCCAGGTTTTAAGGTTTCCGGTCTTATAGTATTGTGTCAATAGTGAGATATACTCTTTTTGGGTGTCGTTTTCTGCACATTTTAATGCATTTTCCAAATGAAATATTATTTGTTTGATTGCCGGACCGTAAAGACCGTCTATTTTGTACACCTCTTCTGAAATTGTCCCGTTTGTTTTAACCAACCTTGAGTTCAATCCGTAAGAAACCGGGGTCACGTCAGATGGATCTTCCATTTTGGCGTAGAATTTTTCTGCCTCTTCCCTTGTTACGTTTTCATAAAAATTTACAGAGCTGCCCAAAAGCAGGTCTCCTTTTCCGGAAATGTTTTTCCTTTGGGGATAAAGGTTAGGATCGTAAATAATTGGCAGGATATCACTTGAAATTTCCTCCTGACCACTTTGTGTCAGAAGTTGCCCGAAATACTCTTGGCTGCATCCTGGTGTGAATTTGTCCTCTGCATAATGGTGGTGAATTCCATTACTGAAAAAGACCCTTTTTGCGTAAATTTCAAATTCCTTGTAATCTTGGCTTTCCTTTTCTCCATTGTAATTTTCGAATATTTTTTCCAGTACCTTCCTTACTTTCAAGCCATGCTTGAAATTTTGGTCCCAAAAAATATCCCTGCCTGCTTTTGCTGCCTCGCTTAAATGATATATATACTCTTTTTGGTTGAATGACAAATTTTCCCATCCGGGAATTTTGTACCGGATGACCCTCAGGTCGGCAAATTCATCTGCAAGGTACCGGAATTCTTCTTTGCCGTTTTTCTGTGTTACACAGCTAGTAGCCGCAAAGCTTAATGTAAATGTTAGAAACATAAATTTTAAGTACTTCATAATAATATTTGATTATTCGTTTTTGTTTTCTACATCATGAGAACCATTTTCAGCAGGGTCAGAATCAACATTTAACTTTATTTCATCTTCCTGTGGTTCGGATGGTTTGTCGCTGGTCTCCTTTATTGTCTGGAACTGTCGGACAATAAATTCATATACATTTTTGGCTGTTTTGATAAATGGAACGATTAGTGATATGCGTGTTACCAAAAGCGTTAGGAACCTGGTTATACTCAAGCTTTCTTTCAATCCTGAATATTCGATTTTCATTTGCATCTCCTTCATATTTATCTCTCCGTCTACTTTTAATCTCTCTGCCTTTAATTGGGACATGCTTTTTATTTGGGAGTACATGTTTCTGTTTTTCATTTGTTTTCCTTCTGGTTGGTTGTTTCAAATAACATGGATATGAATAATCTTACCATAGAGTCTATAAAAAAGGTTTTACGCTTTAAAAAAACAACAAAGGCAAACAGAACGAATAGTGACGCTGTAGTAAGTGCGCCTGCTGCTTTTGAATTAAGTAAGTCGCCTATGTACCAGCTAAATGCAGAGGCAAGGAATGCAGTAGCAATCCCCAACAAAATCAAAAGTGTAACTGAATACAAAATTTTGGAAAACAGTACCGACAAACTTTCTGCCATTTTAAGTTTCATTGCATCAATCTGCAGGTCTGCATACTCTTTGGCTGAGCCTGCCAGGTTTTCTGCCCTGGAGGCAGGACCTTTCTCTTCTTTTTGTTTTTCCATAAGAATTGATTTTTAACAAAGATATGTTTTTTTAACTACTTTTGCCGCCGGTTTTTTCTTGAATCTTATGAGCAAAGGTGTATTAAGTGTTTTGTTACTATTGGTTTCCAATAGTTTTATGACAATGGCCTGGTATGGGCATCTTAAATTTGGAACAGATAATAAAATAGGGAAATATGTTTTGGAAGTTTTCTTCATTTTCAAGGATTAGACAAAAAAACCAACCAAAATTGCTTTTGGCTGGCCTGTTTATGGATACACTCTTTCTTTTAACTTTTAACCTTAAAGTTGCCAATTGCCAAGAGACCTGATATGGTCTGACATCTGCTGGTAGTTTTCTTCCATACTTTCCAATAGTTTTATTTGGGCCCTTGCCCTTACAAGATTGTGTTCCGGATAAAAAGTTTTGTAACTGTAGTATTTGTCACCATGAAGGTAGTCTGACAAAAACCTTACAGCTTGTTCGTATGTAAGAAGCCTTGGACCAAAACCCAGGCTTTCCATCTCTGCCCAGGTAATAAAGTCTTTTGCGATGTTTGTGTATCCGTTGATGAAATGTTTGAACATCTCCAAATCTACAGATACGTTTTTCAGGTCTTTGTCATCTTCCATGCCGGTATTGGTGCAGTTCCGTACCGCATCACCAACGTCATAACACAAGTATCCGTGCATTACCGTGTCCAGGTCTATAATGCATTTTGCATTGCCTTTTTTGTCAAACAATATATTATTTACTTTTGGATCTTGGTGTATTATCCTCTTTGGTAGAATGCCTCTGTTACCCAAAACCTCTACTTTTGAATACTCCTTTTCCCTGCTAAGCAGGAAATCAACTTCTGATCTCACATCCTTTAGTCTGCCGGCAACATCCTTTTCTACTCTTTTTTTAAGAGTTTCTACCCTTTTTGGAGTATTGTGAAAATCGGGCAACAGTTCCTTGAAATCGGGAGCATTGAAATCCAGTAGCTGTTTATGGAAGTTGGCTAAAGCTTTTCCTGCACTTTCTGCCATGTTCACATTCAGGAATTTTTCGTGGGTGTAGCTCTCTTCTATGAATACATATATCCTCCAGTAATCGTTGTTGTGATCCCAGTAATATGACCTGGAAGTGCCATTGCTATGGATAGAAGAGGGTATGAGGACCCTGTTTTCCACATCTTTGACCCCATCCTTTTCAAGTTTGCGACGGATGTGTTCTGTGATGAGCCTGATATTGTGTTGTAATGCATCAATATCTTTGAATACCCTGTTATTGATTTTTTGCAGAAGAAAATTGGGATCCTCCTTTTTTTTGGTGATAATCTTGAATGTGTTGTTTATTAAACCATCACCATGTTGTGATATGGATTCTACGGGATATGGCAGGAGACCTACTGCTATCATCTCTTCTACTGAACGAGGTATCATAACTATATTGTTTAGTGGATAAATATTTTAATTTCCAGTATATAATGCGCAAACTTATACAGCACTACATCAATAACATCTTGATATAAATATAATGCAAAAAAATAAAATTCACAAACAATTGATAATATTGTAGATATTAAAATTTGATTCCTATGGAGATACCAGCTCTTAATCCTCCCCAGAATCCGTCTGTGTTCATAGTTGCACCAGAGGAATTTACAGTTACAGTTTTTTCTATCATTGGTATGTCCAATTCTTCAAGGGCATCCCTGATCTCTTGTTGCTCGTACTGACTGAGTTCCCTGGTGGATATGCCAATGAGGTCTCCTTTTCCGTTTCCGCCGTGTGGCCCAAGTATCCACCAGTCCAATAGTACATGTTTGCTCAAAGACCATTGGGCTCCAAGTAAAAGCCCGAAAGTTGTGGAGTTTACATCTCCGGAAAGTGAGATGCTTTGTGTTGTGCCGTTTTCGTCTTCGTAATTGAATTTGAAATTGGAAGCCTCATATCCTGCAATCCTGACAAACGGAGCCAGGTAAAAGCCTCTTCCATAACCTTTCTTACCAACATAAAACCTGATTTCGGGTGTGATGGCATAATTGGAAATTTTGAGATTATTGACAATATCTACAGCTTCGGTGTCATCTTCACCAACTATGTCCAAAATTGTGGATTTCAAGGGAAGGTTGCCTTGGGGCATGTTCCTGTAGGAGATGGCAGCAGATATCCTTTTTGTAAGGACCCTTTCATATTGAACGGCGTAATTCCTCAGAGGCAATCCTGTAAGATTGAGTTTTACAAGATTCATCCTTGGATTGTAATTTTCTTGGTTGTCAGGATTTTGTTGAGGATTAAATTGTGTGTATGCACTGAATGGCATTAATGTCAAAATGCATATAAAAAACAAAGTTTTCATAGTTATACATTTGTTAAGTTTAGGAACCTGGAATAAATTTAGTAAAAAAAATCAATATTTATTCTTTGGGCTCCTTATTTACACTTAATGTTTTTAATGATCCACCTATGACTATGGCTCCACTAATTATAACAATGTTTTTTACAATATATTGGCCCTCCATAGTAAGTGAGTAAGGGAAGATGTTGAAAACTTCACCCGGGAATAAAAATATTGGCATGAATGTTCCTGCCATTTGTAAAAACAGTAGTGTCAGTGTCTGTTTGATAAAAATATTTAATAGTAATCCAATTCCTATTAATACTTCCCAGGCAGCCAGCCCAATTATTATGGTTCTGTCGGAAAAAATGCCAAAAGTCATGGTATTTATGGTTTCTATTGCCAATGTTTGAGCGGGGCTCATACCTTCAAAAAACTTGAGGGCACCAAACCAGAAAAAAACAAGACCAATGCTCATTCGGATTAGTTTTATCCCGTTCCCGGCCATCCATTCAATTATTTTGTCGTGTGCTTTTGTAAACTTAGAGTTGTCGTTCATTTTTGCTTGTTTTATTTGGGTTTTCATATTTTAAACAACCATTTTGGACAGATGTTCGATTATTGTATTTTGATTAATGAAAACAATTATTTTTTCTTTATATTGCCATTGAATTCCATCTAAAAAACTACAACAATGTCAAGGAAAATATTAATGATGACAATTATGGTTGCCATGACCTTTGCAAGTGCATGTGAAAATAAAGGGAGTGTGCAGATTATCCCTTTGCCTGTTGAGTACAAAACTTATAATTCTAGTTATGAGCTGGTCCAGGAAATGAAAATCACACATAACCTGGATGCTGCCAATCTGGAAAAAATTATTGCTCCATTCAACGATTACCTTTCTGTTAAATATGGTTTCCAACAGCTGGTAAAGGAAACGGGTGATAAAGCTACAAACGGATCTCTTGTATTGCTTCTTGACAAGGATAATAAAAGAATTCCAAATGAAGGTTATAATTTGAAAGTGACAGCTAAAAATATCAAATTGGAAGCATCGTCACATTCCGGCCTGTTTTACGGGATGCAGTCGTTGATACAGATGGTGGAAGACCCTGACGAAAACCTTAAGAATCCATACATTGGAGCAGCCGAAATAAGGGACTATCCAAGGTTCAAATGGAGAGGATTGCATTTGGATGTGTGCAGGCATTTTATGCCAAAGGAATTTGTGAAAAGATACATAGATTACATGGCTCTCCATAAATACAATACCTTTCATTTCCATTTGACAGAAGACCAAGGTTGGAGGATAGAGATTAAAAAATACCCTCTTCTCACAGAAGTTGGGTCGGTAAGGAAGGAGACTCTTGTCGGTCATGGCAGACGTTCTGACAAATATGATGCAACTCCACACGGGGGCTTTTACACTCAGGAGGATATAAAGGAAATCGTAGATTATGCGGCTAGTAAATTTATAACTGTTGTACCGGAGATTGAGATGCCAGGTCATGCATTGGCTGCGTTGGCTTCATATCCATATTTGGGATGCGAGGGGGCAGGTTACGAGGTAGCCACCAAATGGGGTGTTTTTGATGATATAATGTGTGCCGGTAAGGAGAGTACTTTTGGATTCCTTGAGGATGTGCTGACAGAGGTAATGGAGTTGTTCCCATCTGAATATATACACATTGGAGGTGATGAAGCTCCAAAGAAACAGTGGCAAGAGTGTGATCTGTGCCAAGAGAGGATTGTAAGTGAAGGACTTGAAGATGAGCATGAACTCCAGAGTTATTTTATAAAAAGGATAGAGAAGTTCCTCTCTGCAAATGGAAGGAAGCTAATTGGATGGGATGAGATCCTGGAGGGGGGACTGGCTCCTAACGCTGCTGTTATGTCATGGAGAGGAGAAACTGGTGGGATTGAAGCAGCCATGGCTGGCCATTATGTAGTGATGACTCCAGGTACTCATTGTTATTTAGATCATTATCAATCCAATCCAGAAACGGAACCTTTGGCAATAGGCGGGCTGACGACATTGGAGAAAATTTATTCTTACGAACCTGTTCCCGATACTCTTAATCCTGTTCAGGCTGAATACATTATGGGAGCTCAAGGTAATGTATGGACAGAGTATATGCCAAATTCAAAACATGTTGAATACATGGTGTATCCGAGGGCAGCTGCGTTGTCAGAAGTGGTGTGGTCTCCAAAAGCAGAGAGGGACTATCCTGGTTTTTTGAACAGATTGCAAAAGTTACGTGTTTTATATGATTATATGGGTTTGAATTATTCCAGAGTTGAATTTGATGGAGAACGTTAGGTTTACAATCTTTTCTATGTTTTTCCTGGCATCTGCCTTGGTCTCTTTTTTTGTTGCTTATATTTCCTGGCAAAAAAGAAGGGAAAGAGCGGGTAGGGAGTTGTCAATGCTTATGATGGCTGCCGGCATATGGGCTTTCTTTGTAGTTTTTGAAACGGCTTCAACATCTTTGGATGGAAAGATTTTCTGGTCTAAGGTTGCTTATATCGGAGCACTGACTACCCCCTTGTTTTACACATTTTTTGTTTTCAGATTTGTTGGCAAGGATAATTATTTGACAAAGAAGGCTTATTTGGCTCTGTCATTAGTTCCGGTTGTAATGTTTGTCATGGTTTGGACCAATGAGATTCACAACCTGGTGTGGGTTGGTTATGCTCCTATTTCTCCCATGACTAACCTTACCCAGTATTACCATGGGATAGCATTCTGGATCGGGAATGTGGCATACAACTATTTGTTGCTTGCTATTTCATCTTTGTATCTGGTTAAATTCATTTATACGCACCTTTACACTTTCAAGGTACAAGCTATAATGGTATTTTCGGCATCCATGATACCTTGGATTGCAAGCTTGTTCTATGTTACAGGAAACAACATAGTGCCAGGATTTGATTTGGTCCCTTTGAGCATGATTTTGAGCGGGACATTGTTGTCAATGGCAATGTTCAGGGCTAAGTTCCTGGACCTGGTACCGGTGGCAAGGGAAAAATTGCTTGAAAGTATAAAGGAGGGGATTCTTGTGTTGGATACTAACTTTAGAGTGCAGGATATTAATAATTCTGCACGTTTGTTCCTTAATATTAACAGGAAGGATATTACCGGAATGACTCTTTTTGAGATAGGGGAGGTGAATATTTATTTGAGGGATGCCGTGTTGAATGATTTGCCAAAAACAACAATTGAATTGAAGGGCGAGGGAGACAGCCGTTTTTTCTTGATTGAAAAGGAAGATATTGTCAATTATCCTGGAAGTAAATTGGTGATAATAAAGGATAAGACCAATGATGTACAGAGAAGCATTGAGATGCTCAATGCAACTGAAAAGGCAAAGGAGAGCGATCGCCTCAAATCTTCTTTCCTGGCAAATTTAAGCCATGAGATCAGGACTCCTTTGAATATCATTACTGGTTTTGTGGATATCTTAAGATCTGACGATTTGCTGGAAGAGGATAAGGAGCATTATGTGGAACTCCTCAAGAAAAGCAGTGACAGGATTATAACTACCCTAAATGATATAATTGAAATTTCAAAAATTGAAGCAGGTCAGGTAAGTTTCAGGGAAAGCCAGATAAACCTTAATGAAATTGTTGATTATCTATATAATTTATTCAACAAGGATGCTGCAGATAAAGGCCTCTCCTTATTGATATATAAAGGATTGGAAGATAAAGAGTCCCTTATAATGACAGATCGTGAAAAACTTATAACCACAATGTCTCATTTGGTCAAAAATGCAATCAAATATTCTGATATCGGCAAGGTGGAGGTTGGCTATAAAATCGAAGATAAAAGGTTGCTTTTTTATGTACAGGATACCGGTGTTGGTATTCCCATGGAGAGGCAAAAAATCATATTCAACAGGTTTGTTCAGGCAGAGCAATCGATAAACAGACCCTACGAGGGAGCCGGTTTGGGATTGTCTATAGTGAAATCCTATGTCAGGATTTTGGGAGGAACCATAAATGTCAAGTCAAAGCCGGGAGAGGGAAGCTGTTTTTGGTTTTCGATTCCATATGAACCATTGTTGACCGGTTTTCAATAATAGTATATTTTGCAGCTGCTTTAAGTATAGTTATTCTGATATGCTAATAAGTAGATATTGAGTGTTATATAATTCAATGTTTAGCTTTGGTCCAATAATTATGTATGTTTTGGAAAATCTGGCTACATTGCAAAAAAAAATTAATAGCAATTTATTTGATGAATAATTTATTTCTAGGTGATCTAAGAGTAGAGGTTCCTATTGTGCAAGGTGGCATGGGAGTAGGTATCTCCTTGTCTGGTTTGGCCTCTGCGGTAGCGAATGAGGGTGGTTTAGGTGTAATATCATGCGCTGGCTTGGGCTTGTTGTATAAAAAATTCTCTTCTGATTATACAAAAGCTTCAATATTTGGTTTGAAAGAAGAGCTAAGGAAGGCAAAAGAAAAAAGCAAAGGTATTATAGGTGTCAATATTATGGTAGCATTGACTAATTTTACTGATATGGTCAAAACCTCATTATCTGAAGGAGCTGATGTGATTTTTGCAGGGGCGGGACTTCCGTTGGACCTTCCATCTTTCCTTGAAGGTAAATACAAGACAAAACTTGTTCCTATTGTCTCTTCTGCAAGGGCTGCAATATTGTTGTGTGAAAAATGGATAAAAAACTACAACTATGTTCCTGATGCATTTGTACTGGAAGGGCCAAAAGCCGGGGGACATCTTGGTTATAAACCAGCCCAGATTGACGATGGCAAATTTTCCCTGGAAGAGCTTCTTCCTGAATTGTTGGAAAACCTCAAGGTTATTGAAGAGATGGAGGGCAGGAAAATTCCTGTAATAGCTGCCGGTGGTATTTACAATGGATATGATGCCAAGAGATTTCTGGACATGGGTGCTTCTGCCGTACAGCTTGGAAGCCGTTTTGTGACTACGGATGAATGTGATGCTTCCCTAAAATTCAAGGAGTCTTATTTGAAAGCAGAGGAATCTGATATGACTATCATTCAGAGTCCTGTAGGATTGCCCGGAAGAGCTGTTTTTTCTCAATTTCTCCAAAGGGTGAAAGATGGTCTGGAAAAACCCAAAAAATGTCCTTTCCATTGTATAAAGACTTGCGACTATACCAAAAGCCCGTATTGCATAATGGTTGCTTTGTACAACGCATTCAAAGGCAACTTCAACAAAGGGTACGCTTTTGCTGGTTCCAATGCTTTCCTTGCAGAAAAAATCACAAGTGTCAAGGAGACTTTCCAGTCTTTGATAAGGGAAATGAATGAAAAAAAATAAAAAAATGTTGTTTTTTCATTTTTAATACATACCTTCGCCGGACACAAATTAATAACATGAACAAAGGAACAGTAAAATTCTTTGACGAAACCAAAGGCTTTGGTTTTATTAAAGACGAAAAAACAGGAACGGATTATTTCGTTCATTCATCAGGTCTAAAATCCAGAATCAGGGACAACGACGAAGTCACATTTGATCTCGAACAGGGAAGAAGAGGATTGAATGCAGTAAATGTAAGTTTAGCATAGCAAAATCGACTCGAAAGAGTTTTTAGATAAATTCTTTTCAAATGTATGTGAAAGAGACTGCCTTATAAAGACAGTCTCTTTTTCTTTTGTCAAGCCAGTTTGGTGCCGGCTGTTGGCCTTGGTGCTTTCACAACCAGTATCCTGGCTATTTTGTCTGTTTCGTTGTAAAGGGAGTGGATTATATCTTTAGGACTCTCAACAATTGTGTCTTGGCTGACCTGGATTTTTTCTTCTCCCACAAGTACATGTGGATCTCCTTCCAGAATATAGAAAAAAACATCTACAGGTGTTATATGAGGTTTGAGGGACTCTCCCGCCCTTAAAGTTATATGCATTACTTGCGCATTGTCGTGGTTGTATATGTTCCTTACATCTACTTTGTGAGGTGTCTCTTTAATATCAACCTCTTTGATTTTTGTGATTTTCATTTTTATATTGGTTTGTTGTTTATCTTTTTGGAATTGAAAAGTAAAATGAACTGCCTTTGCCAAGGGTGCTGGTTACCCAAATTTCTCCGTTGTGCATTTCTATGAACTCTTTGCATAGTACCAGTCCTAAACCGGTACCGCTTTCGTTGTGTGTGCCTGGCGTTGAGTTGTTATCACCAATTTTCCAAAGAGAGTCCATGCGGGAAGGTTCAATACCCACACCTTCATCTTTTACCTCTATTATTGCATGGCTCTCGTGTTCTTTGACAATGATTTGGACTGTTGAGTTGTCAAAAGAGAATTTGATGGCATTTGTCAAAAGATTCCTCAATACTGTTTTTATCATGTTTGGATCGCAGAAAAGCAGAGGTTCATCACCAGATACCTGAATGTTTATTCCTTTCTTTCTTGAAAGATCTGAAAGATTATTTACAACATCGTTGTAAAGTTTACTGAACAATATGTTATCCGGAGAGAATTTTATCTTGCCAAGCTGGTTTCTGGACCACATTAGCAAATCGTCCAGCAAAGCGTATGTTGACTTGCTTGTTTGGTTGATGTGAGAGAGTATTTCTGCCAAAGACTCACTGTCCATATCATTTGCGTTATCAACAAGAAGGTCACTGAATCCAATAAGTACACTGAATGGATTCTTTAAGTCGTGTGCGATTATTGAGAAAAATTTATCTTTTGTGGCATTGGAGAAATTTAGTTCGTTGTTGGTTGCATTAAGTTGATTGAGAGTTTGTTCCAGGTTGTGTTTTTCTTTTATTAGTTGCCTTTGAAGATTGTTTATCTCACGGTTCAGGTTGTGCATCATGATGTTTTGATGCATTAATTGCATAGAGTCTACCCCGCCGATTATAAGAAGTTTGGTACCTTTCCGGTATACTTGTGCCATTATGGAGCTGTTGACTTCGGAGTAGTTGCCAAAGGTTATATAGCCATTGTATATTTCCCCGTCTGTTTGTTTTGTGCCGGCTAGCTTTTCAAATGTAGGGTTCAGAAGGCTAAGGTAGGGGGGCTCACCGGCAAATAAAGTACGTATTGCTTCGTTGGCAAAAATGAGTTTGCCATCCGATTCGAAAATAGCAACAGAGAGAGTACCATTATTGATAATGCTGGCCTGTATCTCTTCTTTCCATGCAGATAGTATGTATTCCGGGTTTATGTCCATTATTGGTGTTCAGGTATGTGGTGTCCCGTGAATTTTTCTGAAAGAATAGAAAATATTGGTATGTTTACCTGCATCCATTCGTAATATGGGTAAATTTCTGCGTAAGTTTCCTTTGTCAGGTTCTGTTGCAGGATCTCTATCCATGTGTTCAACTGAGCTGCCCAGTAACTAGTAGAAAACCCATGATTTTTGTATGCGTGGAAAACCCAAAGTATGGTTTCCACCAAAACTTCGTCGTTGCGGTTTTTAATAATAGAAGAGATGAACCTCACATGATTTGCGTGGTTGTCCCTCATCATGGCGAGGTTACCGTTGCCGACAAGTAACTCCAAATCTTGACGTGATGAAATCCTTTCGTTGATCTCGGCTATGAGTTTGTCGCTTTTGTTGCTGTATTCGTATGCAGCGGATGTGCTTACATCATTCAGCAATGATGCCGATTTGATTAATTGGGATTTATCCATAATTTTCTATGTTTGATATGAATTCTTCTAAGGAGTACAAGTCCGGAAGGTAGTGAACGTTTTTGTATTTTTCTGAAATATCAGAAGTTGAATGCAGTAATCCTTGCCCACCCACAATTATTGCAAGGTCAGGAAATCTCTCCCTTATCATTCCTATGATTTTGAGGAGCTCGGGATAGTGGAAATAGATGCTCATGGAGAGTGCAACCAATTTGGGATTGACTGTCTCTATGAATTTAAGAAGATCGGATGACGGGGTGTCGGCTCCAAGGAAATGGACATTCCATCCACGCATTTCAAATACATCTGCAACCATTTTGATTCCTATTTGATGTACTTCTTTTTCTACAGAAGCTGCAACCACAACATTGTCCATCCGGTATTTGGAAATGATTTTGGAATACAGTTCGTTAAGGACAGATTCTACAATTGCAGAGGCAAGATGTTCTGTTGCCACAGAGATTTTGCCCGTCTCCCAAAGGAGACCCACTTGGTAAAGGGCCCTTTTTATAACGTTTTCGTAAATGTCGTTAATTTTTGATTTTTTTTCTACCAGGTCGTTTATTATTTCGGAGGCAAGCAACCTGTCCCCTGCAAGTATTGCTTTTTCAAACCTGTTCTTATATAAGTCAAAATCCATTTTAAAACACTTTTACTAAAGGTAAAGAAATTATTTGTCAAAACTTGTATAATCATTTTCTAGTAGCTGATGGGTTTTCCCATTATGTAGTCTTCCATCAAAAAGCCTTCTCCAATATCAATATCCACAGAGTCCATAATGCTGTATCCAATGTTAAGGTAGAATCCTACTGAAGGATTGTACCTGTTTACATTGAGAATTACATTATCCATGTTGTTTTGTTTTGCCACAACTTCTATATGGGATATCAGAAGTTTTCCTATGCCTCTCCCTTTGAAGCTTGGCAACAGATATAATTTGTGAAGTTTTAAATTTCTTTGGTTGTTATGATTAAGTTCATATGATGCATAACCAGTATATTCCAATGTACTGCCACTGTCAAGACAAGACAAAATGAAAGTGTGGGATAGGTTATGCGTTTGGTTTATAAGGGAGTCAGAACTGTACATCATCTCCATCATGTAATTGATTTGCTTTTGAGAAAGGATGTTTCCAAAAGCAACAGGCCACGCCTCCTTTGCAATGTTTTGGATTATCGGGAAATATTCCTGGGTGGCTGTTATTATTGAGTCCATTTATTGAAATATTTAATAGTAAATTTACAAAAAAATATTCCTTAATGCTCAATAAGTATGGATGTGCTTCTTTTAATTGCAGCTATTGTTTTGATTTTGTTGGGGGTGGCCGGTTCTTTTGTGCCGGTTTTGCCTGGCCCGCCTATATCTTATGTTGCCTTGCTAATGCTGCATTACACCAAATACGCAATGTTCACAACACAGTTGCTGGTTGTATTTGCTATCCTTACAATCTTGGTAACTTTGCTGGATTATGTGATTCCTGCCTGGGCCACCGGCAAATTTGGCGGTAGCAGGCAGGGTAGGCTGGGTGCTTTTGCAGGTACGATGATTGGTTTGATTTTTGGCCCTTTAGGCGTAATCATCGGGCCATTCATAGGAGCTTTCACCGGAGAGATCCTGGCAAATAAAAATGCAAATGAAGCTTTAAGAAGCGGAGTCGGCTCTTTCGTTGGCTTTTTGGCAGGAACAGGTTTGAAATTGATTCTCTCTTTGGTGATGATGTCCTATTTTTTGTATGGCTTGTTCAGCTAAACAGAAAGTCAAATCTATTTGCCAGACCTTTTGACATTGACTGCATTCAAACCTTTCAGCCCTTTTTCTATTTCGAATTCAACTTTGTCATTTTCATAGACCTCTTCCAAAGTCCCGTTTACATGGAAAAAATACTTTTCCCTGGTTTCTCTCTCCTGGATAAAACCAAAACCTTTGCTTTCGTTGTAAAACTCAACCCTGCCAAAGTAACTTGAAGGAATTTCATCTTTCTCCTTTTTGGGTGTTGATACTTCAATGTTTTCTGCTTTGACACTACTTTTCTTTGTGGGATCGGGAGGAGTGTCCATGATAACACCGTTTTCATCTACAAATGCCATCATGTTCTCTAAACCACCGCCAGTTGAGCTGGCTTTACGCTCTTCTTTCTTGTGTTGTTTTTCCAGACGTTTGCTGATTCTTTTCTTCTCTTTTTCTCTTTTGTTGAATGTGATTTGTGATCTTGCCATATAAAAATGATAATAATAATAAGGAGTCCTTCAAACGACAACTCCAGGAAAAAAAGATATCCCTTTTGTATATTGGTGAATGCGTATAACTTCGAACTCCGTTTTGCAAAGATAATAAATAATTTAGTTAAATTTGTTAATATCACAAAATACATAATTATTTAAATCCATGAAAAAAATTCTATTTTCAATTTTTTCTGTATTCTTAGCAGCTCTTTTTCAGGAGTCAATGGCTAATAATCAAGAAGCAAGATTATTAAGGTTTCCGGATATTCACAACGGGCAAATTGTCTTTACATATGCAGGGGACCTCTATTTGAGCAGCACCAATTCCGGTTCTGCAAGGAAATTGACTTCACATCCAGGTTATGAGATGTTTGCGAGGTTTTCGCCAGATGGTAAGCATATCGCTTTTACCGGACAGTATGATGGGAACACAGAGGTTTTTGTGATTCCGTCCGAAGGTGGTGAGCCTAAGAGGTTGACATATACAGCTACTCTTTCAAGGGATGATGTTGGAGACCGTATGGGGCCAAACAATATTGTACTTGATTGGACACCAGATGGCAAGAAAATCATGTACAGAACCAGGGCATATACATTCAACGATTTTACCGGACAATTGATGACAATTTCCTTAGATGGGGGAATTCCTGAGCCTTTTCCTTTGAAAAATGGTGGTTTTGCATCCTTTTCGCCTGATGGTAAGAAAATTGCATACAATTATATTTTCAGGGAGTTCAGGAGCTGGAAAAGATATACAGGCGGTATGGCTGATGATATCAGGGTAATGGATATCAAAAGTGGAAAATCGGAAAGGATTTCCGGTAATGTAAACCAAGATGTGTTTCCCATGTGGAGCAAGGATGGTGAAAATATTTATTATATCTCTGACAGGGACGGGTTTATGAATTTGTATTGTTGGAATATGCAATCAAAGGAAACTGACCAACTTACCTTTTACACAGATTATGATATCAAATTTCCATCATATGGGGATGGAGTTATCGTTTATGAACACGGAGGCTATATTGTGCAGTATGACCCGGTGAACAAAGTGGAAAAAAGGGCATCCGTAATGATCAATAATGATGCAGCTTATGCGCGTGGTGAGTGGAAAGAGCTTGCTTCCAGGATACGGTCATTTTCTTTGTCGCCAAAGGGAGAGAGAATCCTTGCAGTAGCAAGGGGAGATCTCTTTTCTGTGCCAACCAAAAATGGGATTACATATAATTTGACAAACAGTTGTGATGCACATGATAAGAATGCAGATTGGGCACCTGACGGAAGCGGATATGCATATGTTTCGGACAAAGATGGAGAGTTTAACATTTACTTTAACGACAATAAAGGGAGTGATGTTAAATTGACAGATGTTAAAGGTTACATATATGGTTTTGAATGGTCTCCGGATTCAAGGAAGATCCTTTGGAGTGACAAGAATAACACCTTGAATCTAATTAATCTGGAAACCAAGGAGAACCAAGTGTTGGAAAATTCCGGGATAGGTCCATTGAATGACTACAACTGGGCTCCTGACAGCAGGCATATTGTTTATACAAAGCCTGGAAAATATGTGAATGTGGTTGTTGTCTTAGACACACAGGAAAATAAGAAATATGATATTACCGACCAGTGGTACAACTCAGGGTCTGGTAACTTCAGTAGTGATGGGAAATATCTGTTGTTTGCATCGGACAGGACTTTCAACCCGATGTATGGAAGGACAGAATGGAACCATATTTACAATAGCATGGGCAAAATTTACATCCTGCCGTTGACTAGCCATGCAAAGGTTCCTTTTGCACCGGAAAATGACACTGTGAGCGTTACCACAAAAGGAGTAGAAACAGATCAAAAATCAAAAGAGAGTGTGAAGTCAACTGAAAAACAGGAGTATGATTTTTCTAATGTCTCTTCAAAGATAGTAGAAGTTCCTGTATCTCCCTCTACTTACGGTAATATCCATATGATAGACAACAGGATATATTACGGTACAAGAAGAGGTACTTATATGTATGATCTGGAAGATAAGAAACAGACATTTCTCCAGGCAAACATAATTTTTGCTCATGGGTACAAAAAGGCATTGGCTGTATCGGGAAGAGATGTTCAAGTAGTGGATATTCCCAGGGCACCGGTAACTGTCAAGAATGCTGTATCACTTGAAGGTGTTAAAAAATATGTAGATTACAAGGAAGAGTGGATGCAGATATACAACGAAACCTGGCGTCAAATGAGGGACTTTTTCTACGCAAAAAACATGCATGGAGTAGATTGGGATAAAGTTGGAGAGAAATACAGAGAACTGGTTCCTTATGTTGGCCACAGGTCGGACTTGACTTATTTGTTAGGCGAGTTGATTGGCGAACTGAATGTAGGTCATGCTTATTCTCAGAATGGGGAAAAACCTGAACCTCAGCGAATCAAGATGGGATTGCTGGGGATTTCCTATTCAAAGGACAAATCTGGGTTTTTCAAGGTAGAAGAGGTGTTGAAAGGAGCAAACTGGAGCGAATCGTTACGTTCTCCTCTTACCATGCCTGGTTGTGAAGTTGAAGTAAATGAATTTATTGTTTCTGTAAACGGTGTGAGTACGAATGGTGCAAACGATTTGGCAGAACTGCTGGTAGGGACAGCTGGAATGGTTACAGAATTGGAGGTTAACAGTAAGGCTTCCAGGCAGGGAGCGCGAAAAATACTGACAATACCTTTGGAAGACGAATCCAAACTGAGATATTACAATTGGGTGCAAGGTAATATCAAAAAGGTTTCAGATGCTACAAACGGCCAGGTTGGGTATATTCATATTCCGGACATGGGTTCGGATGGATTGAACGAATTTGTAAAACATTACTATCCTCAACTTGGGAAAAAAGCTTTGATTATTGACGATAGAGGCAATGGTGGTGGAAATGTTTCTCCTATGATAATTGAGAGGCTACAAAGGACAATCACCTATTTTACAATGCATACAAACCAAACAGAGGGCTCTTTGAATCCGGTGGGCACATTTGATGGACCAAAAGTATTGTTGGTAAATGAATATTCTGCATCGGATGGTGATCTTTTCCCTTACAGGTTCAAATACAACAAGCTAGGGACTGTGATTGGGAAACGAACCTGGGGAGGTGTTGTCGGTTATAGCGGGACAGTACCTGTCGTGGACGGAGGTTCTATAGTTACACCTTCATATGCACCTTTTGCTTCTGATGGCAGCGGATGGATAATTGAAGGAGAAGGAGTCTATCCTGACATTGAAATAGAAAATGATCCATATGCAGAGTTCAATGGATACGATGCACAATTGGAAAAAGCAATTGAGGTGGCCAAAAAGGAGATAGAAAAGTATGAATACAGGCCTGCTGTTATTCCAACTTTTCCAGATAAAAGTGCCCAAAAGAAATAGTGGATTTGGATAAAAATAAAAACAGTACTGCATACCTAAGGATGTTTTTGAGCTTCTGCCTTGGTTGCCCGAATGCACATCTTGACCCTACCTTTTGGTGGCAATGCTCCGGTATACAGTGCTGTTTTTTACTAAAGCGGTAGACAAACTTATGATAAAAAATCAAATGTTGTATGCAAGAGTGTGCTTGTTGCAGATTGTTGCGCATTTGATGCGTATAAAATGCTTATCTTAAGGGTTTGAAAAAAAACTTGTCGCGATTTGTTGCGCTTAATGAGTATTATTCAAACCCATTTTTTTGGATTTTTTTCTGGATTTTCACCTTCACAGACCGTATACTCGAGTGTGAAGTATTCAGAAAATTTGCAATGTCATTGTTGGAATACCCTTCTTCGTTGAGTATGTAAACCAGCTTTTCAAAATCTGTCATTATTGAAAGTTCGGTTATATGTCCGTACTGTTTTTTGAAATGTTGTGAATTTGATATTTCCGACAGATATGATCTAGTATAATTATTTGTGGTATCGACAAGATTGTTCAGGTTCTCAAATGATTCTTTTGATATTTTCCTTATTTTGCCAGCTTCTTGTATAATGTTGTCCGTTAGTTGTGTAATTGTTGCAGATGAATGCCTTAACAATTCAGATTCCAACCATTTGGCATTGTAATTTTGGGACAGCTGATCGTGTACTGTTTTTAGATGGGCCAACCTGGATCTGTTTTGCTTGTATTTTTTAAAGTAATTTAACGAAAACAGAGATAAAAAAGTTAAGGCAAACAATGATAAAGACAATATTATTTTTGATTGTGTCTTAAGTCTCTCAATTGTTTGGTCAAGCTTGATGAGGTTTAGTTTCGACTCCAGTTCGATTACTTTTTTTTGGGATAGTCTGGTATATGAAATAATATATGAGTAGTGGGCTTTCCTGTAAAGTGCCGCTGCATCTTTGAAATTGCCTTGTTGCTGGTATTTGTCGGCAAGGGTCCTGTAGTAAAAATGAGTGTCGGGCAGAGTAGTGTCTTTTACCGATTCTACCGATGCTTTGGAATAGGCCAAAGAGCTGTCTGATTGTCCTAAGCGATTGTATTGCAATGACATAAGGTAGTATATCCTTGGGAAATTTATACTCCTCACAAGTCCTGTTGTGTCCATTTTGGTCACTTTCCTGAGATACTCAAGTGCAATCTCCCCATCCTTTTTGGCTGAGTAATAATTGTACATGGAGAGGTAGAGATTGTATTCTATGAACTTGGGCATAGTGTCCACATCTGCCAATATTGAGATTGTGTTCAAAGCTTCTGAAAAATTCCTGGAAGCCAGGTAAAGCCCGAAAAGTTCTATCTTGGAGCTGTACAGTGTGTTTTTGTTGTCGCATTTCTCTGCCAATGATATGCTATGTTTGTAAACATCAATCGCTAGTTCTGTGTTTGAACTGGCCCTGTACTGTTTACCCAGGTACAAATACAATTTGGCCCCTAAGTCATAATCTTTGTTAGGAGACTTTTCGTATATGTCAATGGCTTGGTTGATTGACCGGAACGCCAAGGAATCCAGTCTGTTCTTGCTGTAAGATGCAATTGATTTGTATAATAAGGAACGACATATATTGTAATTGTCTTTTTTGTTTTTGTACCATTCACATGAGATGTTTATTATGGAATCGTTCAGGAAATGCCCATATTTTTGTTCGTATGATATTGCATAAATGAGGTTTGTGTAGGCATTGAGTCCGGGATTATAATCTGCTTTGGATTTTACAAAAAGGAGATTGTTTTTTTGTTTGACAGAGTCCAGGATGTGTAGCGCTTTGTCCGGGTCTGTATATGAATATTGCTCTGCTTTGGAGAGGGATTCCCTACAGCATTCCTGGACGGTTTTACTTTGCCTGGCGTCACAAGATAGTAATATGAGTGAAGAAAAAAATAGAACAACCAACTTCATGTCAAAATAGTTACTTGGACACAAAGATACTTTATTAAAGGAAAATTATTAAATGAATCTTCGCTTTTTGGGGATTATATCTCTTCAATTTGGTTATAGAGGAAAATTATAGTTAATTTTGGGACAGATTTTAAACGGTATGAAGATAAATAGATCCTTGTATATTATTGTTCTTTTGCTCTCTTACATCATGTTGTTTTCGTGTGAGAAGGACAAGGCCGGGGATATTCCCGACGGAAGGGTTGTGCTATTGTATATGGCTGCAAATAACAATCTGGCCAGTTTTGCAGAGTATAACCTGAATTCTTTGAAGGAAGGTTTCATTCCAGGTGAAAACAGCGAGGACGTTTTGGTCATTTACCAACATTTGAAAGGTGCCAGTCCAAAAATCACAAGGTTGTATAAGGATAGTGACAATAAAATCAAAGAAGATGTTGTAGCTCACTACGAAGACCATAATTCTGCCGAAGGGGAGGTACTTAAAGCTGTCTTGAATAAGGTAAAGATGATTTTTCCTGCCAAGGAGTATGGCCTTATCTTATGGTCTCATGCAACAGGCTGGTTGCCAGAGGGGTATTATAATTCGACAAAAAATGCCACCTTTTTTGAAGATCCGTATGCCGGAATGGTGAAAAGTTTCGGAGAGGACAGGGGTGTGGAGATGGAACTTGTCGACCTTAATGAGGCATTACCATATAAATTTTCATTTATAATTTTTGACTGTTGTTTAATGGGAGGAATTGAGACTGTATATCAACTCAGGGCAAAAACAGATTACATAGTTGCATCGCCGGCAGAGATCCTTGCAAATGGTTTCCCCTACCAAAGTATCATGGCTCCTCTTTTTAAAAGGGAGGCAGAACTGGAAAAGGCTTGTCAATTGTTTTATGACTATTATTCAGCACAGTCCGGTGTAAATAAATCGGCAACTATTGCTCTTTACAACACAAAGGAGGTGGAGTCCTTAGCGGAGATTACAAAAGATATCTACAACAACAACCGTGAGAAAATTCCCGCCTTGGATTTATCCGGGATACAACCTTATTTTAGATTGAATAAAAGCTGGTTCTGGGATTTGGGTGATTTCGTGGGTTCAATTTCGGACCCACAAGAGAGGCTTATGTTTGAAAGCGCATTGGACAAAGTTGTTGTTGCCAAATGGAGCACCCCAATGTTCATTGATATACCTATAACCAGTTATTCTGGTATAAGCACATATATACCAAAGCCGGAAAACCTCTATTTGGATAATTTCTACAAAACATTTGATTGGAATATGGATAGTCGTATGATAGAATAATTTTCGGCTATACAAATTATTATATATCTTTGCCAGCCCCTAAAAAAGTTTTCTTTTTTGGTGCAATGGGGTCCGGTACGAAACCGGGCTGAGTAACACATTTTTAGATTAATTTTATGAAAACAATTTCATTAGTAGGTAAGTCCAGGGAGATTACCAAAAAAAGTGCCTTGAAGGCAATGAGAAAAGAGGGATCTATCCCTTGCGTTCTTTATGGACAGGGTGTTGAAAACATCCATTTTTCTTTGGGAGACAGGGATCTCATGAAGATTTTGAATACCCCCAACTCTTACATTGTAAACTTGGAGATTGAAGGTAAAGCTCACAAAGCTGTTTATCATTCAGCACAATTCCATCCACTTTCAGATGAACCAATCCATGTGGATTTCCTATCTGTTTCCGAAGACAAACCTGTTGTGATAGATGTTCCGATTGTGATAACCGGAAATTCAGAAGGTGTTCGCCAAGGTGGTAAACTGATGGTTTCTACAAGGAAAGTGAGGGTTTCCGCTATGCTGGACAAATTGCCGGACTCAATCAGTGTTGATATATCCAACCTTATGATTGGTAAATCAATCTATGCAGAAGATATCAATGTAGAGGGAGTGCAAATATTGACTCCTCCGGGTAAGATTTTGTGTACAGTCAAGATGACTCGTGCTGCAATTGGTGCCGCCGCCGCCGCAGCAGCAGCAGCAGCTTCGGACAAGAAGTAATTTTATGAGGTATGAGCTATCTGGTTGTAGGATTAGGTAATATAGGAGAAGAATACGCTGATACCCGCCATAATATTGGATTTATGGTATTGGATGCCTGGGCTCAGGCATCCAATATTGTTTTTAGGAGTGAACGTTACGGGGCTGTTTGCGAGACTCGGTTCCGTGGGCAGAAGATAATTCTTCTGAAACCATCCACATACATGAATTTAAGTGGTAAAGCAGTAAATTACTGGTTGCAGAAAGAGAAGGTTCCGATAGAAAACTTACTTGTGATTGTAGATGATATAGCTTTGCCATTGGGAACACTCAGGATGCGTAAGCAGGGGAGTGACGGGGGGCATAACGGTTTGAAGGATATTGCCGGGACTTTATTGACAAATAGCTATTCCAGGTTGAGGTTTGGAATTGGAGATGGTTTTTCCAGGGGAAGCCAAATTAATTATGTTTTGGGAAGTTGGTCAGAAGAAGAGAGAAAACAATTACCCTCTTTATTGGAAAAAGCAGTGGAAGCCTCAAAGTCATTTGTTGCTATAGGAGCTGAAAGGACAATGAACATTTACAATACAAAATGATTCCATTATGGCCAGACTTGACAAGTTTTTGTGGTCTGTGAGAATTTTCAAGACCAGAAGTGATGCTGCAGAGGCATGTAAATCGGGAAAAGTACATGTTTTTGAAGCAGAAAGCAAACCATCAAGGGAGGTAAAAACAGGAGACCTTATTGAGGTCAGGAAAATGAATGTAAGGTATAAGTACAGAGTCAAGGAGATTCCCACAAACAGGCTGCCGGCCAAATTGGTGCCTGATCATATAGAAGATATTACTCCAGAAGAGGAACTTGCCAAACTCAATGTACCAAAAGAATCAATTTTTGTCAGTCGTGACAGAGGTACAGGCAGGCCTACAAAAAAAGAGAGGCGCGATTTGGATAATCTATTGGATTTCTAATCAAGGTTTGCAAGTTATTTCAAGAAGTTTCCCTTTCCCTTGGATTGCAAATTCTCCCAAAGAAGCAGGAACAAGCAAGACTTCTCCTTGCTCGAATTTCTCCTTGGATCCGCTGCTGATAATTTCAAAGGCTCCGGATGTAGCAAGGTATGCAATGAAGCTGTTTTGCATATGGCTGTTAACTACATATTTGTCTTTGTTTATGGAGAGACCGGTTATTTTGAAGTAGGGAGTATCACATGTCCCTTTTAGTTTAAGCAGGCTTTCTGGTATTATTGGTTTGTAGTTTATGCAGTCGATAGCCAAATCTATATGCATATCCCTGGCTGTTTCCGGATTGTGCTCACGACCCCAATCGTAAACCCTGTACGTTACATCGGAAACCTGCTGTATCTCTGCAACCAGTATACCACCTTTTGCAGAATGGAGTGTGCCAGGCTCTATGTATATCATATCACCTTTTTGTGGGGTTATGACATTTAGGTCTTCTTCTATGGTGTCATTTTGGCATTTTTGGTAAAATTCTTTGGGAGTCAACTCTTTGTTCAATCCCAAATAGATGCGGGCTGATGGTTCGGCATCCATTATGTACCAACATTCTGTCTTACCATAAGAATCATGTCTTTCCAGGGCTGTTTGGTCGTCTGGATGTATTTGAAGCGACAATGGTTCATTGATGTCAAGTATCTTTACAAGTATTGGGAATTCGTTGCCATACCTTTCGTAAACGGCATCTCCTACAAGGTCACCCAAATATGTTTCTACCAAGTCATTAATATCATTTCCTTTTAGGAATCCGTTGGCTACAATTGAGATGTCTTGTTGCACACCGCTCAATTCCCAGCTCTCTCCAATTGAGGTTTCTTTATAATCTTTAGCTTTGTTGGGTAGTTCAAGTATTCTTTTTCCTCCCCAGACCCTCTCTTTAAGTATGGGGTCAAATTTCAAAGGATATAGGTTTGTCATAATATTTATTCATTAGATATAGGGTTATGGCAGTATATATTAAGGATACTGCAAAAAATATGTAGTAGTAACTACCCGGGATAATATCGGCAAAGCCGGTATCTGAAGGAAGTTGTGGATACATCGTGGTTATCAGGTAAGAAAATCCATTGTTCACGAAATGGATGAATATCACACTCCATAACGAATGGGTTTTCCAGTAAATCCAGCCCATTAGCAGACCTAAGAGGAATGCTGGTATTGCTTGCCATGGATTCAGGTGCATTATCCCAAACATAAGTGCCGACCAAACAATTGCTTTTGCTGGTGATATATGTTTCAACAATCCCCTTAAAATTATGCCTCTGCAAAACAGTTCTTCCAGTATTGGAGCAAATATTACAATGGATATGAAGCTGCTGATTTTGTTCTCCTGAACCTGTTTCAGGAACTCTTCGAAAAAAGGCGGAATTTCCATCCATGATGTGAGGGGTTCTGTTATGTAGTTGAAAGCGAATACCAGTGGGAGTATCAGGATAAAGCTGTACAAAGCACCTATGGTTCCAAAATTTGGAGCGTTCAAAGGAAGTGTTGTCTGTTGCCCATCAATGTCATTTGACAGTGATGGGTTTTTAAAATATATGTAAATAGCAGGCGGAATGAATATTACTGGATATGAGATAATCTCTGTCCATGCTGAGGCTGATGGGTATAAAGATGAAATTGCAATATTTACTAATGCTCCCAGTATACTGCCAGCCAATGTCAACAAAAGAATAAGCATCCAGCTCTCTGGTAAATTTGGGAAGTATCTGTTAAGTTTTTCTTTCATTGTATATAGTTTAAAAAAGTGGTGTAGGATATTTCCCTTCCTTTACAAGCTGGGATACTTTTCCTGAAACAAATTGGCGATCTTCTTTGTATGTTACTCCAAACCATGAATCCGGAGTGGTAAGAACCTTGCATTTTGCGTATCCTGACTCAAGTAATTTATTTACAACATAAGGGATATAGAATTCGGACTTGAGTTCATTGCCTTTGGTTTGCATGAAATGGCTGAAAAGTTTGTTGCCTTCTTGGAACAGGTCGGGGGTGAAACCCCACATATTCATTGAAACATATGTGTTGTCTGTGATTTTGACAATGTCCCCGGAACTGTTTTCACCCGTAATGACTCCTGAATTGTCCCTTAATATATTATGATGCTCCTCTACTGATTCCAAAAATCCTTCTTTGTTTGTGGTACAGATCCCTCTGGATACGCTTCCCGATTCTGAAAGAGTATTGCCAGCTTTGAATCCAACCATTGAAAATGCACCTCTTTGGCCGTTTATGGTATTTAGGTAATCTGCTAATATTTTGAATGAGTGTTGGCCGTAGTAATCATCTGCATTAATCACGGCAAACGGAGTGTTTATAAACTCGTTGGCAACAAGGACGGCATGACCTGTCCCCCAAGGTTTTTCCCTGTCGGGATTGAGCAGCATACCCTGGGGTATCTTATCCAGCTCTTGTTCTGCAAATGCCAATTCAATTTTACCACCATACTTGCCGCATATTTTTTGTTCGAACTCTCTCCTGAATGACTTGCGTATTACAAATACAATCTTGCCGAATCCGGCTTCCAGGGCATCGTAAACAGAGTAGTCCATGATGGTTTCTCCCGATGGTCCCATTTGGTCCATCTGTTTTAGACCTCCGTAACGGCTACCCATTCCTGCAGCCAGTATTAATAGTGATGGTTTTGACATAATGTAGGTTTGAATTGATTATCTGCAACAAAATTATTATTATTTTTGCAAAAAACAGAAGATTTTGAAGTTAAAGGAGAAGTACTCGGTAATTGGTGGTTCTGGATTCATGAAAATTATCAAGAACAAGTATTTGATTGCCATTTCGCTGTTCTTTGTTTGGGTTATTTTTTTTGATTCCAGCAGTATTGTCCGTTGTACCAGGATTAAAATGAACATTGGCAATCAAGAGGAGCTCAAGGAATATTACAGAGAGGAAATCAAGTCTGTAGAAGAAAAATTGAACCAGTTGAGTTCCAATAAGGACTCCCTTGAGAAGTTTGCAAGGGAGCACTATCTTTTCAAAGAGGACGATGAAGACCTTTTCATTGTGGAAAATCCTAATTGACAAGATCCCTTAAGTCTGAAGATTCATAAGTCGGCCCACCTTCACATTCGATTTTTTTGTAGTTGTAAAAGAATTGGTCTATTCCAAAAATCATTGCACCTTCTATGTCATTTGAGAAATCATCTCCTACCATAAGTGTGGTTGGCTTTTCTCCTCCTATGGAATTCATGGCCCTCTTGAAAATAATCGGAGAGGGTTTGTGTACTCCTTGCTCTTCTGAAATCAGTACCGATTCAAAAAAAGATGAAATGGCTGAGTTTTGTATTTTCCTATGTTGTACCTCTTTGAATCCATTTGTTACCAAGGACATCCTGCACCCTTTTGATTTCAGCCTTTCCAATACCTCTTTTGCGTAGGGCATAAGGGTGGTTTGGTTTGGCATGTTGTCCAGGTAGCTTTCTGCAAAATCCACAGACATCTTCATATTGTCAATTCCAAACTCCAGAAATGTGTCATGGAACCTTTTCCATCTCAACACCTCTTTAGGTAATTCCCCTGATTCATATTTACTCCATAAAGAGTGGTTGATCTTGTCATATGTTTGGAAAAAAGAGGTTTTGTCCAGGTTTAACAAGTTATAGGAGTTGAGCAGCTGGTAAATGTTGTTCCTTGAGTTGGTATCAAAGTCCCATAATGTCCTGTCGAGGTCGAAAAGTATATGTGTGTACTCTTTCTTGAGCATTTAATTTTATTTTATATAATTGTCTATCATTTTGTTAATAGCTCTTGTGCAGACAGGGCAAAAGGCAGGGGCCGTGTTGGCTTTCATCCTGCAATCTTCTGCCGGACGGAAAATACCTTTGGCCATATAGCCTCCGCCTTCGAACAAACCAGCCTTTCCGCCTTCCAACATATCTGCCCATTTTGATTCGAAGTTTACCTTTGTGGTAATGTTTGGTTCCCATGGTTCAAGGGCGAGGTTGTAGAACTCTTGGTAGGCTACATCTGAAGTGTAGTATTCGTCTGCCAGCCCGGCAAAACTATGACCTAGTTCATGCACGAAGACTTGTGCAGAGGTGGGGTGGTCTGCCATGCTCAATCCGTAAAAGTTGTAGATACCTCCCCCTCCGTATTTCTCTGTGTTCACAATCACATAAAGGGCATCGTAAGGTACCTCTGAAGCTGCCTGGGCTATTATTGTCTGGTCGGGTGCCGTGAGGTAGCGGTCGATGCCGAATGTATAGAACATTGATGAAAGGGCGGTGTTTGCCCATTTGTCATTGTGGGGAATATCTGTCCCGGAATCTTTTGAAACAGATTCGACAACCCAAATGTTAAAGTCTTTTTCCCTTGATTTGTACGGTTCGATATCAAAGAGGTATCCTACAAATCTTTTGGCATCTTTCCTGAATTTATCCATTTGGTCCAAAGTATAACCTTCTGCAATCAATACAAGGTCAACTTTGTTTTTAGGGTCACCCTGGTCATGAATTTTGCAGATGTTGAAGTCGTTTGTATTTTCCGAAGAGATGCTTTTGTTTAAGGGATCAATCGGAAAGGTGGCTATATCATAAAATTTGCCATCGTTCCTGTTCCTTTCGGAAAAAATAACATTTACCTTGTTATTAGGAAAAGGAATTGTATAGGAGCTTCGGAAAGATTTGCTGATTTCATTAGCCTCTGCAGTTGTGCGCCATTCCTGGAACAGGGTGTTGAATCCTTTGGAAAATATTATTTTGCCACTCTGGGTCTCTACCCTGTAATTATACTCTCCATAATTCATGTCTTGAACAAGTGAGCTTTGAGAGCCACCCCAAAATGGTTCTTTGTTAAGGGATTCAAGATAGCAGTGTTGCTCCTGGGAGTTTCCTGCCAGAACTATGTTTATCCTGAGTCGCTGTTCTGTAAAATGGTCCGTGAAGTTGTTTTGTTGGCTATGTAAACTTGTTGTCGCACACAAAAGCAAAAGAAGGATACTTCCTATTTTGGTTTTCATAATGTATGGTTTGTTTTTTCAATTAGACTCCAATATAATTATGGGGAGTAATGTTGTTCAGCTCCTCTTTCACAGAATCATCTACATCAAGCATCTTTATGAAATCTTTTATTGCTTCTTTGTCGATGGGTTTGTTTGTTCTTGTGAGAGCCTTAAGTGCTTCGTATGGTTTGGGGTATCCTTCCCTGCGTAGTATGGTTTGGATGCCTTCTGCAACTACAGCCCAATTGTTATCCAAATCATTCAGCACCTTTTCTTTGTTCAGGATGAGTTTGCCTAGCCCTTTTTCCAAAGACTTCAAAGCTATCACTGAATGGGCCAGTGGAACACCTATGTTCCTTAGCACGGTTGAGTCGGTAAGATCTCTTTGGAGCCTGGAAACAGGCAATTTTGAAGAGAGATGATTGAACAAGGCATTTGCAATGCCCAGGTTTCCCTCTGCATTTTCAAAATCTATTGGATTTACCTTGTGAGGCATTGCTGAGGATCCCACCTCTCCATCTTTTATCTTTTGCCTGAAGTACTCCATGGAAATATAACTCCAGATGTCTCTTGACATATCAATAAGTATTGTGTTGATCCTTTTCAGGTTGTCAAAAAGAGCAGCCATGTGGTCGTAATGCTCTATTTGGGTTGTAGGGTAAGACCTTTTGAGCCCAAGCTGATACTTGACAAAATTATCGGCAAAGTCGTTCCAGTCTATCTGGGGATAGGCTATGTGGTGGGCGTTGAAATTGCCCGTAGCCCCTCCAAATTTGGCAGCAAATTGGATGTTCTCCAGCATTTCCAGTTGTTCCCTTAATCTTATGACAAACACATTGATCTCTTTGCCAAGCCTTGTCGGAGAAGCGGGTTGACCATGGGTACGGGCCAACATAGGAACATTATCCCACTCGTTGGACATGATTATCAAGGTATTCATCATTTTACCCAGCAGAGGGACATATACTTGGGAAATACCTTCCAGCAAAGACAAAGGAACAGCCGTGTTGTTTATATCTTGTGATGTAAGACCAAAATGGATGAATTCGGAATATCTCCCAAGACCAATCTTCTCCATTTTTCCCTTCACGAAATATTCTACGGCTTTTACATCATGGTTTGTAGTTTTTTCAATTTCCTTTATTGCCATAGCATCGTGGGCACTAAACTCCTTGTAGATTTTCTCTAATTCGGCAAACATGGAGTGGTCAACGTCTTTTAGTTGTGGAAGGGGTATTTGGCAAAGGGCAATGAAGTATTTTACCTCTACCAGTACCCTGTACCTTATCAGGGCGTGCTCTGAATAATATTTGGCAAGATCTTCTGTCTGTTTCCGGTATCTTCCGTCCACCGGTGATATTGCTTCCAATTGGAGATTGTTCATTTTTATTTGTTTTTGGAAATTATTTTATAAAGTTTGACCATTTGGGATGCCTCTAAAACATCATGAGCCCTGATTATGTTTGCCCCATTTATGAGGGCTGTAAGTTCCAGGGCACATGTAGCAGAGAGGGCTTCATTGGGGTCGATTTCTAAGTATTTATATATCATGCTTTTCCTGGATAATCCAACAAGCAGCGGATATGTTGTGCCAGTTTTTGAATTGTATTTGAATTGATTGAGGTTGTTAAGCAGTTGGTAGTTTTGATTCATATCCTTGGCAAACCCGAAACCGGGATCCAGTACAAGCTCTTTTATACCGGCTGCTTCTGCCTTTGCAACAACTTCCTTGAGATAACTTTTCACTTGATTGACTACATCCGGATAATTGCACAACTTTTGCATTGTGTCGGGTGTCCCTCTTTTATGCATTGCTATGTAGGGCAATTCAAGTCTGGCAGCCATTTGCATCATGTCCGGATCTTCTTCACCGGCAGATATGTCGTTTATAATGAAATCGCCTACGAAATCGTATGCCCTCTCTACAATTGATGACCTGAAAGTATCAATGGATATAACGGACTGAGGGAAAATCCTGAGGACAACCTTTAGTGCAGGCTTCAACAACTCCCACTCTTGCTCTTCTGTGACATATTGGGACCCAGGTCTTGTGGAACATGCTCCAATATCAATTATATCTGCTCCATCTTTGAGCATGGAGCTGAACTTGATCTCAAACTCTTTTTCATTTAGACAGCGGCTTCCGGGGTAAAAGGAATCGGGGCTCATGTTTATGATACCCATCACTTGGGGGTAATCACTTTTTATAATATTCGGCATAAAATGTCTAACTTTGCTTTGACTTACAAATATAAGATTTATTATGCTAATAGTTCTAGAAGGCTTGGACGGAGCCGGAAAATCAACCCAAATTGGAATGTTGAGAGAGTATTTTGAGAACCGCGGCGAGAAGGTGCAATTCTTGCATTTTCCAAGGTTTGACGCACCGGTTTACGGTACTCTCATTGCCAGGTTCCTTAGGGGAGACTTTGGTTCAATTGAAAGTGTCCATCCTATGTTGGTTGCTCTGCTTTTTGCAGAGGACCGCAGGGATGCTTCGGCTGTGATAAGAACTTGGCTGGATAAAGGAAGCGTGGTGATCCTTGACAGGTATATATATTCCAACATAGCATTCCAGTGTGCAAAAGCAAATCCTTCTTTTGCCCAGGAATTAAGGGACTGGATATTTGAAACCGAATTTGGGAAATACAAGATTCCTGTTCCTGACCTTAATCTTTTTCTGGATGTACCATTGCAATTTGTAAATGAAAAATTGTCCGGACAAAGAGATGGGATAGACAGGGATTATTTGCAGGGGAAAAAGGATATTCATGAATCTGACATTGAGTTCCAAAAAATGGTAAGGCAAATATACCTGCAAGAGTGCAAAAGGGAAGAGGGACTTATAAGGGTAGATTGTGGTTCTGAAATGGGAGATATTTTGCCTGCTACCGAGATTTCAGCCAAAATCCTAACTTTAGTAAATAATATCTAATGAAGTTTTTGAGGGCTATTTCAAGATTTGTGATTGGAATTGTATTCCTTTTCTCGGGTTATGTGAAGATTATCGATCCCGTTGGAGGAGGATTGGTCATAGAGGAGTATTTGAATGTAATCGGTATTGCAGGCTGGCATTCATTTGGAGTCTGGACAGGTGCTTTGCTTGCCATTGCAGAGATGCTTTGCGGAGTAGCAATACTTGTGGGACTTAGGGTCAGGTTCTTTTCTGGTCTGGTTTTAGGATTAATGCTTTTTTTTACAATCCTGACTTTTTTTCTGGCTGTTTTCGACCCGGTATCGGATTGTGGCTGCTTTGGAGAAGCTTTGAAACTAACCAATTGGCAAACTTTTTTCAAAAATATTGTGTTGCTCTTTTTTGCTTTATTGCTTTTTATGCAGCGACAAAGATTCGTGCCTGTAGCACCTGTCAGGTTGGAGTGGGCTTTCACATCAATCTTGTTACTTCTCCTTGCCTTTTTGTCTGTTTACTCTTACCGGAATTTACCAATGGTAGATTTCATGGAATTCAGGGTAGGGACAAATCTGAGGGAGAGATTGGCTAATGACCAGGAACAAGGGGCCGGGAATTTGGAAACTATCCTGATATATGAAAAAGAGGGGAAAGAGTATGAATTTTCAATAGAAAACTTACCTGACTCCAGTTTTACTTTTCTAGATTCCCATACCAAATCCAAGGGTAATACAGGCAGCAATGCAATCATGGATTTTGCTGTCAGTGACAAAGAGGGCAGATATGTCACTGATTCAATTTTGTCTGTGGAAGGGGCCCTGTTTGTTGCAACTACACCCGATGCTAAATATATTGGCAACAGGAGAGCCAGAAGGCTGGAACGGTTGCAGGACTCATTGGATGCAATTGGGTCCAGCCTAATACTTTTCAGTGGCTCTGCAAGCGAAGATAATGATAGGATGAAAATGGCAACCGACCTGGAGATTGATGTTTATCATGTAGACAAAAAAAGTTTGTATACATTGAATCGCTCTTTTGGCGGAGTTGTTTACCTGAATCGGGGAACGATTGTTTCCAAATGGTCTTCATCTGGTGTACCTTACCACAAATTAAGGGAGATTGTCAAAGACGATCCGGAACTTGTGGCCGCAACTGCAAGGATAAGGGAGCATCTGGCTGTAGAGTCTATTGCTTTTGCCATGCTTCTGTTGATAGGACTGATGCGCTATTTGCTAAGGCTTTTTTACAAAATTGAAGATAATGAAATTGGAGAAAGAGAAGAATCTTAAGGAGTTAAACACACTTGGATTTGATATAAAGGCTAAATATTTTGCTAATCCGCAGATGGTTGCCGATTTGAAAGAGATATTGCTTGCCAGGGAACTGGAAGGAGAACCTTTCTTGGTAACCGGGTCTGGATCTAATATCCTCTATACAGGTGACTTCAGTGGGGTTGTCATACATCCGTCCATGATGGATATTTCAATAGAAGCAAAGGACGATGATTTCGTATATATTAGGGCCGGTGCCGGAGTCGAATGGGATGCTTTTGTGGAGTGGTGCGTTAACAGAGGGTGGGGAGGAGTTGAAAACCTATCGGGTATTCCAGGATGTGTAGGAGCATCTCCGGTACAGAATATTGGGGCTTACGGTACAGAAGTAAAAGAGACTATAGAGTCAGTAGAGTTTGTGTGGCTGGACAGTGCCAAGGATCATGTTTTTTGCAATAAGGAGTGTGAATTTGGTTACAGGGATAGTGTTTTCAAAAATAAGCTCAAAGGCAAGTGTGTTATTACGTATGTAACGTTCAAGTTATCAATCTCTCCAAAAATCAATATTGGATATGCAGATGTTTCTGACAGGATGTCAAATATTTCGGATCCATCCGTTTTGGATATCAGGAAAGCTATACTGGAGATCCGTGAAAACAAACTTCCAGATCCCAAAGTTATTGGAAATGCAGGAAGTTTCTTCAAAAATCCTGTGGTAGCAAATGAAAAGGCAACCTCCCTCAAGCAAGAGTATCCACAAATGAAAATATTCCCGGCGGGAGATGGTTTATGTAAATTACCTGCAGGATGGCTTATAGAGCAATGTGGATTCAAAGGATTGAGGGATGGGAATGTAGGCGTACATCCCAAACAAGCACTTGTACTGGTTGCTTATCCGGGTTCAGATGGGAAAGAGTTGTTGGAATTGGCCGAAAAAATAAAGCGGTCTGTAAAAGACCGCTTTGACATAGATATTGACCCAGAGGTAAATATTATAGTTTCCTCTTGATTTCCACTATTGTATAGGATTCTATCACATCTCCGACCTTGATGTCGTTGTAGCCGTCAATGTTCAGACCACAATCGTAGCCTGCAAGGACCTCTTTAACATCATCCTTGAAACGCTTTAGGGAACCGAGGGATCCTGTGTACACAACTATACCATCCCTTATTATACGTACTTTGGCGTTTCTCGTGAGTTTACCCTCTTTTACCATACAACCTGCAATGGTACCCACTTTGGAAATCTTGAATGTTTCGCGTACTTCTGCTGTTGCTGTTATTTCTTCTTTCTGCTCCGGAGCAAGCATACCCTCAATACCGTCCCTGACTTCATTGATGGCATCGTAAATCACAGAGTAGAGCCTTATCTCTATCTCCTCTTTCTCTGCAAGTTTACGTGCGTTCACAGATGGTCTTACCTGGAAACCTATGATAATGGCATTTGAGGCTGCAGCAAGCAGAACATCGGATTCCGATATTGCACCAACAGCTTTATGTATCACATTCACATGAATTTCTTCTGTAGAGAGTTTTATCAATGAATCTGACAAAGCTTCTATGGATCCGTCAACGTCACCCTTTATAATGATATTGAGTTCCTGGAAATTCCCGATTGCAATACGTCTTCCAATCTCTTCGAGTGTGATATGTTTTTGGGTCTTGAGACCTTGGATACGTATCAATTGCTCCCTTTTGTTTGCAATATCCCTGGCCTCTTTCTCATCTTCCATGACATTGAACAACTCTCCTGCAGCAGGAGCTCCGTTCAGCCCCAGTATGGATACAGGGGAAGATGGTCCTGCTTCGGTAATTTTTTGTCCCCTTTCATTGAACATTGCTTTTATCCTTCCTGTGTGGCTACCGCTCAGGATAATGTCGCCGTTGTGCAGGGTTCCTGTTTGCACAAGTACGGTAGCTACATAGCCTCTTCCTTTGTCCAGTGAAGATTCAATGATTGATCCTCTTGCATGTTTTTTTGGATTCGCTTTAAGATCAAGCAATTCAGATTCTAAAAGAACTTTTTCCAATAATTTGTCAACATTCTGGCCGTGTTTTGCAGATATTTCCTGACATTGGTATTTACCACCCCAGTCTTCTACCAAAAGGTTCATGCTGGCAAGTTGTTCCCTAATCCTTTCGCTGTTTGCCCCAGGTTTGTCTACTTTATTGATTGCAAAAATCATAGGAACCCCGGCAGCTTGTGCGTGGTTTATTGCCTCTTTTGTTTGTGGCATGACAGCGTCATCTGCAGCAATTATTATAATTGCAATGTCCGTGATTTTGGCACCCCTCGCACGCATTGCAGTAAAAGCTTCGTGACCAGGAGTATCAAGGAATGTGATCCTTTGTCCTGATGGGAGTTTCACATTATAGGCACCAATGTGTTGGGTAATACCCCCGGCTTCCCCGGCAATGACATTTGCCTTCCTAACATAGTCAAGCAGTGATGTTTTACCATGGTCAACGTGACCCATAACAGTAACAATAGGTGGTCTGCTTACCAAATCCTTTTCGTCATCGACCTCTTCCTGGATTGAATCCTGGATATCGGCTGTTACGAACTCCACTTTAAAGCCGAACTCCTCTGCAACCAACACCATTGCCTCTGCATCAAGACGTTGGTTTATGGAAACCATCAAACCAAGGTTCATACATGCTTCAATGACCTTTGTGACGGCAACATCCATCATTATTGCAAGGTCATTTACAGTAACAAATTCAGTAACCTTTAAGGTAGTACTGGAAATTTGTTCCATTTCATGCTCTTCCTGTATCTTTTGGGACGCATGGTCGCGTTTGTCTTTACGGTACCGAGAACCTTTTGTTTTTCCTTTCCCTTCTACCATCTTCAAATAGGTCTCTTTGATCTGTTTTTGTACAGCATCTTCGTCAACCTCGTTCCTGACTGGTTTGAATTTGTCCCTTGGATTGTTTTTATGATCTTTCTTTTTCTTGGCAGAGCCTTTGTCTGCACCCTTGAATGAAGCCTCTTTCCCCTCTTTTGTGACGTCAACTTTTTCTTTGTGCGGCTTCCTTATTCTCTCCCTTTTACCTTTGTGGCTGTCTTTTGCAGATTTGTTTTCTGTCTTTTTCTTTTCGAATTGAGACAAGTCTATTGTCCCGCTGATCTTAGGGCCTGCTAATTTTTCGAATTTTGTTTCTATGTGTTCAATCACAGGTTTTATGTTTTCTTCTTTATCTTTTGCAACTACCTCCTGGGTGCTCTTCTTTTGAGGAGGAATATTTTTTGTTTTTTTATGATCTTTGGAGTGATCCTTTGTGTATTGTTTTTTATTATCTGCAGATTGCACCGGTTTATCTACCGACGGTTGTGGGGAAGTCTGTTGCTCTGGTTCGGATGGGATTGCTCTTTTTTCTACAGATGGAGCAACTTCGGGAGTTTCGGCAGGAGTAGGTTCTGCTTTTGTTTCTTCATTTGGTTTCTCCGGTTGGGGTACCGTTACAGGTTCTTGTTTTGGTTCTTGTTTTGGTTCTTGTTCGTGAGAGGATTCCTTGGCAGTATCCATTGGTGTCACAGGGATTGATTCTTCCCTTGTCACTTTTATCTGCTCTTGAATGGCAGCTTTTTCTGTCTCTTTTGGCTTTTCTGGGGTTTGAGCCGGAGCTTGTTCCTGAATGGGACTCTCTTGCTTGACAGGTTTGTTTATCTTGTCAATGTCAATTTTACCAATGATTTTGGGTGCAGGAGGTTCGACTATAGAAGTTTTGATAAATACTTCCTTTACAGGAATATCATCTTCATGCTCTTCTTGTTTATCCGATTCTGCCTTTTCTGTAATATCCTTGACTTTAATGGCGACCTTTTTGGATTGTTCCTTGAGGATCTGCTCTTTGCCAAACTCTTTTTTGATCAAATCATATGCATCCGAAGAAATTTTTGTCCCCGGAGATGATTCTATCTCTATCTTTTTACTTTTCAGGAAATCCACAAGGGTCCCCAGCCCAATGTTGAATTCCTTCAAAACCTTTCCTACTCTTATATTTTCGTTTACTGCCATATTTTTCCTCCCATTTTAAATTACTATTCGAATTCCTCCCTGAGTATGCGCTGTATATCTATTACAGTCTCTTCTTCAAGGTCAGCCCTTCTGACTATTTCGGAAACAGGAAGGGCCAATACACTTTTTGCTGTGTCGCAACCTATTGATTTTAGTGCTTCCAGAATCCATTCGTCAATTTCGTCACTGAATTCACTTAGCAGGACATCTTCTTCTTCCTCTTCTATATCCCTGAATACATCTATTTCCATATCCACAAGCATTCCGGCCAGCTTGATATTGCTACCGCCTTTACCAATGGCCAAAGAAACATCTCCCGGCTTGAGGTACACTCCAACTTTTTTATCCTCTTCATTTATTTTCACTGAAACTACCTTTGCAGGGCTGAGGGCTCTCTGTATCAACAGTTGAAGGTTGGATGTCCAATTTATAATATCAATATTTTCGTTTCTTAATTCGCGAACTATCCCGTGTATGCGGGACCCTTTTACACCAACACAGGCACCAACAGGGTCAATTCTCTCATCGTAAGATTCTACTGCAACCTTTGCTCTTTCACCAGGCATCCTGACAATTTTCTTGATTGTGATTAGACCATCGAAAATCTCGGGAACTTCTTGTTCGAACAATCTTTCAAGGAAAACGGTAGAAGTCCTGGACAGGACAATTATCGGGTTATTGTTTCTCATCTCTACAGTAGAGACGACAGCCCTTACAGTATCTCCCTTCTTGAAGAAGTCATTTGGGATCTGTTCCGATTTGGGCAGTACAAGTTCGTTCTCATCTTCGTCCAGAACAAGGATTTCCTTTTTCCAAACCTGATATACTTCACCTACTATTATATCACCTACTTTCTCTACGTATTTGTTGTATAGGTTGGCTTTTTCAATATCCATGATCCTTCCCGACAAGTTTTGCCTGAGGTTAAGGATTCCCCTCCTGCCAAAACTGGATAGTTTGACCTCTTCTACGAATTCTTCTCCAATTTCGTAGGAGTCGTCAATTTTCGAGACCTCCTCCATGGAAATTTGTGTGTTTGGATCTTCTACCTCCTCTACAACTTCCCTGTTCCGCCAGATTTCAAAGTCACCTTTGTCAATATTGATGATTATGTCAAAATTGTCTGCTGTTCCGTACATTTTGATGAGCTGGTTGCGGAAGACATCTTCCAGGACACTCATCATTGTTGGGCGGTCTATATTTTTTAACTCTTTGAATTCAGCAAATGTGCTGATTAAATTTAACCCTTCCATATTAGGTAAATTCTTTTAATATTATTTGAACTTAATAAACGGTTTTGTGCTTTTAATATCTTTAAGGTCAAAAGTTTCGGAAACAAATTTCTTTATAGCCCTTTTCTTTCCCTCTTCCTTGACCATTATGGCTCTCTCCACTTCTATACTCTCATGCCCGGCATTTAATAGTTTTGCCGTGAACTTGCTGCCCTTTTTGAGAAGGATTTCAACCTCCTGTCCAATGAATTTGAGGTACTGCCTGTGTACCTTGAAAGGCATATCCAGCCCGGCAGAGGTAACTGTCAACGAAAAATCCTCTTTGTCCCTGTCCAGTCCACCCTCTACAATTTTGCTGAGATCGGCGCAATTGCGGATGTCAACCTGACTCTCGGACTCGATTGTCACAACAATGTCATTCTCTTTACTTATTTCTATATCTACCAGAAAAAGAGATTCTTGGGATAGGTATTCCTGTATAAGTTGTGATATTGTTCCTTTCAGTATCATTTGAAATAAATTTAACAAATAAGGGGACATCCGTGTCCCCTTATCTCCCTGATGCTCTAAACCGTCGCAAATATATGAAAATTTTAAAAAAATACAAAAAAAATTAATTTATTGTACCTTTACATTATGATAGATAGTTATAAAATAATTAATGATCCTGTACATGGATTTATTGATATACCCACAGGGCTGATTTCAAAAATTGTAGGCCACAGGTGGTTTCAAAGGTTGCGGGACATAAAGCAGTTGGGATTGACCAACCTGGTTTATCCTGGAGCTACCCACTCCAGGTTGTCACATGCATTAGGCGCAATGCACTTGATGAGGGAGGCAATTCACGTTTTGAGGAAAAAAGGGGTGGATATAACAGCAAAAGAGGAGGAGGCAGCTGCCTGTGCCATGTTGTTGCATGATATTGGTCATGGTCCGTTTAGTCATGCACTGGAAAACCAGATTGTATACGGGTTGTCCCACGAACAGATATCGTTGGCCATTATGTATGCGATGGATAGGGAATTTGAAGGCTCCTTGGAATTGGCCATATCTGTTTTTGAAGGTAAGTACCATAAGACTTTCCTGCACCAATTGGTTTCCGGTCAACTGGATACTGACAGGCTGGATTACCTTAAAAGGGACAGTTTCTTCTCGGGTGTAGCAGAAGGCATGATTGGTTTGGAAAGGATTATCAAGATGATGTCGGTGGTGGATAACAGGCTGGTAATAGAAGAGAAAGGGAAATATTCCATTGAAAAGTTCCTTATTTCAAGAAGATTGATGTATTGGCAGGTATATTTGCACAAAACTGTGGTAGCGGCAGAACAATTGCTCATTTCCATTATGGCAAGGGCAAGGGAGTTAAGCCAAAAGGGTGTTCTGCTTCCAGGTTCTCCGGCAATTTGTTTCTTCCTATCCAATGATTTCAATATCTCTTCCTTAGATGATTCAAATGTTTTGGAGATGTTCACAAGATTGGACGATACCGATGTCATGTCTGCCATAAAACAGTGGCAGTTTTTCCCGGACACAACATTGTCATATTTATGCAAATCACTAACGGAAAGGAATTTGCCTAAGATGACTTTTTTCAATGAGATGCCATCTGAATCCATGATCAGAGAGCAATCTCATTTGTTGGAATCCAAGATTCTCAATGGATCTGCTATTGAACCCGACTATTTTTTGAGGTTTGGAGCAATCGAGAACAGAGGGTATGATCAGATGGAGGGAGAAATAATGATCTTGTCCAAAAATGGGAATTTAAGCGATGTGTACGATATTTCGGACATGTTGTCTGCCAAAGCCTTTTCCCAAATAACAAAAAAATATTTTCTTTGCACAGCCATTATAAAATAGTATTTATGGAAATTAACGCACAATATATTGCAGAATTCCTGGACGGTGAGATTGTTGGGGATCCGCAAGTGAAAGTCAAGGCAGTAGCCAGGATAGAGAGCGCAAAGCCAGGGACAATTGCCTTTTTGGGGAATATGAAATATGAATCATACCTCTATTCTACAAAGGCAAGTATAGTAATTGTTAACAGGAGTTTCACTCCAGCATCGGAAGTAGGAGGAACATTGGTAAAGGTGGATGATGCGTATCAGGCTATAGCTTCTGTACTGGATCTGTTTGCCTCCATGAAATCTTCTGTCAGGAAAGGGAGATCTCTCTTTTCACATATCTCCTGGAGATCCAAGGTGGGGAAGGGTTGTTACATAGGGAAAGGAGTTGTTGTAGAGAAGGGGGCCAAAATTGGAAATAAATGCCAGGTTTACCCACAGGTTTTTATTGGAGAGGACGTTGAAATTGGAGAAAATACAATCATATACCCAGGAGTCAGGATTTACAACTCTTGCAAGATAGGATCTAACTGCATCATTCACTCGAATGCTGTTATAGGGGCTGATGGTTTTGGTTTTGCACCAATGCCGGATGGAACTTATAAAAAGATTGCCCAAACTGGTAATGTTGTTATAGAGGATAATTGTGAAATTGGAGCAAATACAGCTATAGACAGGGCTTCTATAGGTTCTACAATTATAAGGAAAGGAGTTAAACTGGATAATCTTATACAGGTTGCCCACAATTGTGAGATTGGGGAAAATACCGTAATAGCTGCTCAAACAGGAGTTTCCGGTTCTGTGAAAATTGGTTCAAATTGCATGTTTGGTGGTCAGGTCGGGATTGCAGGACACATTTCTATAGCACCTAAAACCTCAATCGGAGCTCAGGCTGGAATAATTTCATCCATTAAGGAAGAGGGGAAATCGTTGTTGGGAAGTCCTGCAATAGATGCCAAGGATTATTTGAAAGCGTATTCGATATTCCGAAAGTTGCACAAAAGATAAGTGAAATTTTGTAACTTTGTAGTTTGAACAAGATTACCGTTTGTTTATGATTGATTACCAAAAGAGAATCAAGAAGATATATAAAGTAAGTGGCAAGGGTTTGCACACCGGTGTTCACGTAAACATGGTGGTGAAAGCTGCTCCCGAAGGGCATGGTGTAATATTTTGCCGTACCGATATTGACGGTAATCCAACTATAGAGGCAATTGCCCCAAATGTGAAACAGACCAACAGAGGTACAGTACTTGTCAAGGATAATGTTTCGGTGTCTACTGTAGAACATTTGATGTCTGCTCTTTATGGATTCGGTATTGCAGATGCTCTAATAGAGCTGGATGGTCCGGAAGTCCCTATTTTTGATGGCAGTGCTTCTAAATACGTCGAATTGTTTGACGGTGATTCTTTGGAAAATTCAGAAACCCAAGGCAATGTCTTCAAAGTTACAGAACCAATACATATCAAGGATAATGTGAGCGGATCTTCAATTTCTGTTTATCCTTATGATGGCTTTTCCGTCGATGTTATGGTGGACTTCAAGTCAGATGTGCTGGGAAACCAATTTGCCAAGTTTGACAAGGAGACTAATTATAGCACGGAAATTGCCCCTTGCAGGACTTTTGTCTTTGTTCATGACCTTTTACCCTTGATAGAAAACAACCTTATAAAAGGGGGGGACCTTGAAAATGCAATTGTAATAAATGAGAACAGGATAGGGGGACAGGAACTTGAAAAACTAGAAAAGGTGTTTGGTAAGGCAGATGGAGATTATTTAGAGAAAGGCTACCTTAACACCGATAATTTGAAATTCAATAATGAATGTGCCAGGCACAAACTGCTTGACCTGATAGGTGACCTGGCTCTTTCGGGAGTCAGGATTAAAGGCAGGGTTGTTGCACACATGCCTGGACACAAAATAAATACAGAAACAGCTAAATTAATTTACAAAATGGCAAAAGAGAGTATGGAGGCATCAGCAATTCCTGTTTATGATCCGAATGCAGAGCCTGTGATAGACATCAACGGAATCAAGAAACTACTTCCTCACAGGCCACCATTTTTGATGGTGGACAGGATAATCTCAATGGAAAAAGAGACTGTTGTAGGAATCAAGACTATAGGAATAAATGAAGGCTTTTTTATTGGTCACTTTCCAGAAGAACCGGTAATGCCGGGTGTTCTTATAATTGAATCCATGGCTCAGGTTGGAGGTATTTTGGTGCTTTCGGGGCTGGAAGAGCCCGAAAAACACTCAACATATTTTGCGAAAATTGACAATGCAAAGTTCAAAAGGAAAATTGTCCCTGGTGATGTGATGGTGATAAAGCTACATATTACAAATCCAATGAGAAGATCAATAGTGAGCATGAAAGGTGAGGTTTACATAGGAAACACCCTTGCATGTGAGGCCGATTTAATGGCTCAAGTTATCAAGAACAAGTAAGTTTTATGCATCAATCATACATACATCCCGATGCCAGGATTGGCAAAAATGTCAAAATAGAACCATTTTCATACATTGCGGCAAATGTAGAGATTGGAGAGGGGACATGGATAGGTCCCCATGCAACCATAATGGAAAATGTGAAGATAGGTAAGAATTGCCGGATCTATCCTGGAGCCATTATTGGTGGTGAACCACAGGATTATAAATTTTCCGGGGAGTTGACGTTTGTAGAGATTGGAGATAATACAATTATCCGGGAGTATGTTACTGTAAACAGGGGGACACTTAAAAGCGGCAGGGGGACAACAAAAGTTGGAAATGGTTGTATGATAATGTCCTATGCTCATATAGCCCATGATTGCAATATTGCCGATAATGTGGTTTTGGTTAGCTATGTAGGAATTGCAGGTGTGTCAGATATTGAAGAATATGCAATTATTGGCGGGCACTCAGCTGCCCACCAGTTCACACGTATTGGTGCTCATTCCATGTTATCCGGTGGGTCCATGATTGGGAAGGATGTTCCTCCATTCATCGTCGCCGGCAGAAGGCCTCTCTCTTTTGGTGGGGTCAATATTATCGGGCTAAGAAGAAGAGGTTTTACCAACGACCAGATAGACAATATCAGGGAGATTTACAAGGTAATATATCACAGTGGTTTGAATACCACAGATGCTTGTGCAAAGTTGGAGGCGAGTTTTGCTGAGACTCCCGAAAAAAGGCAAATACTGGATTTTGTAAAATCATCTAAAAGAGGTATTATAAAAGGTGTAGTTGATTCGATTGATGAGTAATGTCAATGTAATATTGTCTACAGCATATTTGCCCCCTATAGATTATTTTAGGGTAATAAAGGAAAACCCCGGATGGCAACTGGAGCAACATGAAAATTACATCAAGCAGTCTTACAGGAACCGTTGCCATATTTACAGTGCGAATGGCCTGTTGCCATTGCAAATACCTGTTTCACGGAAAGAGGGATCCAGTGCGCCCGTAAGACGAATATCAATTGACAATAGTGAAAACTGGCAAGTCAAGCATTGGAGGGCAATTGTATCTGCTTATAATTCCACCCCTTTTTTTGAGTACTACAAAGAAGATTTCATTCCTTTTTATTTTGAACGGTATGATTCTCTTTTTGATTTCAATACCTCTCTTTTAAAGCTTTTGCTTGAGCTTACCGGACTGGATCAAAATATCCTGTTGACCGGAAGCTTTTCAAACTATGAAAGTGATTCTGATTACAGGACCTTTATCCATCCCAAAAAGAGATCTCCGGTGCCGGAAAACAAAGAAAAAGGGCGTTACCACCAAGTATTCGCCCATAAATATGGTTTTATTCCAAACCTCTCTGTAATTGACCTTCTTTTTAATGAAGGGCCAGATTCAATCCTTTACCTTTAGAACCTAAGTCCTATTGTCATCAGGAGTTTCCACCCTGTCAAATCGTGGCTTCCTATAGGTGCCGGATGGTTGGTGTAATCTTGGTAAAATGAGTAGTATTCTGTGTCGGCCAACCTTTTTTGGAAAGCGATGTCAAGGAACATCCCTGACTTTCCCGAAAATCCTGCACCTCCTGAAATAAACTGGCTCTCATATCCAATGTTTTTTTCTGGGTTCCCGTACTTTGTGTATCCAGCCCTCAGGGCAATACCAGGAACCGGCCTGATTTCTGCCCCTGCCCTTAAAGTATATGCAGATTGATATGCATCTTTGATATATGCATTTTCGTTGTTGAATTCCCTTTCATTTCCATCTTCTGTCATCATGATTATGGAAGAGTAGTTGGCGCCTTCGTAGTCTATGCTGACCAGGCCAATTTTGCCAAAAACATATGAACCACCTATATTCCAGCGAAATGGTGTATTTATCCTGTAATTGTACTCACCGACAGGGGACAATATTTCACTTGAATATCCATCGGAGTAACGGGCGTTAATGATTTCGTCCCAAGTGTCTTTGATATACATCCAGGTTGGTGTGGATATACTGGCACCTACACGTAATCCGTCAAATGGAATGGCAATAAAGCCGGCTTTAAGGTTTATACCAACACCACTTGAGGTTTGCCTGTATGTATGGGAAAAGTCGGAAAAGTATGAATCGAAGAGGTTTGGGTTGATGGCTGTCTCTGAATATTTTTGATAGTCGTTGAATTCAATGGATTGCAAACCAAGGTTCGCTCCAAAGAAAAACCTGTCGGATATATTTGCTCCCATATTGAACACCACCTCGGACAAACTTCCACTCTGTTCCCTGAAATATTCTTGGTTTAGGTCTCCTGCAAGGTAAATCAGGTCTCCATCCAAATTCTCGGTTGCTCCAATGTATTCGTTATCTGAGAGTGGATCCAGCAAGTTTGAATTCCACGCAAGTATTTCCCTCCAGGATGCACCAGGGTAGTCATAAAAAGGGTTCCAGTCGTCAGTAATATCAAGGTTTATATTGTTTATCCCCGTCAAACCCTCTGCAAGGCTTCCCAGCCAGCTGGATTCTTGGTTTACCCCGAATGAGTAGGACCTGTTTGTATAATTGTTCAGTTTGTTGATTGCCACACCAAATGTTATGGCTTTCAAACCATAAGGGCTCAAGGAGATGTTGAAAGGTACCACAAACCCTGCATTTGAAACGCCGGCCCTGGTCCATTTTTCTGACTCCCTGTTGTCAAGGTACAACGACTCTGAACTGCTGTTGAAAAGGGAGGGAGTGAAAGTGAATTCGGAATATTTGTAGATTGCAGAAGATGCCGGATTTATGCTTATCGAGTAGCTGTCACCTCCCAGGGAGGTAAAGGCATTACCCATGGCCATGCTTCTGGCAGAACCTTCGTACCTGTATTGTGAAAACCTTAGTGCGTCAAAGGCACCCTGGCCATACACAACTGCAGACAAAACCAAACTGATTGTTAGAAATAATATCTTTTTCATAATTGGATTTTATATTTACCTTCTGTAACCGGAGCTACTGTTTCCGGACCTGGATGAAGATGACGATGAGGATGAGCTTGATCCTCCCGACCTGGAAGAGCTGCCGGAACTTGAAGAGCCAGAAGACCTTGAATAGCTGGAAGACCTGGTAGGGGGAGTATATGTGCTCCTGGAAGATGATTCACTTCGTTGGATACTGCCTCTTTGTGAGCCGGACGAAGAACTCCTGTAATTTGTGTTTCCGGAATTCTGACGGGTTGTGGATTGCCTGTATTGGGATGCAGGTTGCCTTGTTGTTCCAGAAGACTGCCTTACAGTTCCTGATGTGCGGTTTACCACCCCGCTTGACCTTCTTGTTACCCCCGAAGTCCTGCCGGCAGAACCATTTGTTTGCCTGACAACTCCTGAAGTACGTCCGGTTTCACCGGAGGATCTCCTTACAACACCATTTGATTCTCTCGTGACACTTGATGACCGCCTTGTTGATTGGTATGACTCCCTTATTTGGTTGTTGGTCGTTTGTGAAGGGTTACGGTCTCCCCTCCTGTATATGCTTTGTGAATACCTGTCGTTTAGTGATTCTGAAGAAATTTGAGTCGAAGCCCCCCTTACCTGGCTGGTTCTCACACTTTGCCTTCTGATTAATGACCCCGAAGAGGTGGCACGGTTGCCGGATTGACCATAGGATGATTCAGAAACCCTCCTTCCATAAAAACGATCCCTGCCTTTGTTGCCGTATGATGGGTAGTATGGCGCATAATGACCCCAATGGTAACTATTGTAATGGTACCATGGATCGTAATATCCATAATATGGTGCCCCCCAGTAAAATGAATTGTAGGAATGCCAGTAGGAATTCCATGGGGAGAACCATGGTGAGTGCCAACTATACCATGAATTGTAGTAACGGTAAGGTGACCACGCACTATACCAACGGCTCCTCCAGTAGAGGCTGCCATATGGGTTGTAGAATATGTCCCAGATCCAAGGATTGTACAAATCCCATGCATCGTAGGTGAAATTTATGGTATAGGTGGGATTGTCGAATTTGGTGAGCCTCTCTTCGAATGTCTCTCCAGGATTCAGGATTATGTAGGTTTTATCTTCGGAAGCATCAATATCCACATTGCCGTTTTGGTCGGCATAGACACCCTCTACCACACGTCCATCAATGATTACACTGTTGGACTCCCTTGTTTTGCCACGCAGAGCCTCCAATTCCTTGTCCAAATTTGTGTTAACTACAACGGTTTGGGTTGCCCCTGGTGTCTGGTATATGGCATCCTCGAAAGTAGCTGATGCATATCTGTTTGTAGTAGCACAAGAGCTGAGTAGTATACCCAGTGAAATTAGTATTAATGATTTGTTTTTCATCATGCACCTCCTGTGTTTTAAATAATTTTGTACTTTTGTGCCTTTGATAATAAATGATACAAAAATCGTTCCAAATCGTTTGATGTTAAATATTATTGAACTGATAAGAAACTGTAATTGAACAAAAATACAAAAAAATGGCAAAAGAAATTGTCAACAGAGAAGAAAATTATTCTCTATGGTACAACAACCTGGTTACTAAAGCAGATTTGGCAGAGAACTCTGCAGTTAGAGGATGTATGGTAATCAAACCTTATGGATATGCAATTTGGGAAAAAATGCAGGCTCAGCTTGACAAAATGTTCAAAGAGACCGGCCATGTGAATGCCTATTTCCCATTGTTCATTCCTAAATCTTTTTTAAGTAAAGAGGCAGAACATGTCGAGGGATTTGCAAAAGAGTGTGCAGTGGTAACCCATCATAGGTTAATGTCCAATCCCGATGGGCCTGGTGTTGTGGTGGACCCGGATGCTAAACTGGAAGAGGAGTTGATTGTAAGGCCAACCTCTGAGACAATAATCTGGAATACATACAAGAATTGGATAAAATCTTACCGTGATTTGCCACTTCTTATCAACCAATGGGCAAATGTTGTAAGGTGGGAGATGAGGACACGACTTTTCCTGAGGACTGCGGAGTTTCTCTGGCAGGAGGGTCATACTGCCCATTCTACAAAGGCAGAAGCCATTGAAGAGACCGAAAGGATGGTCAGGGTGTATGAGAAATTTGCAAGGGAGTTCATGGCGTTACCTGTGATTGTAGGACGCAAGACAGAAAGTGAAAGATTTGCCGGTGCTTTGGATACCCTTTGTATTGAGGCGTTGATGCAAGATGGCAAAGCTTTGCAGGCTGGCACATCCCATTTTTTGGGGCAGAATTTTGCAAAAGCTTTTGATGTGCAGTTCGCAAACAAAGAGGGTAAGCTGGATTATGTGTGGGCAACTTCGTGGGGAGTTTCAACACGGTTGATGGGTGCATTGATAATGGCCCATAGTGATAACAATGGGTTGGTGCTTCCTCCAAAATTGGCGCCTATACACGTGGTGATGGTTCCGATTTTCAAAAACGAAGAGGAAAACAATAAGATCCTCGAAAAGATGGACCAGTTGAAACGTACTTTGGAGGCCAAAGGGTTGTCTGTGAAAATTGATGACAGGGACAACCTAAGGTCTGGTTTCAAGTTTGCGGAGTGGGAGTTGAAAGGGGTCCCAGTCAGGATTGCAATGGGTCCCAGGGATCTGGAGAAAGGGACCGTGGAAATTGCCAGAAGGGATAATCTGACAAAAGAGTTCCGTGGTTTTGAAGGTATAGAGGAGTATATTGTCTCTTTATTAGATGACATTCAAGATAATATTTACAACAAGGCATTGGAGTTCAGGGAAAAGAGCACAATTGAGGTAAATGATTACCAAACCTTCAAGCAAAAGATAGAGGAGGGTGGATTTTTATTGTGCCATTGGGACGGAACTTCAGAGACCGAGCAGAAAATCAAGGAAGAGACAAAGGCAACAATACGTTGTATTCCTTTGGATGATTCCGGTATAGAAGAGGGCAAATGCATTTACAGTGGCAACCCTTCTTCGCGAAGGGTCATCTTTGCTAGGGCTTATTGATTTTTTTTATTTAAATTTACAGCTGTTCCAACATAAAATTTTTAGATATGGCATCTGACTTACCTTCCCGGCAAAAAGAGATATTGGCCGGGTTCAACAACAAATCAAAAATAAAACTTCAGGTATATAACCAGACACTTGAGGTTTTCAATCAGTTCAAGGAGGTCCTGAACGAAATGAGCAATGATTTGAATGACCTTTTGGAAAACAGTGACCGCAAAGTTAGTTTGCAATACAGGGACAGGGGGAAATTCGAGGCAGAGCTAAAGTTTGCAGATGATGTGTTGATATTCAGTATGCACTCAGATGTTTTCATTTTTGACCGAGACCATCCTGTGTGGAAGAGTGGTTATGTGAAGGATGATCCATCCAACGGTTATTGTGGTATAATCAGCATATACAACTTTTTATCTGATTCCCTTAAATACAACAGACCGGAAGACTTGGGATATCTGGTTGCAAGGATATTCATAAACAAAGACAAATGTTTTTTGGCAGAGGGCAAAAGGCAAAAAGATAATGTTGTGGGATCTTTCGGGCAAAAAAAACTGGGAAGGGAAGAGCTGGTCCAGATAGTGGAATCTGCCATCATGTATACCCTCTCCTTCGATTTACTGGTTCCTCCGTTTGATTTGGTGAAAGTTGCAAGTGTAGAGCAGATAAACGACAAGATTGAAAGTGCCAAACTCCAGACAGGCAAACGTATGGGATACAAGTACAACTCCGATGATGTGCTTCAAGGCTAATTTGAATTTTGAAATTTTAACTGGTTTAAGGAAAATGATCAAGAAGTTTTGTGTTTTTGCGTTTTTATTGTTGACAATTTCTGTTTACTCCCAGGAAAAAGCGGCAGGAGATCTCAAAGAGGGGATGAAAATGGGAGTTGGGCATGAGATGAGCCTGATAATAGCATCCAAGGTGGAGATTCCCCAATTCGCACCACCGGAACCTGAACCTAGCAAATGGACAGGAGGAACACTGCTTCAACTTGGTTTTTCGCAACTTGCATTGTCCAATTGGGCATCCGGAGGGTATGATAACATAGCTCTTAATGCTCATATAAACATGTACCGTAATTATGAGGTTCTGGACGACATGTATTGGGAGAACAGGCTTCAGGTTGCCTATGGTTTTATCCAATCCTTTGGAGACAGGTATAAAAAAAGTGATGACAAGTTTATTTTTGACAGTAAATTGGGTTACAAGGCAATCAATAATTTTTATGCTGCAGCTACCTTTAACTTCAGGACACAGATGACAAATGGTTTCTCTTACCCTGCAAACAAGGAGCCTGTGCTGGTATCGTCACCTTTTGCACCTGCTTACTTTTCGTTGGGTATTGGTATGGATTACAAGCCTGTGAAACCGCTCTCCATAAACTTCTCTCCATTGACCGGAAACCTTGTTATAGTAGAAAAGCAGGAGCTTAGGACAAAGTATGGGAACAAAATTGACCAGGCTGCCAAAATTGAGCTGGGAGCCCAGTTGAAAGTGGATTACAAACACAAGATAAACCCAAAATTGACAATAAATTCTACTTTGAACCTTTTTTCGGATTATTTGGGAATTCCAACAAACATAAAGGTCTACTGGGATCTTTTCATAGACTCCAAAATAAACAAATACTTCTCTGCAAGCCTCAGGACCAACTTGATATATGACGACGAAATACTGATTGCAGATACAGATGGCAATTTAGCTCCAAGGATACAGTTCAAGGAGATTTTATCTATAGGTTTTTCATATACAATAGGGGATTTTAAAAAATAATGTTATCTAAATTCAAGGATTCACTGTGCGAGCTCATCCAAATTGGTGGGATGCATCCTTCGTCTGTGGATAACCCAAAGATTTTGGTGGCAGTCAGCGGCGGTATTGACTCCATGTGTATGGCACAATTGTTTTCTGATATCTATTACTCAAATTACGCTATTGCAACAGTGAATTTTGCGTTGAGGGGAGAGGAGAGTGATGGTGACCAGGAATTGGTAAAAAAATGGGCCGGTTCAAAGGGGATAGAATGTTATTCAACCACTTTTGACACTCATTCATATGCAAATGACAACGGGATTTCCACACAAATGGCTGCAAGGGATTTGAGGTACGATTGGTTTGATTCGTTGATAAAAGAGCATGGATTCGATTACCTGGCCATAGCCCATAACCTGAACGATTCGGTAGAGACTTTTTTTCTCAATATCTTAAGAGGAACAGGTTTGCAGGGGCTTACCGGTATCCGAAAAAAGAATGGTTACATCATCCGGCCCTTGCTTACAATAACCCGCAGGGAAATTGCAGAATATGTGAAGTTGCATGATATTCCTTTCAGGGAGGACAGTACAAATGCACAGAGTCATTATTCAAGGAATCGTTTGCGTAATATGGTTTTTCCTGAATTCGAGATGATAAACCAATCTTTTTTGAATACAGTAGAGAAGGATATGGCCAATGTTCAGGCTGCTGTGGATATACTCGAAGAGATTTTGCCTCAGAAGAAAGAGTACTTGTTGGATTTGGAATCGAACAGGATTTCGATTGAGAGATTGCTTGAACAAAAGAGACCGGATTATTGGTTGTATGCCATACTGGATGATTACGGGTTCAATTATGAGCAGGTAAGGCAAATCACATGTTTGCTGGATGGGCAGCCAGGAAAAGAATTTCACTCAGATAGTCATCTGCTTATAAAAGACAGGGAGTGGCTTTTGCTTTATCCCAAAGGGAGTGCAAACTCCGGTAGTGAGAGTTTGCACTCTCAAAACAAGGGACAAACAGATGATATATATGCCCAGACCAAAATGTTGGTCATTGATGGGCTGTCAGTAGGGAAAAATGAGAGTTTACAACATTCCGGCAGAGAATTGACTTTTCACAAGTTGACCAAAACCAAGGTGTTCAACTATTCAAAATTCAGAAAGAGAGACGATGCTATGGTTGGGGACCTGTTTGCCATTGGGAATTTTGGTTTTCCGGAACCGGAGATATTCCTTGATGAAGGACTAATTTCATATCCTTTGGAAATACGTGTATGGCAACAAGGTGACAAGTTCATGCCATTGGGAATGAAGGGGTTCAAAAAATTAAGTGATTTTTTGACAGATATGAAGCTGGACAAAGTGACAAAAACGAATACTTTGGTGGTTTTGTCGGGAGGAAAGATAATAGCTGTCCCGGGTTACAGGGTAGATGACCGCTTTAAGGTATCCTCTTCTACACTCTCTTTACTAAGGATTGACATCAAATAAAAAACCCGGTTTTGGCCGGGTTTTTATATTAATTGAATGAGATATTGTATGGCAACCGTGCCATATGGCTTATGCCACGCTCATTTAAAATGTATTTGTATGCATTTGCTATCATTTCCTGTGGGTTGGCAATGTTACCTGCAGCTATTGATGTCTCGGAAAGCATCTCCATCAATCTGTCGATTGCGTTTTTTTGTACCGGATACTCAACAACCCTGTAGCTTTCCAGGTTTGCCATCGATGCCGCATAGGACAATGCTTCGTACAATCCGCCCTTTTGGTCTGCCAGCCCTATTTCCAGGGCATCCTTTCCGGCCCACACACGACCTTGTGCAATTTGGTCTACCTCCTCCGGGGTCATGCCTCTGCCTTGGGAAACCAGGTTGATGAAGTCTGTGTATATTTTTTCTACAGCACTCCTGAGGAATTCATTCTCTGCACCTTCGAGTGGCCTGTAACCAGACATTAGGTCACTGTACCTGTTGGAGTTTACCGATTCTGCCTTAACCGAAAGGTGTTTGTCCATGGCCTTTTGGAAATTGGGAACCATACTGAAGACTCCTATTGATCCTGTCAAGGTTGTGTTGTTTGTGAATATTTTGTTTGCTTTTGCAGATATCCAGTAGCCGCCGGATGCTGCGTAATCTCCCATACTCACAATTACCGGTTTGTTTTCCATCAGCAACTCCAGTTCCCGTTCGATTATATCGGAACTCTGGGCAGAGCCACCTGGGGAGTTCACTCGGAAAACAACAGCCTTTATAGTACTGTCTTTCCTAACCTTGGAAATATGTTCTACAAATGAATCTGAAGCAATGACATTATCAGATTTACCCATGACAATATCGCCGTTTGCATAAATGATAGCCACTTTGTTTTTCTCCTTGAAGTCAATCTTGAAAGTAGCTTTGTCATAATTTGTGCTGGATATCATCTTGAGCTCTTTCTCATCTTCTACCCCAAAAAGAGACACAAGCTTTTCAGTCAGCTGGTCTTTGTACAGGAGTTCGTCTGCAAGTCCGGCTTCCAAGGCATCTTGGGCAGTTGACAAAGAGAGGTTGTCTGCCAAAGAGTTGATTGTTTCCACAGGGATTTCACGTGCAGAGGATATTTGTGATACCCAAGTGTTCCAGACAGCATCTACATAGGCCTGCAGTTGTTCCCTGTTTTCCGGGCTCATTTTGTTACTTATGAACTGTTCTGCCGCAGCTTTGAACTTCCCGTGGCGTACCAGTTGTACCTCCACTCCAAGTTTGTCAAGCAAATCTTTGAAGAAAATGGTACTGATGCTAACCCCGGTAAGCTGTAGCATTCCTGTTGGGCTAAGATAGATTTTATCTGCAACTGTTGCCAGGTAGTATGCGGGCTGGGAGAAGTTATCGGCATATGCAATAACAGGTTTGCCACTAATCCTGAATCTTTCAAGAGCACTTCTTATCTCCTCTGTATGGGTTATTCCCGAATTGAGGTTGGTAAGGTTCATGTATATGAACTTGATGGCCGGGTCATTTGCGGCGTTGTCTATGCTCCTTATTACTTGGTAGATACCCTGTGTTTTTCCGGATGTTCCCTGGAGTGGGTTTATCGAAGAAAAAGGGTCATCTACATATTGTTCGGAGATGCGTGTGCCAAAATCAATGCTTAAAATGGCAGACTTGGGAACCACTGGTTTGGTTTCCGACAAGCTGGCCATGGAGCCAACAATACCAAGCAACAGGAAAAATCCGATTGCCAAGGCAATTATTGATCCCACAAAAGTACCTAAGACAATTTTAAGAAAATTCTTCATTTTGAATATGTTTAAATGTTATTCCAAATTTAAGTAAATATTTCAAATTTCAATAAAAAATTGGTTTTGTAAGATATTTGGCTTAATATTTGAATGCTCAATCTGAGCGCTGTACGATGCTTTTACAGCAGATTACATGGATTTGGCCGTTGGGATGTGGGCGCTTTTTGCATAAAGGAAGAACCTTTAAATTATTATATCATGCATTGCACTCCTGTTATCCCCGTGTCCAGATTCCTCCGGGCCCTGCACAATCTTTTTGTGTTTTTGGTTTTGATTTTTGTGGTATCTTGTAGTGACACAAATAAAAATGATGTTAGTGTTGTTCCTGTGCTTGACATTGAATCTGCCCTTGGAAATGCAAGGATTGTGGATTTAAGTGAAATAGCCTTGGATATACAGTATATACCTTTGGAAACAACAAAAAATTCCGTTCTCCGGAGTTTAACCAGTGTTGTTTATGAAAGGGGTAAATTCTATGTGGGACTAAGAGATTTCAAAGTATTTTCCAAGGATGGTGCATATCTTTGGTCATTTGACAAATCTGGACGTGGCCCGGGTGAGTATATGTTTTCAAACTCCATGAAAGTAGATGAAAACAGTGGAAATATTGTTGTGGATGTTTTTTCCCGTGACAATATTACTCTATATATCTATGACAGCACCGGAGTGTTCTTACATGAATCGGTAATAGAATTCCCAGATTCAATCAAATTAGGAACTACCACGGTTTTGGACAACGGTTTCTTTCTCTCTGCTGCCCCGCAATCTTCTGGACAAAGAGTCAATTATTGGGCAATGGTTACAGATGGTCACGGCAGGGTGGTATCCCAGATGCCTCCTGCATACAGCTTTGATGAAAGGGGAAGAGATGGCGGGGATATTATTGTTGTCACAAAAGAGGGTGAAAGGATCAATTTGCCTTCCATTGTCTCAAATCCATATCCGTTCATCTTTGAAGGAGCCGGTCTTGTACGACTCTATTCACCTTATGCTGATACAATATACACCATGAATGCAAATCATGAATTTGTACCTTGCTTTGCCATAAATCACGGATCGATACCTCCATTAAAAGAAAAACCAGAGGTTTTGCAAGGGTATGGAAAAGGTAAATTCATTTCCCTGTTGCCCAAAGAGTACAAGGAGTGGAAAAACCACCTGTTGATGGCTTGGTTGCTGAACGATTATGCATACGAATCCTATACAGATACCCTTTATGACGGAACAGGCAAAGCCCATGTTCGGAAACATACAAATACTTATGGTATTTATGACAAAACCGGGGGGGAGTTCATCTTTATGAAGCAACCGTTGAAAGGCTGGTATGGCTTCAATGACGACCTGGCAGGAGGCCCTCCGTTTATTCCCTCTTATATATCCGGAGATGGCAAATATGCAGTATCATTGGTAAACACATCAATGATAGAGAAATTCCTTGATACCAATCCTGGAGATTCAAAATTCACGGAAATTGCCGCCAGAGTTGCCTTTGACGATAATCCGGTGGCAGTGCTTGTGACTTTAAAATAGCACAATGCAATTATTTTTATATATTTATGGCATGAAAATGGATACTTATTTTATCAGGATAATGATGCTTCTATCCATATCTTTGGTTGTAGCTTTTTCTTGCACAACAAAGGAAACCGGAGTCACCGGAACACTCATAATCAGGGCAGAGGATGCCGTTATGCCGGGACAGGTAATGAAACTAAGTGATATTGCAAAAAGTGTCAAGTACATACCGTTGGAAACAAATCAGAAATCTATGCTTGGCGAGATCAGGCATGTGAAATATGAACACGGGAAAATATATGTCTCTGACAACACCGGATCAATCAAAGTGTTCGATGGCAACGGCAAGTTTCTAAGCTCTTTGAACCGTACAGGGAGAGGACCGGAAGAGTATGTGGATATTGCTGCCTTTTCTCCTGAAGAGGGGGGTAAGATCTCGGTCCTGAGCAATGACGGGGTTTTTTTCTTATATGACGAACATGGGAATTTTATTAAAAAAGATGAGATAAACTGCCAAGAGGAGAGGATGACTTATTGGGATTACACCAAGTTGGGAGACAATACCCTTGTGACTGCATACAATTTCACATTCAAGGAGGATTCTCCGATTGTTATGAATTACTATTTCGTTTGTGATGACTCACTCAATGTAATCAGCCAGGATTCGAGGGAGCAGGAAAATGCTATGAGGATTTCCCGCAACAATGGTCAAATTGCAGCTATCTCAATAACTCTTACTCCTTTTTTCGTGTCCAAATTCCAAAACAGTGCAAGGTTGTATTATCCGGACAGGGATACCATTTTTTCCCTGGACCAATATGGCACACTATCTGATGCTTTTGTTTTTGATCAAGGAAAATATGCTGCAAACAAGGATGATATAGATAATTTTGTTCCGTCACAAGAGAGGGGGTATGTTACTTTACAGCCACCTTTTTTTGAAACAGACCAATTTGTCTTGTTTGCATTCAATGCCGGAAAAAATGCCCCAGAATTGTACCAATCCGAAAAGGTTTCTGCTGATGGGAAAGAGACCACATCCTATGATACATACACATATGCCTTGCTGGAGAAAAAGAGTGGATCTTTGAAACCGTTGGCAAGGCCGCAAGAGGGAAAGAAAGGGTTTTTGGATGATTTGGAAGGTGGGGTGCCTTTTTGGCCAACGGCAATCTCTTCTGAAGGTAATTTGATAGCTTACAAACAAGCTTACAAGATAATCGATGCAGCATTGCAGGGCAATGCAAGCAAAAATCTCTCTGAAATTGCCTCCAGGCTGGGAGAAGATGACAACCCGGTCATGATTGTAGTGGATTTAAAAAAATAGTGATATGGATACAACCCGAAAGTTTTTCCCATGTTTTGTTTTGACAATTACTTTTTTGTTTTTTTTTCAAAATGGATTGTACGGACAAAATCTGTACAAGTTATCCATGACCCTGGATGATGTTGTGGAGACTGCAAGGGAACAATCGCAGTCAGCTTTGATTGCAAAACACAATTTCCTTGCAAATTATTGGCAATTCCGGTCATACAAGGCTAAATTGCTTCCGTCCCTCAACCTGGGTGCATCCCTTGGACAATACAACCGGTCTATAAGTGCTTTGCAAAACAGTGAGACAGGTGAATACAACTATGTGGTAAACAACAATATGAACAATAGCCTTACATTGTCGGTAGACCAAGAGGTTGCTCTCACAGGCGGGAGGTTGTCCCTGATCACAAGCCTTAACAGGCTGGACCAGTTTTCCTCCCAAAATCCTGTAACCTACAACTCACAACCTGTGAAGATCAATTACAGCCAACCAATCAAGGCATACAACTCCCTCAAATGGGAAAAAACAATAGAGCCGCTTAGTTATGAAAAGGCCAAAAGGGAGTATATGGAGCGGCTGGAAGAGATAAACCTGAATGCGGTAACCCTATTCTTTGCCGTGCTCTCTGCGCAAATAGAGCTGGACATGGCATTGAAGAATGTGGAAAACACAGAATTGTCGTTGGAGATAGCCAAAGAGAGGTACAAGATAGGGACCATTTCCAGGAACGATGTGCTCTCTTTGAACTTGAGGCTTGTAAATTCCAGGCTGGAAATTGGGGACAGGGAGCTGGACCTTGAGCTGGCAAAACTCAATTTGAGGACCTACCTTGGTTTTAACGAAAACACAGACATTGAGTTGATTTTGCCTGAATCTACACCAGAACTGAACCTGTTGTACCAGGATGTCTACAACCGGTCAATCAAGAATTCATCCTATGCGCTTCAAAACGAGTTGTTGGTTTTAAATGCAGAACAGTCTGTTGCACAGGCTAAATCCACTACAGGTCTGCAGGCCAATTTCTTTGCAAACTTTGGATTGAACCAGAGAGGGAAAAACTTATCAATTGCATATTCCAATCCTATGGACCAGGAGGTTATAGGATTGAGCCTGTCATTGCCAATTTTGGATTGGGGGATGGGAAAAGGGAATGTGAAACTTGCAAAATCCAGGGAAGAGGTGGTCAAGGCGCAGGTAGAACAATCTATGACCCAGTACAAACAGGATGTGCTGATAAAGGTAATGCAATTCAATAAACTGAATGAACAGTGCAACATTTCACTACAGGCAGATTCAATTGCTAAATTGTCTTTTGAGATTGCAAATGAACGGTTTAAAAACGGTTCAATAACAGTTATTGAATTGAATACAGCCCAAAATGACATGAAAAGTGCTGCCTCCAGGTATGTGGCGGACATAGGGAATTATTGGAAAAACTACTATACCATAAGAAAATTAAGTTTGTATGACTATCTTGAAAAACAAGAGATAGATGTGGACTTTGACCTTCTAACAGATAATTAAAATCATTATGCCTAGATTAATTTATTTCTCGATCGTTGCTTTTGTATTGTTCTCCTGTTCCGGTAAACAGGTAGATACCGAAGAGAGTGAAGCTGCAAGGGCCTCTTTCAGCTCTGAAAACAATTTTGTTGACACCATGGTACTTAAGCTCTCTGATTTCAAAAGGGAGATTATAACAAATGGTAAGTTGAGGGCACTCAAGAAAAGTGACCTTGCTTTCAGGACAAACGGGATAATAAAGAGGATCCCTGTTGTAAATGGCTCTTATGTAAAGCAGGGTGATATTATTGCACAACTTGACAATTACGAGGCAAACAAAAAGTTGCAACAGGCAAAGGAGAGGAGGGAGAAAGCAGAGCTGGACTTTGCAGACAAACTGATAAGTTACGGATACGGACGGGATACTTCTGATGTGCCCTCTGATATGTTGAAGGTTATAAAAATCCAGTCGGGATACAACCAAGTGCTGCACGATTACAACAGTGCTTTGGAAGAGTTGGAGAACACCAACCTGAAAGCTCCTTTCGGGGGTAAGGTTGCAGATATCAAAGGAAGGGAGTATGAATCGGCATCTTCCCCTTTTTGCACACTGATAGATGATTCCGGTTTTGAAGTGGAGTTTTCGTTGTTGGAATCGGAGTTGTCCTTTATCAAAACAGGAAGCCCTGTGAAAATCTCTTCTTTCAGCGATCCGGATGTTTTTTACCAAGGAAGTGTTACCCAAATAAATCCTTTGGTCGATGATAAAGGGCAGATAAAAGTGATGGCAAGGGTTGCTAATACAAGCGGTAAATTGCTTGAGGGCATGAATGTGAAGGTTGTTGCCCAAAACATACTCAAAGGACATTTGGTGGTACCTAAGGGAGCAGTTGTGATGAGGGATAATTTTGATGTTTTGTTCCGTCTGGACCAAAACACAAACAAGGCAATGTGGACATATGTGGAGGTTTTGATGACAAATACAGACAGCCATGCAGTTGTTGCCAACAAAGAGAAGAATGCCCAAATGGATGTGGGGGATATCATAATTACTTCGGGCAACCTCAATTTGGCGGATGGTTCCAATGTTGTAATCAAAAACAAATAGCATGATTGGTAAACTGATTGAAAGGCCTATTGCTGTGACAATGTCTATCATTGCCGTTGTTGTGCTGGGCTTTGTTGCAATCGGGATGCTTCCGGTATCATTGATGCCGGAGGTGGATATCCCAAGGATAACAGTGCAGGTTAGTGCTCCAGGATACTCTGCCAGGGAAATTGACAACTCCATACTCAGGTCCCTCAAGAACCAGTTGAGGCAGGTCTCTTCTTTGAATGAGCTGACAAGTGAGGCAAGTAACAATTCGGGTGTGATATACCTGGAGTTTGAACATGGTGCCGACATTGACTACCTGTTCATAGATGTCAACGAGAAGATTGACAAGGCTACCGGTTCCCTGCCAAGGGAGATAGAGAGACCTAAGGTAGTTAAGGCCAGTGCTACGGATATTCCTTCGTTTTTTGTGAACATGACAACAAGCTCCGGTGATGTTTCTCAATTCATGGAGCTAAGCAGGTTTGCATCTGATGTGATAGCCAAGAGGATAGAGCAGGTGCCACAAGTGGCACTTGTGGATGTGAGCGGGTTATTGCTGCCTGAGATTTTGATATTACCCTATAGCGATAAAAACAGGGCTATTGGTGTGACTGACCAGATGCTGACCTCTGCAATAAACAGCAACAACCAGACCCTAGGAAACATATCCATCAAGGATGGGCATTACCAGTGGGATATCAGGTTTATTTCTGAAATCAGGACCAAAGAGGATATTGAGCAGATAAACCTGAATGTGAATGGACGGGTGTTCAAATTCAAGGAGCTGGCAAAGGTTTCTGAAAGACCTGCATCAATCAAAGGACTTGCCCGCTCCGACGGCAAACCTGCAGTGAGCATGGCTGTCATAAAACAATCGGATGCCCAGATGGCTCATTTGAAAGAGTCTTTGGAGGAGCTGGTAGGGCAATTCAACAATGAGTATCCACAAATTGATTTTGTTATCACAAGGGACCAGACCCAGCTGCTGGATTATTCCATTTCTAACCTGAGGGATAATATTTTGATTGGAGCTATTTTGGCTTGCCTTGTGATTTTCCTGTTCCTTAAGGATTTCCGTTCTCCATTGCTGGTTACCATTACCATACCTCTCTCTTTGATTGTTTCCCTTTTGTTTTTCTTTGTAGTGGGGATATCCATAAACATAATATCGTTGTCCGGATTGATCCTGGGTATTGGTATGATGGTAGACAATTCAATTATAGTAATCGATAACATTACCCAGCTCAAGGAGCGTGGGCTTGCTTTGAGGGAGTCTGTAACAAAAGGTGTTGCAGAGGTTTTTGCCCCTATGCTGAGCTCTGTCCTGACCACTTGTTCTGTGTTTGTACCGTTGATATTCCTTAGTGGTATTGCCGGATCTCTTTTTTATGACCAGGCAATGGCAGTTACAATCGGCCTTTTCTCTTCACTTTTTGTTGCAGTGTTGGTGATACCTGTATACTACTATCTTTTTTACAAAAAAAGCGGAGGTCCCGTCAATAACAAATACCTGGAGAAGCTGCATCCCGTGGACTACGAAAAAATCTACGAAAAGGGTCTCAAATGGGTGTTCAGGCACCAGAAGTTGGTTTGGGCCATGTTCCTGCTATCTGTGCCAGCCCTGTATTTCTTGTACAATACAATTGATAAATCCAAATTGCCTCCGGTCACAAGGGATGATACCATTTTGCACATAGACTGGAATTTGCCTATTACTCCGGAAGAGAACGATTCCCGGGTTGAGAGGGTATTGTCAGGAGCCCTTGAGAGGATAGAGCACAGGACTTCGTATGTTGCCAACCAGCAGTTTATCCTCTCCCATACTCCCGATTTGACGGCATCTGAGGCAATGGTTTATATCAGAGGGAATTCTCCGGACGATGTTTCTTTGATAGAAGAGGTTGTTTCTGCAGCCATAAAGGAGTTGTATCCCGAAGCCACTTACGGTTTTGCTTTGTCTGACAACATTTTCAATATAATTTTTTCTGACAACCAACATAAACTGACAGCCAAACTGTTGTCAAAGGATAACAAACCTCCCGATCCTGATAAACTTAACTTGTTCCTGGACAAGGTTAAATTGGAAATACCGGATTTGTATATAGAACCTGTTTTGTGGCAAGAGCAGATAATGTTGTTGACCAAACCAGAGATGCTCTCTTTGTACAATGTGGATCATTCTGTTATTCACGGGGCTTTGATGAACTCTGCAAAAGAGAACAAGCTCTTGTCCATAAACCACGGCACCTACTCTATTCCTGTGAAAATGGGAGAGGAGGGTAGCAACGGAGCCGGTGTATACGGGTTGTATGTGACAAACCGGGAGGGAGTGGAGATTCCTGTGGACCTGCTTGTCAGTGAGAGCAGGGTGCGTGATTTCAAAAGCATTGTGTCTGGTGTGGAGGGTGATTATTATCCTTTGCAGATGGACCCGGACAACAGGGATGTGGAGAGGGTCATGGCTGCCGTGAGTTCACTGGCCAAGGAAGAGGGGGTTTTTGATGTGGTCTATTCCGGAAGTTATTTTGCCAACAAAGAGCTGGTAAAGGAGTTGTTGGTAATTCTTTCCGTGGCATTGCTGCTGCTCTTTTTCATATTGGCTGCCCAGTTTGAATCGCTAGTACAGCCTTTTATAATTTTGTCAGAAGTACTTGTTGACATTTTGGGGGCAATGCTTTTTTTGTGGGTGTTTGGTTCCGGACTCAACCTTATGTCCCTTATTGGTATTGTTGTAATGAGTGGTATCATAATAAATGACTCCATTTTGAAGGTGGACACAATAAACCGTCTCAGGAGGGAGGGGCACTCCCTTTTGAGGGCAATACTGACCGGTGGTGCAAGGAGGCTTAAACCAATAATCATGACCAGTTTGACAACCATTTTGGCAATTGCGCCTTTCCTTGCCGGCGGAGATATGGGTTCGGATTTACAATATCCTCTTTCATTGGCACTTATTGGTGGTATGATAGTAGGTACCATTGTGAGTGTGTTTTTCATACCGCTTTTGTATTACAATATTTATAAATGGAGAGAAAAATGAGACTTCCTTCTTTTTCGGTGATACTTGTGTTTGTGGTACTGGTTGTTGTGGGGGCCGGGGTTGCCCCGCTGTTGAGTTTGCAGTATAAACCAACGGAAAAGGGCAGCAACCTGTCTGTGTCATTTTCATGGAGCGGGGCCTCTGCAAGGGTAATTGAGGCCGAAGTTACATCCAAACTGGAGGGTATAGTCTCTACTTTGAAGGGAGTCAGGGAGGTTTCATCCACATCATCCAAAAACTCCGGATTTGTGAATGTTTCCTTTAAACCGGGCACAGACATGGATGCCGTAAGGTTTGAGCTCTCTTCTGTATTAAGGCGTATTTATCCAAAATTGCCGGAAGGGGTCTCTTTCCCCTCCATATCTTCTGCAACGGGGAGTTATTCCGAAGATGAAAACAGCCCGGTTTTGGTTTATACAATCAATTCGTCCCTCTCTTCTATAAAAATAAAGGAGTACACAGAAGATAAGATTGTAAAGGAGCTCTCCCTTATACCAGGCCTGAGGGATGCCAGGATGAGTGGTTTTACCTCTTATGTATACGAAATTGAGTATAATACCGAGTATATTGGAAACCTTGGAATCTCTGCCTCTGATATCTCTTCTGCTATCAACACAAACAACGGCAGGGAAACCATACTGGGTAACCGGGAGGGAAAGGCGATTGTGGTAAGGAGCAACGCAGGTGACCTTGATTTGGAGCAGGTTCCTGTTAAGAATGTGAATGGCCGTATTGTCAGGATAGGTGATATAGCAAATGTAGAGCTCAAAGAGGAGAAGCCTCAGCGTTACAGCCGTATAAACGGGCTTAATACAATCAACCTGTACATAATTCCCGAAAAAGGTGTGAACAACCTGGAGTTGATTGCTTCTGTAAAATCTACGATGCAACAGCTGAGCCATAATTTCCCTGCAGATTTTTCGGCTTTTGTTGTCGAGGACCAGTCCAAGGAGATAAAGGGGGAGATTGACAAGATACTTCGCCGTACAATTTTGTCTCTTTTGATATTGCTTGCATTTGTTTTTGCTGTGAGCAGGAGCCTCCGTTATTTGGCAATCATTAGTGTGACCCTGTTGGCAAATATATTGATTGCCTTTATTTTCTATTATATTTTCAACCTGGAAATCCATATCTATTCACTGGCGGGGATAACTGTTTCCCTGGGAATAGTTATTGATACTTCAATAATAATGATATCCCATTACGGATACTACAAAGACAGGAAAGCCTTCATAGCAATTTTGGCAGCGCTTTTAACCACAATAGGGGCATTGACGGTTGTTTTCCTGCTTCCGGACCAGGAGAAGAACATGTTGATGGAGTTTGCTGCCGTAATCATTGTGAATTTGATGGTTTCCATGGCAATTGCTTTGTTGTTCATCCCTGCACTTATAGACAAGTTCCCGATAAAGGGGGTAAGTAATGCCCAATCCATTTCCAGGGCAAGGAAGATTGTCAAATTCAATGGAAGGTACCAAAAGTTCATTGTGTTCGGGAGGCGTTACAAATGGGTCTTTGTATTGATCATCATCCTGGGGTTCGGGCTCCCCGTGCACAAATTGCCTGCAAAACTGGATGAGAAGGAGGGTGGCTCTTTCAATGAGATCTACAACAAAACAATTGGCTCCAATTTTTACCAGAACAAACTTAAAAAACATGTGGAACCTCTCTTGGGTGGCACATTAAGGTTGTTTGAAAAGGGGACTGGTTTGTCGGGTGGCTTTTACCGTGACCCTGCACGTCCGGAACTTAGTATAGGAGCTTCCATGCCAGATGGTTGCACAGTGGAGCAGCTTAACGAAATTGTTAAGTTCATGGAGAACTACCTGTCGCAGTTTCCCCAGATTGAGATGTTTTACACCAATATAAGTTCTTACAGCAATGCATCTATAAGGGTCAGGTTCCTGAAAGAGGTGGAAAATACAGGATTCCCGTTGATGCTCAAAAACGAGGTCATATCCAAAGCAATAGATTTTGGTGGTGCAAACTGGCGTGTGACGGGTATAGACGACCAATATTTCAACAACAATGTTGGCTCCATGGGTGGGGGCAACAACCGGATTGAACTTACAGGATACAATTACGACATGCTTTATGGCTACGGTATGGAATCTGCCCAATCCCTATTGACCAACCAAAGGGTAAAGGAACCGTATATTTCAGGGGCATCTTATTGGGGGTCGCGTGGGGGAAGGAATGAATATTTCATAGATTTTGACAAAGAGAGGATGGCAATGCTGGATATTGATCCGGCCCTTGTCTATGGTGCTTTGAACCGGAAGCTCTCTTCATCCGGAAGTGCTATGGTAAAGATGGAGGGTGAGGAGTATGTAAGGGCAAATGTTTTGTCCGATGAGAAGGGTACATTTGATATTTGGAACCTCAGGAATGAATACCTGGATTTGGGTGGCCGCAAAGTGAAGTTTTCTGACATAGGGAATATTGACATGAGAAAATCGGGAAACGATATATTCAAAAGGAACCAGCAGTACCTGCTTAATGTGGCTTATGATTTCATTGGTTCTTATGAACTTGCAAGAAGGGTTATGGAGAGGGAGATAGATCGGCTTAACAAAGAGGTTTTGCCGGTCGGGTTCAAGGCAGGGGTGCAAAGGCATTCCTGGGATTTTTCCACACAAAAAACCTTTTTCCTGCTATTTGTGATTGTGGCAATAATCTACCTGATTTGTGCTATATTGTTTGAATCCCTTTTGCAGCCTTTGACCATTTTGCTTTTGATACCATTCTCATTCATAGGGTTGTTCCTTACATTTTACCTGACCGGATACCGTTTTGACCAAGGAGGGTTTGCTGCTTTGATAATGTTGAGCGGAATCTCTGTGAATGCCGGTATTTATGTGCTGAACCAATACAACATAATGGCAGAGGATGCCGGAAAAGGGATGGATAATGTGAAATTGTACATAAAGGCATACAACCACAAGATAATTCCTATTGTTTTGACAGTGGTATCTACAGTGTTGGGACTTACTCCCTTTTTGACCGACGGGCCAAATGAGGTTTTCTGGTTTTCCTTTGCAGTGGGGACCATGGGAGGATTGGTCTTCTCCATCCTGGGGATAGTATTGTTTATGCCGGTGCTCTTTTCCAGGAAATAGGATTATTTTTTCCTCAAACGGTATCCCACTCCCCTTACACTCTCTATGACCAATGTAGAGCCGGTAAGTTTTTTCCTGAGGTTGGATGTGGTAGCTTCCAGTGTGCGTTTAGGGTCAATCTCTTTCTCGCCCCATACTCGTGCCACAATATCTGAGTTTTTGCAAGTTTGGTTGAAGTTCCTGCAGAACATTTCCAAAAGAAGGTTTTCATTCTCTGACAAAGCTGTGGAGGAGCCATCCTGGTTGTAGAGTGTTCTTACTTCGGGAGAGTAGGTAATGGTGCCAAGAGTATACAATTCACACTGTTTGGCAGAGATCAGCAAACTTTTCTGTACCCTTATCTGGAGCTCCTTGAGACCGAATGGTTTTTTGAGGTAATCGTTGCAACCGATTTCGAAACCGTTTGCCACGCTCACATCGTCGCTTATTGAAGTTATGAAGATAATAGGGGTGTTCTTATCTGTGGCCCTGATTATGGTGGCAAGTTCGAAACCGCTGATCTCCGGCATGTTCACGTCAAAAAGCATGAGGTCTGGACGGATTTGCTGGTATTTTTCCAAAGCACTTTTGCCATCGTTGACAAAGGTAACATCGTACCCGGTCATTTTGAGGAATTCGGACATAGCATATCCAAAATTCAGTTCGTCATCTGCAATCAGAATCTTTTGTGCCATTGTCAGGTTTTTTTAAAATACATGAAGAATTCACTCCCCTTTCCAACTTCGCTTTTGAGTTCTATTTTGCCTTTATGGGCCTTGACCACCCACATCACATAGGTAAGGCCAAGTCCGAAACCTTTCCCTTTTTGGGAGTACTCCTTTTTACCAATGCGGTAGAACTTTTCAAACACCTTTGACTGCTCTTCTTTGGGAATACCTATTCCGTTGTCCTTGACACTGATGATATTGTACTTTCCTTCGCTTTTGACAGTGACAGTTATCTCCACACTCTCCCCTGAATATTTGACGGCATTGTCAATAAGGTTGCCGGTTGCATTTGTGATATGAAGTTTGTCCCCGAAGATTTCGTTAATATCATCCACCAGGTTTGCCCTGATGAGACATTGTTTTGCCTTTTCCAAAGAGTGCCTGGCTATGTGTGGCTCAATTGCTTCCATTGGGTGGAAAGCCACCCTTTCCAAAGGAGATTGCCTTTTCTCGAATTTGTTTATGTTAAGGATGTTCTCTATTAGGGAGTTGAGGAAGTACAGCTGCTCCTTTGCCTTTGAAAGGAAATAGGCAGCGTTTTCTCCTGTAGCCATTTCCCCAACCTCCAGGTTGGTTATGGAAGATTGCAAAGGGGAGCGCAGTTCGTGGGTGAGGAAGTGGGTTATGTTCTCCTTTACCTTGGCAAGTGATACCTGTTTGTAGAGCATGCGGGTTTGCACCACAATTGAAAAGAGAATGAATATGGTAATGGCCATGGAGAGTATCAAGATTATAAGAAGGTCTCCTTTGAACACACTTGCAGGGTAGTATATATGGGCCTTGACAACCAGGTCCCGGGAAACTGTAAGGGGCATCTCTTTGTCGAATGTGGGGTGGAACAGCGAAAAGACCCTCTCTGGATTTAACAATGGTGTTTGCCTTGTGGTGTCGGGGGAGAGGTATGTCAGTTGGAATGCTGTCCCTTTTCCAAGGCTATCCATCTCTTTTTGGAAAAATGAGGCCAGTGTGTCCAGGTTTAGAGGGAAGTCTTTTTTGTATGCTTCTTGAATTGCTTCCTCTAAGGAAACATTGGTGAGTACCTCACGATTTTCCTTGATATCTACCTTTACAAGGTCTTTTGAACCGGAAAAATCTTGCCGGGGCGATTTTTTTGATAAAATTAATCTAAAATCTTTGCCTTTGTTGATGCTTCTGAGCCTCCAGTCTAGCTCATTCCTCAAGGATTGCTCAAGGGCTGTTTGGGCAATTGCAGAAAACCTATTCATTTCATTATCAATGAGCCTGAATAGCCAGACACCCTGGAGTGCCAGCAAAAAGAAGATAGCGACGGATGTGAGGGTTAGTGCGCGGTTGATCATTTTGAGCAATTTGTGAGCATTCCTTGAGCATTACATGTACAAATCTACGAAATATTATTAATTTATTTGTAATGCAAAACAACAACAACATTAATCACAATTCAAAATTTGCAGTTATGGAAACAACATTTGAAAAATTGAACGACCAGGAGATGGTCAATGTAGTAGGCGGTGACAGGATAGTTGAAATTACCGACAAATACGGGAATGTTTGGTACATTATAATTGAGGTAGACGAAGAAGAGTCAGATCCGCAACCCTAAGGGAACCCTCAAAGGATTTCGGTAGAAAGCTCATAAGAAGCTCAAAAACAGATATTTAATTAAAAAATAAACATGATTTCCATTATGTTTACAGGTGTGGTTTACATTTTTTTAAAGAGGGATATTTTTGAAAAGATTTAGATATTTTGCCCAGATAGATGCTACCGACTGCGGTCCGGCAGCTTTGCGGATGGTTGCAATGCACCATGGGAAACATTTTAGCCTGGAAAATTTAAGGGAACGCAGCGAAAAGGGAAAGCTGGGTGTGAATTTGCTGGGGATTAGCAAAGCCGCAGAAAGCATAGGTTTAAGGTCTTTGGGAGCACGTCTCTCCTTTGAAGAACTCTGCAAAGCAAACTTGCCTGCAATTGTCCACTGGAACCAAAACCATTTTGTGGTACTCTACAATGTAAAAGGTAAAGGTGCAGATAGGAAAATGTATATTGCCGACCCTGCAACTGGCAAGGTCAAACTTGGGGTTGCGGAATTTTGTAAATCCTGGTTCAGCACAGTATCGGGAGGAGAAGGGAGAGGCATTGCTCTTTTTTTGGAACCTACACCAAAATTTTATGAGGCAGAGGAGGATAGCACCTCCAAGAGAGGAATCCCTTTCTTGCTCTCCTATTTGAAACCTCACAAAAGGCTCATGACACAATTGGTTGCCGGTCTTGTTGCCGGTAGCTTGATACAGCTTCTGTTTCCGTTCCTCACACAGAGTATTGTGGATATTGGAATTGGAACCAGGGATATAGGATTTATATGGCTGGTGCTTGCAGCCCAACTAATGCTCTCTTTGAGTGCAGCTTCGGTGGATTTTGTAAGGGGGTGGATATTATTGCACCTTGGTACAAGGATAAACATCTCTTTGATATCGGATTTTTTGGGTAAGCTGATGAGGCTTCCGGTAGGTTTTTTTGACAGCCGTAATACGGGGGACCTTTTGCAAAGGATAGGAGACCATAAAAGGATACAATCTTTCCTTACCGGTTCTTCTTTATCTGTCCTTTTTTCCATGGTAAACATTGTGATATTCGGAGCCGTGTTGCTCTATTACAACCTGCTGGTCTTTTCTGTCTTTATTGCCACTTCTGCTTTTTACGTGGGCTGGGTACTGCTGTTCATGAAAAAAAGAAGGGAGATTGACAATCGTACCTTTACCCAAAATGCTGCAAACCAAAGTTCAATAATCCAGCTGATAGCCGGAATGCAGGAGATCAAACTGACCAGTTGCGAGAATCAGAAAAGATGGGAATGGGAGCATATACAGGCCAGGTTGTTCAAACTGAATATAAAGAGTTTGTCTTTGGGCCAGTATCAGGATGCCGGAGCGACATTGATCAACCAAATCAAAAATATTTTGATAACCGTATTGGCTGCAAATGCGGTTTTGAAAGGGGAACTTACTTTGGGAATGATGCTCTCTGTGCAATATATAATAGGACAACTAAATGCTCCGCTTGCAGGGATAGTCGGGTTTATCAGGAGCTCGCAGGATGCAAAGATAAGTTTGGAAAGGTTGGCAGAGGTGCATGACAAAGAGGATGAGGAGAGACCAGGAAACTCACTGGTACATGAAATTCCTGCCTGTAAACCAATCCTTTTGGAAGACCTCTCTTTCCGTTACGAAGGGGCCGGGTCTCCATTGGTCCTTAAAAAACTGAACATGACTGTTTCTCCAAAGAAAATAACTGCAATAGTGGGTATGAGCGGGAGCGGAAAGACCACCCTGGTGAAGCTGTTGCTTGGGTTTTACAAGCCTACAGCCGGGGAGCTGAGATATGGAGAGATGCCTTTCGACTCCATGAGCATGAGTGCCTGGAGGGGAAAATGCGGTGTGGTGATGCAGGATGGGTATATCTTTTCTGACACCATAGCCAGGAATATTGCTCCTGGTACAGAACACATAGATATGGAAAAACTTTACAAGGCTGTTGAGACTGCTTGTATAAAAGATTTCATAGAATCGTTACCTTTGGCGTACAATACGAAAATAGGTCAGGAAGGACTTGGCCTTAGCCAGGGGCAAAAACAGAGGATACTTATAGCAAGGGCCGTTTACAAGGACCCTGAATTCATAATATTTGACGAGGCCACCAACGCTCTGGATGCTAAGAATGAACGGGAAATAATGAAGAACCTGGACCAATTTTTCGAAGGCAAAACTGTTGTTGTTGTTGCGCACCGCCTTAGTACCGTCAAGAATGCCGACAATATAATTGTACTGGACAGAGGTATGATTGTAGAGCAAGGTACGCATAAGGAGCTGGTGGCAAATGCAAATGTATATTATGAATTGGTAAAGAACCAGCTGTATGTCTAAAGGAAGGAAGTACGAAGTACGCTCTGATGAAGTCAATGATATCTTGTCCCGCCCCCCCGCATGGTTGGTGAGGTCGGGGAGTGTCATGTTCCTGGGGATTGTGGTTTTGTTCCTGACATTGTCTGCCATAATGAAGTATCCCGATATTATCAAAGCACCAGTGGTTTTGAGTTCCCGAAACATGCCAATAAGTGTGGTTGCAAAAAAAACGGGCAGGCTGGAAAGGGTTTTCAAGGAGAACAACTCTGTAGTCCAAAAGGGAGATGCGATAGCGTTGTTGGAAAATACCGCAGAATTTGAGGACTACCTTGTGATGTCTGGTATTCTGGAGAGTTTTTCCTTGAAGAGTATGATGTTGCAAGATACCCTCTCTTTGGGAGAGATGCAGGGGGCATATTCCAATTTTGTCAAAAGCAACAATGAGTATCTCACTTTCCTTGAGCTGGATTTTCATGGAAAAATGGCCTTGTCCCTAAAGCAGGAGATAGATGTGAAACAGGATCAACTGTTGCTTGCAAAAAAAAGGGAGGAGATAGCTGCCGGAAGGTACAACCTGGCAACGAAACAGGTGGAAAGGGAGCGTGGGCTTTTTGCCGAGAGGGCAATTTCACAACAGGAGATGGACAGGGCAGAGGAGGTGATGTTGCAGGCAACCGCACAAATGGAGAGTGCAAGGGAAGAGATTGTGAGGGTCAAAGGGGAGTTGCTGCAAGCCAACCAAGAGTTGCTAAAGGTAGAGATGGACAAAGAAGAGTCCAGGACCAGGATGGAACGGGCATGTGATTCTGACTTGGCCATTTTGACGGCAGCCATAAAGGCTTGGGAAGAGAGTTACCTGTTGGTTGCCCCGGATGACGGATCTGTGGTTTTTACCAGTTATTGGCAGGAGAACCAAAATGTATTGGCAGGTGAAACCGTATTTACGATCCTTCCGCAAGAAAAGGAGATTGTCACAGCCAAAATCTTCATTCCTTTGGCGGGTGCAGGCAAAGTGGCTTCCGGCCAAAAGGTGAATATAAAACTGGATAGTTATCCCTATATGGAATATGGGGTTATAGAGACGGTTGTGAAGTCTGTCTCTCCTATACCTGCAAATGTGGGAGGTCAAAAGGTTTATATAGTCACTTTGGATTTCCCCTCTGTGGTCAGGACCACCTATTCCCACCAATTGGAACTAGGTCAGGAAATGCATGGTATTGCAGAGATTATAACACAAGATATATCATTGCTCAAAAGGGTTGTCTCTCCTTTGAGGTACTTGTTTGGCAAATATTCCTAAATAAGTTTTATATTTGCATATATGAAAAATGTTGCAAGAATAGTTGTTTCGTTCATCCTGTCGGTTGCCTACATGCTGGCCTCAACAGGTTTCGGGATACATGAATGCAACCACAAAGGTACCAAGGACCTTCTTTTGATCAACAGTGACAAGAATTGCAGCGAAATCCATGACCATTGCTCTTGCAATTCCGAGGGGTGCCAGGCAAACAACCATGATGAAAGTTGTTGCGACACCCATATTTACCATTTGGATGTTGATGCAGAGAGTAACACCGTTGCCGTTGAGCTGTCGCCGGATGTGAAAACAATTGATGTTCAACCCTATCTAATGGCATGCTTGTCCGGAGACAAAATCATATCTAACCTGGATGTGCGGGATGCCTATCATGGACCACCGCTTTTGCAGATGCCTCTGCTTCCGGTTATTTCGCAGTGGAGATTGTAGTCAGGCATATTTGAATATTCAACCGACCTATGGTTGGTGGGTTGACTGTTTTTTATGTTTAACTATAATCTATCAATAATGAAATTTTCCAGAATTATCATATTTATTGCCCTTTCCCTTTTATCTGCCGTAAGTTTGCAAGCCCAAACACTCTCGGGTGTTGTTAAGGTAAGGAAACCAAACGGAGAGATAGAGCCAATGCCTTATGCTTCGGTATATTGGATTGAGAAGCAAACGGTGGTTGAGTCAAACGACCAGGGCAGGTTCTCCTTTGACAGGCAAAACAGCGGAAAGCTTTCGCTGGTTGCAACTTTTGTGGGACATACACAAGATACAGTAGTTGTAGAGCCCAACCAACAGACAGTTGAGTTCCTTATTTCCGAAGGGGCAGAGCTGCAAGCTGCAAGGGTTGTAACCAGGCAACAGGGGAATTATATATCAAAACTCACACCTGTGAAAACCGAGGTCATATCTGCTGCAGGACTCTGCAAAATGGCCTGCTGCAATCTTGCCGAGAGCTTTGAAAACTCAGCAAGTGTTACCGTGGGGTATGCAGATGCAATCACGGGAGCCCGGCAAATCCGTTTATTGGGACTTTCCGGCATCTATACCCAGATGCTGGACGAGAACCGTCCTGTGATGAGGGGTATTGCAGCACCATTCGGATTGTCTTATGTGCCGGGTCAATGGTTGGAGAGTATCCAGATTGCAAAAGGACCCTCTTCTGTCATAAACGGCTTGGAAGCTATTTCCGGACAAATAAACCTTGAACATCGCAAACCTACTGCAGAACAGCCTCTCTTTGTGAACCTGTTTTTGAGTGATGTCCTGAGGACCGAGGCAAACATTGCCTCTTCGTTGCAGTTGAACAACAAATGGAGCACAGTGACAATGGCACATTTCTCTCAAGATCCGGCTGAGCACGACGGGAATCACGATGGTTTCAGGGACGAACCAAAATCTATGCAGTTCAACCTCTCCAACAGATGGTTGTATATGGCAGAGAATGGAGCTCAGGTTAGGTTCGGGTTCAAAGCCCTGAGCGATGACAGGCTTGCCGGACAGATTGATTTTGACAAAGATTTGGAGGGAAGCACGGATGTGTGGGGTTCCAATATCAAAAACAAAGGCTTCAATGGTTACCTGAAGGTTGGTATACCTTTGAATGCAGATAACTCTCAAAACATTGCCACGGTTGCAGATTACTCTTACCACAACCTGGATTCCTATTTTGGATTGAAGGGATACAATGCAACCCAAAATTCTGTGTTCCTTAATGTCATTTACCAGAATATGGTTAGGGAAAACCACTGGTATTCCTTTGGGGTGAACCTCCATTCGGACAATATTGACGAGCACTTGAAGGATTACCATATAGGCTCTTACTACGACCAATTTCCCGGAAGGGAAGAGAATGCAGTAGGGTTTTACGGTGAATATACCTACACCCAGGGAGAAAAAGTCTCTGTTGTTGCAGGTATGAGGGCAGATTACAACAACATGCATGGATGGTTGCCAGCTCCCAGGATAAATGTAAAATATGCGTTTGACCCGAAACTTATATTCAGGGCTTTGGCCGGCAGGGGATTCCGCTCTGCAAATGTTATACCCGACAACCTGGGGATGCTATCGACCGGAAGGAGGATAGAGTCCTGGAGCAATCTGGATATTGAAGATGCATGGACATACGGGGCAAATTTGACCGGCTATTTCAAACTTGGATTTGAAGATGCTTCTTTGAGTTTCGATTATTTCAGGTCTGATTTCAATAGCCAGGTAATTGTTGACCAAGAGTATGACCTTGGGAAAATCTCTGTTTACAATCTGGACGGTAAGTCGTATACCAATACTTACCAAGTTGATTTCAATATGGAGCCGGCAGAAAGGCTGACCATGCTTGCAACTTTCAGGTATACAGATGCCAAAGTAACACTCAAAGGACAAGGATTGGTTGAGAAGCCTTTGACTAGCCGTTACAAAGGGGTGTTCAACATACAGTATGCCACCAGGATGAACATATGGACATTCGATTTTACCGCTCAGTTGAACGGTCCTGCTCGTATTCCCGATTTTGCCGGAATGGGACAGTTTTCTCCTGTCTACGGTATGTTCTATGGCCAGGTTACAAAGAAATTCAGGGACGTAGATGTTTACGTAGGGGTCGAGAACCTTACAAATTACAGGCAGGAGCATGCAATAATAAATCATGAGAACCCTTTTTCCCAGGATTTCAATGCATCTGTAGTATGGGGGCCTTTGATGGGACGAAAATTTTATGCAGGGTTAAGGTATACCCTGTGGAAATAATTTCTGCTATTAATTAACTTTTTATATTTTTACCAAACAAAGATTATTATGAAAACCATTCAATTAATTTCAATCGCTTTATTATCTGCCCTTCTCATGTTTTCGGGAAGTGCCAGTGCCCAGGATAAAAAAGATTCTAAAGAGTCGGAGGTACTGTTTTCTGTACCTATTGATTGCCCTAGTTGCCAAAAGAAACTGGAATCCAAACTGCCTTACGAAAAAGGTGTGAAGGATATGAAAATTGACCTGGAAAAGCAAACCATCTGGTTCCTGTACCGTACAGACAAGACAAACAAGGAGACACTGGTAAAAGCGCTTGACAAACTTGGATACCCTGCTGTTGAGGTGAAGAAGGATGTAGAGAAAGGAAAAGGAAAAACAACGGAAGGAAAAAAATGAAACGTGAATGAGACGGATGTCATGTAGAATCATCTGTACGCTGATAATGGCAACCACTTTTGGACTCCTCTTTTCCCAGGAGTCCGGAGGTGGTTCCTTTTTTTATGAAAAGACAAGGGAGCTTTCCCGTCAGCAAATGGAAAGGTTGGCAATTGAAGAGTTTGCCAAAGGAAATTACCCATCGTTTTTAACAGAGTGGGCAGAGATTGGAACAGTGCAGGAAGATGCCCATGGGAAAAAGAGGGAGGTGGTGTTTTTTGTCTCTCCGGATTATTTGGCTATAGGTAATTCCGGTGATTATTATACACTCCCGTTGACACCCATGGCTTCTGAAGAGATATGCGAAATGTCGGGCGCGTGGTTGCCGACTCCAAAAATAGTGGATATGATATACTGTGCGGCTGAGCTAAAACTGGAACCATTCAATTATATTCCAAGGGGCAGGAGGAATGAATCTGCAGATCTTTTATATGAACACTCCAAGGTTATACAGGCACAGATGAAAGCTGCCGGCAGGGTACCCGGGACATTCATTGCCGGAGTTAAAAAAGATATTGTGATATCGTCAAAACTGGCTGACAGCATCAGGACCCACCATGTCATAATATATGGGTGGCACAAGCCGGACGGAAAACCGATTCAGCCGGAAACCAATGTCCATATTGATTCTTATGTGGACTACAGCCATGGCACAAGGATGGTGAAAAATAAAGTGTTGGTTGACGGGGTGGAGTATTCATATCCAGAGGTTCTTTCCGATCCTGTGTTGCATACTCTTTTTAGTTATGACAAAAAGCCTCTTTTGAAGAGGGGATATAGATAAATTATTGACAACAAATAAATATTAGAGATGAAAAGGTTATTGACGTTATTGGTTGCCATTACCACATTATCATTGGCATACTCACAAACACAGCAGAGTTGGATCAGGATAAACCAGGCTGGTTATTTGCCAAATGACATAAAGGTGGCAGTGATGATTTCCCTGGACAAGGGTGCAGATGGAAACTTTAGGGTATTTGATGCTTTGAGTGACAAACTTGTTTTTGAGGGTGAGGGGAAAGAGGTCTCTGCAAAAGAGTGGGGAATGGAAAAAGCTTATCGTATGGACATCTCTTCTATTGAGAAAGAGGGTGGTTATTACATAGAATCCAACGGAATCAAATCTCCTGTGTTTAAAATTGCTGCAGATGCATATGATGGTCTTGCAGATTTTTTACTGGAGTATATGCGCCAACAGAGATGTGGCGACAACCCCTATACCGGTGAGTTGTGCCACCAGCATGATGGTTATATAGTGGACCATCCTACCCGTACCGGCGAAAAGATTGATGTACGTGGAGGCTGGCATGATGCTACTGACTACCTTCAATATCAGACAACCTCTGCAACAACTGTTTACCATATGATGTTTGCCTGGGAGCAGCTTCATGACAAATCCGTTTTCAAGGATAAGTTTGACGCAGCGGGAAGGCCTGGAGCCAATGGTATTCCGGATATACTGGATGAGATCAGGTGGGGGCTTGACTGGCTTATGAAGATGAACCCCGAAGACAAGGTTATGTTCAACCAGATTGCGGATGACCGTGACCATGCCGGATTCCGTTTGCCTCAAAATGACAAAGTGGATTATGGCTGGGGTCCCGGAACAGGACGCCCGGTCTATTTTGTCACAGGCAGGCCTCAGGGATTGGGCAAACATATAAACCGTACCACCGGAGTGGCCTCTACTTCCGGTAAATTTTCTTCCAGCTTTGCATTGGGCGCTGAGATCTTCAAGGAAAAGGACCCCGGATTTGCAAAGCAGATGCATGAGAAATCTTTACAGGCATTTGAATTTGCTGTTGAGAAACCCGGAAACACTCAAACTGCTTGTCTTGTATCACCTTATTTTTATGAAGAGGATACTTATGTAGACGATGTTGAACTTGCTGCTGCAACCCATTATTATTATTCAAAAGATGCCGACTGGAGGGTGCGTGCCGATTACTGGGGCCAACTGGAACCGGTCACTCCTTGGATGGAGCTTGGCAGGGGTCGCCATTACCAGTTTTACCCTTTCATAAACCTTGGACACTACTATTTGGCTATGTCATCTGACAAAGCTACCCGTGACAAGTACCTTGGTTTCATGAGGGATGGGTTGGAACATTTAAAACAAAGGGCAGGCAACGATCCGTTCATTTACGGTATTCCCTTCCTGTGGTGTTCAAACAACCTGGTATCTGCAGCAATAACACAAGCACACCTCTACAGGAAAGCCTCCGGTGACAACACTTACCTTGAGATGGAGATGGCTCTGCGTGATTGGCTGTTCGGGACAAATCCGTGGGGTACCTCCATGATTGTAGGTTTTCCTGAGGGCGGTGATTATCCGATGTATCCGCATTCTTCTTATACTGTGCATAATGGCGACCTTACCTACGGTGGGCTTGTGGATGGCCCTATAGAGAGGGAACTCTTTTTGGAGAGGGCCGGCAAATCTTTGACAAAGCCCGATGAGTATGCGCTTTTCAATAATGGTAAAGCTGTTTACCATGACGATATTGGAGATTACTCTTCGAATGAACCTACGATGGACGGAACTGCCGGGCTAAGCTATTATTTTGCCGTTATGGAAGCTGAAGGCAAAAAACTGCGCGAAAAAAAAAAGTAGTTGCCGATGAGTGGGGGGCGGTTATTCGCAAAGACCCTTCAAAAAAAACAGTATACTTGGTGTTTACTGCCGATTCCATGTTTGAGGGTGGCGCCAAGGTTCTAAAGGTTCTTAAGAAAAACAGGATAAAAGGATCCTTCTTTTTTACCGGTAATTTCCTGCGTATGATGCAACATCGCAAGATTACCGGTAAAATCATCAAGGAGGGGCATTATGTAGGTGCCCATTCTGACAGGCATGTTTTGTATGCTCCTTGGGACAACAGGGACAAATCGTTGCTCTCACCGGATAGTTTGATAAATGATGTCAAGGAGAATTACAGGGAACTGGAAAAGTTTGGTGTTTATCCAAAGGATGCCAAATGGTTTATTCCTCCATACGAATGGTACAATAAAGAGTCGGTGGAACTGGTGTCCCGTTTGGGGCTGGTAACTTTCAATTACACACCGGGTACAGCCACACCTGCCGATTATACAACTCCGGACATGAGAAATTACAAAAGTTCGCAGCAACTTATGGATGCTTTGTTTGGATTTGAACAAAAGAAGGGATTGGGCGGAGCGTTCATACTTATCCATCCAGGAACTGAAAACAGCCGTACAGATAAACTTTACAACAATCTGGATGTGATTATTGGCAGGTTGAAGGAGCTGGGATATGAATTTGACAGGTTGTAATTTTTCTTAACTTTGTTTCTTTAATTCTTCAAAAAAACCATATGTACAAGATTGTCAGGAAAAAATTCCTTACCCCGGCCATTGCTTTGATGGATGTGGATGCGCCCAGGATGGCGAAATCTGCCAAACCGGGACAATTCCTAATAGTAAGGGTCCATGAAAAGGGAGAGCGTATCCCTTTGACCATTTGTGATTATAACTCCGAAAAAGGAACCGTAACAATTGTAACCCAGGTTGTGGGTGCCTCCAGCAGAAGGATATGCAACATGGAAGAGGGTGACTCTTTCACAGATTTTGCAGGACCCCTTGGCCAACCATCGGAATTCATCCATATGTCCAGGGAGGAGCTTGGTGCAAAACGGTTTTTGTTTGTGGCCGGAGGGCTTGGCACAGCTCCGGTATATCCACAAGTGAAATACCTCCACTCCATGGGTGCGAAGATTGATGTGATAATCGGGGCCAAAACCAAGGATATGGTAATCTTTGAAGAGGAGATGGGGGCTGTGTGTGATAACCTTTACATTTGTACGGACGACGGTTCTTATGGCAGGAAAGGGTTGGTGACACAGATGCTCAAAGAGCTGTTGGACAAAGGTGAGGAGTATGACCAGGCTGTTGCCATAGGTCCTATGATAATGATGAAGTTTGTTACCCTCTCTGCCAAGGAGTACAACTTGCCATTGATAGTGAGTTTGAATACCCTTATGGTGGATGGGACAGGAATGTGCGGGGCTTGCAGGGTTTCGGTTGGGGACCAGGTGAAGTTTGCCTGTGTGGATGGTCCTGAGTTTGATGCATACAAAGTGGATTTTGACGAAGCAATGAGACGTCAGGGTATGTACAAGAGTATTGAGGCAGAGGCCGATCACAAATGTAAAATTGGACTAGGCAAATAAATTGTAATAATTATGAAAAACAAGATACCAAGGGTTCCGGTAAGGGAACAGGACCCTGTAGCCAGAATTGGCAATTTCCAGGAGGTTTGTTATGGATACAACGAACAGGAGGCAATGTTGGAGGCATCCAGATGCCTGGATTGCAAGAATCCCAAATGCATTGTGAATTGCCCTGTGAACATACAGATTCCTCAATTCCTGCACGAAGTTGAAAAGGGTAATTTTGAAGAAGCAGCAAGGATTATTGCAATGGATAGTTCGTTGCCTGCTGTTTGTGGCAGGGTTTGTCCCCAAGAGTCTCAATGTGAGGGAGCTTGTATATTGGGTGTGAAAAATGAGCCGGTTGCAATTGGGAAACTGGAGCGTTTTGTGGCAGACTGGAGCTGTGAACATGGGGTCAGGTTTACTGCCAAGGAGCCGTCCAACGGATTCAAGGTGGCTGTTATTGGAAGCGGGCCGGCAGGGATAGCATGCGCCACCGACCTGGCCAAGATGGGATATGATGTGACAATTTTTGAGGCTCTGCATGAACCCGGAGGTGTATTGCAGTATGGGATTCCGGAGTTCCGCCTGCCAAAGGAGAGCGTTGTCAAGACAGAGATAGATAATGTCAAGGCTTTGGGAGTGAAGATTGAAACCAATGTGGTTGTGGGACGTACCGTAACAATAGACTCGTTGATGGATGATGAGGGATTTGCAGCTGTGTTTGTGGGGTCCGGAGCCGGGTTGCCAAAATTCATGGGTATCCCCGGGGAAAACCTGAACGGAGTAGTCTCTGCAAATGAGTTCCTGACCCGTAGCAACCTGATGAGGGCATATGACCCGGATTATGAAACTCCTATTTATGTTGGCAAAAGGGTTGCCGTTGTGGGGGGAGGTAATGTGGCCATGGATGCTGCCCGTACTGCCAAAAGATTAGGAGCAGAGGTAACTGTAGTTTACAGGAGAACCGAAAAAGAGCTACCTGCAAGGGTAGAGGAGGTACATCATGCCAAAGAGGAGGGGATAGTATTCAGGATGCTGACCAATCCTGTGATGGTTTTGGGAGACGATAAAGGTTGGGTAAGAGGTCTCACTTGTATAAAGATGGAGTTGGGAGAACCCGATGATAGCGGAAGACGGTCGCCTAAACCTCTCAAAGGCTCCGACTTTGACATTGAGACCGATGTGGTAATAATGTCCCTTGGAACATCGCCCAATCCTCTGATTGCAAATACTACACCGGGGTTGGAAACTAACCGGTGGAGCTGCTTGGTAGCAGACGATTATGGAGTTACTACCCGTGAAGGTGTCTTTGCAGGTGGTGATGTGGTTACCGGTGCAGCCACTGTGATTTTGGCCATGGGGGCCGGCAGGAAAGCTGCAAGCGCGATTGATTCATATATCAAGAACAAAAAAGGATAAAACTGAAACTGGTTAATTTGTGAGGGTGCATATTGTTGACTAAATTTGCACCCTTAATTATTCATGAATATGGCACAGAAACCATCAATACCAAAAGGAACAAGGGATTTCGGTCCGTTGGAGACCGCTCGCAGGGATTATATTTTCAATACTATAAGGGATAAATTCAAACTCTACGGATATTCTCCAATCGAGACTCCAGCGATGGAGAACCTATCTACCTTGCTTGGTAAATATGGAGAGGAGGGGGACAGGCTGCTGTTCAAGGTCCTCAATTCGGGAGATGCATTTGCCAAGGTAGATGCATCTATGCTTGACAACAGCAATGTTTTGTCTTTGAAGGTGTGTGAAAAAGGGCTGAGGTATGACCTCACCGTTCCTTTTGCACGGTTTGTTGTGCAGCACCAGAACGAAATAACATTTCCTTTCAAAAGATACCAGATCCAACCTGTGTGGCGTGCCGACAGGCCTCAAAAGGGACGTTACCGTGAATTCTACCAATGTGATGTGGATGTGATAGGGAGTGACTCCCTCTTGAACGAACTGGAGTTGGTACAAATAACCGATGAGGTGTTTGGAGCATTGGGTATAGATGTTTTGGTGAAGATAAACAACCGCAAGGTGTTGTCGGGGATTGCAGAGGTTATTGGCCATCCCGACAAGCTGGTGGATATCACAATTGCAATAGACAAGATTGACAAGATAGGCATTGATTCTGTCAAGCAAGAACTTGTGGACAAAGGAATCGATAGCGCAGCCATTGCCAAACTCGAACCAATTTTAAAGCTCTCAGGAACCACGAGTGAAAAGCTGGAAGCCATGAAGCCAATACTGGCACAATCTGCAACAGGTACCAAAGGGTTGCAGGAGCTGGAAGAGCTGTTCGGGCTTATTGGTCTGGCCGGTGTGAGCCAGGAGACGGAATTGGACCTCTCCCTGGCCCGGGGACTGAATTACTATACAGGTGCAATATTCGAGGTCAAGGCCAAAGAGACACAAATCGGGAGCATCTGCGGTGGAGGCCGGTACGATGACCTCACCGGTATTTTCGGTATGCCTGGTGTTTCGGGGGTAGGGATCTCATTTGGGGCCGACAGGATCTACGATGTGTTGCTGGCATTGGATAAATTCCCCGCAGAGGCCCAGTCAGGTACCAAAGTGTTGTTTGCAAATTTGGGCAGTGCCGAGGAGAAACACATAATCCCTCTACTCAAAGAATTGAGGGCTAATGGCATTGTTGCAGAGATTTATACAGAGAACGTGAAACTCAAAAAGCAGTTCGATTATGCAACCAAACGAGGAATTCCTTATATTGCTATCATTGGCGAGGAGGAGATGCGTAATAATTGTGTTAATGTGAAAAACCTCTCTTCGGGTGAACAGATAGCATTGGATATTAGTGGTTTATCCAAATGGTTGAAAGATAATCAGGAATAAAATTTGGATTGTAAGATGTATTGCATTATCTTTGCATTCCAATTCAAAGGTAATACCAACAAGAAATATACCGCGGAGTGGAGCAGTTGGTAGCTCGTCGGGCTCATAACCCGAAGGTCACAGGTTCGAGTCCTGTCTCCGCTACTAAAAAACACCGTAACAGCATAATCTGCAGTTGCGGTGTTTTTCTTATTTAAGAATCTTTTTGTTATTTTTTGGAATAGACCAATTTAAAAAAACAGGTGATTATAGATTGTATTTGTAAACCGGATGATTCTTTTTACCGGTTTTTGCTGGTTTTACATAGAGAGGAGAGTTGATTGTCTGGCAGAATGTTGCCGGGTTGTTTCGGGAGGTGCACACCTCTTTGAGGTAACAGTTGGCACATTTTGATGGCTTTTTGCTTTTGAAGGTGGCAAGCAGGCTGACGGATATACGGTAAAGGGTTACTGCAACCACTGCTGCAATTATTATGTAAACTATTGTCAATTGTGTCATGATTCAAATTTTTTAAAGTAAGTTCCCTATGTTGTAAACGGCATATGCCATGACCCATGCTAGAAGGGTTGTGTAGAGCATGGAAAAAAAGGCCCATTGCCATCCTGACTCCTTGCCTATGGCAACTATTGTTGCTACACATGGAAAATAGATAAGGATAAAGACCATGAATGCAAGGGCAACTACAGGGTCGAAAACCCTTTGGCCCGCTTTTTCCCCGGATTGGTGCAACTGGGATTTTATTCCGGCAATGAGTGAGTCGCTCTCTTCATCCGCTCCGGGAGCCTGGTAAAGCACACTCATGGTGCTCACAACTATCTCTTTTGCAGGCAGGCCACTTATAATGCTCACTCCCATCTTCCAGTCGAAACCCAACGGCTCCATCACAGGGGCAAGCGAGTGACCCAGTTGTCCTATATATGAGTTTTCCAGTCTCAAAGACTCTTTCTCTGCCTCGAGTTGGTTCAGTAAATCTGTTTTTAACTCTGTAGTTAACGAATTATCGTTTTGTATGTTCTCTATCCTGGAATCAAATTCGGCACTCCTGTCAAACTCCCTGGGAAAATAGCCCATTGCCCATATTATTACAGATGCTGCCAATATAACCGACCCCATCTTTTTAAGGTATTGGTAACCTTTGTGCCACATATGCCTGGAAGTGCTTTTCAAAGTTGGGATCCGGTAAGGGGGCAGCTCCATTACAAACGGGATTTCCTGTTTTTTGAAGACAAGCTTTTTGAGGATAAGGGCCAGAATAACAGCCATCAGGATTCCGGTGAAATATATCCCTGATAGTACCAACCCTTGGTTTTTTGGGAAAAATGCCGAGATAAGCAACACATAAACTGGCAGCCTTGCACTGCAGGACATGAAGGGAACCAACAGTGTCGTGAGGATCCTGTCGCTTTTACTCTCCAGTGTCCGTGTGGCCATCACGGCAGGGACATTGCAACCAAAACCCATTACCAGTGGTATGAAGGATTTGCCGTGCAGCCCTATCTTGTGCATCAGCTTGTCCATGATGAATGCCGCCCTTGCCATATACCCGCTGTCTTCCATGAACGAGATGAAAAAGAAGAGTATAAGGATATTGGGAAGGAACACCACCACCCCGCCGACACCATCAATTATCCCGTTTACAACCAGGTCCCTGAGAGGCCCCTCTGCAATGATTGAAGAGAATAAGGAGCCTGTTGCAGAGACAAGTTTTTCTATCAGTTCCATTGGGTAGTTGCCAAGGGAGAAGGTGGTCTGGAACATCAGCCACATGAATGCTATGAATATGGGGAGCCCAAAGTATTTGTGGGTGAGTATATCGTCAAGGTTGCGGATCTTCCTGCCCGGCAGTTCGGGGTATTTGACACACTCTTTAAGGGCGCCGTCAATGAAGCCGTATTTGGCATCAGTCATTACAGCCTCGGAGCTCTCTTTGTATTGCTCTTCTAGTTTGGATATCTCTTTGTTGGTCGTATCGTTGATTTGGGTGTACTGTTCATATCCCGACAGCAACTTGTGGGTTGTCTGGTCCTTTTCAAGTAGCTTTATGGCCAAATACCTTGTTGAATAAAGGTCTTTTATATGCCCGGTTTTCTTTACCTGCTCCTGTACCTTGGATATGCTTTTTTCTATTTCGTTGCCATGATGCACATGAACATGCCTTGATATTGTATCCTGGTCTTCATATACCTCAATGATTTTCTTTAGTAATTTGCCAATACCTTTGCCTTTGTTTGCTGTGGTGGGTATCACAGGAATGCCCAATAATTTCCCTAATTTGCAATGGTCTGCTTCTGCCCCTGTTTTTTGCAGCTCATCATACATGTTGAGGGCTATCACAACCTTGATGTTCATATCAATGAGTTGTGAGGTAAGGTAGAGGTTCCTTTCCAAGTTGGAGGCGTCCACAATGTTCACAACCACATCGGGACGGTTTTCCAGCAAATGGCTTCTTACATACAGCTCTTCCGGGGTATATTCGGTTATGGAGTATGTTCCCGGCAAGTCGGACAAAATGAATTTGTAACCGAATTTTGTGATGACACCCTCTTTGGACTCAACCGTCACACCCCCATAGTTACCAACCCTTTCGTGGGATCCTGTAGCATAGTTGAACAATGTGGTTTTACCACAGTTGGGATTTCCCACCAGTGCTATGTTAATCCTTTTCCCTTTTTGAGTTGCCGCCCTTACAGCCTCTGCTTCTATGTCTGCAACAGGTGCAGGATCTCCGGTTGCTGAAATTACACCCGACTCCTCAATAACCTCTATCAAACCAGCCTCGCTTTTACGAAGGGAGATGTTGTAGCCCATGATTTGGTATTCCATAGGGTCGTTCAAGGGTGCTTGCTTTATGACAGTGACCTTTTTACCTTTGACAAATCCCATCTCGATTATCCTTTTCCGGAATGCTCCGTGCCCTTTGACCTTGACAATTATTGCTGACTCCCCGGGCTTCAATTGCGACAAATATGTTTCGGTACTATTATTGAAGTTTGATATATTTGTTTCCTGCATTGTATTGCTGTCCTTTGTGTTTTATTTGTAAAACACAAAGTTAGAGTAGATGTCTTTTAGATGCAATCCCCATTAATTGGTATTTTACAGTAATAAAATCACTATTAATAATGAATAAAGTCTTAATTTTGCATGATAAATACAATAATCATGTCTTTTGTCATAAAAAAGGGGACTCCCCAAGATATTTCGCTGATCTTTGATTTCATTTGTGAACTTGCAGAATACGAAAAACTAAGGGATGAGGTAACTGCAACTCCGGAATTATTACACCAATCGTTGTTTGTGAAAAAACAGGCAGAGGTGTTGATTGGCTATGAAAATGATGTAGCCGTTGGCTTTGCACTTTTTTTCCATAATTTCTCTACATTCAAGGGAAGGGCTTGCCTGTATCTGGAAGATATTTTCATCTCTCCCCAATTCAGGGGAAAGGGATATGGGAAAAAGTTGTTCAGGGAGTTGGCTGTCATTGCAGTGGAGCGAGAGTGTGACAGGTTTGACTGGGCAGTCCTGGATTGGAATACTCCTTCGATTGGCTTTTACAAAAGCCTTGGAGCTGAACCGATGGACGATTGGACAGTCTACAGGCTACAGGGGAGCAAACTTGATGGGTTGGCCAAAGAGGCAGGAGAATTGGAATAAAGGTTAATAGCAATAATTGGAATTAAAATTGAAATGAAAACAATAGCATTAGTAGCTCATGACAACAGGAAGAGGGATTTGATTGAATGGGTGGAATTCAACAAGGAGACCTTGCTCAAACACAAATTGGTTTGCACCGGAACAACGGGAAGGATGGTGGAAGCTGCCCTAACTCAGAATATATCCTTGAGCGGAAGGAAACCGGATATCAGGATATTGAGGTCTGGTCCTTTGGGTGGAGACCAACAATTGGGAGCACTTATTTGTGAAGGAGAGGTTGATATGTTGTTCTTTTTGTGGGACCCTATGCAACCACAGCCACACGATGTGGATGTAAAGGCGTTGCTGAGGATATCCAGCCTTTATAATGTGCCTACCGCCATCAACCGTTCTTCTGCCGACTACTTGATCTCTTCTGAGCTATTTGACAGTGAGTACAAGCCTAAATTGAAAAATTTCTCGGAGTATCTCAACAGGTCTCTTGACATTTGATCTTGAGCTGGAAAATTGAATTTCCGTCACGTTTCCCCTCTACAAAGATTTCGGGATGATTGCTGGTATAAATCTTAACCTCCTCTTGTAAAAGGGATTCGCTGTTGAAGTTGAACCACATTTCCTGTACCTGCATTTTTCGGGAAGTTTCAACAGGCAGGGCGTCCATAGCCCATTCGAAATATTTGGCATTGTTGGTATGTCCGTTGATATCCAAATCACTTACCGATACAATATGACTGGAAGAAAGCTGCATGTTTCCAGGAGAGACAAGTCTCTCTGCCGGAGTCTCTATTGCGTGTTGCCGGTTTTCTCCTTTGAACTCCTTTCCAAGCACATTCTCTATCCTTTGCAGTTTGCGGGTTTTGTAGTCAATTATCAACCATGAAGATGTAGCAGCAATTACAAGGTTGCCGCCGGAGTCATGTACAGAAAAATCACGGAAGCCAAAAAGCCTGTCACTACCTTTGTGCCAGGTTTTTTTATTTATTTGTTCTTTCCATAGAGGTAGCCTGTGAAACTTGACATGCATCCTGGACAGGACCCAGACAACACCCGAATCTAATAATTTGTCGTAACCAAAACCTAGTGACTGAGCATGGATGTTTGCCAATTCCTGTGCATGGTTGAGAAAGGAAAATGGCTTGAATAATCCATTGTGGTCTGTTTCATAACTTTTTATGTAAGAGGTCTCGCTATAGCTATCCATATTGTATGTTTTTGCAAAGTTACAAAACAAGGGTCCAATTTGAAACTAAAGTTGGAAAAAACGGTTGGTTTATACTATCTTTGTATCCCGTTAGCACAATAATCCAAGATAAGTTTATGAGCACCAAATATGTATTTGTTTTGGGAGGAGTTACCTCTTCCCTGGGTAAGGGTATTATTTCGGCATCCTTAGCTAAAATATTGCAGTCAAGGGGATTGTCTGTTACTATCCAAAAATTTGACCCTTACATCAATATCGATCCCGGTACACTGAACCCTTATGAGCATGGGGAGTGTTATGTGACCGAAGATGGAGCAGAAACCGATTTGGACCTGGGCCATTACGAACGTTTCCTTAATGTTTTCACAAGCAAGGCAAACAATATTACCACTGGAAGGATATACAGGAATGTCATAGAGAAAGAGAGGCAGGGTGCCTATTTGGGAAAGACTGTGCAGGTGGTGCCACACATCACAGATGAGATTAAAAGAAGGATGCTGCTGTTGGGTAAATCCGGCAAATATGATGTTGTGATTACAGAGCTGGGTGGTACGGTTGGCGATATTGAGTCACTGCCATATGTAGAGGCTGTACGCCAGCTTCAGTGGGAACTGGAAGATGAAGATTGCTTGGTTGTTCATTTGACATTGGTGCCTTACCTTAATGCTGCCAAAGAGCTTAAAACCAAGCCAACCCAGCATTCAGTAAGGATGTTGCAACAAAACGGGGTGCATCCGGATATCATTGTATGCCGAACCGAACATCCTCTGCCTACCGAAATCAGGAAAAAGGTAGCATTGTTTTGTAATGTGAAACCAAACGCTGTTATTGAATCAATTGATGCTAAGAGCATATACGAAGTTCCTCTTTTGATGGTCAAGGAAAAACTGGATGAATTGGCTTTGAAGAAATTCAAACTGGAAGGGATGGATTCTACACCAGACCTTTCGAGATGGAAATCTTTTTTAAGCAGGTTGTTCAATCCTGTCAGTGAGGTGAATATTGCTCTTGTCGGGAAATATGTAGAGTTGCAGGATGCTTACAAATCAATCTTGGAATCATTCATACATGCGGGAGCAGAAAACGAATGCAAGGTTAACGTTCACAGTATCCACAGTGAGCATGTCACAGATGCCAATGTTGTGGATTTGCTGGGTTCCATGGACGGGATTCTGGTTGCCCCAGGGTTTGGGGAAAGAGGTATTGAGGGGAAAATAACTGCAGTCCAATATGCGCGGGAAAACAAGATTCCTTTCCTTGGTATTTGCCTTGGCATGCAAATGGCGGTCATTGAGTTTGCGCGTAATGTGCTCAAACTGGAGGATGCAATGACCACTGAGATTAAAACAAACGCCAAGAATCCTGTAATTGACTTGATGGAAGACCAGAAGTCATTGACCATAAAAGGGGGTACCATGAGGTTGGGAGCCTACGGGTGTAATATAGCCCAAGGATCCTTGGCTCAAAGCATATATGGAAAATTGGAAATATCGGAGCGTCACAGGCATCGATATGAACTAAACAACAATTATGTTGAGATGTTAAACAATGCCGGAATGTCATGTACAGGGAAAAATTCGGATACCTCGTTGGTAGAGATTGTCGAGATAAAGGATCATCCGTTTTTCATTGGAGTTCAGTTTCATCCGGAGCTCAAGAGTACTCCTGAAAATCCTCATCCACTTTTCGTTTCTCTAGTGAAGGCCGCAATAAAAAACAAATCTTTGCAAAAGTAATTTCCATGGATTTTAAACTTGGCAAAATAGGGTTTATGTTGCTTGTTGCTTTTTGTGCGGTAACTTGTTCTGCATCTCAAGGGAAGAAGCCTAAGGAGTATACCGCCAAGATTGTTGAGTCATTACCCCATTACATCAAGGCATACACCCAAGGACTTTTCTTTTTCCAAGGGCGGCTGTATGAAAGCTCCGGCCAATACAAACAATCTTTTTTCCATGAAGTGGACCTGAAGAAGGGAACTTCATTGAGAAGCTTGAACTTGCCTCCAAAGTATTTTGCAGAGGGAGCAGTTGTGTTCGGGAAGCGTATTTATATCCTAACCTGGATGGAAAATTCTGTATTGGTTTATGATGTAGATACTTTCAAGCCTCTGACCACCCTCTATAACCCCAGGGAAGGATGGGGCCTGACTACCGATGGTGAACAACTTATCTCAACTGATGGTTCTTCCAATTTGTATTTCCATGACCCTGCAACTTTCCGGGAACTTTCAAGGGTGGAGGTTACTTTGAACGGTAATCCTCTGGATCAATTGAACGAACTGGAATACATCAAAGGTGATATCTGGGCAAATGTTTACGGTAGTGATGTGATTGTCATTATTGACCCGTCTACAGGTGTTGTAAAGGCTACCGTGGATTGTTCCGGCTTGTTGCCTTACTATCAAAGGAAACCCGATACAGATGTCCTGAATGGTATTGCTTATGATGCAGAGAAGGACTTTGTTTACGTGACAGGTAAATATTGGCCCAGGATGTACCGGATTGAGTTGATTAAAAAGTAATTCCTGTTCCTTTTATTGCTGCAAGTATATGCCTTTTCCCGGGAGGCCCTGCTCTTCTTTCTACCTGAAAACCTGATTCCCTTAAAGCTTTTTTTACTGTCCCTTTTGCCGAATAGGTTACCAGAAGGGAGTGGTCTGACATTATGGAGTAGAGGGCACCAAATACCTCACTGCTCCACAAATGTGGTTGTGAACCAGGCGAGAATGCATCAAAAAATACAATGTCAATGGAATTGTTACCAAATAAATACGGTTTGCAGGAATTGATATCCTCAATATCACCCTTGATTTTCACAAGTTTGAAACGGTTTGATATTTCTATGATGCTATTCCATTGTGATTCATAGATTTTGCAAATACAAGATTGGTCAATTGACGGGAATAACAAACTGTGCTTCAATCCAAGGTGCTCTTCTTTTGTCAACGGATATTTTTCTACCGAATGGTAATTGATATTAATATTTTCCAGTTCTTGGGAACGGGCAAATGTTGCAACAGAGTTAAGTCCTGTACCGAACCCCATTTCCAGGATGTTGAGGGTTATGGATTTGTTGGTTTGGTGTTTCCCTTCCTCAAAAATGTTCCCGATATACCTGTTTAGCCCGTTTTCAATGAAAATATGGAGGCTTTCTGTCAAAGCCCCGTTTTTGGAGTGGTACGATTCTCCGTCGTAGGGGGAGCTTATGGTTGCAGAACCATCGGATGTGTTGATAATTTCTTTTGACATGGTGTTAGGTTGTTGATACAAATGTAAATCATTCTTTCATTTTTTTTATCTTTGCAAATTAGCAGTAATTAAATTAACAAGTAAATAATGGCATTAATATCAGATGTGCTGAAAAAGTTTTTCGGCACAAAGTCAGAGAGGGATATAAAGCAAATCCAACCGTATGTAGATAAAACAATAGAGGCATACCAGAGGATAGACAAACTCAGCAATGATGAATTGAGGGATGAGAGTCTGAACCTGAAGAAAATCATATCCGATGCAATAGCAGCCGATGAACAGAAGAAGAAGCATTTGAGGGAGAGGTTGGAAGATGTCTTGATAGATGTGAGGGAGAAGGAAGAATTAGCAACAGAGGTGGACAAACTCACCAAAAAGATAGATGGCCGTATAGAGGAGGTTTTGCTGGATATACTGCCGGATGCTTTTGCTATTATGAAATCTACGGCCCGAAGGTTCAAGGAGAATGGGAAGGTTGTTGTAAGAGCTTCGGAGTTTGACAGGGATCTTGCTGCCAAACATGATTTTGTAGAGATTGAAGGGGACAACGCAATATACAGCAACAGTTGGATTGCCGGTGGTACCAAAATTGTGTGGGATATGGTGCATTACGATGTGCAGCTTATCGGAGGAGTTGCCCTGCACCAGGGGAAAATCGCAGAAATGGCCACAGGGGAAGGGAAAACGCTGGTTGCAACTCTGCCAGTATTCCTGAATGCTTTGGCTGGCAAAGGGGTTCATGTGGTTACAGTGAATGACTATTTGTCACGGCGTGACTCCGAGTGGATGGGGCCGTTGTACCAGTTCCATGGTTTGAAGGTGGATTGCCTGGATAAACACCAGCCAAATTCGGAGGCTAGGAAGGCAGCTTACAGGGCTGATGTCACATTTGGTACAAACAACGAGTTTGGTTTTGATTACCTGCGTGACAATATGGCTATCAACGCAGAGGATCTGGTACAAAAGAAGCACCATTATGCCATTGTGGATGAGGTTGACTCCGTGTTGATTGATGATGCCCGGACTCCCCTTATCATTTCTGGTCCGGTTCCAAAAGGTGATGAACAACAGTTTAACGAATACAAGCCTATTGTAGAGAGGCTTTACAGTGCACAAAGGGCTCAGGTTACCCAATTGCTGAACGAAGCAAAGGCAAAGATCAAGGAGGGCAACGAAGAGGAGGGTGGAAAGCTTTTGCTTAGAGCCCACAAGGGTCTTCCCAGGTATAACCCGCTGATAAAATATCTTAGCGAACCTGGGATGAAGCAGATCCTGCTCAAGACCGAAAATTTTTACATGCAGGATAATAACAAGCAGATGCACTTGATAACAGATGATCTGTTTTTTGTAATTGATGAGAAACAACGCTCTGTGGAACTTACTGACAAAGGTCATGAGCTTATTGCAAAGAATGTAAGCGACAGTAAGTTTTTCATACTTCCTGATATTGGAACCGAAATATCTGAACTGGAAAAAGCTGAGATTTCACCCGAAGATAAGTTGGCACAAAAGGATGCATTGTTGAGTGACTATGCTGTAAAAAGTGAACGGGTACATACCGTAAACCAATTGCTCAAAGCATATACCATGTTCGAGAAGGATGTTGAGTATGTGGTTATGGACAACAAGATAAAGATTGTTGATGAACAGACTGGCCGTATTTTGGAAGGCAGGAGATACTCCGATGGACTGCATCAGGCAATCGAGGCCAAGGAATCTGTAAAGGTTGAAGCTGCAACACAAACCTTTGCCACCATAACATTGCAAAACTATTTCCGGATGTACCACAAGCTTGCTGGTATGACGGGTACTGCAGAGACGGAGGCTGGGGAGTTCTGGTCTATTTACAAACTGGATGTGGTTGTTATACCAACAAACCGTCCAATTATCCGCAAAGATTTGGAAGATATGATTTTCAAAACAAAGCGGGAGAAATACAACGCTGTGATAGACGAGATTGTAGAATTGACCAAAAAGAACAGACCTGTGTTGGTAGGTACAACTTCTGTTGAGGTCTCAGAACTTTTGAGCAGGATGTTGAAGCTTAGAGGCATAAAACACAATGTTCTGAATGCCAAGCAACATGCAAAGGAGGCTGATATTGTGGCCGAGGCTGGACAACCAGGTTCTGTGACTATAGCCACCAATATGGCTGGACGCGGAACGGACATTAAACTAGGCAGTGGTGTGAAAGAGGCTGGTGGTTTGGCAATAATCGGAACAGAGAGGCATGACTCCAGAAGGGTTGACAGACAGCTTCGTGGTAGGGCAGGTCGCCAGGGAGACCCCGGTTCTTCCAGTTTCTTTGTTTCTCTGGAGGATGATTTGATGCGTCTGTTTGGTTCTGAAAGGATTGCGGGACTGGTAGATAAGATGGGAATGAAAGATGGTGAGGTTTTGCAACACTCCATGCTTTCAAAATCAATTGAGAGGGCTCAGAAAAAAGTAGAGGAAAACAACTTTGGAATAAGGAAACGGTTACTTGAATATGACGATGTGATGAACTCCCAGAGGGAGGTGATTTATACCAGGAGAAGGAATGCCCTTTACGGGGAGAGGATAGATGTGGATATCCAGAACATGATGAATGATTATACGGACTCATTGGTACAATCATCCCACGGAAACATTCCGTTTGAAGAGTTTTCATTTGAAACAATAAGGCATTTGTCCATAGAACCAGGTATGGACCAGGATTTTTACGATAAGGAAGACGTACAGGCTGTAAGTGAAAGATTATTGGAGAGTGTCCAGGCAGTACATAAACGCAGGGTTGATACATTGGTATCTCAATCTTGGCCAATAATTAAACAAGTGTACGAGACACAAAGTGCAACATATGACAATATTGCAATACCGGTAAGTGACGGAAGCAAGATGATGCAAGTTTTGGTGAACCTTAAGAAAGCCTATGAAACACAAGGTCGTGAAATAGCAAGGTCTTTGAACAAAAGCATTACATTGATGATGATAGATGAGTATTGGAAGGAACATTTGCGTGAGATGGATGACCTGAAACAATCTGTACAAAATGCATCTTATGAACAAAAAGACCCATTGCTCATATACAAATTTGAAAGTTTCAAACTGTTCCAGACAATGCTTGACAAGGTGAACAGGGATGTGCTTGGATTCCTTTTGAAGGCACATATTCCATTGAGAGATGTGCAGAGTGATCCTGCCAAGTTGAGGCAGGAGCAGAGACGCAAGACTGATTTATCCAACATGCAGACATCCAGGACAGATTTGGTTACCTCTTCCGGGGAACCTAAGTCGCAGGGGCCTGTGCATGTAGAGAAAAAGGTGGGAAGGAATGATCCTTGTCCTTGCGGGAGTGGTAAGAAATACAAGAATTGCCATGGTGCAGCTAATTGATGTTTATTAACCATTAAATTTATTGGATATGTATGATATTATTATAATAGGCTCTGGACCAGGAGGATATGTGGCCGCTATAAGAGCTGCCCAATTGGGTATGGATGTGGCTGTTGTGGAAAAGTCAGAATTGGGGGGTGTTTGCCTCAATTGGGGTTGTATCCCCACCAAAGCTCTTCTTAAAAGTGCGCAGGCTTTACACTATGCCAGGAGTTCTGAAGATTACGGTTTTACAATTGAAGGAGAGGTCAAAGTTGATATTGGAAAGGTAGTTGAACGGAGCAGGGGTGTTGCATCTGGCATGAGCAGGGGTATTGAATACCTTTTCAAGAAGAACAATGTGAAGGTAATCAGCGGACATGGCAGGATTTTGGCAAAAGGGGAGGTAGAGGTGACCGACAACCAAGGGAGCAAAGAGGTACTTAAAACCAAGAACATTTTGTTGGCTACCGGAGCAAGGGCAAATTCATTGCCTTTTGCACCAATAGATGGGGATAAGATAATTTCATACAGGCAAGCACTGGTTCCGGATTCCGTTCCTTCCAGATTGGCTGTTATTGGTTCCGGGGCAATTGGCAGTGAGCTGGCCTTCTTTTACAGATCCATGGGGTCTGAAGTTTATTTGATTGAATATTTGAAAAATATTGTTCCGCTTGAAGATGATGATGCCTCTGCACAGTTGAGCAGGTCTTTCCGCAAAATGGGTATCAAAGTGATGACCTCTGCGCAGGTAAAGAATGTGGATGTATCGGGAGAGGGTTGCAAGGTTTTGGTGGAGACCAAAAAGGGTGAAGAGACCATTGAAGTTGACAAGGTTTTGTCTGCTGTTGGTGTTGTTTCCAATATAGAAAACTTAGGGCTGGAAGAGAACAATATAGTAACTGAAAGGGGTAAGGTCAAAGTTGATGAGTTTTACCACACATCCATGGAAGATGTATTTGCCATTGGGGATATCATTGCAACACCAGCTCTTGCCCATGTTGCTTCTGCAGAGGCAATTTGTTGTGTTGAGAAGATTGCCGGGCTGGATCCCAAACCAATTGATTACACCAATATTCCGGCTTGTACTTACACCTCTCCGGAAGTGGCATCGGTTGGCAGCACTGAGAGGGAATTGAAAGAGAAGGGGATAGAATATAAAGTAGGGAAGTTTCCATTCACTGCATCCGGAAAAGCTTCTGCTTCGGGTGAGAGGGATGGTTTTGTAAAGTTGCTCATTGATAAGCAAAGCGATAAGATACTTGGTGCTCATCTTGTTGGAGCAAATGTTACCGAGATGTTGGCAGGAATTGTGACTGCCAGAAGTTTGGGTGCAACAGCAAAGGACATTATGCATTCTATCCATCCACATCCAACTATGAGTGAGGCGGTTATGGAAGCTGCTGCAGCATCACATGGCGAAGTAATTCACGTTTAAACTACAACGATATGTCAAAAAACGAGGTGGTAACACAGGTAAACGAGGTAAACAGGATATCTTCGGGAACAGAGTTCCATGGAACAATGAATTCAAATGCAGACATTAGGTTAGATGGTTTGTTTGAAGGGAAAATAACAACTACAGGGAAATTGGTGATTGGAGAGTCAGCCCATTTGCATGGAGAGGCAATAGCCAGGACTTGCGACATTTATGGAGAAATGGAGGGAAATCTTTTGTTGAAGGAGCATTTTGGACTAAGGAAATCCGGAATATTCAAAGGGAAGATTGCCTGTAATAAAATATTCATTGAGGAAGGGGGAGCGTTCAACGGATCCTGCAAGATTATCAGTGCAGAGGAATTTGAAGACAGCCTTAAAACACTCGAGAGCGATAAAAAATTAAATGTCTGATTGGTAATGTTATAATATTTAAAAAGCCGGCTAAAAGTTTAGCCGGCTTTTTTTTCTCTTTAGGAAATATCTAACTCAATGTAAACTAATAGTATTTGGATTTAGTTTGAACCGTTTTGAGCAGGTTTGCTCTCTTCCATGCATATGGACACAGATGTGTTTGCATTTCCGATATCTATCCCCAGGTATGCTGTTTTCTCTTTTTCGTCGGTAGAAAAGACACCTTCGCGTGTTGCTACAGTATGATTTAATTTCGAGTAGATAGCATAACCTGTTGCGGCACATTTTTCAGGCGAGTCGAATACTGTGACTGTCATAATTTCTCCAAACTCTTTGCGGAAAAGTTCTACCAAGTCTTTGTGGTTGGCTCCGCCTCCTACAAGTATGAGCTGTTCGCATGATTCGAAGTCCTGGTCTGAAATGTATCTTCTTATTGCAGGTGAAATTACGTTGTTGTAGTACATTTCCAATGCCAGTTGTTTTTCCTTGTAGAAATCCCTTCTTTTGCGGTTTACAAACAGGAACCCCTTTGTGAAAAGATGGTCAATCTGATGTTCTGTACGCATTGAGAGGTATGTGTGTTTGGATAGCTCTTGGGCAAAAAGGTTTACGGGGTAGCTTATACCATGTGTGCTGAACAATGTGCGGACCGCCAAACCCTCCGGTGTACTGAGAGCCCCTTCGCAAGTACCATATCCCAAACTGACAACCAAAAAATTACCATTAACAGGATTCTCCCCGTGCCTGATAGCATTGTCGCAGCCGGATAGTTCCGGAATTATGTTGATCTCTTGTACAGAAACAATCCTCTGTTCTGAATTTTGTTCACCTTCGTCGTTAACTTTGTAGTAAGCGACAACCTTTTCTTCTTTGAAGTACTCTTCTGCCTCTTCTTTATTGAATTGGTATGTCGCATATGGGAAGCCTGTGGTTAAAACCATTTTTGGTATCCTGCCATTTTTTGATTCTGACTGAAGTGCGTTGTTTGCCACAACCAAAGCAGCCTGTGTTATGATTTTGTAATCAATGTCTTCTGGTGCAGGGTTGATGGATTTATGTGGGGAAACTCCCTCGTTCAAAGCTTTAAGCCCTACCAGGTAGTCTGCTCCGTCGAATTTCAATTTGGAAAAACCCAATATAGGATCATTGCTGGTTGTGAAGTCCCTTAATGTTGACTCGTAAACGCTGGGGAATGAATAAGTTTTAATCATATAGTAGTTTGTTACATGAAAAGATTATCAAAAGTATAAAAAAACGGGACTAAAAAGTAAATTCTAAAATTTTTTTTTGATTTTGTAAATATTTCTTTCACTGCTATTTCGGCTTACAAGTTCTGCAAGGAAGCCAGATAAAAAGAGCTGCATACCTATAATGAGCGCAACCAGTGATATATAAAAGAGCGGTTGGTCTGTTACCTGCCTGAATGGCAGCCCCTTGGCTTGGGTCGTTATCTTTTGTACAATGAGGTAGACAGAAATAATGGCTCCAATAATAAATGTCATAGAACCTATAAGCCCGAAAAAATGCATCGGTTTTTTTCCAAAGCGGGAGAGAAACCATAGTGAAAGCAAATCAAGGAAACCATTTACAAAGCGGTTCATTCCAAATTTGCTTTTCCCGAATTTACGGGGTTGGTGTTTGACCGCCTTTTCACCTATTTTTGTGAACCCGGCGTTTTTGCAAAGGTAAGGTATATACCTGTGCATTTCTCCGTAAACCTCTATGTTCTTCACAACCTCTTTGCGATATGCTTTCAAACCACAGTTCATGTCGTGTAGTTTTATTCCTGTCACCTTACGTGCAGTAGCATTGTAAATCTTGGACGGAAGGTTTTTCCCGAAGAAACTGTCATGTCTTTTCTTTTTCCACCCTGAAACAAGGTCGTAGTCCTGCTCTTTGATCATTTTTACCAAAAGAGGAATCTCTTCCGGACTATCCTGAAGGTCGGCATCCATGGTGATTACAATATCACCCTGAGCTGCTTCAAAACCACAGTACAAAGCTGCAGATTTTCCGTAGTTCCTCCTGAAACTTATTCCTTTCAAGGGGTAATCAGCTGCAAGGTGTTCTATCACCTCCCAGGAGCTGTCTGTACTTCCATCATCCACCAATATTACTTCGTATTCATAGCCCTGATCCCTGACAGAGCGATCTATCCACGGAATCAGTTCTTTGAGGGACTCTTCTTCGTTCAAAAGGGATATTACAATTGACAGATCCATTTTTAGTAAATATGTTTATGCAGTTTCGCCACCTTCCTGTGAAAATGGTGTCGTTTTTTTTGTGTAGTTTGCAATTATCGCAGAAGCAATTGCGCCAAATATTGTGTAGGATACCAATGAAAAGGCAAATACCAGTTGTGGCAGTATGCCTTCTACTTTTGCAATTGTGTCTACAGCATCAGGGTTGGAGCTGGCCACCATCTCCATTGCGGTTGACATTTGCTCTGCAACCATGTCCGGGAAGATAACAGCGTAGTGAAGGAACATATAGCAGGCACAAATTAGGGATGAGAAGAATGCAACCAAAACCCCGTAACGGAAGCCGTTGCCATACGAGAAAAACTCATGTTGTTTGGAGTACTCTTTGACAAAATAAAACAGAAGCCAGATGCTTCCAACGAATTTTACCAGCCAAAGGATGATGTTTATGGCAGTCCCCGGTTGAAGGACTGTTTGGATGAGGGTAACGATGATTGTTACCAAAGCCAGCAATAGCCCACCTGTTGCTGCTGTTGTCCATTTGCTTTGCATAATTGTTTAAATTTCAGGATTAGTTGTGATGATAATATTTTCCAAATTTAGATAAAATATGATTTGGTACAAAATTTAGATATTTTATAAATTATAATTAACTTTGTAAGTTGATTAGAAATGACGTAATATATGATAGAGATTACTTTTCCGGACGGAAGCGTCCGTAAATACCAGGAGGGGGTTACCCCTCACGAAATTGCAAGTTCAATAAGCCCTAGGTTAGCCTCTGACATATTGGCTGCTACGGTTAATTCCAATATTGTAGAAATAACGCGACCAATCAAAGAAAATGCCACTTTGAAACTCCACAAATGGGAGGACCAAGAGGCAAAAAGCACATTTTGGCACTCATCTTCCCACCTTATGGCCGAGGCTTTGGAGCAGTTGTTCCCAGGGATAAAGTTTGGGATAGGACCCTCCATTGAGGTTGGGTTTTATTATGACGTGGATACCGGGGAGAGACAGATAACCGAATCTGACCTTAAGAAAATTGAAGAGAAAATGCTGGAGCTTGCAAGGGAGAAGCAATCTTTTGTGAGGAGAGAGGTGAGCAAGCAAGAGGCATTGGAAACATACAAGGCAAAAGGTGATGAGTATAAATGTGAATTGATTGATGACCTTGAAGATGGTACCATCTCTTTTTATACCAACGGTTCCTTTACCGATCTTTGCAGAGGTCCGCATTTGTCTGATACTTCTGTGATAAAGGCTGTGAAACTTACCTCAATTGCAGGCGCATACTGGAGGGGCAATGAGAAAAACAAGATGCTGACCCGTATATATGGTGTTACATTCCCTCAAAAGAAATTACTGGATGAATACCTGGTAATGTTGGAAGAGGCCAAAAAGAGAGACCACCGTAAGATTGGCAAAGAGTTGGAATTGTTTGCGTTTTCACAAAGGGTGGGGCAGGGCCTTCCTTTATGGCTGCCTAAAGGAGCCATGTTGAGGGAAAGGTTGGAAAATTTTCTCAAGGTAGTACAAAAAAGACATGGCTACCTTCCTGTAATGACGCCTCATATTGGTCAAAAGGAGCTTTATGTGACTTCTGGCCACTATGCAAAATATGGTAAGGATTCGTTCCAGCCAATACACACTCCACAAGAGGGTGAGGAATTTCTGTTAAAACCAATGAATTGCCCGCACCATTGTGAAATATACAAGACAAAACCAAGGTCATACAAGGATATGCCTTTGAGGCTTGCAGAGTTTGGTACAGTTTATCGCTACGAACAAAGTGGCGAACTACATGGTCTTACAAGGGTAAGAGGGTTTACACAGGATGATGCTCATATTTTTTGCCGCCCGGACCAACTGAAAGAGGAGTTCATAAAGGTAATAGATATTGTGTTGTATATTTTCAGAACCCTTGATTTTAAAGATTACACAGCACAGATTTCGCTAAGGGATCCCAACAACAAGGAGAAGTATATTGGTTCTGACGACAATTGGGAAAAAGCAGAAAAGGCGATTATTGAGGCAGCCCGGGAAAAGGGGCTGGAAACAGTTGTAGAGTTGGGAGAAGCTGCTTTTTATGGTCCAAAATTGGATTTTATGGTAAAAGACGCAATTGGTCGTAAATGGCAATTGGGTACCATACAAGTCGATTATAACCTGCCAGAGAGATTTGAGCTGGAATATGTAGGGGCTGATGACAAAAAACACAGGCCGGTAATGATACACCGTGCTCCATTTGGATCGATGGAGAGGTTTGTGGCAGTCCTGATAGAACACACCGGCGGGAAGTTCCCGTTATGGCTTACTCCAGAGCAAGCAGTTGTCCTTCCAATCAGTGAAAAATTCAACGAATACGCAAAAAAAGTTGTAGAATTCCTCAATAATAACGATATTCGCGCCTCAATTGACGATCGTAACGAGACTATAGGCAAGAAAATCAGGGAGAATGAGCTGAAAAGGGTTCCATTCCTCCTTATTGTTGGTGAAAAAGAGATGGATACAGATACCATATCTGTAAGGAAGCAGGGAGATGGAGACAAAGGACAAATGAGTGCTGCAGAGTTTGCGTCTATGATTGAAAAAGAGATTAAAGAACAAATTAATTATTAACTAAAATTTAGGAGGAATAACTTATCGCTACACCATTTAAACCTCGCCCCGGAGGATTTGTCAAGAAGACAAATAGCTCATCTTCAGTTAACAGGAATAGAGACAGGAGAAACATGTCTAATAGGAGAGTTGAGGATGGACCAAGGATTAACAACAACATTACCGTCCCTAACGTTAGGCTTGTGGGGGATAATGTGCCTAATCCCGGGATATTTTCCACTTTAGAGGCAATTAAGATGGCAGAGGCGATGGAGCTTGACTTGGTGGAGATTTCTCCCAATGCCGATCCGCCTGTTTGCAAGATAATTGACTATCAAAAGTTCATTTACCAACAGAAGAAGAAGGCAAAAGAGATCAAGGCAAACACTCAAAAAGTTGTTATTAAAGAGATTCGGTTTGGTCCTAATACCGATGAACATGATTTCCAGTTTAAACTCAAACATGCAAAATCTTTTTTGGAAGAGGGTTCCAAAGTAAAGGCTTTTGTGTTTTTCAAAGGACGTTCAATATTGTTTGCAGACCAAGGAGAGAAACTTCTTTTAAGGTTTGCTTACGAACTGGATGAATATGGCAAAGCAGAACAAATGCCAAAATTAGAAGGAAAACGGATGATAATGATGTTATCTCCGGTAAAAAAGAAATAATCTTAATTAAAACAAGTAATAAAAATGCCAAAGATTAAGACCAATTCCGGTGCGAAAAAGCGTTTCCAGCTTACCGGATCAGGTAAAGTGAAAAGAAAGCACGCCTACAAAAGCCACATTCTGACAAAGAAAACCATTAAGCAAAAGAGAAATCTTACTTACTCTGCTTTGGTTTCCGATGTTGACGAGAAAAGAATCAAAGCTTTGTTGGTAGCTTAATCAAATTATTATTAACCTGAATGTTTAGCAGGAAAAGTTTCTCATAAGAGGAGAGCGCTGACATTCTTAAAACCCAATTAGTGTAGTATGCCAAGATCGGTAAACTCGGTGGCTTCAAGAGCCCGCCGTAAAAAAATTTTAAAACTAACACGCGGTAATTTTCTGGCTCGTGCAAACGTTTGGACTGTAGCTAAGAATACCTACGAAAAAGGTCTCACTTATGCTTACCGCGACCGTAAAAACAAAAAACGTGCTTTCCGTGCATTGTGGATCCAAAGGATCAACGCTGCAGCCAGGCAGCATGGAATGAACTATTCACAGTTCATAGGTAAACTTGCAAAGAACAACGTAGGCCTGAACCGTAAGGTGCTTGCAGATCTTGCAATGAACAACCCGCAAGCGTTTGAAGCAATCATTAACTCTGTAAAATAGTTCATATTGAAATTCCTCCCTTCAAAAGGCAACAAATGGTTCAGGTTTGGTATCTGGGCTCTTTTGTATTTACTATGGGTAGTATGGTTTGGTAATTGGTGGTTCCTGACGGGGCTGGTAGTTATCTTTGACCTCTTCATTACCCGCAAGGTAAAGTGGGCCTTTTGGAAAAAGCATTACAAAGAAGGGGAAAAGAAAAATGTTTGGTTGGAGTGGTTGGATGCAATAGTTTTTGCATTGGTAGTCTCCACATTTATAAAAGCATTCTTTTTTGAAGCTTACATGATACCGACCTCCTCTATGGAAAGGACGCTTATGACAGGTGATTACCTGTTTGTAAGCAAACTTAAATACGGGCCAAAGGTATCCCAGACACCACTTTCATTTCCGCTTGTACATAATGTTTTGCCAATTACCGGGGGAGAATCCTATCTCACATGGATACAAAATCCATACAGAAGATTGGCTGGTTTTTCATCTGTGAAAAGGGATGATATTGTAGTATTTAATTTTCCTCACGGGGATACTGTCTTAACGCAGATTCCAACCGAGGATTACTACACTCACTCCAGGATTCACGGAAGGGAACAGACAATAAGGATGTATGGTCCTATTGTGGTGAGACCTGATGACAAAAAGGACAATTATGTTAAAAGATGCGTAGCCGTTGCTGGCGATACGCTCCAGATTATCAACGGGAAGGTGCATGTAAACGGAATGCCTCAAAAGGCATATCCGGGAATACAAAACACTTTTACCGTGATTACCAACGGTACACCGTTGAATGTGAAGATTCTAGACCAAATGGGGCTGAATCAGGAAGAGCTCTACTACGACTCCTCTTTACCAGGTTATACTTCGTTCCCTCTTAATGAGAGTGAGGCAGAGGAGTTGGCAGAGTTAGGAAACATAGTGGAAATCAGGCAAAACATTGATGTTTATCCTCCAGATTTTCCCGATTTCAAACTGATGTTGTTCCCTTTTACAGATGCTTCTTCTTTCAAGTGGACAAGGGATAACTTTGGGCCATTGTGGATTCCGGCCAAAGGGGCTACTGTAGCCCTCTCTTTGGACAATCTACCTTTGTACCAAAGGATAATCGAGTCTTACGAAGGGAATGACCTTTATGTAAAGGATGGTGTGATCTTCATAAATGGAGCTGAGGCTGCAAGCTATACATTTGAAATGGACTATTATTTTATGCTGGGAGACAACAGGCATAATTCACTGGATTCCCGTTATTGGGGGTTTGTTCCTGAATCACATGTTGTTGGATCTCCTTCAGTGATTTGGTTCTCTAAGAATCAGTTCAAAGCTTTTCCAAAGAGTATAAGATGGAAAAGGATTTTTAAATTTGTGTAAATATTTTGGATAAGAAAAAAAAATTCACGATATTTGCAACCCTTGAAAAAATATTAAATTCTACGATATAAAATGGCACGAGTTTGTCAAGTTACAGGAAAGAAAAGAATGATTGGGAACAATGTTTCTCACTCTAAGCGCAGGACCAAACGTGAATTTGCACCAAATTTGCAAAACAAACGTTTTTGGCTTGAAGAGGAACAAAGGTTCATAAACCTTAAGGTTTCTGCCGCAGGGATGCGCACAATCAATAAGAAAGGCCTTAATGCAGTTTTGAAAGAATCCAAGGCCAAAGGTTTAGTTAACGTGATTTAATACATTACACAATATGGCAAAGAAAGGTAACAGGGTACAGGTTATACTGGAGTGCACCGAACAAAGGGAAAGTGGTGTTCCGGGAATGTCCAGGTATATAACTACCAAGAACAAGAAAAATACTACCCAGCGCCTGGAGCGTAAAAAATACAACCCATATCTCAAGAAGGTAACCCTTCATCGCGAGATCAAATAAGAATAATTAAAAACGAAATAAAATGGCAAAGAAAGTAGTTGCTACCTTTAGTGGGGTAAGAGGCTCAAGCAGGACAAAAGTGAAATGTATCCGTATGGATCGTTCTGACCGTAGCGGTTCTTACTCTTTCAAGGAAGAAATGATTCCGGTTGACGGAGTGAAAGATTTCTTCGCTAAGAAGTAAGCTGTAATAATAGGATTAAAGGGCTGGTACATTAATTTGTGCTGGCCTTTTTGCATAAAGGGTTACTCTGTTTTGGCGGAGTTTGGCATTATTTGTATCTTCGTCAGTTAATTTTATTCTTATGGCACTATTTGGATTATTCGGCTCTAAATCAAAGGAAGAGAAGAGGGCATTGGAAGAGGGTCTGCAAAAGACCAAGAGCGGTATTTTTGATAAACTGACCAGAGCTGTGGCCGGTAAATCAAAGGTAGATGACTCTACACTTGACAACATAGAAGAGGCCTTGATTGCTTCTGACATTGGAGTTGAAACCACCCTTAGGATAATAGACAAACTGGAAGAGAGGGTTGCAAAGGATAAGTTCATGAATGCTGCGGAGCTCAATTCCATCTTGAGGGGTGTGATAGAGGAGTTGCTGGATATATCGGATAATGATGGAGTAAATCCGGAACCATTCGATTTTTCCAAAAAACCATATGTCATAATGGTAGTTGGTGTTAACGGAGTGGGAAAAACAACCACAATAGGGAAATTGGCTGCAAGGTTAAAGGATTCCGGTAAAAGTGTTGTGCTGGGAGCGGCCGATACTTTCAGGGCAGCTGCGGTAGAACAGCTGGTTGTTTGGAGTGAAAGGGCTGGCGTTCCCATAGTGAAACAAAAAATGGGAGCAGACCCGGCTTCGGTCGCTTTTGATGCAGTCTCAAACGCAAAGTCCATAGGAGCAGATGTAGTGCTGATTGATACTGCAGGCCGGTTGCACAATAAGGTGAACCTTATGAATGAACTTACCAAAATACGCAATGTAATGGGTAAGGTAATCCCAGATGCTCCGCATGAGGTGCTTTTGGTGCTGGATGGATCTACAGGACAGAATGCCTACCTGCAAGCCAGGGAGTTTACCAAGGCAACTGATGTTACAGCTTTGGCTGTTACAAAATTGGATGGAACTGCAAAAGGCGGGGTGGTGATAGGTATATCCGATCAGTTCAGGATCCCTGTGAAATTCATAGGTGTAGGAGAAAAGATAGAAGATTTGCAGTTATTCGACAAAAAGGAGTTTGTAGGTTCTCTGTTTGAGTAACCAAACAAAGTGGGTGCATTAGTACATGGTCAATATAATACTATAACATAAACAACATTTCCAATGAAGATTTCATACAACTGGTTAAAAAGGTATTTAGAAACAGATATATCAATTGAGAAAATAGAGGAGATACTGACATCCATAGGTTTGGAGGTAGAGGCATCGGAATCTGCAGAGCAGGTTCCCGGTGGTCTGGCAGGAGTCTTTACAGGAGAGGTGGTAGAGTGTGCCAAACATCCGGGTGCAGACAAACTTAGCATTACAAAGGTAAATGTGGGCACAGGAGAGCTGCTGAATATAGTTTGCGGTGCTCCCAATGTTGCTGCCGGTCAAAAGGTTTTGGTGGCTACTGTGGGCAGTGTGCTTACTTTTTCCAACGGAGAGGTTCTAAAGATAAAAAGGTCCAAGATAAGAGGAGAGGAGAGTATGGGGATGATTTGTGCAGAAGATGAATTGGGAATTGGAACCTCACATGAAGGTATAATGGTACTGCCATCTGATACACCTGTGGGTATAGATGCAAAGGAGTACCTGAAACTGGAAAGTGACACTATATTTGAAATTGGACTGACTCCAAACAGGATAGATGCTGCATCCCATATTGGGGTTGCCAGGGATTTGAATGCTTACCTTAAATTCAATGGCATTGCATTCAAATTTGAAATTCCGGAGATTGACCAATTTGATGCTCTGCCAAAATCGGACAGGTTGAAAGCTGCAGAACTTGATGTTGTGGCAAAGGATGGAGCTCCCAAATACTTTGGGCTGACCCTGGACAATGTGAAGGTAGCCCCATCTCCTGAGTGGTTGCAAAATTCACTCAGGGCCATAGGTTTGAGACCAATCAACAATGTGGTGGATGTTACTAATTTTGTTTTACATGAAACCGGCCATCCTCTGCATGCTTTTGATTACGAAAAGATTGATGGAGGAAAGGTGGTTGTCAGAAGGGCTGTTGAGGGTGAGGTGTTTGTAACCTTGGATGAGGTTGAACGTAAGATGAGTTCGGATGATTTGATGATTTGCGACAATTCCAAGCCGATGTGTATTGCCGGAGTGTTTGGTGGAAACAACTCAGGGGTCACCGAGTCCACAACATCCGTTTTCCTTGAAAGCGCCTATTTCAATCCGGTCTCTATACGTAAAAGTTCAAAACGCCACAACCTGAAGACAGATGCATCTTTCCGTTTTGAGAGGGGAGCAGATGCGGACAATGTAGAGTATGCCCTTAAAAGGGCTGCCATAATGTTGAACCTTTTGTGCGGGGCAAAGGTTTGTGGGCAAATTGTGGAATTTAATGGTGATATACCCCCAAAAGCACAGATAGAGCTTGAGTATCCAAGGATGGAGAAATTGATGGGAAAGGAGATTGGATTTGACAAGATAGAGTCTCTTTTGAAACTTTTGGAATTTGATATCCTCTCTAGTGACGGAAAGGGAGCTACGGTATCCGTACCTCGTTACAGGGTGGATGTGACCCGGGAATGTGATGTGGTGGAGGATATACTAAGGATTTATGGATACAACAATATAGAACTGCCACAAAGGATGAGTGCCTCTTTGGCTCCGGGGTCCAAACCAGACATGGAGAGGGTTCGCTCTGTTGCTGCTAATTTGCTGACAGATAATGGGTTTTATGAGACCATGAACAACTCGTTGACCAAAAGTGACTATTATTCAAAATTGGAATCATTCCCTAAAGAGAAGCTGGTTATGCTGTTGAACCCTTTGAGTTCGGATTTGGATGCGATGCGTCAGACTCTTCTACTGAATGGTTTGGAGGTTATTGCATACAATATAAACAGGCAACATACCGATCTCAAACTATATGAGTTTGGAAATGTCTATTCGTTTGAACAATCAGCTCCTTCTTCAAATACCACAGATGCCGGCAACGGAGATTCAGGAAAGCTTAAAGCATATAAAGAAAGTTCCAGGCTATCTTTGTTTGTGACCGGGCAAGGATCGCAGTACTGGAGAGGTAAGCGCCCGGCAGGAAACTACTTTGCACTTAAAGGTTACGTTGAGGCATTATTGAAAAGGTTTGGGTTGGATTTGAATGAATACGATTACGAACCAGCTCCTTCTGATCTTTTTTCCGAAGGGATTTCTATATTAACAAAAAACAGTAACCCGTCAGCAGCAAAAGGAAAGGAGATAGGAGTGATGGGTACAGTACGCAAGGACTTGGCAAAGCAGTTTGATGTCAAGCAACCGGTTTTTGCGGCGGAACTTAACTGGGATATTATATTCAAACAGTTGCGCAAACAAAAGGTCCTTTATAGTGAAATGCCTAAGTTTCCTTCGGTAACAAGGGATTTGGCATTGTTGCTGGATGAGGGGGTATCCTATGCAGAGATAAGGAAAAGTGCTTTTGCTACTGAGAAGAAGCTTCTTAAGAATGTGGTTTTGTTTGATGTGTACAGGGGAGACAAGATACCTGAGGGCAAAAAACAATATGCTGTCAGCTTCACTCTTCAGGATTTAAATAAGACACTGACAGACAAGGCAGTGGAAGACGTTATGAAGAGGTTGCTGGATACCTTTGCACAGAGGTTCGGTGCTTCGTTGAGATAGTTTGTATGGAACATATTAAACCTGGAGTGAAAAATTTTGTCTCTTTGGTAAAATTTTCACACACTCTTTTTGCCATGCCTTTTGCCTTGACAGGTTTTGTTTTGGCTTTGACAATCACCGGGGATATCTTTTCTGTTTGGTTGTTATTGCTTGTTCTGTTGGCAATGGTTACAGCCCGTAATGCTGCCATGGGTTTCAACAGATTCCTTGACAGGGACGTGGATGCCAAAAACCCACGCACCAGCAAAAGGGAGATACCTGCCGGCGTAATCTCTGCAAAGGGGGCACTTGTGTTTGTAGCCATAAACTCACTTCTTTTTTTATTAGCTGCTTTTTTTATCAATGACCTTGCTTTTATCCTGGCTTTTCCCACTTTGGCAGTTTTGTTGGGTTACAGCTATATGAAGAGGATATCTGCTTTGAGCCATTACGTGCTTGGTGTTGCCCTTGCTATTGCTCCTACCGGTGCGTTCATTGCTGTTTCCGGGAGTTTCCATTTAGCTCCGGTTTTGTTATCTGTTCTTGTCCTTTTTTGGGTAAGTGGGTTTGATATTATTTATTCTCTTGAAGATGAAAAATTTGATAAGGCAAACAAACTGCATTCTGTTCCTTGTTTGTTTGGAATCAAAAATGCCCTGCGTATTTCGTGGGCAGGGCATATAATGGTTTTACCTTTTTTAGTATTGTTTTATATATCTGTAAACAATAGTGATAACCTTTTAGGTTGGATATACATTGCGGGTTCGCTGCTCTTTTCTGCTTTCTTGGTTTGGCAACATTTGATTGTCTCTTCCAAGGATTTGAGCCGGGTAAATGCCGCTTTTTTCACATCAAACGGTATAGCATCTGTTGTTTTTGCAACTTTCACCATTGCAGATTTACTTCTCTAGGCGGTATACCGGATATTGGTTTGCATTTACCTCTATTCCGGCGCGCACCTTGTCCATGAAGAATTGAAGGATTGCTTTTGGGTTTGATGCGAATGCTTTGTCTTCCATTTTCTTCTTTTCAAACTCTGCCTTTAGCTCAGGATCCTTTTCCATCATCTCCCGTCCTTTGACCTCCATGTAGTTGAGGCTAATCCAGAATTCCGTCGGAGGTGCCACGTATGAGTTGTAGAAACCCCAGTATACAAGGGATGTAGATGATTTTGGCTCAAGCATATGAGTGATAACCTTGATCTTTGGTTGTGCAGTGGAAACATAAATGTCTCCTTTGCTGCATTTTACAATTTCATCTTGTTTTGTAAAGTTTGTTTCCAGGGTGATCCTTCCTTCGTATGGTCTTGTTGACCATTTGGGATCATGGAACCTGTAGGTTGCCAGTTGGATTGTTGTGTCTTTTTCCAACCTGCTGTATTGGATTGAGTGTATATCCAGCAGCTCTATGGTTTGGAGTTGCTCTTGCGGGATAATATAGGCAACAGGTACTCCTATTTTGTCCTCTTCTTTGTAGGTGTTTACATATGGCATTTTGTAGATGACAGGGGCACTCCTGTTTGAATAGGTCCATTGTGCGCCGCTCATCTCACTCATTTCACTTTTTGGTTGCCATGCAAGGAAATCTACCATTTGGAATTTGGTGGAATCATGTATGTAATTGAGTGTTATGGAGTCCTTACGGAAGTTGGTGCGGGAGGAGTACTCATCTGCAATTGCTATGCTCTCCTTTAAGGAGTGGTTGTTTTGCCCTATTATTTCAAGTGAATGGAGCAAAATCTGGTAGGCTGCCTGCACCCTCTCTTTGTATGGTTTGTATATATGGTTCTCTACCAACAGACCGATCCGGTTGTTGGCATATGCATATCCGTTTGAGTATTGTGGGGCGAAATTCGAAGGTAGCAATACAGAAGAGGAGTCCCTGTAACTAGTGTATTCAAGGTATGGGAATATGGGGTATCCGGACTGCTTCATCTTTATGTTAAGTTCTTTTTCGTAAATCTGTTTGCTCCATTGGTGCATGGCCGGTGCAAGATAACCGCACTGATCCAGGCCATATGTGCTTACATACTGGAAATCGGCTCCGTTGGTCACATGAATGTCTATGAAAAGCTCTGGCATCCAGTTGTTGTACAACTTAAGGAATGCTCGTGTTTCAGGAGCATCTGCCTTTATGAAATCACGATTCATGTTATAACGTTGCGCAGTGAACCTGGAACCAACCTCTTCTGGTCCGTTTTGGTTGATCCTGTAATGGGTGCCAAAATCTTCATGACCGTCAGGGTTGATGACAGGTATAAAAAGAAGGGATACGCTGTCCAGAATGCCAGGATATTTGTCGAAAATTGCTATATCCCTGACAAGCATAAGTCCAGCATCCTTTCCATCGGGTTCTCCTGCATGGATCGCGGCTTCAGCCAATATTACCGAACGTCCTTTCTCTCTTATCTTTTCTGGGTCTTTCAAACCATCCTTGTCCAGGATGATTAGTGGAATATCCCTTCCCTGGGGGGATTTTCCAGCAGAGATGAAGTTTACTTTACGGGAGTTTTGTGCCAGCAGCTTGCAGTATTCAACTGTTTCTGCAAACCGGGGTGTCTTGTTGAAGTTGTTGTTTTCGTAATGTGTGAGGAACTTCTGAGTAAAGGCAGTATCTTGTTTCTCTTGTTTGCCGGCATTGGATCCGTTGCAAGAGAGTATTGTTTGTGTTGCGAACAGAAACAGGTAAATGAGTGTTATGTTTTTCATTTGGTTAAGATTATTATTGCAGGCCAAAGATAATAAAAAACGCAAGCCATTGTTGAATAATAGCTTGCGTTTTGATATAACCAAAGATAATTTTTTATCTTAATTGAAATTTACCTTCCGTATTTTGCAAGGTCTCCAAGTTCTTCTTCTATACGGAGAAGCTGGTTGTATTTTGCCATACGGTCGGAACGGCTGAGTGAGCCGGTTTTGATTTGTCCTGAATTTGTGGCAACCGCAATGTCAGCAATTGTGGAATCTTCGGTTTCTCCGGAGCGGTGTGATGTTACCGATGTATATTTGTTCCTGTGTGCCATTTCTATTGCATCCAGGGTTTCGGTAAGTGTTCCAATCTGGTTTACCTTGATTAGGATTGAGTTTGCACAACCTGTATCTATTCCTTTTTTCAGGAACTGTACATTGGTCACAAAAAGGTCGTCACCAACCAGCTGTATTTTTGAGCCAAGCTCGTCTGTGAGTAGTTTCCATCCATCCCAATCTTGTTCATCCATACCGTCTTCTATGGAGTCTATAGGGTATTTTGTAGCAAGTTCCTTAAGGAATTCAACTTGAGCCTTGGCATCTCTTTTAGCTCCGTTTGGTCCTTCAAACTTTGAGTAGTCGTAAATGCCATCTTTGTAGAATTCACTGGCAGCACAGTCAAGTGCAATTGTGATGTCTTTTTTAGGTTCGTACCCAGCTTTTTTGATTGCTGCAATGATTGAATCCAATGCGTCTTCTGTTCCGTTGAGTGCCGGGGCAAAACCACCCTCGTCACCAACTGCTGTGCTAAGTCCCCTGTCGTGGAATATTTTCTTAAGGTTGTGGAAAACTTCTGCTCCCATCCTCAGGGCCTCTTTGAAACTAGGTGCTCCTACAGGACGGATCATAAACTCCTGGAATGCAATTGGAGCATCGGAGTGTGAACCTCCGTTGATGATGTTCATCATTGGTACAGGAAGGGTTACGGCGTTTGTGCCACCTATGTAACGGTATAGAGGTATCTGCAGGTAGTTTGCAGCAGCCCTTGCCACAGCCAACGATACTCCCAATAGTGCATTAGCTCCTAATTTTGATTTTGTAGGGGTTCCGTCAAGCTCAAGCAAAAACTTATCTATTTGTGTTTGGTTAAGAGCACTCATTCCCATGATGGCTGGTGCGATAACCTCATTTACATTTTTCACTGCTTGTTGAACACCTTTTCCCATGTAACGAGACTTGTCACCATCCCTTAGCTCAAGGGCTTCGTTTACTCCGGTAGAGGCTCCTGATGGTACGGCTGCTCTGCCGAATGCACCAGAAAGAAGGTGAACGTCTACTTCGATGGTTGGGTTTCCACGTGAATCCAGGATCTCACGGGCGTGTACATTACAAATTTCCATAATTGATTAATGTTAGATGTTAATTGAAATTTATTACTTATGTCTATTACTTTCCTTGTTAGTCGCGTAGCATATATTCTATTGTGCTCACCACTCTTACCGTCTTGATATGAGGAGTGTTGGCATCCCTGTCTGAAATCGAGAATTGCCCTTGGCTTGCTCTTTTGATTTTGCCCAGTTTGCTGTTTGAGTCTTTTGCGAATTTTTCTGCAGAGGCTCGAGCGTTTTTGGTTGCCTCTTCTATCATTGTTGGTTTGATATCGTTCAACAAAGTGTACAGGTACCTGGTTTGGTATTGGTAGTCCCCGTCCAGCAAAGCTACGCCATGGGCCAGCAATTCCGATTGTCCGGAAATTATTTCCCGTACCAGGTCGACTTTGTCCGATGTTACGGTAATCACACTGGTAATATTATACCGGTATGTTACATTTTGGCTTTGGTACCTCTCTGCGTTCATATCTATGATAGAGGGTGCAGAAATGCTGATTTCGGTTGCGTCAAGTCCTTTGGATTCCAAATAAGAGATGATTTTTCCGTTTTTGTTGTTAATTTCCTTGTAAAGTGTAGAGAGGTCGTTTCCGATCTCTTTGTACACCACTGGCCATACTACTTTGTTTGCAGCAACTTCAATCTCTGCCAGCCCTTTGACATTTACCACACGGTCGTATGACTTGAATGAAATTACAGCACTCTTGATGAAAACACCAAGGAAAATCAGACCCAGCATTATGAATATGCCTGGGAAAAGAGATTTTTCCGAAACTTTACTTCCCATAATTTTGTTTAAATTTGTAAGCTCTGTTTGTACCATGGTGCAAATTTAGCAAAGCTTTTCCAATATTAGATAACCCATTAATAGCAAATTTCAAGCCATGAAAAGAAAATTTAAAACACTATTCTCATTAGCAATAACATTGTTAATGTCTTATAATAGTTTTGCACAGGATAACCTTAGGTTCAAAATTGTAAGGGGAAAAACCGACACGGTCAATAGCAGGAGCCATTTCATAATTGGAGTAGCACCATTGGGAGCAGAGATCTTTATCAACGGAATGAAAGTCAAACAGTATTCCACTGGTTCTTTTGGAACCCAGATGATGTTGCAGGAGGGAGACAATCCAGTGGAAATCAAGGTTTATTCCGGATCTGAAGAGATGACGGATAGTTTTTCTGTTTATTACAAACAGTCATCGTTGCAAGAGGTAAGGGATGTTCCTTTTTTCAAATATCCTGTTGTGGTTACCAAAAAAGGGGCCTATTTCAACTCCAGCCCAGGGGGCGATCGTTTGGGTGGAGCCAAAATGAATTTTCTTGCAGAGGGGATAAAAATGGAGTTGCTGGGAGTAGAGGGGAACCTTTACAAAGTAAAGCTGTCTGACAACAGGAGTGCATATTTGCCAAGTCATTATGCAGATTTGCTTCCGGTTGGGGAGATGCCTGCTTTTTCTGTATCCAGTTCCTGGAGTGTAGTCAATTCCGGTAAATATGACAAGGTCAGGATTGCTTTGGAAAACCGCCAACCTTACATAATATACAGAAACCCCCAACCGAACCAATTGGTTGTTGAAATACATGGTACCGTTAACAATTCCAATTGGATCACACAATACAGGAATTTAAAATCTATAGATTATGTCCACCTTAACCAAATCTCTTCTGATGTACTCCAGGTTGTGATTGGTTTGAAAGAGAAATTCAGCTGGGGTTACAATGTGGATTACGTTGGTAATGGCTTGGAAATTTCCATCAAGAACACACCGGAAGTATTGTACTCACGTTCAAAGAGACCTTTTGCCGGTCTGACTATAGGTTTGGATGCGGGTCATGGTGGAACGTCATCCGGAGCTGTGAGTCCGTCAGGGATCAAGGAGAAAGACTTGAACTTGGATATGGTATTGTCACTTAAAGAGTTGATAGAACGCAACGGTGGAAAGGTTGTTTTGAGCAGGAGTGAGGATATTGATGTTTCCATGCAGGAGAGGGTAGATATTTTCCGCAATGCAAATATTGACATTATGGTTTCCGTACATTGCAATGCTGGTGGCAACCCGTTGCAGCCAATGGGCACCAGTACATATTACAGGCATATAGAGTACAGGCCTTTGGCAAAGGGTATTTTGGACAGGTTGATGGAACTGAATGTGGGAGAATTCGGATTGATTGGCAACTTCAACTTTTCTTTGAATGCTCCAACCGATTTCCCAACCGTTTTGGTAGAGACCCTTTTCATGAGTTCGCTACCCGATGAGGAGTTGTTGGCTTCGCCTGAATTCCGCAGGGATATGATGGAAAAGGTAGCAGCGGGACTGGAAGATTACATAGGTGATGTAAGGGAATCCTTGAAATAGATATGGTTGTTTTTTAATTCATATAATGGAATTCAAGCTATCTTCGAAATACAAACCAACTGGAGACCAACCAGAAGCTATTGACTTGCTTTCTAGATACATGGAGCAGGGGGTCAATGCTGCAACTTTGCTGGGAGTGACCGGTTCCGGAAAGACATTCACAATGGCCAATGTAATTGAAAAGTTACAGAGGCCGGCACTGATACTAAGCCATAATAAGACACTTGCTGCCCAACTATATGGTGAGTTCCGTTCATTTTTCCCAGATAATGCGGTTGAATATTTTGTATCGTACTACGATTATTACCAGCCCGAGGCCTACTTGCCGGTTTCTGATACATATATTGAAAAGGACCTTAGCATTAACGACGAGATTGAAAAACTGAGACTGTCTGCCTCCAGCGCACTTTTGTCCGGTAGGAAAGATGTTATTGTAATATCAAGTGTTTCATGTCTATATGGTATCGGAAACCCAGAGGATTTCCATGCCAACACAATCCAGTTGCACAAAGGGGAGAATGTTTCCAGGAGCAAGTTGCTGTATGCTTTGGTTGATAGCCTTTATTCCAGGAACGAAGCAGAGTTCAAAAGGGGTGTCTTCAGGGTAAAAGGAGATTCTGTAGATATCTATCCCGCTTATTCAGATTCTGCAGTCAGGGTTATTTTCTTTGGTGATGAAATTGAAACAATAGAACTGTTTGAGCCATTGAATGGAGGGTTTTTATCTGAACTTGAAGAGATATCCATCTATCCGGCAAATATTTTTGTAACCACCAAAGATCGGATGAAAAGCGCTATCTCTTTGATCCAGGACGATTTGGTTTCTCAAACAACTTATTTGAAAGAGATTGGGAAACATTTGGAGGCAAAAAGGCTCAAACAGAGGGTTGAGTACGATTTGGAAATGATCAAGGAGATTGGTTATTGTCCCGGAATTGAGAATTATTCCAGATACTTTGATGGCCGTAAACCTGGAATGAGGCCTTTTTGCCTTATCGATTATTTTCCATCGGATTTCATAACTTTTGTAGACGAGAGCCATGTCACTATTCCTCAGGTGAGGGCAATGTTCGGAGGAGATCGCTCCAGGAAAGAGACTCTTATAAACTATGGTTTCAGATTGCCTGCAGCTGCAGATAACAGACCTCTTAAATTTGATGAATTCGAAGCAATTTTAGGTCAAAGGATTTTTGTTAGCGCCACTCCTGCAGATTACGAGCTGGCCGTTTCGGAGGGTTTGATAGTAGAGCAGGTAGTCAGGCCTACCGGGTTGTTGGATCCTCCTATAGAGGTAAGGCCAACAGAGGGGCAGATTGATGATTTGCTGGAAGAGATAAGGATAAGGACAGCCAAGGATGAGAGGGTTTTGGTGACGACCCTTACAAAAAGGATGGCAGAGGAGTTGGACAAATATTTTTCTGCGGTGGAGGTCAGGTGCAGGTACATCCATTCCGATGTTGATACATTGGAGAGGGTGGAAATTCTGGAAGATTTCCAGCAAGGCAGGTTTGATGTTTTGATTGGGGTGAATCTTTTAAGGGAAGGTCTGGACTTGCCTCAGGTATCCCTTGTGGCTATACTGGATGCAGACAAAGAGGGTTTCTTGAGGAGTGAAAGGTCTTTGACACAAACTGCAGGAAGGGCTGCAAGGAATGTTGACGGCAGGGTGATCATGTATGCAGACAATATAACAGGATCTATGCAGAGGACAATTGAAGAGACAGAAAGAAGAAGGAAAAAACAACAAGGTTACAACTCTTTGCACAACATAATTCCACGTCAAATTGTTAAACAGGTCCGTAATGTACTTGGGCGGGCAAGGGATTACCAAGCAGAAGAGCAAGAGCAGAACCCGTTGCTTTTGGATCCCGTAATGGCAAAGTTCAATCCCGGACAATTGCAAAAGGCAATACATGCTGCCAAACTCCAGATGGAGAGTGCTGCTGCCGATTTGGATTTTATGAGGGCTGCCAAATTCAGGGATGAGATGCAGGCTCTCAAGAAGCTTGCAGAGAAAATTTAACCAGAATAAAGAGATAACAATGTTTTCCGTTAAAATGGAGAAGGCCTATGAATCTTCTCCGGAAAAAGAGAGAAATGAGGTAAGGTTGGCATTTGATATTGCCAAGGAACAATTGGAAGGAGTCAAAAGAAGTGATGGCTCTCCTTTTTTGAATCATGTGATTGCAGTTTCTGAGATTATAGTGATGGAATTGGGACTTTTTATGCCTGCAGTCGCTGCTTTCTTTTTGCACGAATCGTCCAGGGTAGATAAAAGTGTGTTGGATTTGAACAAGAAGAGCTTTTCTGCAGAGGTTATCAATATGGCAGAGAGTTTGAACAAGATTTCCGGCATCAAACCCAAGGATACAGGTTTGCAGGCAGAGAATTACCGTAAGCTGATAGTGAGTTACTCGCGTGACCCCAGGGTAACGTTGATCAAGTTGGCGGACCGTCTGGAGGTGATGCGCAATCTCGAATATTTCAACAAATCGGGACAACTCAAAAAAGCAACTGAGACTCTTTTGCTTTATGCTCCTTTGGCGCACCAGTTGGGTTTGTACAACATAAAAAGTGAGATGGAAGATCTTTCGTTCCGTTACACCGATCCCGAAAATTACAGGTTGATTGCGAACAAACTCAAAGCCGGTGAACAAGAAAGGAAAAGGTTGACAGACCTTTTTGTAAAGCCCATAGAACTGGATTTGAAAAAGGCACATATCAAGTACCAACTTAAAAGTCGTACCAAAACTGCATACTCCATATACCGGAAGATGCAAAAACAACAGATTGGATTTGAATCAGTGGCAGATGTGTTTGCAATAAGGATAATCATTGATTCTGCACCAGAAAGGGAAAAGGAGCTGTGCTGGAAAGTCTATTCAATTGTGACAGGCAATTATACACCGGATACAAAACGACTAAGGGACTGGATAACTGTTCCTAAGGAAAATGGGTATGAATCTTTGCACACAACCGTTTTTACAAAGGAGGGCAATGTAGTGGAGGTGCAGATAAGGAGTGCAAGGATGGATGATATTGCAGAAAACGGTTATGCTGCCCACTGGGCTTACAAAGGAGTTAAGAGTGAGCAGGGACTCTCTGTGTGGCTTGGAAGGGTTAAGGATTTGCTGGAAAAAGGCAACATTGCAGATGCGCATAAAGAGGTAGATCTCTCTTTGGGAGAAATTTTTGTTTTTACACCCGATGGTGATTTGAGAAGGTTGTCCGCCGGATCCTCGGTGCTTGACTTTGCCTTTGATATTCATACAAATTTAGGGACAAAGTGCTCAGGTGCAAAGATAAATGGAAAACCTGCCTCCATAAGGGACAAACTTCATACCGGAGATGTGGTGGAGGTTATGAGCAACAAAAACCAGAAGCCTACACTGGATTGGCTGAATTATGTAGTATCTTCAAAGGCAAGGGCCAAGATAAAGCAAAAGGTTAAGGAAGAGGAGAGCAAACGGGCCATTGAAGGCAGGGAACTTCTTGAGAGAAGGGTAAACAACTGGAAATACAGCTTTAACGATGAGCTTGTGGTTTTCTTGTTGAAGCATTACAAATTTAAAACAGCAGGTGAGTTTTACACAGCTCTGGCCCGGGAAGAGGTGGATATCTCTGCAATAAAAGGGGTGCTGGCTGCCAGGGAAAATGATAGTTTGCCTGACTCCAGGGATCAGCTCCCGGTTGTTTCTGCAAAACAAACCAAACCGGTTGTATCTTCCGGGAAAGACTACCTTGTGATAGATGAAAAGGTTGGCAACATTGGGTTCAAACTTGCAAAATGTTGCAATCCTATCATGGGTGATGAAGTGTTTGGTTTTGTGACAATCAAGGAGGGAGTTAAAATCCACAGGATGAGCTGTCCAAATGCTGCCCGGTTGATAGAAAACTATCCGTACAGGATACAAAAGGTAAAATGGAGGGAGAGTGTCCAGGGCAATCATTTCCAGGCATCTTTGAAGATAAGCGGATATGGTGAGGCAACCAGTGCGGGCCAAATCATGGAGATTGTAAATTCGCTTGGACTATCTTTGCGCAACTTTTCCATATCGGAAACAAAAGGGAGGTTGGAGGCCAGGATGCAGGTTGCCGTTACAAACAACCAGCAATTGGATAAGCTGATATTCAACCTTAAGAAACTGAAAGGGGTCAAATCTGTAAACAGGATTGCAAATGTCTGAAAATATTGTTGTAAAAGGAGCCAGGCTCAATAACCTGAAAAATCTGGATGTAGAGATACCCAGAGGTAAGCTTGTTGTTTTGACAGGAATATCTGGTTCCGGAAAATCTACTTTGGCATTTGATACAATTTTTGCAGAGGGCCAAAGAAGGTTTGTAGAGAGCCTGTCTTCCTTTGCAAGGCAGTTCCTGGGAAGGATGACAAAGCCAGATGCCGATGAAATTTCGGGAATTCCACCCGCAATAGCAATTGAACAAAAGGTAAACACAAGGAATCCCAGGTCTACTGTCGGCACCACAACAGAGATATATGAATACATGAGGTTGCTTTTTGCAAGGATTGGCAAAACATATTCTCCGGTTTCGGGTGAGCAGGTAAAGAGGGACAGGATCCCAGACATAATAGATTATGTTTTTTCCCTGCCCCAAGGTGAAACGGTATATATATTGGCTCCTTTGTCGTGGCAGGAACAAGACAACAAGACCGAAATGCTGCTGGCTCTTAAAGAGGAGGGTTTTTCCAGGCTATGGATGGATGGGCAAAGTGACAGGATTGAAAATTACATGTCTGGAGAAAAGAGTGCCCAAGGTAATTTGTATTTGTTGATTGACAGGATAATCAATACTAAAGACGAGGAGTGCTGGAATCGTTTGTCAGATTCGTTGGAGACAGCCTTTTCTGTAAAGAAAGGATTGGGCAGTGAAAAGGAAAGCATTTATATTGCACACCAAAAAGATAGTCTGTTTGAAATGAGAGTGTTCTCTTCTTTGTTTGAAAGGGACGGGATCTCTTTTGAAGAACCAAGTGAGCATCTGTTCAGTTACAACAATCCCTTGGGGGCTTGTCCGGTTTGTTCTGGATATGGTAAGGTTATAGGGATTGATGAGAGTTTGGTGGTTCCTGATCCAAACCTAAGCATATACCAGGAGGCGGTGGCGTGTTGGAGAGGGGAAACCATGAAATCGTTTTACAGGGAACTAATAGATTCTTCTCATAAGTTTGATTTTCCTATACATAAACCTTACAGGGATTTAAGTGAAGAAGAGAAAAAGATTTTATGGAAAGGCAATGGTTATTTTACCGGGATAGACAGGTTCTTTGATATTATTGAAGAGAACAAATACAAGATACAGTTCAGGTTCATGCTCAGTCGTTATTCCGGAAAGACTACTTGTCCGGAGTGTAAAGGCAAACGGCTCAGGAAAGAGGCTCTTTATGTAAAGGTCGGGGGAAAGGATATTTCCCAGTTGATGGAGATGAGCATAGAGGAGCTATATGGTTTTGTGAGGGATATTGAACTTGATGAGTATGATGCCAAGGTTGCCGGCAGGGCTTTGAAGGAGTTGAGAGGAAGGCTCTCTTGTATGATGGATGTAGGATTGCCATACCTTACCCTAAACAGGGAGTCCAGAAGTTTGAGCGGAGGAGAGAGCCAGAGGATAAATTTGGTTAGTTCCATTGGAAGCAGCCTTGTTGGCTCCTTGTATATCCTGGATGAGCCAAGCATCGGGCTGCACCCCAGGGATACACTTCAATTGATAGGTGTGCTCAAGGAGTTGAGGGATTTGGGAAATACCGTGCTGATTGTGGAACATGACCAAGAAATCATGAAATCTGCAGATTTGATCATTGATATTGGTCCTTTGGCTGGTTCATATGGTGGCGAGGTAGTGTTCAAGGGAACACCGGATGATTTATATAACAGTGATAGTGGAAGTAAAAGTCTGACCATACAATATTTGAACGGATTCAAAAAGATTGCGGTTCCAAAATCAAGAAGGGAGGGATCTGGTAGTATTGTTTTGAAGGGTGCTGCCGAAAACAATCTTAAAGATGTGGACGTCGCTTTTCCATTGAAGGTTTTCACTGCAGTAACAGGGGTGAGTGGCTCCGGGAAATCAACATTGGTAAAGGATATCTTGTATCCTGCTCTGAACAGGAAAATAAGCCAGTTTGGGGATAAGCCGGGGCTTCACAGGGAGCTTTCAGGAGATTTGTCAAAGATTACTGCCGTTGAATATGTAGATCAGAATCCAATAGGAAAATCCACGCGGTCGAACCCGGCTACCTATCTTAAGGTTTATGACGAAATCCGGCGTCTTTATTCGGATCAGCCTTATGCCAAGGCAAACAAGTATGGCCACTCTCACTTTTCATTCAACATTGATGGTGGCAGGTGCCCCGAATGTCAGGGTGAGGGTGTGATCAAGATTGAGATGCAGTTCATGGCAGATGTGCAGATGGTGTGTGAATCTTGCAATGGTAAAAGGTTCAAGCCAGATATCCTGGAAGTGAAATACAAGGGATATGATATAAATGATGTGCTCAACATGCGGGTTGATGAAGCCATTGACTTTTTCTCTGCACAAAAAGAACCCTCTGCAAAAAGGATTGCAGATAAATTGATGCCACTTAAAGCGGTTGGCTTGTCTTATGTGCAGTTGGGACAAAGCAGCAGTACATTGTCGGGGGGAGAAAGCCAGCGTGTAAAGCTAGCTTCCTTTTTGGCAAAAGAGAATAGTAATGATTCCATCTTGTTCATTTTTGATGAACCGACAACCGGGTTGCATTTCCATGATATAAACAAATTGATGGATTCTTTCAATGCTTTGATATCAAGAGGCCATACCATAATAGTTGTGGAACATAACATGGATGTGGTAAAGTGTGCCGACTGGGTGATTGACTTGGGTCCCGAAGGTGGCCAGAAAGGTGGAAGGGTATTGTTTTCGGGAACTCCCGAGGAGTTGGCCAAAGTGGATGGTAGTTACACAGGTAAAGCTCTGGCTCCCTATTTCACATAATCCTCAATAAGGTGGAATATCAATTTTATCCTTTTGATAAACACAGGGTAGTTGATGAAATAGTGCTCGTCGGTTGGCTTGTATGTGTGCATGTGTATGCCTGAAGTAAATAACATTGAAGGAATCCCAACTTTTGACAAGTTGTGTTGGTCGGAAGTTTTCATAAAAATTTCGTAAAAGGCACTACTGGAGTAGAATGTGTGGTCAATATCCAGGTTTATTCCATAGAACTTGTTGATTATGTTTAGCTTCCTTCTTAGTTCCGGTTTAAGTCCTTTGTCTGCAACGTAAAGTAAATAATCTTCCCTTGTTCCGGGAGGAGCAAAGGTGCATCCCAATTGGTCTAAGTTGATGTTTATCTTTATTTTTGATGCCGGTATCTTAAGGTTCTTGGCAAAGAATTCAGATCCGGCCATATTGTTCTCTTTGGCATCGAAAAATGCAAATATGATATTTACTTTTGGACCGACCCTCTCTTTTCGCATGTTGTAGAACCACTCTGCAATTGTCAGCAATGCTGTCACACCGGATGCATTGTCATCTGCTCCGTTGTAAATTTGTCCGCCAAGTATGCCCAAGTGGTCATAATGAGCAGAGATTATCACATATTTGTCGGAATAATAAAGAGAGGGAAGTACTCCGATGATGTTCCTGCCAATTACTGGATTTCCATGGTCACCAACTGCTATGAAGCTTTGGGTGAGCGTTTTACTGTAAAAGGGAATCATCTCCATGGATTTGAGTTTGTTCCTTAGAAATGAAGATACTATAAGACTGCCGTTGGTGCCTGTTTGCCTTCCTCTGGTGAGGTCATTGGATATGAACGAAAGTGTGTTTTTTATCTTAGACACATGGGCGTTGGAGTAAGATTTAATATTTTGGGAATTGTTTTCTGCATGAATCGGCTGGCCGGGTAATATTGCTAAAACAATTGTAAGTGCAATCAATAAAAACATCTAGATTTTTTTATATTTGCCAAAAATAGTGGTTTTATAGAGAATTATGAAAAAGAAAAATGGTTTTTTGAAATTTATTAGAGTACTGTTTTTGTATATTCCTGTTGCATTTGCAATTTTATCCATTGTTTGGATAACCATTCACAAATGGGTGCCTGTCTATTTCACCCCCCTTATGGTTAAAAGGTCCATTGAATTTGCCTCTGACAAAGATTTTAAAACAACCAGAAAATGGGTCTCTATTGAAGATATTTCACACCCAATGGTAATGGCAACTATTGCTTCGGAAGATAATCTTTTTGACCAGCATAATGGATTTGACTGGAAAGAGATTGAAAAAGCAATTGAAGAGAACAGAAGCGGAAAAAGGGTTCGTGGTGCCAGCACAATTTCCCAGCAGACAGCCAAGAATGTTTTTTTGTTGCCCTCACGTACATGGTTAAGGAAGGGCTTTGAGGTGTGGTTTACATTGGGTATAGAGCTGGTTTGGGGCAAGGAAAGGATAATGGAGGTTTACCTGAATGTGGCAGAAATGGGTAAAGGTATTTATGGGGTGGAGGCTGCGGCCAGGCACAATTTTGGCACCTCAGCATCCAAGCTGACTGCATACCAGTCTGCTTTGATTGCTGCTACTTTGCCCGATCCTTTGCACAGGAGTGCTTCTTTCCCAAGCATGTATGTAGTGTCCAGGGCAGGGCAGATCCATACCCTGATGTATAAAATTGCAAAGCCAAAGTGGTTGGATTAGTTGTTAAAAGTTTGTCAATAGATTTGGAATGAATAATTTTAATGTGAAAAATATAGTTTTGGTTGTACTGGCCTTCACTATGTCATTTGTTGTGGTACGTGGCCAGTATGATACCAACCAGTTTTTCCTCAGGGGAAGGCAAGCTCTTATTGAGGGAAAGTATGGTGAGGCTATAGAACATTTCAATCTTTTGGCCAGGATAGACACTACTTTGCATGAAGCCTATTTTTTCCGGGGTATCGCAAAATACAACCTGGGTGATTTTTACGGTGCCCAGAACGATTTTGACAAAACTCTTTCGATAAACCCGTTATATACTTTGGCATACCACTACAGGGCTATAACACATAGCCGTATAGGTAAATTTGATTTGGCCCTCAAGGATTTGGAAGAGGCAGTTGATTTAAGGCCTGGTTACACAGGATTGTACTTTAGCAGGGGAGTAACATATTTCCTTTCCCAACAATTTGAAAAAGCTGTGGAGGATTTTGACCGTTTTTTGAGGAGGGAACCAAATGTAGCCGATGCCTATTTGAACAGGGGTGCCAGTTATCTTTTCTTAGGGGATACTTTGAAGGCTGTGGATGATTACAATACTGCCATATCATTGGACAGGATGGCACCGGAGGGGTATGTTAGGCGTTCCAGGATATACATGATGCAAAAGAATTACGAATTGGCTCTTGAAGATTTGAATAGTGCCGTAAGGTTGGATACAACCAATACTTTTGCATTGTTCAACAGGTCTTTGGTAAGGTACGAGAATAAAGATATCATGGGAGCGCTGGACGATTTGGAAAAAGTACTGGAGCTGGATCCGGGTAATGCCCTCACATTGTACAACAGGGCTTTGATCAGGTCCCAGATTGGTGATTACAACAATGCCATTGAAGATTACGACAGGGTATTGTCTATCAATCCAAATAATGTTCTTGCCTACTATAACAGGGCATCGGTTTTTATCCAGCTTGGACGCTTCAGGGATGCTATGGATGATTATTCACAGGCAATAAACCTATATCCCGATTTTGCCAATGCATACCTGAACAGGTCTTATGTGAAGAACCAGTTGGGTCAGTTCAACTCTGCACGTAGTGACTATGAGATTGCACAGGAAAAAGTCAAGGAGTACCGTTCCAGGAGAGGGGATACTACAAATTTGTCAATACTTTCAGATACCACCAAAAAGTTTGATAATTTGCTGGCTTTGGATGCAGATTTTGCAAAAAGGGATTTCAACGATGAATTATTGCAACACAGGGATGTTGACATAAGGCTCAAACCTCTGTACAAATTCAGGCTGGTTCAAAAGAAATCGGAATATATGGCATTGGATAAAAGGTTCCGGAACATTGTGATAGAACAGTTTGCCCAAAAGGTGCCTTTTCCTGTATCTTTGACTGCAGACCAAAGTGATGTTGCAGAACAGACTAGGGAGGGATACCTGCATATAATTGACAGTTCCCTGCATGTGGGCAAAGAACCTGAAATGCTTTTTGCCAAAGCGGTAATTGAGACTGGCAACAAGCAGTTCAACACTGCCCTGGAGTGCTATAATCAAGCTATTGAGCTGGATCCCGAACAAACATTTTTTTATCTGAACAGGGGTGCTCTCCAGTCGGAAATGATTGATTTTATCTCTTCTATTGAGAGTAATGTTCAGGTTTTGACTTTGGACAATACTGGTGCGACAAGGGCCAAGGTAAGGGACAACCAGACCCGGAGCTACGATTACACAGCTGCAATACACGATATGAAAAGGGCAGCCGAAATATCTCCGGAGATACCATATGTATATTACAACCTTGGGAACCTATACTCGTTATCCAACGATTTGCCGGAAGCCATCGTACAGTATAGCAAATCCCTGGAACTATTCCCTGGTTTGGCAGAAGCTTACTACAACAGGGGCTTGGTTCACATTTACCTGCAGGATCGTGAAAAGGGTTGCCTTGACATGAGTAAAGCAGGTGAACTTGGAATTGAAGATGCTTATGGCGTGATCAAAAAATATTGCGTGACAGAAGATAATTAATTAATTCTTTGGCAAATTCCGGAATGCTATTTCCTTAGTCTGGAAGTTGACCTTACAAGAGCTTCGTCACCAGCTATGTACTTCATTGCTGTGAAAGTCAGGATAGCCGCAACAATAGGGAATACAGCGCTTATGCCAAACGCTGACCCTTCTGGCCTGGAGAAGAACATCCAGCCTATCCATCCCTGAAGTCCCAAAAGGATAATGGAATTCAGGACACAAAGTCTTATTTGTATCATCCTGTGGCGATACAGGAATATGGTGATGAACGAAATAAGGAATGTAACAACAATCATTATGAGTAAATAAATAACATCTGTATATTTGATGGTCTCATGTACAGAATAAGCCATTTTTGAAAAAAACATGGAAAACATGAGTGCAGAAGCACCAAGCAGGAATAATGTCTGGATTCGTTGTATCATATGGTTGGATTTTTGCACAAAAGTATAAAACAAATGGTTATTTTTGTAATTTAAAGGTAGATTCTATGACAACTATTGCTTCTTCGGAACTTATAATAAACAACGATGGATCTGTATTCCATTTACATATCAAGCCGGATCAACTTGCCGATAATGTGATTTTGGTTGGAGACCCCGGCAGGGTAGAGCTTGTTTCATCTTTTTTTGAAAAGATAGAAAACCGTAATGCTTCAAGGGAGTTTGTCTCTGCCACAGGTGAGTACAAAGGAAAGAGGATTACTGTGATTTCCACTGGTATCGGAACCGACAATATTGATATTGTCATGAATGAGCTGGACGCGTTGGCAAATATTGACTTTGAAACCAGAAGTGCCAAGAAAACGCATAAAAGGTTGAGGATATTGCGGATAGGAACAACAGGGGCAATCCAGCCTGATATTCCTTTGGGCTCTTATATACTTTCCCATATCTCTGTTGGCTGTGATGGTCTGCTAAACTGGTACAAAGGGAGGGAAAGGGTAACCGATAAAGAGATGGAGGCCTCATTCATAAAACATACCGGATGGCTCAAGGAATTGCCTGATCCCTATTTTGTCTCTGCAAGTCCACTTATAATTGAGGCCATGGAAGATTTTACCATTCCTGGTGTGACAATTTCCGCATCTGGGTTTTACGCTCCTCAAGGAAGGGTTTTGAGATTGCCTTTGGCCATGCCGGAAATGGTTGAAAAACTGGAGTCCTTCAGGTTTGCAAATTACCGTATTACCAATTTCGAAATGGAGGGCTCTGCAATTGCAGGATTGGCTACATTACTCGGCCATGATGCTGCTACGGTTTGCTGTGTCATTGCAAACCGACATTTGAAAGAGAGCCAGCCAGACTACAAGGGTTATGTGAAAAAATTAATAGAACTTTCATTGGATAGGATATGAGACCTGATTCGGAATTGATATCACTTGTTTATTTGATGGAGGACCCAGATCCTGTTGTCAGGAATGCTGTGAAAGAGAGATTGATGGAGAGAGGAGAAGAGGCAATAGATCTGATAGAAAGATATGTGATACCAGAAGCTGAGGAGGCAAAAAAAGAAAAATACATCTCTATTTTGGCAGAGATAAAAGCTGATATTGCTCTTGATAAGTTAAGTAGCTTGCTGGCTGATCCTCAGCCTAAACTGGATATGGCAATGTACCTGATTACCAGAATTGCCGACCCTTTTGTAAATGATGTCTTGTTTTTCCAAAGTATAGAGGAACTTTCGGATGAAATTTCAATGGAGATATCGGAAGAAAAAACTCCTGTGGAGAATGTGGAAATTTTCAATTATTTGTTTTTCAAGAGGATTGGATTCAAACATTTGGACACAAGGATGCAGGATAGTGAAAAAGCGTTAATGGATAGGGTATTGTTGTCAAGGGGAGGAAATCCTGTTACTGTATCCCTTGTCTATTTCCTTCTGGCAGGAGCCGTGGGTTTGCCTGTTTATCCTTTATGTTTTCCCGGAGGTTTTGTACCCGTATATCTGGATAATGACGGGAAGATCCTGTTTTACCTGAATATTTTTAAAAAGGGGGCAATTTTTGTGGAAGATACCCTTCGGCAGTTTTTTGAAGATATTGGAATGGTATACAACCCTGATTCTTTGAGGGTAGAACAAGAGCGTGCTTTGCTTTCAATTTATGCAGAACTGCTTGCTTTTGTGTTCAGGAACAACGGTGACAATGTGTCGGTGACCAGAATGGAGAGAGTTGTATCTGTTATGGGAGGGAAGAGGTTTCTGTGAAAAAACCTCCATAATCTTTTTGAGATCACAGAGGTCGAAGTTAAGTAATAGGTTAAGTAATGACTAACAGTAGACAAATATAATAATATTTTTTAATTATTGAATACAAATATCTTTATTGCAAAAACTTTATGGAAAAAAAGACCCGGTAAAAAGGGGCTTTCCAACGGTAGTTCCGTTATTGCCGGAGTTTCGGTAGCTATCAGTATATTGGTAATGATCCTTGCCGTAGCCATATCAGATGGTTTTAAAAGGGAAATCAAGAACAAAGCAACTGGCTTTTCAGGAGAAATATTGCTCCATAGTCCGGGGGTTGATGTTACAACAGACCAGTATCCTGTGAATGCCACTCCCTCATTTATGGATTCATTGATTTCCATGGGTAATGTGTCAACTGTAACTCCATATGCCTACAGGACCGGTATCATTAAAAAAGAAGATGCAATACAAGGTGTGTTGTTGAAAGGTGTGGATAATTCCTTTGATTGGAGTTTTTTTGAAACATCCTTGAGTGAAGGTCAGTTACCCGAAACAAGCGATACATTGAAAGTACCTCAGTTGATGATGTCCAAAAGATTGTCCGGAATGCTTGGTTTTTCGGTTGGTGACCGGGTGCTTGTCTATTTTATAGATGAGGCTGTAAAAGTAAGGCAGTTTGTACTTTCCGGAATATATGATGCACAGCTGGAAGACCTGGACCAATCTTTATTGGTAACCGGACTTTCATTTGTACAGGATGTGAATGGTTGGGATGGTAATGAGGTTTCTGGTCTTGAGGTGAAACTTTCAAATCATAATTTTTTGGACAGGAGTGCATCTGACATAGAATCGTTGATTGAAAATGCTCCTGTTGATGAGTCATATTTCGTGACCAAGGTAGATGAATTATTCCCGCATCTTTTTGATTGGTTGAGGTTGTTGGATTTCAATGTTCTTGTAATAATGCTGTTGATGATTTTCGTTGCAGGGTTCAATATGATTTCTGGCTTGTTGATATTGTTGTTCGAAAAAACATCCATGATAGGAGTTCTCAAATCTTTGGGTATGAGGGATTCTGCTATTCACAAAATATTTCTTTCAAGGGCTATGGTGCTGGTATTCTGGGGTATGATTGCAGGAAACGGAATAGCAATTGTTTTGGCCAGGGTCCAGTCTCTTTATAAATTGATTCCATTGGACCCTGCAAATTATTTTGTTGATCATGTACCGATTTACATGAATTGGGGCAAATTGCTGGTTTTGAACATTGCTTCGGTGGTGTTGATTGCAATGCTTCTTATGATTCCTTCTTTGTTTATTTCCAAAGTTAGCCCGGACAAGACTTTAAGGGTAAAATAGTTTGTTTCGGGTTATTTTTTAACCAGCGCTTTGTAGTTGTCGTACCTTCCTAATATTTCATCTACAAAATTCAATGTTTCAATGCCTTTGAACGACCCGTGTTTCAGGAGGTCCATTGGGATTTCTCCTTTGTGATTCATCAGGGGGATAACGGTTTTTAGACTATCCCAATGGTATTGGTTGATTTGCTTATACTCAGCAACCCTTTGTATGTCTGCAACCCTTCCCTCTCCTGCGTTGTAGGCTGCAAGGACAAGCTTGATTTTATTAAGGGAGTCTATCTCCTCTTTGTTGTATAGATTCACCAGTCTCCTTAAAAACAGGGTTCCTGCTTTTATGTTTTGTTCGGGATCATACAAATTATCTATATCATATGCTTTTGCCGTAGAAGGCAATACTTGCATCAATCCGTAGGCATTTCGGGAAGAGCGGGCACTAACTTTGAATTTGCTTTCCTGGTATATCAAAGATGCAAGCAACCTCCAATCCCATCCTAGTTGGCGGGAATATTGTTTTATGATATGGTCGTAAGGAGACAATACGTTCACAGGTCCGTTATTGAAATTTGTCCTGCTGTATATCCTGTAATATTTGTTTTCCAGATTCTTGTACTCTTTTGTATGGTTGTAATAACCAAACCAGTAATTCATGCTTTGCAAGATTGGAAAGTCACTTTTCCTTACTACCCATACTTGATTGTTGGAGTTCAGTTCCAGACTGGCAATTACTTTGTCTGAGAATTCTTCGGGAATGGAGTCTTTTTGGGCATCCATAACCAGGATGTCGGTTTTTCCTGATAGCAGTTGCTCCCATGGATCCTTATCTTGTGCAGGAGAAATTTTTATATTGCAATTTTGATGTGATGCAAAGCGGTTTAGTAGTTCGAAATGGAATCCTACAGGATGTCCATGGTTAAGGTACATTCCACCGTTTATGTTGACCATGGCGTTGAGATGGGAGCCCTCCAAATGGAAGGAATAGCTCTCTGCACTGTGACCTTCGTCCGATGATGAAAGTACCGGGTGGATGATTATAAAAAAGAGTGCGATAATTAATTTTAAAATAGACCTCATATGGCTATTGATTATTTTACGTAAAATGGCCAGTGCATACCAACTTTTATAGCAGTTTGCGGCCTGAAGTAATGATGAGCAGAAAAATAATCGCCGTCCGGCCAACCTTGTGCAGCATTCAGGTATTTGACAAAAATGCTGGCTCTTTTCCATTGGAGGTTTACAAAACCATCTATATAGGGATAGTTTCCTATTTCCCTTTCGTTTTGATTTTGGAAAACCCCAAGAGCGGGGTTGTATGCTTGTGCAAAGTATGGAGTGTTGTATGTTACATCAGCTCCTATTTGTGCGGTAAGAACATTCTTTACAAGTTCAAACTGCATGTAATATTTTAAGTTAGCACTGATTTCCGGTAGCGGTATGATCTCTTTGTTTGAGCTCATTTGAAAAAGTACCCTGTTGTCCAGGTGCAGGAATCCTAATCTGAAGTTTTTCTGGATGTATGCAGAGAGTACAGAGACAATGTCCAAGTGTTGTGCTGCATAACCTTGTGTTCCAAAATATGTGGGGTTATTAATTGCCGAATAGCCGGCAAAAATGGTCAATTTGTATTTTGGGATATTAAGGTATCCTTCAAGTTTGGTTTCTGTTATGTTTTCGAAGTTGTTTTCCCATTGGTAGTGGTTGGAATAGTATGAATTGCTCAACCAGCCGGGCCGGCGGTTGTCTAGTTTGATGGCTGCTGTCAAATGTATTCCCTCTTTGTGAGGATAGAATGAGAATATAGCTTTGGAATCGAATCTGAAATTGTTTGCATAGTATCCAGATAGGTCATATTTGGCATTTGCATCCCATTTGAAGTATTTCCTGAAATTTCCCTGGGCACCAAAATAGACGAATACATTGTTGTATGTCTGGTTGCTGGTTCCGTGGAGATAGTAGTCAGGCCTGAAGTTGTACACGTTCATGTATTGGTGCCCAATACCTCCATCAAGTTTTGATAGTATGGCATCTTTGCCCCATGGTTGTATCCTTATGAATGCTTTGTTTTGCAAGCTGCTCACCCTGATGGAGTCTGATGATGTTGTGGGGGAAATAAGGAATATGTTGTTGTACATTGCCCGGCCGACAGAGTCTGTAAGTTCAATCTTGTCGGTGTATTTTTTTGTATATGTAGTGTACTCGAAAGTGTGTCCAAAATATGTAATAGTGCCTTCGCCTACAGCTAATGTGTCATCTTTGTTCCATCTTATTGGAAGACCATATGAGTGAGTCAGGAACAATGTGTTCCTTTTTAGTTGGTTGTCGGCCTCCCTTAAACGGTATTCGAGCTCTTTGGAGTCGTCAACGGTTGTGTCAATGACCATTTTGTCGTCTAGTATACCTCCGTTTTCTTCCCTTTTTATACCTTGGTATATATAACCACCATGCATTAGGTATTTTTTTCCAAGGTAGTTTGTTGTCAAGGTTACTGTCCTGTTGTCCGTGGCTTCCCGTTGTGCTAGGCCAACGCCACCGTATCTGTTGTAAGTGAAATTGATATTCCAGGAAGGGGATAGGTTTTGGGTGTGCATCACTTTGATGTTGCTCTCCTCTTTATCCCTGTTTGCAAACAGGGTTCCCCAGTAGGCAAGTTCTGTATACGGGGTCTTTACGTTGTAAAAAGGTACATTGTCAATTGTGTGGCTCCATGCAAGATAGGGTTCAAACGGCTCGAAAATATCCAGTTTGTCTCGTTTGAAATAATTGTGGGTTATTGCTGCAGAACCCGAAACACCCAGGTATGTGCCACCTACATCATTTTTCATGAATGGGTATACATGGAAGTTCTCTTGGTATGTTGTATCTGGATTCAACATCTCGATATTGTTCAACCAGCTGTCGTGCTTCCAGGTGATGAGTCTTTTGTATTTTAGTGAGTCAGGCAAAATATAGGTTTCCAGTATCCTTGGCTGTGACCATTTTATGCTATCACTGATGGCTTTGAGACTATCTTTGGTCTCCCTCTCTTTTTGTTTGACAAGGAATTTTTTCTCTTTTTCTATAGCCTTTAACTCCCTTTTTGTTAATGTGCTGTCTATTTGAGTTATGACAGAGGTGTCCTTACCCGACACTATAGTGTCTTGTGGTTGGAGGGTTTGGGCTGGCAGCAAGGCGTGAATGTATAAGAGCACTACGGTTGAAATAACCGAAATGCTCTTTTTCATACCTTTATTTTCTTGCATAATTTTGCACATAACAAGCTGCAAACATACAAAAAATATTCCAAACTGTTGTTTGATGTGTAATGTGCTGGTTTATAATGCTATATTCCAGCTACTTTTTTCTTGTATTCGTCTATGCAGGCATCCAGTCTTTGGTGGGCAGTGGTATCTCCCGGTACATTGTGTGATGGATGGATGTATAGTTTTACACCTCTGTCAGCAAGGATTTCGGCTACAGTTGTGACAGTCATCCATACAAGTGTTATGAATGCAAGTGTAGAGACAGGACCTACTTTGTCTTGATGGTTTTTGAGGGTAACACTGGCATCTACAAGCGGGGCGCAAGAATCAACCACGATATCTGCTAGCTGGAACAATGTTTTCCCGCATGAATGTCGGGTTTTCTTGTCTGCAGACTCAGATGCAGATCCAAACACTATCACTTTCATTCCAGCTTCTTTAGCTTTGAGTGCCACATCTATGTTGACGTTGTTGATGCCTGTGTGGGAAAAAATCCACATTGTATCCTGGTTGTGGAAATTGTAGGATTTCATTATTGCATCTCCATATCCCTCTGCACGTTCCAGGAAAAGAAATTGATGTATCCCCATTTCGCCTGTAATGCGTGTGAAGAATGTCAAAGGAAGCTCTACAATGGGATGGAATCCTACGAATCCACCAATCCTTGGGTACATCTCTTCTACGGGTATAGTCGCGTGGCCACATCCGAATGTGTGGACCCATCTTCCTTTTTCAATGGAGTCTGCCATTACGGTCGCTGCTTTTTTGATATTCTCAAGTTGTGTCCCTTCAATCTTGGACATTACCTCACGGGCGTTATTCAACCATTCTAATGCTAACATATGTTCTATTTTTTTAAAGTTAAACTCAGTAAATAAAGTGATACTATCGCTGCTGTGGAACCCAATACAATCAAGTGGAAATTGTCCAGGGAAACCATTCCTACAAGCAGGTTGAGCAATGTGTTACCTGTCAGGGCTATCACCAATGCGATACTAAAAGCGGTTCCTGACATTTCTTTGTATTTCTCACCAATTTCCCCAAGGATGACGGGGAAGGAAGATGCAAAACCCAAACCAAGCAGGAAACTTGCAGGCAATATAAATGAAGGATTTTTGTAATAAGCCAATATGATAATACCGGTTGCAGATATAAACATGCTTGCAACAAGTGTTATATGTTTGGAAATGAATCTCAGCAAAAAGCCCAGGAGCAGACGTCCGGCACCAATCCCCACAATGATAGCTGTAAGTGCATACATTGAGAGTTCCCTGGCTGCAGAGGATGTTTGTTCCAGGTATGCAGGTATCCAATTGTTACTGATCCCTTCAAGACCACTCTGGAAAAACAACACAAAACTTAGGATGATAAGGAAAGGCTCTTTTACAAGTGCAATTACTTTGGCAAATGGTATCCCCTGTTTGAATTTTGCATCGGGGAATTGTACGAATAAATAATAAAAAATTGGTAATGACATCAAAATACCTGCATTTGAAACTATTGCGGAATATGATACGGTCTTTGAGAGGGTAGCAAAAAGCAGTGGTATTGCCACAGCTCCAATAGTATAGAACAGTCCAAGTATGCTCAGGTTGGATGCTCTGGCAGAGTCGTCTGATATGTCGGAGACCAATGCATTGGTCAATCCGTTCAATGTGCCTCCACCAAAACCTATAAGGAAGATTGCAAACCTTGCAGATTGTACAGAACCGGAAAATGCCAGCAACTCCAATCCTGCAATTGTTATCATGCTGGCTGCAATCATCAGGGCTTTGTATCCAAAACGGTCAATTACCGGCCCGAAAATAACTGATCCAAGTAGAATTCCAAATGGTAAAAGGCCGGCAAGTGTGGATGCCGAGGTTGTGTCCAGATTGAATTTCTGGATGAGGGAAGGCAAAACTGCCCCCATGATAACGAATGCCACCCCAAAAAAAACCATTCCGGAAAAGCCTGCCGCCAATACTGTTTTTTTGTTTTTTGTTGATTCCATGTTTATTTATTTGGTATTATTGGTGGAGATGTAGTGGCCAATGCGGGCAATTGCTCCGGCACCGTACAATCCGGCAGTATCGGGGAGCGTGGTTGCTGCAAAACGACACTCTTTCATCGCAATAGGTTGTGCCCATTTTGTTGCCTCTGCATGTATCCTTTCAATAAATTTTGAGGCAGGTCCAAAAACTCCTCCACCAAAAACAATCATCTCTGGATTGAAAAGTGAGATGAAGTTTGCAGAAGCCATTCCCCAAAATTGTATTGCTTTGTCTATTACCTCTGTTGCTATTGGATCGTTATGGTCATATGCTTCAAAAATCATTTTAGTGGTAATGGATTCCAGGGTTCCTTTTGACAGCAACCCTTGGTATTTGTTTCCCATTTGCTTTACCTGTTCTTTTGCCCTAGACCTTATCCCGTTGCCGGAGGCTTCACTTTCGAAGCATCCGCATTCATCCCACTTAGATTGGTAGGGAGGCTGCAATGCCATCCATCCTGTTGCGCCAACAATGTCTGATGCTCCGTGCAAAACCCTTCCGTCAATCAATATTCCGGCGCCGATACCAGTCCCGACAGCAATGAATATTGCGTTTTCGCATCCTTTTGCAACTCCTTGGCTGACTTCACCCAGGATATAACACGTGCGGTCACTTTCTACCATGATTTGTGCCTGAGGATATTTTTGCAGCAAAAATTCTTTCAACGGGAACCTGTCCCAACCTTTTATATTGGGAGCCCATACCATACCATTTTTGGAGTAGGCAATTCCTGGGACACATATTCCTATGTTGAATGTTGTTGAGCTGGTTATTCCAGCTTTTGCAATGAGCAAATCGGAGACTTCGGTAATTAGTTGGGCAACCTGGTTACCCTGGCGACCTTCAAGGTATTTGGTTTCCCTAATGAGCATGGAATTGTTTTCGGTAAAAACAGCTCCCGAAATCTTTGTTCCCCCAAGGTCCAGACCAATATTAATCATAAACAGGTTATATTATTTCAATTCCGGAATCTTTAAGTTTTTCCAATGTCTCTTTATGTCCGGTTTCGTTTACATATGCCAAAGCCTTGGATATGAGAATAACTTTGAAACCAGCTTTTTGAAGGTCTGTAACGGTTTCGTTAATACAGTACTCAGTAGCTATTCCGCTTACATAAACTGTTTGTACTTCCTTTTGCAGCAAGTAATCTTTCAAAGTTTCCCCTGCATTGCCAATGGCTTCGAAACCAGAATACTGTTCTTTTGCCGGATCCTCTCCTTTGAGTAATGTGTTGATTAGGCATGGGGAGTTTGATTTGTTCTCAACCTTTTGGTAATATGCTTCATGAATTTTTTGGCCATGAGTGCCCTTGACACAGTGTGCAGGCCAAATTCCACCGTTTTCCTTGAAAGAACAGTGGTTGGCAGGATGGGAGTCTGTAATGTAGTAGACAGGTATTCCAGGATTTGAATTGATGAACAGTATGCTGTTTTCAACGGCGTTTGCAGAGTTGTGGCAAGCCATGCTGCCATCAATGAAGTCGTAGAGCATATCTACCACAATATGAGCTTTGTCATCCATTTTCATTTAACTTTTTTATCTCCTCTATCAGAGAGTTTATCAACTTGTTTTTCAAATCATAAAGATTGTCTGATATATCAACTTTATAAAAATGGGGGTTGATCAATCTGGTTTGCGTTGGATTGAAAGCGTCCAGGTTTTCCAGGTAATAATCCCTTCTCTCTTTTAATGACCTGGTGTCTTGGATGATTTCACCTTTGGAGATGACTTTGCTTTGCAAAACCTGGTGTTGGTATGTATTGGCCGGGAATGTTGTTGATTTTGTGTCGTCAAACTCAGCCCTTAAAGATATGGTCTGGTTGGTTTCAATTTGCCTGCTCAGGGAATCTCCTTTCAAACATGTAACATCAACTTTAAAAAAACCATTTTTGGATATCCTGTATGTAACCTGGAATCCCGGATTGATTGCCTTGCTTTTATCTTCTGATCTCTTTAATACGGGTTCGCCATCAATCTCTACCAGTTTGTACACGTTGCCGAAGCATGGATTGTGTTTGCTAGTTGCTATTGCATCGCCAACTCCGTAGGCATCTATTTTTGCTCCCTGTCTTTCTAGTTCGGTAATTATATATTCGTCCAGGGAGTTGGTAGCAAATATCTTGCATTGTGTCAGCCCGGCTTGGTCCAACTCTTCCCTGCATGCATTTGACAAATATGTCAGGTCTCCGCTATCCAGCCTTATTCCGTAGCTTTGGGGATAGCTGTTGTCCACTCCGTTATCTTTATATGCTTGTATTGCATTCTTTATACCACATCTGAGAGTGTCATAAGTATCTACAAGAAGTATGAGAGGTTCACCCCAATGGCTTTTTATATAGGCATCAAAGGCCTTCAACTCTCCTGCTATATTGCATCCGAAAGCATTTATGTAACTGTGGGCCATTGTTCCTGAAACCGGAATACCAAATTTGTTGTTTGTAATTATGTTTGAGCTGTTAAGGCAACCTCCGATGTATGCTGCTTTTGCCCCGTAGGCTGCAGCCCATGGACCATGAGCCCTTCTGGATCCGAATTCACTTATTGGTTTTGCTGTTGCCCTGGAAACCCTGGATGCTTTAGTTGCAATTGCCATTTGATGGTTCATTATGGACAGGAGCGGGGTTTCCAGAACCTGGGCTTCTATCAAAGGGCCTTCAACAATAATCACCGGTTGGGATGGAAAAGCAATCTCCCCCTCTTTCATGGCATATACATCTCCGGTGAATTTCATATTGGACAGGAAAACCCTGTATTCTTTGTACTGTTCACCGGGAAGGAATTTTTCAAAAAAACTCTCTGATTCTGTCCCTAATCCCCGGATCATTTCCAATGCCTCCTCTATGCCACTGACAACTGCCCAGTTGTTTTTGTCCGGAGCACTCCTGTAAAACAGGTTGAATACAGCTTTTTTATTGTGTATGTTTTGGTCATAGAAGGTTTTTCCCATTGTGTACTGGTATTTGTCGGAACAATAGGATATGTTGAAAAATTGAAACATGATGATTCTGGTTATTATTCTCCAAAGTTAAGAAAATTCTTTTCCCGGGACTATTCCAAAAGCTCTCCTGCAATCATGTCTTGTAAAAAGTGAAGGAATATGACTATATACAAAGATCCGGTGAAATAGAACAAAAGTGCCAGTAAAAGTCCTGCAAAAGTTGGTTTGATTGCCTCTTTCCCTTGGTAAATGTGACCTGCTGCAAAAAGCAGGGTAGAAGCAGGTATCAGGATTGCCGGATGGGAGAATCCAAAAATTAAAGCAATGGCAAAAAACAAGTATCCTCTGTAAAGGAACTCCTCTGTAAAACCCGCTGTGAATGAAAGGAGGATCCATGTCTTTTTCTCTTGTTTTGTGACCGGAAGGATGTGCTTGAGACCAGGTGGTATTTGTGAGGCATGGTGTTCCCTTATCTTTTTGCTGAACCTGATGGAGATTATGCTAAAGAGCATGTACAGAGTATATAATGCCGCCGCCGATACCGACATATAAAACAGGACTGGTTTGATGTCGTTGATTTGAGCAGAAGGCATCCTGAAACCAAGGTCCGAAGGATCAGTTCCTGCAAATAACATTGCCGCTAACACTAAAAGTGTGGGAATCCAGCTCCAGACCATTGATTTCCTGTACCAGGAAGTTTTGTTGTACCGGTTACCCTTAAAATACTTTTCTTGGTTTTTGTTTTGCCTGTAACCTGTTACCGGGTAAATTACTGCCATAAGGGTGACGACAAGCAAAAAAACACCCAGATGTATTGAATATAATAATTGGGACATATGTATGTTTTAACATACAATGATACGAATAATCAGCTAAAAGGTATGAGGTTTTATTGTAAAATGGCTTCTTAGTTCATTAAGAAAAACACCAAGGCACCCGATATATATCCTATAAAAGCCAATAGTGATATGTTTTTGAAATACCATCCGAAACTTATTTTTTCCAGTCCCATGACAACAACACCTGCTGCCGATCCTATAATCAGGAGTGATCCACCAGTTCCGGCACAAAAGGCAAGTAAATGCCAGAAATTGCCATCCATAAGGAATTCCGTCCCTACAGCAGAGGATACCGGGAACATTCCCATTGCAACTGCTACCAATGGAACGTTGTCCACAATTGATGATAATACTCCTATGGATAGTGCCATTAAATTGCTATTTGCCAGTTTGTGGTCAAGGAAGGCACCGGCTTGCCCAAGTATTCCGGATGCCTGGAGTGACATTACAGACAAAAGTATCCCAAGGAAAAAGAGGATAGTTGTAGTGTCAATGCGTTTTATCAGTTTGGTCACCCTGTTTTTTGCAGATTCATTGATCTTGATTTTACTATACAAAATCTCTGTGTAAATCCACATTATACCCAAAGCAGTCATGACACCTGCAAAAGGCGGGAGTGATGTGACATATTTGAATACCGGTACAGACAATAGTGATGCTATACCCATTACCAGTATGATTTTCCTCTCTTTCCTGCTTAACGGGAACTCTTTTTCATGAGCCTTTGGATGGTTGGGGCTTTTAACTGGTTCATCCTTGATGAGTCTTGTTGCAAAGAACAAAGGTACAGCTGTAGAGACAATGCTTGGAAGTAAAATTGATTTGATTAGTGGCCATGATGAAAGTGTGCCCTTTATCCATAGCATTATGGTTGTGATGTCTCCGATAGGGGACCATGCGCCCCCACTATTTGCAGAGATTATGATCATCCCGGCAAATACCCATCTCTCTTTGTAATTGGCAACGATCTTTCGGACAAGTGTTACCATTACTATGGAGGTAGTCAGGTTGTCCAGTACAGCAGACATGCAGAATGCCATAATCACAATTATTACAAGAAGTTTCCTTTTGCTTCCTGGTTTTATTTTGTCGGTCAGGATGTCAAAACCTCTGTGAGCGTCTATCAGTTCTACGATTGTCATTGCCCCTATAAGGAAGAACAGGGTAGAAGAGATGTCTCCCATGTATTCTATGAGCAGGAAGTCTGTTATGAATCTTTGCCATATTTCTTCCTGCCCCAGGGAACGGATAAACGGATTCATTTCCAGGAACTCCTGGAAAGCCGTGGCATGGGCATTTGCAGCTGATTGAGGGACCACCACAATCAAAAGAGCCCACATCAAACCAGACATCACAAGTGCTATGGCTGCTTTGTCTATCTTGATACGATGCTCCATGGCTATGCAAATGTAGCCAAACACAAATATCAACAGCATTGCACTCATTAGCGTGGAAAATTAAACGGGGAGTTCTTGGTTTATCTTTTTTATAATGTTTGCAAATGTATCTTTTATTCCTTTTGATTCCAAAACAGCAAGTAATTTCCCGTAGTCACACTCTTCACAAATTTTCTCGTTGAGAGGGATTTGTGCCAGTAGTTCTACATTGAATCGTTTTGCCAACGACTCTCCGCCACCTTTTCCAAAAAGGAAGTACTTTTCTTCTGGATGCTTTTCGGGTGTAAACCAAGACATGTTTTCTATGACACCCAGTACCGGAACACCAATTTTTGTCTCGGAGTACAATGATATCGCTTTTTGTACATCTCCGGTAGATAATGTTTGAGGAGTTGTTACGATTATCACACCGCCAATGTTGTACTCCTGAAGCAATGAAATATGGATGTCACCGGTTCCGGGAGGAGTGTCAATTATCAGATAGTCAAGTTCTCCCCATTCAGTCTGATCTATCATTTGTTTCATTCCGCTTGCAGCAAGCGGACCCCTCCATATAGCTGCCTTGACAGGGTCTATGAACAATCCGATTGACATAAGCTTTATGCCTAACCTGATGATTGGTTCTATTTTGGTAACTCCGGCCTCTTCTATGACAATTGGCCTGGATTCTTGTATGTCAAATAATACGGGAAGGGATGGCCCGTAGATATCGGCATCCAGAAGTCCTGTTGAATATCCTTGCATAACCAATGATGTTGCCAATGTTGCGGCAACAGTTGATTTTCCAACGCCACCTTTACCAGATGCAACAATAATGATGTTCTTGACCCCTGGGATCACTTTTTTTACAAACTCTTTTTCGCAGCTCATGTCTTACTCCTTTTTATTCTCTATGATTTCAATAATCTTTTTGATTGTTGTTTTGTTGTCATTTATTATAACCATCCCGATTTTCTCACTGTCCAGGATGTTTTTGATTTTTTCCCCGAACTCTGTAGATACAATCACATTAGTTTTAAGGGAAGAGAGAAATTTCACAACAGATGGCCCGGCTCTTTCCGGAATGTTCCTGAATTCATTTTCAATGAACTTAATTTCTTTGCTCTGATTGTCGTAAATAGCAAAAAAAGAGGCCCGTGCAAAATGGATATCACAATGACTATTTTGGTTGTCCCTCTTTGCTGTTATTGCGTATTTCATTTTTGTTATTTTATCAGTTGATTGGGGTGATTGATAGGGACCCACATAGTGAACACATGGGCTTGCTCAAGTGCATATAGTTGTTGAACAATGAGTTGCAATTGCCGCATTTGTACCAGTCACTGTCAAAATAGACCTTGCCACCTTCAAATACTATGTTTTTTCCTAATACAAATGCCTCTGCAACCTTTTTCCTGGCAGTGGAGTAAACCCTGGTCAAAGTTGGACGGGAGACTCCCATTTTAATGGCAGCCTCTTCTTGGGTCAGAGAAAGATGATCACACAATTTTATGGATTCATATTCTTCCAGGTTTATTATAACGGCATCTTGAGTGTTTTTGCCACCCACTTGCTGGTATCCCTTTATTTGCGGAGGATTTTCTATTTTCCTTAAGTTTTTTGGTCTTGCCATAAAAAAAAACATTTGCCCACAAAGATAATGAACAAATGTTTATAATTTTATTAAAAGGCTCTATTTTGCGAAAAAATATGCAGATCTTCGCATTTCCTGATGGTTTGTGAATGGTTTTGACGGGTTGAGGTACTTTTCCAGGAATTTGTATATAGTATATCTTATTTCAGTTGCCTCTTTTGTGTCTATCCTGTCAAAACCATGTCCTCCTGCTTTGTTTTGGAATATTTTGTATTCGAATACACGATCATGTTTTTCCAAGGAGTCAATCATGGCAATGACCTCTTGTACATATACATCATTGTCATTGGTATTTGTATGTATAAGAAGAGGTTTCTCAAGCTTTGAAGCATATGAAGAGGGGGACCTTCTTTTGTACTCTTCCGGATTATCCTGGATGGATTGTCCTATATGGTATTCCGGCGTAAAGTAGGCAGTATATGATTGGTCATGTGAAGCTAGTCGGTTTTCAAGGTCGCTTACTGGAACTCCCGCAAATGCCACATTGTATTTGTTGGGGTACCTCAGGATGTTCATCAGGGATATCATCCCTCCGTGGCTCCATCCAATTATGCCTATCCTGTTTTCATCTACAATCGAGTAGTTCTCCACCATGTAGTCACGACTGGCAAGGACATCTTCATTTTCCAGCCCTCCGTAGTCTATGTTTTGGTAGGTTCCTTTTCCATAACCAGTGCTGCCCCTGTACTCTGCAGACACGACAATATATTGTTGGGCTATAAGTTCCTTTACAATATGTGCGTAATATGTAGAGAAGTCTGCATGTATGCCGCTGTGGGGTAGTACTATGAGAGGGTATTTTTGGTTTGGGTCCACATTTTTGGGTATGAAAACGTAACAGTAGAATTGTAGAGGATTTGCTGCAAAACGGTCATCTTCTTTAAGAGGTTTCCATCTTGGGGGGCCGGTGAGCCTTACTTTGTCAACATATGCTGTTTCACCCAAAATCTTGTGCCACATCAAGTCGTCGGTTTTCTTGATGATCATGTCATAGGTATGACGTTGGTCTTTTAGGTTTTGCCTGAGTTGTGAGATTTCCTTGTTGAGTTGTTCGATGGTTTGTGCCTTTGCCTGGGATATGCTCAAAAGAATGATCACAGAAATGGCCAATGCAATGGATGTGATGGTTTTCATTTGGTTTAAGGTTTATGCAAATATATAAAAAAAGAGCAGCAAAAAATGCTGCTCTTTGAATATGAATCAGGTATTAGTTACTTCACCTCTTCAAAATCTACATCGGTAACCTCTTTGTCGTCTCCGTTACCGTTGTTGCCGGTGCTTCCTTGATTGGTGGCATCATCTGCACCCGGAGCAGCTCCCGGCTGACCTTGGGTTGCCTTAGCCATGTCTTCTGATGCAGCATGCCAGGCAGCATTCATCTTTTCCATGGCAGCATCAATTGCTGAAACATCTTGTGATTTGTGTGCCTCCTTCAAAGATTCCAGGGCTGACTCTATTGCAGATTTCTTTTCTGCAGGGATCTTGTCACCGTAGTCCTTAAGGTTTTTCTCTGTCTGGAATATCATGGAGTCTGCACCGTTGATTTTGTCGATCCTCTCTTTCTCTTTTTTGTCGGATTCTTCGTTTGCTTTGGCTTCGTCTTTCATTTTGTTGATTTCTGCCTCTGTAAGTCCGCTGGATGCTTCAATCCTGATTTTTTGTTCTTTGCCTGTTCCTTTGTCTTTGGCAGATACGTTCAGGATACCGTTTGCATCAATATCAAAAGTGACTTCTACTTGAGGAACACCTCTTGGTGCCGGGGCTATTCCATCCAGGTGGAAGCGGCCTATGGTCTTGTTGTCTTTTGCCATTGGCCTTTCGCCTTGTAATACATGTATCTCTACCGATGGTTGGTTGTCACTTGCTGTGCTGAAGACTTCGGATTTGCGGGTAGGTATTGTAGTGTTTGACTCAATCAGTTTTGTCATTACACCGCCCAAGGTTTCAATACCCAGGGATAGTGGTGTCACATCCAGCAACAGGACATCTTTCACATCGCCTGCAAGGACTCCGCCTTGGATAGCTGCACCAACTGCTACAACTTCGTCCGGATTTACTCCTTTGCTTGGTGCTTTGCCAAAGAATTTCTCTACTATTTGTTGTATTGCAGGTATCCTGGTGGAACCTCCCACCAAAATAACTTCGTTGACATCTGTGGCTTTCATTCCTGCATCGCTCAATGCTTTCCTGCAAGGTTCAATTGTCCTTTGGATGAGGTCATCGCAAAGTTGTTCGAACTTTGACCGGGTGAGGGTTTTCACAAGGTGCTTGGGAACTCCGTCAACAGGCATGATGTATGGCAGGTTTATCTCCGATGAGGATTGGCTGGATAACTCAATCTTAGCTTTTTCTGCAGCTTCTTTTAGTCTTTGCAACGCCATTGGGTCTTTTCTAAGGTCCAGTCCGTTGTTTTCAGATTTGAATTCCTCTGCCAACCAGTCAATGATCTTTTGGTCAAAATCGTCTCCTCCAAGGTGAGTATCTCCATTGGTTGACTTGACTTCAAAAACACCATCGCCAAGTTCCAGTATGGATATGTCAAAAGTTCCTCCGCCAAGGTCGAAAACTGCAATCTTTATGTCTTTGTGTTGTTTGTCCAGTCCGTATGCAAGTGCAGCAGCAGTAGGCTCGTTGATGATCCTTCTTACTTTTAGGCCTGCAATTTCCCCGGCCTCTTTTGTGGCTTGCCTTTGGGAGTCACTAAAGTAGGCAGGTACGGTAATTACTGCTTCTGTTACTTCTTGTCCTAGATAATCTTCTGCAGTTTTTTTCATTTTTTGCAATACCATGGCAGAGATTTCCTGAGGAGTGTACATCCTTCCATCTATGTTGACCCTTGCTGTGTTGTTGTCTCCTTTGTCAACTTTGTAAGGAACCCTACCTACTTCCAGCTGAACCCTGTCGTAGCTTTCTCCCATGAATCTTTTAATGGAAGATATTGTTTTAGTAGGGTTAGTGATAGCTTGCCTCTTAGCAGGGTCACCTATTTTCCTTTCACCATTTTCGGCAAAAGCCACTACAGAAGGAGTGGTTCTTTTCCCTTCGCTGTTTATGATGACTGCGGGTTCGTTACCTTCCATAACGGCCACACAGGAGTTGGTTGTTCCAAGGTCTATTCCAATGATTTTTCCCATAATAGTTGTATGTTTTTAGTTTATTATTTTTATTCCTGCCCTCTGTAACATCTAAGATTGTGCCAACTTTTAAAACTGACAAGGTGTCATGATTTGCCTTTTTTCAAATAATGTATAGCTTTGCAACTCTAATATTTGATAAAATGTCGGTAGAGGGAAAGAAAAGGGTCATTACAACCCAGAGATTGCTTGAAATGAAGCAAAAAGGTGAAAAAATAGCCATGCTAACAGCATATGACTATACAACAGCCCGTATTTTGGATGAGGCTGGGATTGATATTATTCTGGTAGGGGATTCGGCTGCCAACGTGATGGCAGGACATGAGACAACATTACCAATAACGTTGGATCAAATGATTTACCATGCTCAAAGTGTTGTGAGGGCTGTTCACAATCCAATGGTTGTTGTGGACATGCCGTTCGGTACATACCAGGGAGATACCCGTCAGGCGGTTTCCAGTGCAATAAGGATAATGAAGGAGTCCGAAGCGGATGCTTTGAAGGTAGAGGGAGGCTCTGAAGTCATTGAATCTGTAAACAAGATTTTGAGTACCGGTATTCCTGTTATGGGTCATTTAGGTTTGACCCCGCAATCAATTCATAAGTTTGGTACATACTCGGTGAGGGCAAAGGAGGACGAAGAGGCCAATAAACTGATTGAAGATGCAATAGCGTTGGAAAATGCCGGTTGTTTTGCGTTGGTGCTGGAAAAGATCCCGGCTGCTCTTGGAGAGAAGGTTGCTTCTGTGTTGAAGATACCGATCATAGGAATTGGAGCCGGTTCCGGGGTCGATGGCCAGGTTCTGGTCATGCATGATATGCTTGGATTGAACAATGAATTTTCTCCCAGGTTTCTGAGAAGGTACCATAATCTCCACGACGAAATTCTGAATGCCTTTACCAACTACATAAAGGATGTGAAGAGCAGTGATTTCCCGAATGATGGTGAACAATATTAATTAAATGAAAAATTCAATCATGCAGGCTCCGGAAATTTTGTACGAAGATAACCACCTGATTATTCTGAACAAGAGGGTTGGCGATATAATCCAGGGAGACAAAACTGGTGACAAACCTTTGAGTGAGATATTGGCAGAATACATTGCAAAAAGGGACTCAAAACCTGGAGATGCTTTCATAGGTGTGCCACACAGGTTGGACAGACCGGTTAGCGGAATTGCTTTGTTTGCGAAAACATCAAAGGGTTTGGAAAGGATGAACGAGCTTTTCCGAAATGGTAGTGTCCATAAGATTTACTGGGCAATAGTTGCAAAAATGCCACCTGAAGAAGAGGGTGAACTGGTCCATTATCTGACAAGGAACGAAAAGCAAAACAAATCCTATGCAAAATCGAAACCATCACTGGGTTCAAAGGAGGCAAAACTCAGATACAAGTTGGTGGGAGCATCTGATAACTATTTTTTATTGGAGATAGAGTTGTTGACCGGACGTCATCATCAAATAAGGTGTCAATTGGCGGCAATTGGCTGCCCGATAAAAGGGGATTTGAAATATGGTGCCCCCAGGTCCAATCCCGATGGAGGAATATCATTGCATGCAAAAAGCATAAGATTTGTGCATCCGGTTAAAAAAAGTGAGGTGTTTGTGGAGGCCCCGGTTCCAGACGAAAGCCTTTGGGATTATTTTGCCGGCAGGTAAAGTATTCTGCAAGAAAATCAAACCCTGAATTCACTCATGTCAAGGCCGTGTTTCTCTGCCTCCCTAATTTTTGTGGAGGAGATCTCTATAAGTGGTGCATTCAGTACATGGCAGCCATATTTATTGCATAGCTTTTCTGTGTCGAAACCACTGCGAGGATAGACCCATACAGGGAATTCCTGAAGCATTTCGTCCCATTTGTGCCATTGTTCTATGATTGCAAGGTTATCTGCTCCAATTATCAATATGAAACGGTTGTCAGGTTCCTCTATTCTCATTTTGCGAAGGGTGTTTATGGTGTAAAGAGGAGGTGTCATTTTGAATTCAATGTCGGATATTGATACTTTCCTGCCTAAACGGGCCCTTTTGACGGCAGATTTGACATATTCGAACCTTTGTTGAGCATTTGAAATGTTTTCCAAACCTTTCAAAGGATTCCTGGGGCTTACTATGAGCCTTAGTTGGTCGATATCGGGTCTTTTCAGCAAGTACCTGCAAATGGAGATGTGTCCTATGTGCAATGGGTTGAAAGATCCGAAATATAATCCTACATTCATTTCTTATAAAATTCGTTGACAATCTGTTCTGCTGCTTCAAGACAATCTTCTAGTTTGTCGTTTACCAGTACTATATCGAATTGTTTTGAATAGCCAATCTCTTGCTGAGCCCTTGCCAACCTTGTTTCAATCGCCTCATGTGTTTCCGTTCCACGTTTGGTTAGACGTTCCCTTAGAGTTTCCATAGATGGAGGCATTATGAAAATGGACAAGGCTTTGCTTTTGTATAGTTTTTTCAGGTTTACTCCACCTTTTACATCTATATCAAAAACAACGACTTTCCCTAGGGACCAAATGCGTTCTACCTCGCTTTTTAGAGTCCCGTAGTATCTTCCCGGATATACCTCTTCGTACTCTACGAATGCTTCTTCCTTGATTTTATTTGAAAACTCCTGTTCTGTGAAAAAAAAATATTCCTTGCTATCTTTTTCTGCCCCCCTTGGAAGACGGGATGTGGCTGAAACAGAAAAGCCCATCCAATTGAATTTGTTCATAAGATGATTTACTACTGTGCTTTTCCCGGCTCCGGATGGAGCTGAGAAAATCAAGACCTTACCAGAGATATTACTATTCTGCTTCATATAAATCTTCTTCTGAACGGACTTTTGAAAAATCAATAATAAATTGGGATAATTTCTTTGTGCAGCATCCTATGAAAGCCTCTCCTTTGCTTGCACTTGCTTTTGCGGGATCACCTACACCAGTATCGTCACTAATCATAATCCATCTTCTTTGGGTCCAAGCCCATTTCTCACGGAATCCGTCAATTTTGAGTTTCCTCTCTTTTCCATTGCCGGCGGTTTCCAATGGAGCTACCAGTTCCGGGGCTATAGCCATCATACTGGATGTTTCCAGTTCTCCTGCATGATCTCCCGGTTGTTCGAAAAATTCGTTTTCGTTACATATTTTCCACCAGTTAACCGAGCATATTATGGTATCGGGATATTCGAGGGAGAGTTCCCTTATTATGGGCTGAAATGAATTACCGCCATGCCCGTTCACTATGATGAGCTTGTCAATGTTGTGCTCTTCCAACACAAAAAGGATGTCTTGCAATATTGATTGTTGTGTGGATGGGTTCAGGTTCATGCAGAGTTTTACCTCTAGTTGGCCTGTATTGACCCCGTAGGCAATAGGAGGCAAGACTATTGCTCCGGCTCCCTTTTTATTTGCCATTGCAGCGGCATCAGATGCGATTTTTTGAGCCATGAAGGTGTCAGTGCCATAAGGAAGATGGTAGTTGTGTGCTTCCGTTGCACCCCAAGGAAGGATTGCGATTTTTATTTTTGCTTTTTCAATCTCTTTCCAATTGGCTTCCTGTAGAATATGAGGATTCATGTTGAGAATGGTTATTTAGGTATTCACAAAGTTAACTAAATTTGTGCAAAATTGTTACTATTTTTGCAGCAGGTTCTGGATGTGCACGATTTTTGATAACCTTTCGGTATGTTTTTACAGAGAGAATCTGTGTGGTTCGATTTTTTTATTTTATTCTATTAAATAATAATATATTATGATTTCTTACAAAGAATTAGGCTTGGTAAATTCAAAAGATATTTTTGCCAAAGCGGTCAAAGGTGGTTATGCAATACCAGCTTTCAATTTCAACAACATGGAACAAATGCAGGCAATAATCTCTGCCTGCGTAGAGACAAAATCTCCAGTTATACTCCAGGTATCCAGCGGAGCAAGGAAATATGCCAATCAAACATTATTGAGATATATGGCACAAGGTGCCGTTGAGTATGCAAAAGAGTTGGGAGCAAATATTCCAATTGTACTGCATCTGGATCATGGTGATTCTTTTGAGCTGTGCAAATCATGTATAGACATGGGATTTTCATCTGTAATGATTGATGGTTCACACCATTCATTCGAAGATAATATAAAACTCACCAAACAAGTTGTGGAATATGCACATGCACATGGGGTTACCGTAGAGGGAGAGCTTGGTGTACTGGCAGGTGTGGAAGATGAGGTTTCTTCTGACCATCATACATATACTCAACCCGAGGAGGTAGAGGAGTTTGTTTCTCGTACTGGTGTTGATTCCCTGGCTATTTCAATTGGTACTTCACATGGTGCTTTCAAATTCAAACCAGGACAAAAACCCGAAATAAGGTTGGATATCCTCAAAGAGATTGAACAGCGTATTCCTGGTTTTCCTATTGTTTTGCACGGGGCTTCGAGTGTGCCTCAGGAGGTTGTGGCTCAAATTAACCAATATGGCGGAAAATTGGAAGATTCCATCGGCATCCCGGAAGAGCAATTACGTAAAGCAGCGGCAAGTGCAGTTTGTAAGATAAACATTGATTCCGACGGACGTCTTGCGATGACCGCTGCAATCAGAAAGGTGTTTGCAGAGAAACCAGAGGAGTTTGATCCACGAAAATATTTGGGTCCGGCCAGGGATTCCTTGAAAGAACTTTACAAACATAAAATCATAAATGTTTTGGGTTCCAACGACAAAATGTAGTATTTTATTTTTTATACAACATAAAAATGGCCACAACGTCTTTATGACTTGTGGCCTTTTTTTATTGTTTTCATCCATTGAGTGCTTTTTTGTATGTTTCAAGTGCTCTCTCTCTTGCCTCTTTATGGTTGCACATGGGTTTTGGATATGAATCGCTTCCGTATTCGGGGATCCATTGTTTGATATAAACATCTTTTGGGTCAAACTTGCGGGCTTGTTCGTAAGGATTGAATATCCTGAAATAGGGAGCTGCATCACACCCTGTCCCTGCAGCCCATTGCCAGTTGCCATTGTTGGCAGAGAGGTCGTAGTCAAGTAATTTTCCTGCAAAATATCTCTCTCCTATTCTCCAGTCAATGAGCAGGTGCTTTACCAGGAAGGAGGCTGCTATCATCCTGACCCTGTTGTGCATTGTCCCTGTCTGATTCAGTTGCCTCATTCCAGCATCAACAATAGGGTAGCCGGTATGGCCTGACCGCCATTTTTCAAACTCTTCGGGATTGTTTCGCCATTTTATGAATTGGTATTTCTTTTTGAATGGTTCCCACTCTACATGAGGGTAATGGTAAATTATGGATTTGAAGAATTCTCTCCAGATTAGTTCGTTCAACCACACATCGGAATTTTTTAATGCAATTGTGACAATTTCCCTTATGCTTACTGTACCAAACCGGATATGCATACCCAAACCAGATGTACCGAAAGGAATTCCAGGGTAGTTTCTTGTAGATTCATAATTTCGTATGATTTCGGGATTGACATGGATAAAATCCGGGGTCCGGAGTCCTGCGTATTGAAATGATATTTGTTGGTGTCCAGGGACTTTTTGGAAAAATTTGATGTGTTGTTCTGCAATATTGGAAAAAAGAAGAATATCAGGCTTTTTGAGATTGTTCAAGTGTTTTGTTGTGTTGTATTCTTGCAAATAGCTTTGCGTGTTTGTCTGGAGAATTTTTTTCCAAGCTTTGGAATATGGTGTGAAGACAGTGTAAGGTGTATTATCACTTTTAACTATCTCGTTTTTGCTAAAAATTACCGAATCTTTGAAAAGATGGAGTTTGATGCCTCTTTTACACAGTTTTTGTTTCACCTCCAAGTCTCTTGCTATGGAGTATGGTTCATAATCTTCGTTGCAATAAACAGCTGCAATTTTGTAGCTTTCCATTAATATGTCAAAGACATCTGCTGGTTTGCCGTATGCACAAAGAATATTTACCCCAAGTGAAAATTCCAGTTTGCCAAGGGATTGTATTATGTAATCTACTCGTTTGTCTTGCCTGCCGGGCAGTTTATCCAGTATTTCGGTATCAAATATGAAAAGAGGAATGGTTTTCATAGCTCCGGTTGTGAGGGAATAATAGAGCCCTTTATTGTCATGGCTCCTGAGGTCATTCCTGAACCAAAAAATATTGATTGGCAGTTGATCCATTTTTACAAGTTTTGAGTAATAAAGATGGTAATAATATGTTAAATATTGTCATTGCCACTCATTCTTTTTAACTTTACACTCAACCAAAAACTCATAGACATGTTACCTGACAAGCGTTTTCTTTTTTTTGTGCCAATTGCCTCTGCTTTGGGATTGCCAAATAGTGTTCATGCCCAAGATAAAAAAGGTGAGGGCAAGCCTTTCAATATAATTTACATTATGTCGGATGACCATTCGTACCAAACCATAAGTTGCTACGATGGACGATTCATCCAGACCCCGAACATTGACCGGATTGCATCGGAAGGAGTAAGGTTTACCAATAGTTTTGTGACAAATTCTATATCTGGTCCTAGCAGGGCAACCATGTTGACGGGAAAATTCACACACAAGAACGGGATGACCACCAATGCAACTCGTTTTGACAGCACTCAGGTGACATTCCCAAAATTATTACAACAAGCTGGTTACCAAACAGCTATCTTTGGCAAATGGCATTTGAAAAGTGAGCCTTCGGGATTTGACAAATGGGATGTGCTGGTGGGGCAGGGGTTTTATTTCAATCCGGTGTTCATTGTTCCGGAAGGGAGGGTTACCAGGCATGGTTACAGTACTGACATAATTACTGATTTGAGCCTGGAGTGGCTGGATAAGGACAGGGATACTACAAAACCATTCTGCCTTCTCATCCATCATAAGGCACCTCATAGGAATTGGATGGGTAATATCCCGGATATGGATCTTTTTGAAGATTCTGTTTTCCCTTTGCCTGATAATTTTTATGACGATTACAAAGGACGTCCTGCCGCCGCCGCTCAGGAAATGAGTATAGCCAAACAAGAGATGGATTACGCCTTTGATTTGAAATTGGACTCGGATAGTATAAAGACTCGTTTAAGGCCAAACTTGAGGAATGCCCTTAAGCGAATGGATTCTGTGCAAAGAAAGGAATGGGACAGGGTTTATGACTCTGTGCTGGTAGATTTCCAGGAATCAAAACTTGAGGGGAAGGAGTTGGCAGAGTGGAAATACCAGCGGTACATGAAGGATTACCTTAAATGTATAAAATCTGTAGATGATAACATTGGAAGAGTCCTGGATTACCTCGAAAAAAACGGGTTGCTTGAAAATACAATGATAGTGTATACTTCCGACCAAGGGTTTTACATGGGTGAACATGGTTGGTTTGACAAAAGGTTCATGTACGAAGAGTCCTTCAGGACACCTCTGCTTGTAAGGATGCCGGATAATGCAACAAAATACAGGAAAAGAGGTGATATAGGGAAGATGGTCCAAAATATCGATTATGCACCAACTATACTTGAATTAGCCGGAGTCAAGGTTCCCGAAGAAATGGACGGAGTGTCAATGTTGCCTCTTTTAGAAGAGGGGAAAGAACCAAAATGGAGGGAGTCATTGTATTACCAATATTTTGAATATCCTGCAGAACATGCTGTGAGAAGACATTACGGGGTGAGGACAGAGAGATACAAACTGATTCGTTTTTATGGACATGACATTGAAAACTGGGAACTTTACGATTTATTGGAAGATCCTACCGAAATGAATAATTTGTATGATAATCCTGCTTACAACAAGGTGAAAAAAAGTTTACACAAAGAGCTTGACAGATTGGCAAGGAAATACAAGGATCCTGTTGCCATGCAGAGGCAGTAGTGATGGAACCATCAAAAACCATACATTATACTCAAATAGACCGGCTCTCGTCCAGGAGACCTTTTTCATTAATGGTTAAGCCAGTAGGAGGCTTGTGCAATCTCGATTGCAAATATTGCTATTACTCTTGTGTAGGGAGTTCCCATGGGAAGATGAGTCTTGAGATATTGGAAGAGGCTATTTCCAAACTTATTCAAAACAATGATTCCCAGGAAATTTCAATTTTATGGCATGGAGGTGAACCAATGTTGGCTGGTTTGGCTTTTTTTGAAAAAGCCATGGAATTTGAAGAATTTTTTACCAATAGGAAAGGTACAGGCCAGAAAGTGTCAAATTCTATCCAGACAAACGGAACGTTGATTGATGACAACTGGGCATCTTTTTTTAGGCAAAATGGTTTTTTTGTGGGATTATCCTTGGATGGTCCCAAGGAAATCCACGATAAATTCAGACAAGACAAAAAGGGGTTTCATTCGTTTGACAAGGTTCTGAGGGGTTTGGAAATTCTTAAAAATGAAAGGGTAGAATTCAATACTTTATCAACCGTAAATTCTGCATCTGTGGGAAACGGTCCTGTGGTATATGATTTTTTGAAAGAGATGGGTTCTAAATACATGCAGTTTCTGCCTGTGGTGGCGCCAAATGATCCTTGGGGGATCAATGCCAATGATTATGGAAGGTTCATGATTGAGGTTTTTGACGAATGGTGGAAGAATCAAGATGCTGGTAATTACTATGTCCAATTGATAGATATTGCATTGGCAAATTACATGGGACAAGAATCGGGTTTATGCCAGTTTTCTCCTGTTTGTGGTGATGTCCCTGTTGTGGAGAGTGATGGAATGGTTTATGCTTGTGACCATTTTGTAAACAGACAAAATTTTCTAGGGAGCATTTATGATAGTGCAGATTCTCTTTTCTATTCAGGAAGATTACCTGTCTTTGGCATTGACAAGTTTTCTCGTTTGCCAAAGAGATGTAAATTTTGTAATCACTTGAACCTTTGTTATGGAGGATGCCCGGAACATCGGATAGTACCATTGGAAAATGATTTTGAAATCAATTTTTTATGTGAAGGTTACCGTGATTTTTTTGATTATATAAAGCCCTATTTGAAACAGATGTCCAATCATATCAATAATTTATAAATAATGGATTACAGGGACCTAGTCTTTTTGACAGTAGCACACAACCTTAACATATCCAAGGCTGCAGAAGAGTTGCATATTAGCCAGCCAGCTGTTTCCAATCATGTGAAGGAGTTGGAAAATAAACTTGGGGTAGCGTTGTTGGAAAGAAGAGGCAACAGGATAGCATTGACAAAAGCAGGAGAAATACTGGTAACTCATTTGCGGTTGATAAAACAGCAATATTTGGAGTTGGAGTTTGATATTTCCAATAGCACCGGAGGGGCTAAAGGCTCCCTCAATCTGGGAGCTAGTTCTACCATTGCCCAGTATCTTTTACCACAAGTGCTAGGTGCTTTCCACAAAAGATACCCCGGAATTAAGATTGTTATGTTGAATGGCAATTCCCACGAAATTGAATCTATGTTGATTGACAGGGTAATAGACATAGCCATGGTAGAAAATGAATCATCTGACTCCTCGATCAAATATAAAAGTGCAATGAGGGATAAGATAATAGCAGTAGCTGGTTCCCAATCTGTGTATTCAATTGGTGGTGAATTCAATTACTTGTCTTTGAAAGAGATACCGTTGATTTTAAGGGAACGGGGTTCCGGAACCTTGGAGGTTATGGAAAAGGCCCTGAATTCAATTGGTATAGGGATTGACTCTTTGAATGTTTATATGAATCTTGGAACTACCGAAGCAATAAAGCGAATGCTCTTTGATTTTGATGGTATAGCTTTTGTCTCGGAATGGGCAGTGAAAAGTGAAATTGAAGAAAAAAAGTTAAAGCAATTGAATATAAGAGGCTTGGAGATAGTAAGGGAGTTCAGGTGGGCTCAGAGAAAAGGGCCAAACATGAAGATCCCAACTATTTTCCAGAATTTTTTTGAAGTTTTCTTCAAATGATAGTCTATAACTTATGGTTATTGATAATAGTAAAATAGTATTTTGATAAATTATAGTGACTCTTTAGCTTTGCAGCGAATAAATAACGAGTCATGAATGATTTTTTGAATAAAAAAAGGAACCTCCTATATCTGTTTGTTGCCCTTTTGTGCATGTTTCCCATTGCCACTCCCGCGTTAGCTTTGTTTTGTGGAATTTTGATGTCATTGATGGGTTTAAAGGATGAGCGTCTCTCTGGATTAACATCCATAATGCTACAATCATCAATCGTGTTGATGGGCTTTTCAATGAACCTGGAAACGGTTGCCAGGGTTTCGTCAAATGCATTTTGGCTGACAGCTTGTTCGGTTTTTTTTACCTTGTCAGTTGGTTTGTTGCTGGGGCGTTTGTTTGGTTTGGATAAGAAAACAGCTATGCTGATATCTTCGGGAACAGCAATATGCGGTGGAAGTGCAATAGCTGCAGTTGCTCCGGTAATCAAGGCAAAGTCAAATCAAATATCATTTGCATTAGTGGTTGTATTCACATTGAATGCAGTGGCACTGATTATATTCCCGAAGGTTGGTTCGATACTTGGCATGGATCAAAAGAGTTTTGGATATTGGGCTGCAATTGCGATACATGATACTAGTTCTGTTGTGGGTGCAGGAGCTGCTTATGGGAAAGAGGCGTTGGATGTTGCAACAACCGTAAAGCTGTCCAGAGCTTTGTGGATTATTCCTTTGACACTTGTTATGTCCGTGTTTCACAGGGATAAATCAAATTCGGCAAGCAATCGGGTGAAAATTCCATGGTTTATATTCTTATATGTTGCAGCCATTGTTTTTTCATATTTCACAACCCAATGGCAGGATAGCTACACCCATGTTGGTTGGCTTGGAAGGAGAGGACTGGTCCTTTCCCTCTTTTTCGTGGGGTTGAATATCACTGTCAAAGATGCAAAAGATGCAGGTTTCAAAAGTTTTGCATTGGGAATATTATTATGGATTGCAGTCTCTGTTGTCTCATATTTGGGAGTATCTGCAAGTGGTTTATGATGCTAAGGTATATGGTTTTTCCAGAAAGGGTACATCTCCTTCTTGCTCCATCCATGACATCCGAAAGGAAGGTTATTCCCATTCAGTTTATAGCAATATGCCGGATATTTGTCGAATGAAAAGCCCAGAGCTACCATGTAGTGTGGATATTTGAACTTGTTTTGGTAATATTGGTTAACAATGACCGACCAAAAAACATCTTCGTTATACATATGGAATCTTTTCTTTGAGGTAAACTCTTGAATAATATGTTTGCATTGTAGTGAGGCCTCCAGATGTGAAGATACTTTCCTAAGGGACAATCCCCCGTTTCCGCATTTGTTGTAAAGGATCTGTTTGTCGGGTCTGGATAAGGTTTTCTTGATTTTCCCAATGATTTGCATATACTGTTTTACAATAGGTTTGTTGTATATATCTCGTTTTATCCAGGGTGCACCTATGTAATCGTAACCTTGCGAACACCAGTACTCCAGGTTGTCTTTGAATATCCAGGCATCAAGTTGATGTATAAGTATATAATTATATTGTTTGAATTCTTGGTAAAATAGTGGTGAAAGCATTAGTTTATTGTAACCTTTTATCCCATTGAAAAACTTATCGGGAAAAGATTTGAAGCTTATTTCCGGTAACATCTTTAACAAGAAACCAGCATCCAGTGATTCTGGTTTTACCACAAATAGAGGGAAATGTCCCAAAACCTTGCCTAACTGAAGAAGGGAATTCTTTTCGTGTTCACTCAAAGTTGTTGTGTACACAGGAATTATGATAGCTACCGTATTCATTTGAAATCAAATAAATTGCTTGTAAATAAGCCAAAATGACATTGCAAAAACAGCAATGGCAATGACTACGTTGATAATTTTCACTCCCCATTTTACTGCAACTTTGGATGCAATCACAGCACCTGTTACATTTCCGGCAGCGTAAATAGCTGCAACAAGCCAATTAACCTGCTGGTGCCATATGAAAACAAAAAGTGCCAGAGGTGTATAAAGCAATACTGCAAATTGTTTAATGCCGTTTGCCTTCATCAGGTCCAGACCTAACATGTAAACCCCACCGAACAAAATAAGGATTCCAACTCCGGCGTGCGTAAACCCTCCGTAAGCACCGATCAATGCAAAGGCTATGAATTTGAAGAATGAGAGTCTTTTGACACCAGGGCTGCCCTCTTTTATTCCTGCAGAACCTTTCTTTTTGTTTATCAAAAGCAAAATGGCCATAGCCGGCAAAGTCAAACCCATGATCACTTCCATGATTGATGTGTTTACCATGGCTGCCAATTGGGCTCCGGCAATTGACCCCAATGCGATTGGTATACCAGTTTTGGTTGCAAGATTAGTGTCCAGATAACCTTTTTTCTTGAACAGGAATGAAGAGACTGCAAATTGTGCCAGCACACCCACCCTTGAGGTTCCGTTTGCCACATTTATAGGCATTCCCATAGCCATGAAAAGTGCATATGAAAGTGCTGTTGCCATGCCTGCAAGAGTGTTTACAAACCCGACAAAGATTCCTGTTACAATCAGTATCAAAATCATTTGAGGCGAGTAAACGGGGGTGTTTAGTAAAAAATCTCCAATCTCCTTTAGCACAACTTGTGTTTTTTTGGGATTACAAAAATACATTAAATTGATGATATAAATATGCCAATTTGTCTTAATTGTCTTTTTGGCAAATATTTTGTGATTACCTTTGCTGTTTGAATTTAAATAAATGTACTTATCATGAAAAGGCATAAAAAGGAAAATATTGTAGAAGAAGAAAAAGAGCAAGAGGTTGTGGACAAGCTAAATGGAGAGGATGTTGCTGAAAATGATAATCTGGCGGATCTGGATGTGCAACAGAAAATGAACGAAGAGATTTCTATGTTGAATGATAAATATTTAAGGTTGGCAGCCGAGTTTGACAACTACAGGAAAAGGACTTTGAAAGAGAAGCAAGACCTGATCTCTTTTGCAGGAGAGGAGATAATAAAGGGTATACTGCCAATAATGGATGACATGGAACGTGCAATAGAGATGCTTTCAAAAGCAGAAAAAGAAGATAATTCTGCACTTGAAGGGACTGAATTGATATATAACAAGCTGAAAACATATTTGTTGTCGAAAGGTGTAAAAGAGATCGATTCAATCGGGAATGATTTGGATACCGATTTTCATGAAGCAATAGCGCAAATGCCTGTAAATGAAGATTCCATGAAAAACAAAATAATTGATGTTGTACAAAAGGGTTACACCATGAACGGTAAGGTAATCCGTTTTGCAAAAGTAGTAATGGGTCAATAAAATATCAGGATGGCAAAAAGAGATTATTACGAAGTACTGGGTGTTACCAAGAATGCTTCTGCAGAAGAGATTAAAAAGGCATACAGGAAAATGGCAATCAAGTATCATCCGGATAAAAATCCGGGAGATCATGATGCAGAAGAGAAATTCAAAGAGGCAGCAGAGGCATACGACGTCTTGAGTAATTCCGATAAAAAGGCTAGGTATGACCAGTTTGGCCATGCAGGTATGAATGGTGCCTCGGGCGGTGGCTTTAGTGGTGGTTTTTCTATGGAAGATATTTTCAGCCAGTTTGGAGATATTTTTGGAGGTCATTTTGGCGGGTTTGGCGGATTTGGCGGATTTGGGTCACAATCCAGAGGAGGCAGGCGTGTGAACAGAGGTTCGGATATCCGGATAAGGGTCAAGATGGACTTGAAAGAGATTGCTCACGGTACGGAAAAGAAAGTAAAGATCAACAAACAAGTTGCATGCAAAGCTTGTTCTGGCAAAGGAGCAAAATCAGAAGCAGACATATCCACATGTTCTACCTGTAACGGTACAGGACAAGTAACGAGGGTCACCCAAACATTTCTTGGGACAATGCAGACAGCATCTGTTTGCCCCACATGCAACGGAGAAGGAAAGGTCATTTCCAAACCATGTAATGTGTGTTCTGGCAGTGGCCTGGTTAAAGAGGCCGAGGAGATAACATTCAAGATACCTGCCGGTGTGGCACAAGGAATGCAACTAACTATCCAAGGAAAAGGAAATGCTGCAAAAAGAGGGGGAATCAACGGCGATTTACTGGTTGTCATAGAAGAGGAGGTTCATCCAGAGCTACAACGTGACGGGAATGATTTGATATACTCATTGTTCATATCTGTGCCAGATGCTATCATTGGAACTGATGCCGAAATACCATCGGTGGACGGAAAGCTAAGGATTAAGGTAGAGCCTGGAACTCAGTCAGGCAAAATCTTGAGGTTAAGGGGTAAGGGTTTGCCGGATGTTAATGGATACGGTAACGGAGACCTGCTGGTATATATTCAGGTGTGGACGCCTAAAAAAATTGACAAGAATGAGAAAGAGCTGTTGGAAAAGCTCAAGTCATCTCCAAACTTCAAACCTAATCCAGAGAAGGAAGATAGGAATTTCTTTGACAGGATGAGAAAAATATTTTCATAGTGAGAGTCCCCAAGATTCCATTATTTGTTGTTTGCTTGATGCTCTTTTCATCTGTTTATGCAGATGGTAAGGGAGAGTCGGGTAAATACAGGATACCGTTGGATTTGCCGGTTTCACTATCGGGCAGCTATGGTGAGCTGAGGTCTACCCATTTCCATACAGGTTTAGACTTCAGGATAGGTGGCGTTTCGGGAGCCCATTTGTATGCTGCTGCCAGCGGATACATTTCCAGGATTTCGGTTGCTCCGGGAGGGTATGGGAATGCCATATACATATCACACCCTGACGGGAATACAACCATATACGGACATATGCTGGATTTCCCGGACAATATTGCCACATGGGTAAGGGAAAACCAGTACAAAAAAGAGAGTTTCGATGTGGTCCTTCTCCCCGACAGCCTGATGTTTCCCGTTAAAAAAGGAGATTTTATTGGAAGGGCCGGCAATACAGGATCTTCGGGAGGTCCTCACCTACATTTTGAAATGAGGGATACAAAGTCGGGACAAACATTGAATCCTATCATTACCGCCGGATATGATATATTGGATGAATTGCCTCCCGAGTTCCGGGAGATATCCTTTTATTCTATCAGGAATTTGGAAGTTGCGCCTGAAAGGAAACTTATTGCATCATTCAAATCAAACTCATCCAAGACATTGCAAGTCCCGGATTCATTTTATGTTGCAGTAGCTGGTATAGACAGGCAAAACAATACAGGAGCTAAGTTAGCTGTTTTCCAATACAATTACTATTTGGACGATACACTGGTGTTTTCCTTTACTCCGGACAGGATTGCCCCAGGTATGGGAAGGTACATAAACAGTATTGTGGAGTATCCGAGAAAGTACAAGGACAATTTGTCTTTGGTAAAAAGTTGGGTGGAGCCAGGCTGTGGTATTAAATCCAATATTGATAGCAAGAATGAGGGTGTGTTTGTGATAAAAGATGATTTGGAACATGTAGTGAAGGTAGAGTTGATTGATGAGCATGGAAACAGATCGTACAGGAAATTCATTGTTGTAAGGAGTAATGTGCAACCGGGTTTAACCACCGATTCAACATCGATTGTCATGCCTTGGTACTTACCAAACAGGCATCAAGGTGAAAATGCCAAGGTTTTCCTGCCAGCCGGGGTTTTGTATAGTTCCATTCGGTTTGATGCAGGATGGATAGAGGTAGATGGGACAAATTTCTACAAAGTACATGAAGAATCCACTCCTGTCCATACCCCGTTCCTTTTGGCATTGAAGGCAGATAATCATATAGATAGTACGTTAAGAGCCAAAATGCTTTTGGTAAGGTTGGGAAAAAATGGAAATCGAATTCCAGCTGGAGGCGAGTATTTAAATGGATGGGTGGAGAGTAGGGTCAGTTCATTCGGATCTTATTCAATTTCTTTGGATACAATTCCTCCCGTAATCGTTCCGGCTTTCTATGAAAGGCAAAATCTTTCAGGCAGAAATTACTTAAGGTTTGCTGTATATGATGACCTTTCAGGGATTTCAGATTACCAAGTGAGAATTGATGGTAAATGGGTGCTAACATCATATGACCCGAAATTCAAAAGATTGCAGACAGAACTCAAACAAGATGTCCTGGATAAGGGAAAAACGCATGAATTGGTTATATTTGTAAAAGATAACAAGGGTAATGTGAATACTTTAAAAAGGAGTTTTTTATGGTAAGGATAATAGGTTTGATGTCAGGGACCTCTTTGGATGGACTGGATATGTGTTATACAGAGTTTGAATTTAAGGAGGATAAATGGAATTACAAGATAATCAAGGCTCAGGATGAACAGTATCCTCTGGAGTTAAAGCAGCAACTGGCAACTGCCCAAAACATGTCTGCTTTGGAGTATGCCCGTTTGAACTCTGACTATGGTCTTTATTTAGGCAGAAGGGTTAAGGAGTTTATTGAGAACAACGGTTTGGAGCCTGATTATATTGCTTCCCACGGACATACTATCTTCCACCAACCTTCTTCCAGGTTTACTGCCCAGATAGGATCTGGAGCCGGTATTGCTGCAGAATCAGGTGTAGATACAATATGTGATTTCAGAACCACCGATGTTGCGCTTTATGGTCAAGGAGCCCCACTTGTACCAGTGGGAGACAGGAACCTCTTTGCAAATTTTGATTATTGCCTGAATATGGGTGGGTTTTCAAATATCTCTTTTGATTCGGGCGAAAACAGATCTGCCTATGACATATCTCCTGTGAATTATGTGCTGAACCATTACACCCGTATGGTAGGGCTGGAATATGACAAGGATGGGGAGATCGCAAGGAGCGGTAAGGTGAACGAAAAGTTGTTGTCCAAGCTGGATAATCTGGATTTTTATACCCAGAAAGGTCCAAAGTCATTGGGACGTGAGTGGGTGGAAGAGGTAGTTATTCCTTTGATAGATTCATTTGGACTTTCACTGGAAGATAAGCTTTCAACTTTTTGTGAGCATGTGGCAGTGCAGATAGGTTCACATATAAAAAGTGGTAAAGTACTTTTGACAGGAGGTGGTGCTTTTAATAAATACCTTGTAGAGAGAATGTCGGCAAAAGCCCCCCAGTGTGAGTATATAGTTCCTGATTCTCTCACTGTCAATTTCAAGGAAGCACTTATATTTGCTTTCCTTGGAGCACTATATGTATATGATATTCCAAGTTGCCTGAAAAGTGTGACAGGCGCAAAATATGATAACATTGGAGGAGCATTGTACAAAGCAAGAGTCAAATAGTAAATAAATTTTGGTATCTGTGAAAATAATTTCTATTTTTGCAGTCCCAATTAAAAAAGCAACCTCTTATAAGAACAAAGGAGTCTGTAATGTTGCGCTAACAAGTTTAAGACAATGGATTTAATTAAAATTGCACAAGAAGCATTTCCCGTAGAGGCGAGCAATCTTCCGGATTTCAAAGCAGGAGATACAATAACCGTAACTTACAAAATCAAGGAAGAAAACAAAGAACGATTGCAAAAATACCGTGGAGTTGTTATCCAAAGGAAAGGTACCGGAGCAACTGAGACATTCACAGTTAGAAAGATGTCCAATGGTGTTGGTGTAGAGAGGATATTTCCAATATCTTCGCCTTTCATAGAATCAGTAGAGATCAATAAGAGGGGTAAGGTAAGAAGGGCAAGGATTTTCTATTTGAGAAAACTAACTGGTAAGAAAGCAAGGATTAAAGAGAGAAGATACGTAGCTGTTAAGGAAGTTTCTGAATAGTTACACTGAGAATTTTTGGCCCCGTAGCTCAACTGAATAGAGTATCTGACTACGGATCAGACGGTTACAGGTTTGAATCCTGTCGGGGTCACTAAAAAAACAAACCCGTCACAATTGACGGGTTTTGTTTTTTATTATTATCTTTGATCTTGTTGTTGGGCAATCATTGACAAGAGTATTTCCGGCTGGTCTGTGGTAATAAAATCAACCCCAAGGTCCAAAAGGTGCTGCATTGTCTGCGGATCATTGACAGTCCAAACATTTACAGTCATGCCCAACTCATGTGCATCGGCAACAAGGTTGTCGTTGTTTTCAAACATTCCTCGGTTGAAATCCACACCCCAAAAATTCAAGTCATGTAATTCTTCTATGGTTTTGTCACTTCCCAGGTAGGCTGCTTCTGCAAAAGGATCATGTTCCATTACGGCAATAAGTGAGTTAATGTCAAAACTGATGTATTTGACCCACCCTTGGGCCTTTTTTGAATGGACAAGGTTAACTGTCTTTTTTGCCAGTAAAATGGTACGTTCAGGAGATATGGCAGAGGGTTTTATTTCTATGAATATCCTTGTCTTGTTTTGTGTCATTATCAAATCTAGGCACTCCTCCAGCGTAGGAACAAATTCTCCATTTGCAAGGGCTACCTTTTTGATCTCTTTGATAGGGGATTCCTCTATGTTTATACCTCCAATAACTGCATCGTGGCTTAATACAGGCACTCCGTCTGCAGATAGCCAAATATCCAGCTCACTCCATGCACTCCCGGTTTTTATTGCATTTTTCAATGAACCCATGGAATTTTGACTGGTACCTGTGTTTTTCCAGGCACCTCTGTGAGCAACAACTTTATTTGACAAAAATTCATCTTCTACCACTACAATCTTTTTTTCCATACCGTTGATATCAATTGTTAATTCATATTTGAAAATATCATCATCAGGAGAAGCTTCCTTATCCTTTTTCAATTTTAAACGTCCGCGGAAATCTATTTCAAAAAGGCCTGATAGGTCGTTGGAGATTGAAATAACCTCTTGCGAAGAAGTGCCCTCTTTTGCAAATTCTCCTATGTAGGCACCTTTTGAATTGACAGGAACCAGGTAGTTGTTGATTCCAGGGTGGAATTTATCATTATTTGATTTAGTTGTTTGACAAGAGTTTTGAATTGCCAATGTCAATAACAACACATAAAATGTAACTGTAAAAGCTTTCATATAAATATCCTTTTTATTTTTCCCTAATATAGCTTAAAATATTCTTTTATAAAATATTTGCGTTATGAACATAAGTTCATTATATTTGTAAAAGTTTAACCAATTAAAATTTCTTGTTATGCCTGGATTAGATCATAGTGGCCCTTTAGGTAAGGGTCCTGAAACCGGAAGGAAAATGGGAACTTGCAATAACCAAGATGGCCAAGGATTTGGCATGGGAATGGGTAGAGGCAGGGGAAACGGAGCCGGAAGAGCTTTGGGAAGAAGAGCTGGAAAAGGAAGGGGCATGGGACCTGGAAATGGCAGGAGCATGTCTGGAAATGGAATGAACAGATACGGTACAAATGGCTCAAACCAGTAACGTTTTCAAGTTGGCAGTAGCAAGCGGCAAGGGTGGGACAGGCAAAACATTGTTGAGTACCAACCTTGCTTCTTTTGTGAGTGAGTTCGATGATGTGCTTTTGGTGGACCTTGATGTAGAGGAACCCAACGACTCTATTTTTGTCAAAGGCTTGGTGTCTGATGTCTACCCACAGTTTAAAATGGTTCCGCAATGGGATGTTACAAGATGTGATTTGTGTGGTGATTGTGTGGATATTTGCAACTTTAATGCATTGGTGAAAGTTGGTAAAATGATTGTGGTTTACGAAAACCTTTGCCACAGTTGCCATGCATGTTCTGAGTTATGCCATAAAAATGCTCTTCCTATGAAAAAACATCATGTAGGGGATGTTTCAGTTATCAAATCACAAAATTTGACCCTTCTGGAGGGAAGATTGAATGTGAACGAAGAGCAACCGGTTGCATTGATCAATAATGAACATAGCCTTGTAAACCAGAATTGGAGTAAATACAATTATCAAATATTTGATTCACCTCCGGGTACATCTTGTTCAATGGTAGCCTCGACCGGAAAGTGTGATTACATACTACTTGTCACAGAACCAACCCCATTTGGATTAAACGATTTAAAACTGGCAGTGGATGCTGCTAAGTTGATGAAAAGACCTTTTGGGGTTGTAATCAACAAATATGGTAGTGGCAACAAGGATGTAGAGGAGTATTGCAGGGATAATGGAATAGAAGTACTAGGGAAAATTCCATTTGACATCTCTATCGCCGAGAGGTATTCCAAAGGAGAGTTGTTACTGGATAAACACTGTTTCAGGTCTGTCGTTTCCAGTTTGTATAACAAGTTAGAAAACATAAGGATTTCACAAAATGGATAGTATCAGGGAAATAGTTGTTTTATCGGGAAAGGGAGGAACTGGGAAAACTTCGGTTGCATCGTCATTGGCTTACTTAGCTGGTAAAGAAGCCATATTGGCCGATTGTGATGTGGATGCATCCAATTTGCATTTGATAATGGGACCCGATATTATAAAAAAAGAGCTTTTTTACGGAGGTGAAGTTGCCCAAATTGATATTGAAACATGTATCCAATGTGGCAAATGTAAGGAAGTATGCCGCTTCGATGCAATTTCATTTTCGGCTGGTGTACATACCATAGATAATTTAAGTTGTGAAGGTTGTGGTTATTGCAGCAGAGTGTGTCCGACAGGTGCCATAACCATGATGCCAAGGCTTAGTGGAGAATTTTACATATCAGGTATAAGGAATGGCTCCCAAATGTCTCATGCAAAATTATTTGCCGGAGGTGAAAATTCCGGGAAACTAGTGGCTACAGTAAAAAAGAATGCTTACAGGATGGCAAAGGAGAGAGGGTGCGATTATCTGATCACAGATGGAGCTCCAGGTATTGGTTGCCCGGTAGTATCTTCCTTGTCCGGTGCAAAAGTGGCATTACTGGTTACTGAGCCTACAATGTCTGCTTTGCATGATTTGAAAAGGGTTCTTTTTGTTGTAAGACGTTTTAATGCAATTCCTTTGTTGGTTATCAACAAAAGTGATATCAATGAAGCAGTCAGCGAAGAGATAAAGAAATTTGCCAAATCAGAAAAAATAGAACATTTGGCAAATATCCCGTTCAACACATCTTTTGTAGAATCAATGGGAAAGGCCAGGATTGTTGCAGAGGAGAACCAATTCCTCAAAGGAATTTTTGAGTCTATATGGGAGAAAGCAAAAGAGGTTGCAGATTCATCTGTTCAAAATTAATTACTTAAGAAAATCAATGTTAAAATGAAAATACTATTTACATCTACAGGCAGCGAGTGGAGTTCAAAAATTGACCCTAGGTTTGGAAGGGCAGAATATTTGTTGATATACGATACCGAAAAAGATGAATTAATATCTACAGACAACAGAAGTGTGAACGGGAAAGCACATGGGGCGGGTACGGCAACTGCACAAAAGGTGTTTGACCTGTCACCGGATGTTATCATTACCGGTAACGGACCTGGTGAAAATGCAGCGAGGGTGTTGCAACATTTGAATCCGAAAATATTTATAAATGCTCAGGGCTTGTCTGTCAAAGATGCATACGAAAAGTACTCTGCAGGAGATTTGTCCCAACTACCTCTTTCTTAGTAATCCTGTAATGCTCCTGGTAAAATCTTCAAAAGATTCAATTGGGTATTGAAGGGACGCATTGTTGAATTTGTACAGGCCATCTTCTGTTTTGACATCCTGTACTGGATATATGAGCATGTAGTTGTTCTCCTTGAAGTATTTGTCCAGGTATTCGGGAATCTTTTCCATTTTCATGTGGTATGATTCTTTTTTTGACCGGCTCATAACAATTGCCAGGTTATCGTCTTCTTTGATATCCCTGGACAAGACCAGGATATCGTCCCAGTCATTGAATTTGTTCATTTTTATTTCTATCGGAAACTTCTTTTGGACTTCGCTTATGAATGTAAGGGTGTGTTCGGTAGCGTAGAAATGGATTTGGGCTCCGGTGTTTCTTCCAATGTTCCAGATTCTCATTAACCAAAGGGCAAACCCGGCTTCCCTTTCTGCCTTTTCCGGAACAATCACTATATGTCTCTTGATGGTTGACAGTGGTTGGGCAGATTTGTATATTATTATTGTGGTGTAGCACTGTTCCAGAAGTCCTTCTGCCAAATCTCCCAGGAAGGTAGATGATATCTCTTTTTTCTTGTGAAGGCCTAGGATAAGGTCTGTGATCTTATGTTCTTTTATGACATTCATTATTCCTGTTACCGGGTTTATGTCATATCTCATCAATTCGTGGATGTAATTGTCGGTGGATGCTGCTATGTCAGAAGCCTTTTCCAGTATTTTCCTGGCTTGTTTGTCTGCGGCGTCGCTTGCCCTGTCATCGTCAATGATATTTAATGCATAAAGCCATTTCCTGTTGTTGGATGCTTTGATTGTCAAACCCAAGTTTATTAGTGGTTCAATGGTTTCCAGGGAATTGACGGGTATAAGTATTCTCTCTTTCATTGACTTGGATTCGTTGTTCTGGCTCTCTTCTTCTACTGCGATAACTTGTGCACTGTTTTGAGTTACAAAAGATGATATGGTGCATGTTACCAAAATCATTAAAATAGTTCCATTAAGAATGGATTCACTAAGCAACCTTATTGGTTCTCCATCTTGGGTATGACCTGTGACTATGTTATAACCTACCAACACTACTGCAAGTGTAGCTGCAGCCTGTGCATTGCTCAATCCAAACATGACATTCCTCTCTGCATTGGAAAGTCCGAAGCTTTTTTGGGAGAGCCATGCTGCAATGAATTTGGAAAGAGTTGCAACCACAGACATGACCAGAGCTACGATAATTGTCTCTGTTCCGGTAAAGAAAAACTTGAAGTTGATGAGCATGCCAACTCCAATAAGGAAGAAAGGAATGAAAAGAGCATTGCCGACAAATTCTATACGATTCATTAGCGGGGATGTTTGAGGGATGAGCCTGTTCAAAGCAAGTCCAGCCAGAAAAGCTCCTATAATAGCTTCTACTCCTGCAGCTTCCGCTAAAAATCCAGCCAGGAAAACAAGTCCCAGAACAAAAATATATTGCAGGACATTTTCGCTGTAGTTTTTAAAAAACCATCTGGCTACAATCGGGAACACGAAAATGACAAAGGCGCCAAATAGGATTACAGACAAAGAGAGTTTAGCCCAGAAATACTGTTCTATCTCACCAGTAGACAGACTAACTACTGCAGCCAGGACAAGTAGAGCAAGAGTGTCTGTAATCATTGTCCCTCCGATTGTTATGTTCACAGCCCTGTTTTTTGATACTCCGTATCTTCGGGCAATCGGGTAGGAGAGAAGGGTGTGTGAAGCAAACATACTGGCCATTAAAATGGATGTCGGCAGAGAAAAATTCAACAAGAAAATTCCCGAAAGGGTACCTAGCAGCATAGGTACTATGAAAGTATATGCACCAAAAACCATACTTTTGTTACGGTTCTTCTTAAAGTCACCCAAATCGATTTCAATACCGGCAAGGAACATGATATACAAAAGACCCACTGTTCCAAACAGAAGGATACTACTGTCCCTGTTCATCAGGTGCAATCCGTTGGGGCCAATTATTGCACCAGCTATTATAAGTCCGATGATTTGTGGGATTTTAAGTTTATTTAGCAATATCGGGGCAAAAAGTATGATAAAAAGGATCATTGTGAAAATCAACACAGGATTTTCCAACGGGAATTTAATATCCACTCCTAGAGCTAGTATATTTGTCATCTTCAATGATTAGATTAAAGGGCTTAAAAGTCTTGCAAAAGATTCTTTCATTTGATTTGCAATACTTCTGCGGGCCCACTTTGAACTGGCCAATGACCAGCATTCAGTAATATCTTTTTTAAATTGGTCTTCTACCCTTTTTGCATATTCTCCGTTATAAATTATAGCAGTGATTTCAAAATTATGTTCCAATGACCTGTTATCCATGTTTGCAGAGCCAATTATACAAAATTCACCATCGATGGAAATAACTTTGGAATGGTTGAATCCCTTTTTGAACAGATAGACTTTTACTCCGGCTTCCAACAGCTCAGCAGCATATGACATTGTACACCAGTGCGCAATGCTTGTGTCTGATTTTTCCGAAAGCATAAGTGAAACATCCACACCTCCCATTGAAGCTGTTTTCATGGCATTTAATATTGATTCATTTGGAGTGAAATATGGAGTTACAATGAAAATTTCCTTTTTTGCAGAGGCTATTGCAGCAAAGTAGCATTGCATTATTCCTGCCCAGTCACTATCCGGGCCAGAGGTAATTATTTGGGTATGGATTCGTTCACCTTTAATATCTATATCAAAATCTTCTTTCACAGGTATAGGGTAGTATTTCTTTCGTCTTTTGAACTGTTGGTTTATGATGAAATACCTGTCGAGTAAAAAACTGGACTGAAGAGCTGCAACTGATTCTCCGGATACTTTTAAATGAGTATCCCTCCATTCATAAAAATTACCTCCGTTGTAATAGCGGTCGGCTATGTTCACACCACCCAGGAACCCTGTCAAACCATCCACGACAAGTATTTTCCTGTGATTTCTGTAATTTACCTTTGAGGTGGGAGTGATGAATTTGACCGGAGAGAATGAGAGCAGCTCAATGCCGTTAATAATCATTTGTGTTTTGAATTCATCTGGAAGGCTCCAACACCCAACGTCATCATATATCACTCTTACTTCTACTCCCTCTTTGGCTTTTTTTATTAATAATTCCTTGAATTTCAATCCAATTTCATCTGCCTCAATAATGTAGGACTGTAAATGGATATGTTGATTGGCCTGTTCAATACTGTCATACATAGCATCCAGGGCCTCTTTCCCGCTGAAAAAAAGAGCTAAGGAGCTGTTGATTCCTAGTATGCTCCTGCTACTTTTCAAGTTGAGGTTGATTATTTTACTGAACTTACGAATCTCTTCCGGAAGGAAAGCAGAATCAGTTTTTATTTGGCGAAGCTGTTTGTTTGCCAAAATTCTCCTGACTCTTTCATCCCTTACACCTTTCCTGTTGAAGAGTTTCCTTTTCCTGTAGTTTTGACCAAAAAGCAAGTACAATATCAACCCGATATAAGGCAATAACAGTATCACTATTATCCATGATAGGGATTTGACCGGGTCGGACTTTTGGTAAATTATTACTCCAGAGGCATAAATTGCAAGCAACAAGTATATTGCGTACAAAACTACAGATATATATTCCCACAAGTGCATATGAAAGTTACCCTTTTTTAGTCTGACTTCATTTTCTTTGCAGTATAGAGGACGGAGACTCCACCTGTCAATATTTTCATTTCAATATTGACGTATCCAAAATGTTCCAGTTCCCTGGAAAACTCTTTGTACTGGGGAAATGTCCCCACAGAAGAGGGTAAGTAGCTGTATGCATTGTTGTCACCCGAAATCAATTTCCCGATATAAGGAAGGATCTTCAGGAAGTAGATGTTGTAAATGTTCCTCCACAGATAGTTGCGGGGAGTTGCAAATTCGAGGATTGCAAGCCTGCCTCCTGGTTTGAGGACACGTTGCATTTCCAGCAAGGATTCACCTCTGTGCTCGAAGTTCCTTATTCCAAAACCAATTGTAACCAAATCGAAAACTTCTTTGTCAAAAGGTAATTGGTGTGCAGATGCACAAATATACTCTGGCAAGAAATACTGTTTGCCTGATTTGTGCCTTAGTCTCTTGATTGATTTTTTGCTCTTGGTTATTGCCCGTTCCAACATTTTGTCTGCAATATCCAAGCCTGTGGCCTTGACTCCACGTTTCATCAAAGCTATTGTAATATCACCTGTTCCGCAGGCTATATCCAGTGCAGTGTATGGTTTGTCCTTGAGGACTTCTTTGATAAGGACACTTCTCCAGTATTTGTCTATGCCCAAAGATAGGATGTGATTGAGTTTATCGTAGTTTGCAGCAATGCTGTTGAACATTGCTGCAATTATGGTTTTCTCTTTGTTTATTTTGACCTCCATTAATCTATATAGTCAGCAATATACCCGAAAGATTTATCATCAATTCTTAACTCACCTTTTGTTACGTGTCCCAAAAGTGTTATTTCCAAAGCGTTGTTGTAAATGAAGTCTACGAATTTCCCTTCTTTGTCGCTGGAGGTACTAACCAGAACTGCGGGGTTGTTGTCCAGGAACAGGAAATCTTTTTCTGACATCTCTGAAACAGTGGTTATGTCAAATCCAAGTTTGTTTATTGAGCATGATTCTATCAATCCGGCAAACAAGCCATTGTCCAGTACCTGGGCACTTGTCAATAACCCGTTGTCCATGGCATCCAGAATAATTTCTACGGTAGAACTATTGTCTTTGTCGTTTGAATTGAAATCTCCCAAAAGGTAAATAGTGTCTCCTTTCTTGCCAAAATGGATTCCAACTTTGTTTTTTGATGTGGAAAATTTGGCCGAAAACGGATCTTTTTCGTATTCAGAAATCCTTTCCCTAAGCTCTGTACTTGTAGAAAAAATTTGAGCAATTTCGTTAAGGTCGTCTATATCTGAAATTTGTTTTTTGAAGTTGTCGTTCATTGTCAAAAAGGGTTTTATTTTTTGCTAAGTTAAGAAAAAATATTCTATATTTGCAGTCCTCTAGCCCAGATGGTGAAATTGGTAGACACGCTACTTTGAGGGGGTAGTGCCGGTTACGGTGTGCAAGTTCGAGTCTTGTTCTGGGCACCAGAGATTTAGCCAAACTATTGAAATATAATAGTTTGGTTTTTTTCTTTTTTATTCACGTCCCCACAACGTCCGCAAAATTGAAAAACGAAAAAAAGCGCTGGAACCTGGTGAATTTATTCGAGGGATGCAAAATCTGCTTTGATTGCGTCAATTAATTTTTGATCAATGTCGAGATCCTCTGCATAACTTTTAAAATTTGCAACGGCATTGGCTACTGTGTTAATAAGTGTTTTGTAATCCTGTATGTCGTTATTTAGCCCAATTGCCTCTAAATCTTTACGAGTAATATTTTCGTTCTTGCCGTTTACTGTTAGTGAATGCCTGTTGGAGTAGGCGGGAGCATTTAGGTCAACGCTGTATGTAACATCATATGCCGGTGACAACTGCCAATTACCATTGCGTTTCATGCAAAATGCAAAGTTCTTGGAATGGTCGTCTACATTGCGGGCTATTACATTGAATACCATCCGCAGGTATTGTTGCTTACTATCGTCGTAGGGTAAATTTAGCCTCCGTATGACTGCAAAAATATCTTCGTAGCTGTTACTTGTGGGTGACATCGCAGCAAGTGTTTGCGTATGGATCTTGTCATTTTGGTTACGATCGAAACGCTGTGTGAGAAAATGTGTTACCCCTCCGTATGTTGCTATCTTGGATGGCATCATATTTATGCCCGCATCTATAGCCATTTGGTAGTAGATGTATTCCATTTTGGCATAGGGATAAGCTGAGTTGTCGTCATATTTAAGGACGTAATGTTGAAATCCTTCCGGGATTATACCTTGTCCCGATACCACTTCGTCGGTGATTTCATTGATGGCAACTATTGCTTTTGGACGTTTTCCTCCTGGTGATGAACTGATCTTTACCAAATCTTGCCATAAAATAGAGTTATCGTGACTGAGCACAGTGGTTTCCCGCTCGTTTAGGACTTGTTTTGCAAAATCATATAGTCTCTGCACATCCACCGAAAAAGCAGAGTTGTTACCCAGTTTCCGTGCCGGCTCGAATTCAAGGGCGCCCATTGCCCGACTGCCGATAAATAAGAGATGGTCTATCGGAGTTATGTTTTTAGAAGATATGTTATTATCCCTCAGCCAGACGTTAAAAAGGGAATTACCCCATTTATCGGGCAATGAGTCTGCAATCATAGGTGGCAAGCCTTGATACAGTTTATCCTTATCTCCTGTCCATGGCATTTGTTTTCGGCTGCGTGTAGAATGTATGGACATGGTAAAGGGTGCGATATCTAAATTTTGCTCTAGGAACATAGGGTCGTATTCAAATACTGCCAGGCGTGCGGTTTTATCCCATGAGAGATAACCGACGTCCATTCCCCAAAGTTTTACTTTAACCGTATTTGTTTCCATTGACTATTTTTTACTCTGCTTTTTAAATAATTCCCGTGGGCTTTCCGGTAATTGCGGTAAAAGTTTTTCGATCTCTTCTAAACAGTCGATTGCCCTGAGTAGTTTAATGAATGAAGCCATAGTGATTCCGGTCGAAGAACCATTTTCAAAGGTGCTGATAGTAAATATGCTTATGCCGGATTTGTGTGCCACATCTTTTTGGGTATATCCCATCCGTTTGCGATATACACTATACCTTTTTCCCAGCTCCCGGATTAATTCATTTCCGGATTTTTCATATTGTTCGCTATACATGCTTTTAAAATATACTAGCAAATGTATATAAAACTATAATTATATCAAAATATTGATGAAATTATAGGTATAGCTATATGTCTGTTTGGGGAGCACCTTCTGAAGCAACACCCTTTTAAAAACGTAGCCATTGTGGAGAGTGAGAAAACCGCAATCCTGTGCAGCCATTTTTGGCCGGAGTACATTTGGATGGCCACCGGTGGAAAGTCTCAGCTTAATGACAGGCTCCAGGTCCTGAAGGGGAGAAAGATTATCGCTTTCCCGGATGTGGACGGGTACCAGGAGTGGAAGGAGAAACTGTCCCAGGTGACGGGACTGGATATAACCGTGTCGGATGTCTTGGAGAAAAATGCCACTGCAGAGGACCGGAATAACCATGTGGATATCGCGGACCTGCTGATTCGGCAATACCGGAGTGAGCATCTTTCTATAACACCGGTTAAGGAGAAGAGGGATCCAATGAAAAATCCCGCTTTTTTGAAAACGATGGAGTATATGGATATAGGCAATTCCGAGGAGCTTGCAATGCTGATTGATGATTTGGGGTTGGAGATGGTGGGGTGTATGAAGATTTAGGAGGCTAAGGTTTTCCTATGTATAGCTTGAGAAATGCTTTTGTGTCTGTCAAACTGCTGAATCAATGTAGTATACTTTGCAATATTTGTATGAAACTTTTTGAAAACAAATGGTTGGTATTGATATTAAATGTTATAACTTTATGACCATGAATGATAAATTGTAAGTATTCGCTCGAATACTTACTCCGAATTAGTGAAAATTGAATAAGAAAGAAACACATTTAAAAAAATATGTATGAAATTAGAAGAAGAATTAGAAAAAATTGAAAATATGTTCTCTGAGTGTAGTGGTTTTGGAGACCCTGATGCTCGTAGAAATGCGGAATTGAGATTACAAACAATACAATCGAAACTTCAATTAAAGACTTCAAAGCAACTTAATTTGATTACTTTGATTCTTGCTATTGTATCATTTATCAATGTATTACTGGTTATTTTTTAAACCTTTTCATCGTAAATGGCATAAAACTAAACATAATATAGCTTATAAAAGCTTATAAAACAGTTGTCAGTCGGTGGGTTTTCGAGCATAACTGTTCTCATCGAAATTACTTGTAATTTAAGAGGAGTGTGCTTAGAAATGCCAAATGATTCATCACGCCACCATTACCACATGAAAAATACCACCTCAATCATTATACCCAATTATTAAGGTTTTTTCTCTATAGTACAAAGCAAAATTTGTCCCAACTGTACCGGATGTCCCTCTCCTTAATATGGGACAATGATTCAGTAAACAAAATCGCCCTCAACACGAGGGCGTTTTTTTACATTTTGTCGATGAGGTCCGCTTTGATGTCTATGTTTATGGTTCGGTACCGGGAGAAGGCTCTGCTCCCTTCTTTGTGTTCGCTGAGGCTGCCGACCAGGTTTGGGTCCTGGACTTTGTTGTAGAGGTTTCCGACAAAAGTTCTGCGGGCTAAGTGTGATGAGGCTACATCTGCAATGCTTTTCTGCTCTACCTCGCCTGTGGTGGGGTTGATCACGGAAACTACCCTGGTGATTCCGCAAGCTTTGAAAATCTTCTTTATGTATTCATACCTCTTCAGAATATTTAGGGCTGTGGCATTCAGCGGAACCGATGTCACTTCAAAGCTTCTGTATAAACTGTACCGCTGCAGGGCCCTGTAAAGGACAAGGAAGTGCTTTCTCCTGCTCTCTGAGAATTGGGATATTGCGAGGTAATCATCAAAATGGTTGAAGAAGGTTTTTGGTTTGATGGGCGTACTCTCTTGTGGGTTGTCGTCTCCATAGACATTTTTGTCTACCTGCTATAGGAAATCAAGTCCAATTTTCATATACAAATTTACCTATTTCACGTCCGCACTACGTCCGCAAAACTGAAAATAGATGAAATAAATTAAATGTGTATGAAATAATAAAATTTCTGTATATCTTTGTGCCAGAATTATATACGAAGATATTGAGCTATATATCAACGATATGTGCAACTGCTTTTTGGGATGGTGTCGAGTCTTGTTCTGGGCACCAATTTTTTAAGAGTTGTACAAAAGAGTACAGCTCTTTGTCTTTATTAAGAAGTAAGTATGAAGATAGTCTTTTTGGATGCAGCTACACTTGGCAATGATATTGATTTGTCTCCGATTGAAAAACTTGGAGTATTAACAAGTTATGACAATTCTTTGAAAGACCAGGTGAAATCGAGGATTAAGGATGCCGATGTTGTGATAGTAAATAAAATAAATTTGGGAGCAGAAGAGTTTGAAGCCGCTCCAAATTTGAAGTTGGTATGTGTGGCAGCAACCGGCACGAACAACATTGACATGGCAAGTGCAAACAAAGCAGGAATCAAGGTCATGAACGTGGTTGACTATTCTACTGAGAGTGTGGCCCAGATATCATTTGCCTCTTTATTGTCACTAATATGTAGCATTGGTTATTATGACAATGTTGTAAAGTCTGGTACATATTCACAGAGCCAATTTTTTACCGATTCCGGAAGAAGTTTCCATGAATTGAAAGGAAAATGTTTTGGTATTGTTGGTATGGGAAATATAGGTAAAAGGGTAGCTTCAATAGCCTCGTCGTTTGGCTGCAAGGTATATTACTACTCAACCAACGGGATAGCCCATTGCAAAGATTATCCTTCGGTGTCACTTGAAGAGCTTCTTCAGAAAAGTGATGTGATTTCCATACACTCTCCTTTGAATGAAAAGACAAAAAACCTTATATCCTTGAAAGAGATGAAGGAGATGAAGACTTCTGCAGTTTTGATCAATATGGGTAGGGGCGGTATTGTGAACGAGTCAGATTTGGTACAGTCGTTGAATTTTGGATTGATTGCAGGAGCTGTGATTGATGTTTACGAAGATGAACCAATCAAAAGTGACCATCCGTATATGAAAATAAAGGATATGGAAAAAGTTATACTCACTCCGCACATAGGGTGGGCGAGTATTGAAGCCAGGAAAGTTCTGGTTGATAAACTTGCAGAGAATATAAAATCTGCTATTTGAGGGGAGAACCTTCTTCTTTTTTCATGTAATTGTATTCCAGACGGTCTACCAGGCGGGGAAAGAATTTGTTGAGATTAACAAGTAATTTGCCGATAGGAGTCAAAATAACCTCTGCTTTTCTTTTTTGCAAACCTTTGACCAGATGTCTTGCACACTCTTGTGAACTCATCATTTTCCCTTCGTCCCTAGGGGTCTCGCCTTGTTTGGATCCATCTGAAACCAGTGCCTGCTCCCGGATATTTGATGCCGTAAAGCCTGGGGCAAAAATCATTACATGCAAACCATCTTTCAAGTGTTCTATACGGAGTGTGTCCAGAAATCCATATATGGCAAATTTGGAAGCAGAATAACCTGTGCGTGCAGGTAAACCTTTGTAACCAGCAATTGATATGACTCCAACTACTGAACCTTTTTGTTTTAAAATATGGGGTAGTGCATATTTTGTGCAATATACAGTACCCCAAAAGTTTACATCCATTAGTTGTTTAATGACACTAAGTTCCAAATCTTTGAACATTGCCCTCATAGAAATTCCGGCATTATTGACAAGTATATCTAATTTTCCGAATTTGTCTATAGTAGATTGAACCAGGTTTTTACAATCTTGTTCTTGACTAACGTCGCATTTGACTGCTTCTACCTGTGTGTATTCGGATAGTTTATTGGATAGTTGTTCCAGTTTGTCAATACTCCTGGCTGCCAAAACAATTTTGGCACCCAACATGGCAAACTCTGTGGCTGCTGCCATTCCAATTCCGGAGCTGGCTCCGGTTACTATTATTACCTTGTCTTTGAACATAGTGTTTGTTTTTGTCTTAATCCAATGCCATGTCTTGCATTTCGTCTCCTTTGTACACTCCGGCTTTCAGCTTTTCCTGGATTTCTCCAAAGGCATTCAATGTGTATTCAACATCTTCCAAAGAGTGCATTGCGGTTGGGATGAGCCTGAACATTAGGACACCTTTTGGAACAACAGGGTATGCAACAACAGAACAGAATATTTTGTAGTTGGTTCTCAAATCCACCAGGATGTTTGTAGCTTCGGCTACATTTCCCTCCAGGAATACAGGAGTAACGCAAGCTTCTGCCTTACCAATGTTGAAGCCTCTTTCCCTGAGCCCTTTTTGCATTGTCCTGGTTATAAGCCATAGCTTTTCACGTAGTTCTGGCATTGTGCGTATCATTTCGACACGTTTAAGACAGCCCTCCACAAGCGGCATCGGAAGAGATTTTGCATATATCTGGGACCTTAGGTTATACCGTAGGTAATTGATTATATCTTTAGGTCCGGCAATGAAACCTCCTATTGCAGCCATGGATTTTGCAAAGGCTCCAAAATAGAGGTCAATTTCGTCTATTACGCCATAGTGTTCAGATGTGCCTCTTCCATTATCACCCATTACTCCAAACCCATGGGCATCATCTATTAGTATGCGGAATTTGAATTTTTTCTTGAGTTCTACTATTTTATCAAGTATTCCAAGGTCACCGGTCATTCCGTATACACCTTCTGTGATAAGGAGTATTCCGCCTCCGGTTTCGGCAACAAGTTTGGTGGCCCTTGCGAGTGCTTTTTCACATTTTTCAATGTCATTGTGAGGATAAACAATACGTTGTCCCATGTGAAGCCTCACGCCATCCATAATGCAAGCATGAGCTTCTGAATCGTAGACAATTATATCGTGCCTGTTGACCAAAGCATCTATTGTAGAAACCATTCCTTGGTAACCGAAATTGAAAAGATATGCATCTTCCTTTTGTTCGAAATCTGCCAATTCCCTTTCGAGTTTCTCATGCAATTCTGTGTGTCCGGACATCATCCGGGCACCCATTGGATATCCCAGGCCCCATTTTTCTGCAGCTTCGGCATCGGCTTTCCTCACTTCGGGATGGTTTGCCAATCCTAAATAGTTATTGAATGTCCAGGCAAGCACTTCTGTTCCGTTGAACATCATCTTTGGCTGTATTTGACCCTCCAGTTTTGGGAACATGAAATAACCGTGAGCTTTTTTACGGTATTGTCCTAGCGGACCACCTTCGTCATTTTTGATTCTTTCAAATATGTCCATAGTTAATAGTGAATTATGTGTATCTTATTCTTTGTCCGATTCTCAATATGGAATTCCTTTTTATACCATTCAAAGAGCAGAGTTTTGCGATAGGGATTCCGGTCCGGTAGGAGATCCTGCTAAGGGAATCACCACTCCGGACTGTCCAGAACCTGATTTTGTCTATCTCTTTCTTGTATTCGAAATGTTTGGAATTAAGCAGAAGGATAGTGTTCTTGACAGTATGGTCCTGGAAATTTATCAAATCGTTTGGGTTGACTGGATTTCCCAGGTACCTGATTTCGAAATGCAAGTGGTATCCTGTTGAACGACCGGTATTTCCTCCCATTCCTACTGGATTGCCTGCCTTGAGGGTATCCCCTGTGTTGACTGTGATTTTATTAAGGTGTGCGTAAAGAGTCTCTAATCCATTAAAATGTCTTATTACCACATAGTTTCCATAGTCGCGTGCTCGTTTTGTGATTCTTACTACACCATCAAAAGCATTCCATACTGTATCCCCTCTGTGAACCTTCAGGTCTATACCATAATGATGTCTCCATTTGCGGAACCCAAAATCGGATGTAACATATTTGGCAGAGGGAGGCACATAGCCGGACAGGTCAATTTTCACAGTGTCTTTCATGTCTGTCAAATTTACCTGGTAAGGATTTATCCTGGAATCACTCCAAATATCGTATTCTTCTGGTTGAGTGTAATCTATACTCCTAAGATAGTCGTGTATAGGGGTTATGTTTTTTTTATCTGTGATTTTGTAGATAGTAAGGTATTTGTACGGATTGAAACGAGGTGCGGCAGACGAAAGTAGTTCGCTTGTGGATACAGGATAAGAAACCGGTACAGGTTTCTTTTTTGAAAAAGCACCCGAGTTGTTCAATGTCAAGAAAATTGCAGTAAACAGAAGCAGGTATTTTAACAAATGGTCAGGCATCAATTTTGGCGTATTTTGCGTGTGTCTCAATGAATTCCCTTCTTGGAGGAACTTCGTCTCCCATAAGCATTGAGAATATGCGGTCTGCTTCGGCTGCGTTTTCTATTGTAACCTGGCGGAGCAACCTGGATTCGGGATTCATGGTTGTGTCCCAAAGCTGTATGGCATTCATCTCTCCCAAACCCTTGTACCTTTGTACATGAACTCCGGTTTCACGACCTTTTCCAATTCTCTCTATTGCCTCTATCCTCTCTTCTTCGTTCCAGCAATATTGTTCCTGTTTCCCTTTCCTTACCAAGTAAAGAGGGGGTGTAGCAATATATACATAGCCGTTTTTTATAAGGTCTTGCATATGGCGGAAGAAAAACGTAAGGATGAGTGTGGCAATGTGGCTTCCGTCCACATCGGCATCGGTCATTATGATAACTTTATGGTACCTGAGTTTGCTCATATTTAGAGCTTTGCTGTCCTCCTCTGTTCCAATCGTCACTCCCAAAGCGGTGAATATATTGCGGATTTCTTCACTCTCAAATACTTTGTGGTCCATTGCCTTTTCGACGTTCAGGATTTTTCCCCTCAAGGGAAGTATTGCCTGGAAAGTCCTGTCACGGCCGCTTTTTGCCGTACCACCTGCTGAGTCTCCCTCTACAAGGAAGATTTCGGATACTGTGGCATCCCTGTTTGAGCAGTCTGCAAGTTTGCCCGGAAGTCCGGAACCGGACATCACAGTTTTCCTTTGCACCATTTCCCTTGCTTTTCTGGCCGCATGACGTGCGGTAGCTGCCAGGACAACTTTGTCAATTATAGCTTTTGCATCTTTGGGGTTCTCTTCCAGATAGTTTTCCAAAGCTGCCGTTGTGGCTTGTGAAACAGCTGCCGAGACTTCGGAGTTGCCTAGTTTTGTTTTGGTTTGTCCTTCGAATTGAGGTTCTGCAACCTTTACGGATATGATGGCAGTCAATCCCTCCCTGAAGTCCGATGCGTCAATTTCAAATTTCAATTTTGACAATAATCCACTTTTATCTGCATAATTCTTAAGGGTAGTAGTGAGACCCCTGCGGAAACCGGTGAGGTGTGTGCCACCCTCTATTGTGTTGATGTTATTTACATAAGAGTGGATATTCTCGCTGTAGCCAGAGTTGTACTGCATGGCTATTTCAATTGGGATGCCAGTTTTGTCTGTTTCCAGGTAAATAGGATTTTCTGTCAATTTATCCCTTGTGCCGTCAAGGAATTTTACAAATTCCAAAAGACCAAGTTCGGAATAGAAAGTGTCGTTTTTGTGGTTTGAAGTAACTTCTCCTTCTTCGCTCTCTTCGTGTTCCCTAAGGTCTATAAGTGTCAATTTTATACCCTTATTAAGGAACGCTAACTCCCTAAGACGAGTTGCAAGGATATCATAGTTGTAAACTGTTCCTAATGTGAAAATCTCAGGATCTGGTTTGAAAGAGATGATAGTCCCTCTTTTATTTGATTCTCCCACAACCTTTACGGGATACAGAGGGATACCTTTGCTGAATTCCTGCCTGAAATGCTTGCCTTCCCTGTGGATGTCTGCTGTAAGGTTGATAGATAGAGCGTTGACACATGATACACCAACTCCGTGCAATCCTCCGGATACTTTGTATGAGTCCTTTGAAAATTTACCACCAGCATGAAGCACTGTAAGGACAACTTCCAAAGCACTCCTTCCCTCTTTTTCGTGGATATCTGTAGGAATACCCCTTCCATCGTCTTCAACTGTTACCGAGCCGTCCCTGTTTATTACCACATCTATGGAAGAGCAATAGCCGGCCAGAGCTTCGTCTATTGAATTGTCAACAACTTCATATACCAAATGGTGCAAACCTCTGGAGCCAACGTCCCCGATGTACATGGATGGTCTTTTCCTGACCGCCTCCAATCCTTCCAATACCTGGATGTTCTCTGCAGAATAATGGCCTCCGGCCAAAGTGGATTCATTTTCCTTCATCTGATTTAACGCTTTTTAAACGAACAAAGATAATCAAAAACACGAAAAAAACCTAATAAAAATCAAGTTTTATTAGGTTTGGGATAGTTTTTAATTGTTTGATTATTAGAGTTTAAAGATAAGGCCAAGCCCGCCGTTGAATCCAGGCAAGGTATAGGTGCCGTACTCTACGATATGATTGTCCAATATGTTGTTTAGTTGTATGAAAAATGAGAGATTGTTGTTGTGTACATATTCTGCGTTTATGTTTACCCTTAAATAGCTGGGTGTGTTGGTTTCGTATCCTGCATTTGGGTACAACGAAATAAGATCAGAGGCAATTAATGTGGGGGTGTTGTGTTTGTAGTCGAATAATGCTGACAATACTATCCTCTCCCTCCAATTGTAGCGTGAGTGTGCATTGATTGTCAAGGACGGGTAGTTGTAATGTTTGTCATTTGCTCCATTTTCATCTTTGAAAGAGAGATATTCGGCATTCAATCTGAATTGGAAACCGGATGCATTGTAAAAGATGTCTGCACCGGCTCCAAAACGAGTTTCATCTTTGTAAATCGCGTTAAAGCTGTTTGCAGGGGTGTCCATGTCTGGCAGTAGGAGCAGTGAGTTGGATACGAAGTATACCTGGTTCCTGAATTCATAATAGGAGCCATACAGGTTGAAAGAGACACGCTCTTTCAATTTGCCTTTGAATCCAACCCTGGCTATAACTGGTTGTTCTATGTTTTTTATGTCTATGGTGGGTGATATCCACGGGTTACAATTTAATAATTTATTGTAATTCATGAAATTGTTTTGTCCATCCAGGATTCCGTAAAGCCAAAATTTGTTGGTTATCATTTCGAGTTCTGCTTTCCCGCTGAAATAAATATTGTAGTCTTCTTCCTGGCCTTCCCACCATCTGTTGTATTTTAGTCCTAATTCAAAATCCCATCTGCCTTTCCTGAAAATATACCTGGGGTGAAGTTCAATATTGCTGCGGGTAAGGGAGTCTGTATACCTTGGATTTGAAGCTTGGTAAGTTGCACCCGCCATGATTTTGTTGTAATTGGAAAAACCAGCTCCGCCATCAAGGGAAACAAAAACATGGTTTTCTTTTGTTTCCATGATATTCAAAGAAGTTGTGGGTTCATTGGCAAATAGCATTGGCTTATGCCGGGATTCTGACTGTAGCGATGAATAGCTGATTTTTGCGCTGTAGTGGAAGGTGTTGTGGTTTTTGTTTAGTGATTTTGCGAAAAAACTTACTCCTGCGATACTGGATTTTTTGCCCAAAGAGTCTTTTACGAGGCTCTCCCTTGCAAAATGACTGAAACTATCTGCGAAACCATAATAGCTGTCCGAAATGTTTTTATATGTGGCATTTATTCCTATTTCTCCACTTTTCCACCTGAATCTGGGCTCAATGAAAGCATTGGTATTTGAGTGTGGGGCATTTATTTTACTGTTGCCTTTTGTGATTTCGCTACCCTCAATATTTGTGCTGTTTAATTTGGAATGGTATGAGTTGTGGTTGGTGCCGAATGAGATTGTGAATTTGTCTCCTGTGTTTGGTGAAACCAATAGCGTCCCGTATGGATTCAAAGGGAAGTTGGAACCAGCTTTCAAAAAGAGAATGTTCTTGGCTTGTGAAGGCTCTTTTTGTATGGCTGCAGATGTTATGGGTGTGAATTCGTATAGGTTTTTGATTGGTTTGTCAAAGATTGTATAATTGAATGACAGGTTGAATCGTCCAAGTGAGTCGTGGAAATTTGTCATCATTTTGCTTTTGCTGATTTCCAGCAATCTGGCATCGAAATCCCGACTTACCTCCAAGGTGGGGTCAATTGTTTGGCTTTTAGCAACAAAGATTGTTGACGCTAGAATGATTGTAAGTATTGTCCTATAGATTTTCATTTGTCTGCTTTTTAATTTCTTCGATTTTTGCAAGTCTCATTTTCAGTTGCTCTTCAATATCGTCTTTGGATTGGCTGGAATAGGATTCCAGGATGCTGTTGTAAGTGGCTTCTGCTTGTTCCCAGTTTCCTCGCTCTGCAAAAGTGTCTCCAAGTAAAATGTAGCTTTTTGCCAACCAGTAGCTTTGTGGTGTCCTGGAATCGGCAAAATCATATACTTCTTTTTCTACTTTCTGGAAGTCTCCCTTGTCAAAAGCGTCTGAGATGATGAGGTATGTGCTCTCTGCCCCTTCGGGCGTTATTTTATTATTTGAAAGTTCTTTGAGATATGTCATTGAGGTTGCCCTGTCTCCCAGCAAGTAATAGGATTTGGCTTTTACATATTTGGTGCGTTCTTTTTCGTTTTCTGAGATATCAAGTGTAATAGCCTTGTCTGCCTCTGCAATTGCATTTTTGTACTGCTTGTCCATGAAATATGAGTTCATTAGACCCAAACGGGCCTCTTTCATGTTGTTCCCTAATTTGGCAATCCGTGTCAAAGATGAATAGGCATTGGCTGCCTGATTGTAATTCTGGAGGTTGTATGAAATTTTGGCATAGTTGAGGGTTGCCAGTTCAGTGAAAGATTCTTCTCCAATTTCCATGACTTTAAGGAAGGAATCCATGGCGAGCTCTGGCTTGGATGTTTTTTGGTAGGACTCTCCAAGGTAAAACCAGGCTTGTGCACTTTTTTCCCCATCTGGATATTCTTTGAGAAATTTGTTCAATGAGGTTATTGCTGCAGGGTAGTTCCCGGAAATAAATTGCTTCTCGGCTGAGCTGAAAACGATCAGCTCCCTTTCGGATGTGCTTCTGGTTTGGGACAACCCCAATCCATCTATGTAATCCAGGAATTCCTGTGCACGACCCTGTTCTTTGTAGATGTTTTCCAGACCCGCAATGGCGCTTTGTGATTCAGGGGATTGCGGGGCCTCTGTCAGGATTTGTTTGTAATAACCAATTGCGGTTTGGTAGTTGCCTTTGTTCAGGTTTACCAATCCTAGTTCTAGCAGGGATTTTGGATAATAGGTTGTTTGTGGGAATTTCTGTATAAGCTCTGCAAGGTAGTCGGTTGCCTGTTGGTCATCTCCGGTTTGGATCAATGTCCTTGCTAGTTCATAAAGAACTTCCGGATAGAGTTGTTTTTCCAGGTTCTCTTTTGACAACTCTTTCAATAGTGATGCTTTTTCGTTTTCGTTTCCGGTGAGGCCGGTAACAACTGCCATTTGGTATTGGGTGTATTGTTTTATTTTCTTGTTTCCGGTAGAAACAATTGAATAACTATTTATTGCCTCCTGATATTTGCGTTGCATGAAATATGAATCACCAAGCCTTGCCAGAGCTTCGTCGAAATATGTTATTTGCCCCCTTGGCAAGTTTATGTATTTCTTGAACCACTCTTCTGCTTTTGAGTACTCACCAAGTTTGAAATAGCCGTATGCAAGATTATAGAAAGATGCAGGATACTCTTGGTTTCCTTTGAATTCGTAGTTGGTTGTGGCCAGTTCATGGTTTATCTCCACTGAGCGTCTTAGCTGGTTGTTCCTGAAATAGGCTTCTGCCAACCAAAATTTAGCAACATTGGAGAGGTTGTTGTTGTAGCTGCCGTTTGCAAGAGAGAGTTCGAACATAGGTATGGCATCCCTGTAGGCACCTAATGATATCAACTGCATTCCCCTTAGGAATGTTGCCTTTTGAATATTAATGATATCTGCAGTAGAAGGGTTTTTGATGCTTCTTAGTACATCTATTGCAGATTTGTAATCTTGGTTAACAAGATAGGAGTTTGCAATATAATTTTGGATTTCGTTGAATTTCACCTGGCCGGGTGAGTAGGTGTCCAAATATCTTTTGAAAGGGGCAATGTCTGAGTTGAGGTCAAAAGAGAGTTTGGCGTAGTTGAACATGGCATCTTCTTTTATTGTCAAGTCGTGTGAACCATCTGCTGCAAGTTTGAAACTGTTCAGGGCTTCGAATTTGTTCTTGATTTCGATATAGCATCTACCCAAATGGTATGCGGCATTCTGGGACAAACTGTCACTTACAGATGTTACCTGTTTGAACAGCTCGATAGCCTCTTCATATTTGTCCTGGCTGTAGGCCAGCATTCCTGCATAATAGAGTTCGTTACGTGAAAGCATGTTTTTTGACAAAGAGTATCTTTCGAAGTAAAACCTAGCCTTTTGGGTGTTGTTTGTAGCGAAGAACGATTCCGATATCAACCTTGCACTTTTGGTTTGTAGCTCTCCCTCTAGCTGATTGTAGAGATTTTCCCCGTGTGTGGTAACATAGTTGTGGTTACCAGTCATAAACTGGCTTTCCAGGATATAGTACTTGCTTAATAATGAAAAACGGGGGTCATTGTCAATTTTTTCAAAAAGGGAGATGGCTTTTTTAAAATCCCTGGTAAGGTAATATGTGTGTGCCAAATAATATGTTGCGATATTGGTGAAGCCATCAAACGGACCGTCGGCTGCTTTGTGCATGTAGTCGAGAGCCATATTTGTATTCCCAGTTTTGAAGAAAGCGTAGCCTAACTTGAAGTAGAATTCATTTTTGTATTTGCTATCCAGGTGTGATGGATCCAACTTTTCAAAAATCACTATTGATTTATTGTATGATTCATTGTCAAAAAGTTTTCCGGCATAGCTGAACCTAACCAATGTTATCATGGAACTCTCTGAATAATTTTCTTCCATGGTTCTGTAGTTGGCTTCCATTGCCGGGTGTCCTGATTCTATTGAGATAAGGGTCAAGTAACCTTGGATTTCGGGTTCTATGTTACTTTTGATTTCTTTGGCTTTTGGCAGGATGCTCTGGAACAGATTGTATGCAGAGAGGTATACTCCTTTGTTGTAGAGTTCTGTTGCGGTGTTGTATTGTTTGAGTAAATCCTCTTTTGGACCTGCGGAGAGAGTGGTGATTCCGATAAACATTAGCATGGATACGGAGAGTGCCAATAATTTTATATTTATATATCTTTTTGTTAACATCTCGATTTGATTTAAAGTAATGACCAATTTGCGTCAAATTTAGTAAATTTGCCTCAATAAATGTAAAATTATGCAGCAAGAGAAGGAGCTATTGATAGAGTTGGTATCGGCAGATATTGCTAAAGAGGAAAATTTGATCTTGACAGATGTCAACCTTAAAGTATACAAAGGGGACTTTACATATATAATTGGAAGGGTAGGAAGTGGTAAAACTTCCATCATCAAAACTATTATTGGAGAAATCCCATTGAAAAAGGGGAGTGGCGTTGTTTCCGGGTTTTCCCTTGAAAAACTCAAAGAAAAAGAGATTCCTTTCTTAAGGAGAAGGATTGGTGTCGTCTTTCAGGACTTCCAGCTTTTGTCAGACAGAAGCGTATACGAAAACCTCTTTTTTATTTTGATGGCAACCGGATGGAGGAACAAAAAGGCTGCAGACAACATAATAAAGGAAAGACTGGAAAGTGTGGATATGTTACGAAAAAGCCATAAGATGCCTCACCAGTTGTCGGGAGGTGAGCAACAGAGGGTTGCAATTGCAAGAGCCTTGCTTAACAACCCTGAAATCATTTTGGCAGACGAACCTACCGGAAACCTGGATTCCGAAACTGCATACGAAATCATGGAGCTTTTCACTAGCATACACAGGCAATATTTGCCGGCAATCATGTTTGTAACTCACAACCGGGCTCTATACCAACGATATCCTGGCAGAGTCCTGCTTTGTGAGAACATGACCTGCAGGGAATTGGAAACTACAGAAGAGATAGATATCGGACAATTGCTAGATATTTGACCTTATGACCAGAAAAGAAAGGTACAAAGCTATTACTGATTGGTTTGAATCCAATATGCCAGTCGCAGAAACAGAGTTGGTTTACAACAATCCATTTGAGCTGATTGTTTCTGTAATTTTGTCGGCTCAATGTACCGACAAAAGGGTAAATATGGTCACACCAGGTTTATTTGAAAAACTCCCTGATCCGGAATCAATGAGCAAATCTGATCCTGAAACAATATTCAAATATATATCTTCTGTAACTTACCCCAACAACAAAAGCAAGCATCTTCATCAGATGGCTTCCATGCTGGTTTCGGATTTCGACTCCAAAGTCCCGGGTGACACAATTTCACTTCAGAAATTGCCAGGAGTCGGAAGGAAAACAGCAAATGTTATAGCTTCCGTTCTTTTTGACAAACCTGTTATTGCGGTGGATACTCATGTTTTCAGGGTTTCCCGCAGGTTGGGGCTCTCCAGCGGGAAAACACCTTTGGCTGTGGAACAGGACCTTACTAAAAATTTTCCTGAATCAAAACGGGCCATAGCACATCATTGGCTGATTTTGCATGGAAGGTATGTTTGCAAAGCCAGGAATCCTGAGTGTGATAAATGTGGTTTATCTGTTTTCTGCAGGTACTACCATAAGTCCCGCAGGGCAAATCTCCATGAAGGTAGCACCGGCTGATGGTCCAAAACTTCCCCCAACTACTCCGATGGTATCCTCTTCCCTGAAACATTTTTTACTAAGCAATTTGTTGATTGAACTACGTATGAATTCATCTTTGCTTTGGGTCGGGTCCATGTAAAAGGCGTACACCCCGAATGAGAGGGCTAGTTCCCTCATTACATGCGGAGTATAGCACATTGCATAAATTGGGGTCCTTGGACGGAATGCAGAAAGATATCTGCCCGTCCTTCCGGTCCTTGTATCAAAGACCATAGCCTTTATGGGAAGCTTTCTTGTAGCACTCACCAACTGGCAAGACAAAACTGCAGCCACCGGGTGTGTTATATCTTTAAGTTCCAGGTTGAAATTTGGTTTGAGTTCTTTTTCCGTCTCCTTTGCAATGTTGGTCATTGTACGCACTGCCTCTTGTGCGTATTTGCCGTTGGCAGTCTCCCCGCTCAACATTATAGCATCGGTTCCTTGGTATATTGCATTTGCAACATCCGTTACCTCTGCCCTGGTTGGCCTTGGATTCTCAATCATTGAATGGAGCATTTGGGTAGCTATGATTACTGGTTTTTTCCTCTCTTGGCATTTACGGGTGATTTGCCTTTGGATGATAGGAATCTTTTGGTATTCAATCTCTACACCAAGGTCACCTCTGGCTACCATAACCCCGTAACAATATGACAAGATTTCGTCTATGTGGTCTACGCCCTCCTGGTTTTCTATTTTTGCAATAATTTTGAGGTGGCTGTCGTTTTGGTCCAGGATTTTCTGGATTTCTATCAAATCTTTTTTGTTTCTTACAAAGGAGTGTGCTATGAAATCCAGGTCGTTTTCTATTGCCCAAAGTATGTACTCTTTGTCACGGTCGGATATGGCGGGTAAGTTAACAGAGACATTGGGAATGTTTATGCTTTTCCTTCCTTTGATAATCCCATCGTTATCTGCTTTGCAATAAAGTCTTTCTGTGTTTTTTTTGACAACAGTCAGGGAAATGTCACCGTCATCAATCAAAATCTTTGCCCCTTCAGGGACCTCCTTTACAAAATTTTTGTAGTTTGTGTACAAAAGTCCGTTTCCTGATACACCCAATGGATTGTCTTCGAAGATAACCTCTTCTCCAGCTTTTACATGGAACGAGCCCGGATCACTCATGTTCGTAATCCTGATTTCAGGTCCTTTGGTATCTATGAGAATGGCAATCTTATCTGATACTTTTCTTGTGTTCCTTACTATTTCCAGAGAAGACTCCAAGGTTGTGTGGGCTGAATTTATCCTGACTACATTCATTCCCTCTTTGTACAAGCTTTCAATAAATTCCACACTACAGTTCCTGTCCGATACTGTACAGATGATTTTGGTTTTCTTTTCCGTCATAATTCTTCTAATTTTGTACAAAAGTAATTCATTTTATTTGAAAAAAAGATTTGGTGAAGGTTTGGTTAATGACTTTTCTGTTTATTTGAAACTGGAAAGGTCCCTTTCGGACAATACGATCAATGCCTATTGTTCTGATGTCTCTATGCTGGATGAGTTTCTTGTATCCAATGTAATGGATCAAAAAAGTTATTCACTGGAAAAGGTTACAACTGAGAATCTGAACGATTTTTTGGGATGGTTGCAAACGAAAACCATCTCCAAAAGAAGTCAGGCAAGGGTAATTAGTTCGTTAAGGTCCTTTTATCGCTATCTTGAGATGGAAGGTATAATATTGGAAAGCCCGGCAGAGTTGTTGGATATACCCAGGATCAAACCCTATTTGCCAGTGGTTTTGTCTGTAGATGAAGTTGAGAGTATAATAGACAGTGTGGACCTCTCCTTACCAAACGGCCATAGGAACAAAGCTATGCTGGAAATGCTCTATTCTTGTGGACTGAGGGCAACCGAACTTGTTTCATTGAAAATTTCGGATTTGTTTTTCAAAGAGGGTTTCATTAAAGTTACCGGCAAAGGGAAAAAAGAGAGATTGGTTCCGGTAGGTGTTCCGGCCATGGAAAGTGTTGAAAGATATATGTATTACAGAAAACTCACACCTATTGTTGCAAAATATGAAGATATCTTGTTCTTGAACCGCAGAGGAGGAAAAATGTCACGGGAAATGCTCTTTGTAATCGTTAAAAACCAGTGTAGGTTGGCAGGTGTCGAAAAAGATGTTTCTCCCCACACATTCAGGCACTCATTTGCTACACACCTGGTTGAAAACGGAGCTGACTTGAGGGCCGTCCAGGAAATGCTGGGACACGAAAGTATTCTGACTACAGAGATATATACTCATGTAAACAGTGCAAAATGGAGGGAGAGCATATTGGACTGTCATCCTCGGGTTAAATGATTTTCTTATATATTTGCAACCTTGAAACCCCAAATCATATTGAACGGATGAAAAGGATTTTAATTACATTGGCAGTATTGTCTCTATTGTCATTTACAAATGAGCCTTTGTTGGCAGAAAGGTTGGATACAATCAAAGACACTCTTAAAAAAAGGGATCTGAACACATTGGTTGTAACATCCGGTAAAACAGCTGTCAAAAGGAATAATGTGCCAGTTTCCATATCTGTAGTGGAATCGGAAGATATTGAGGCTTCGGGATATCCGTCTGTTTTGCCTGCTTTGTCCCGTCTGGTTCCAGGCCTTTTTGTTACCCAAAAGGGGATAGTTGGTTTTGGAGTGGCCGAAGGAGCTGCGGGAAATATCAACATCAGAGGTGTAGGGCAAGGAAACAAAGTGTTGATGCTACTGGATGGACAACCTCAGTGGGCAGGTGTTTTTGGCCATTCCATACCAGATCTTTACCCTTCGGCTGATGTAGAGCGTGTTGAGGTGCTGAGAGGGCCGGCTTCTTTGATATATGGATCCAATGCAATGGGTGGAGCAATCAATGTGATTACAAAAAAAAGCACAGAGGATGGATACCATGGCAGATTCTCTGCTTCTTATGGCTCACACAACACTGGCAGGTTTTTGTTCAACAGTGGCTACAGTAAGGGAAAGTTTTCTGCTTTCTTTTCCGTGAACCATGACAGGACAAATGGGCACAGAGAAAACTCCAGGTTTGATATGACAAATGGTTTTGCAAAATTGGGTTACAGGATAAGCAGCCATTTTAGTATGGATGCTGACTTGTCCCTTGCATCGATCTACAATGAAAATCCAGGAATGGTAGGCTCAGAAATGATTGACAACAACATGGACATTTTTAGGGCATCCTCTTCTGTATCATTAAAAAACAACTACAAACTCGCATCTGGAGCTCTTCAGTTTTTTTTCAACCAAGGCAGGCATGAGATAAATGACGGATATACTGTTGGGGGTGTTCCTAAAGATTATTTATTCAACTCTTTGGATCATAATTTTGGCTTGATGTTCCATGAAACATTTGAATTGTTTCCTGGAAACAGAGTTACAATTGGAGCAGATTTCAAAAACTGGGGCGGAAAAGCCTGGCAAAGGAAAATTGAGACAACCGAAGAGTCTACCATTGCAGATAAATCCATTGAAGAGACTGCTGCATACGTGGTTGTGCAACATGATTTTTTTGATAAATTAACATTAAACGGGGGTGTCAGGTTTGAGTACAACTCTGTTTTCGGGGATGTATGGATACCTCAACTTGGTGTTTCCTTGAGGAGCTTTGAAGGTAATGTTGTGAGGGTTTCCGTTTCCAAAGGATACAGGAGCCCAACCATAAAAGAGATGTATATGTTCCCACCGCAAAACCCGGATTTGCAACCTGAAAGTATGGTGAATCTGGAATTGTCTGTTTCTCAGTCATTTTTTGATTCTGACTTATTGGCAGAAATGAGCCTATACTACATAGATGGTTGGAATATGATAGAATTGGTTAAAATAAACGGGGTTCCCAAAAACCTGAACACCGGATTCTTTGACAACAGAGGAGTGGATTTAATGTTAAGTTACAGGATATTGCCCGAACTAAGGGCCGATTTGAATTACAGTTATCTTAATACCAGCAAGCCAATTTTAGCTGCCCCAAAACACAAAACCTATTTGGGTGTTTTGTATTCGAAAGGTCCATTTGTTATCAATTCCAATATACAGCATATTGAAGGGATGTATACAAATGTATCTACTAAGTCCAGGGAAAGCTATATTTTGCTCAATGCCAACGTCTCGTATAAAACAAGTTTGCTTGGGCTGGATAGTCGTTTTTTTGTGAACGGAGATAATTTGACAGGGGCATCATATGCTATAAATGAAGGCTTCCCGATGCCTGGTGTTACAGTGATGTTAGGTGTAGATATTAATTTTTAAATTTTTTTAACAAAATTTCACATGGAGTCATAAAACAACTATATTTGCACCCGAATTCAATTAACCCCATAAATACATATTCAAAGATGAAAAAGCTTTTCGTTTTATTTGCCGTAGCCGGTTTTGTACTTACATCATGTGGCAGCAACGCTCAAAAAGAAGAATCTACAGTTATTGAAAAAGCAGAAGAGACAGCCCAGGAGGTTGCTGACAGCGCTGCTGCACTAGTGGACAGCACTGTAGCTGCAATTGACAGTACAGTAGTAGAGACAGTTCAAGAGTAATTTCCCGGCTGTTTATCAAAAAAAAAGCTGCCTCTTATAGAGACAGCTTTTTTTTATTCCCATTCGATTGTAGCAGGTGGTTTGGATGAGATGTCATACACAACCCGGTTGACTCCGTTCACTTTATTGATAATATCAGAAGAGACCGTTGCCAGGAAAGTGTGTGGCAAATGTACCCAGTCTGCAGTCATTCCGTCTGTTGATGTTACAGCCCTTAGGGCAACAGTGTATTCGTAAGTCCTTTCGTCTCCCATAACACCAACGCTTTTGATTGGTAAAAGAATTGTGGCAGCCTGCCAAACCTCATGGTACAGGTTGTGGTCTCTCAAAGCCTTGATAAAGATATGGTCTGCCTCTTTAAGGATGGCTAGTTTTTCACGACTGACTTCTCCCAGGACCCTAATGCCTAGACCAGGACCTGGAAACGGATGTCTTGAAATTAATTCTTCTTTGATTTCCAATGCTTTTCCAACCCTTCTTACCTCATCTTTGAAAAGAGACCTTAATGGTTCTACAACTTTGAGTTTCATGTAGGATGGAAGACCTCCTACATTATGGTGGGATTTTATTGTTGCAGAGGGGCCGTTTACTGATACAGATTCAATCACATCAGGATAAATGGTTCCCTGGGCCAGCCATTTTGCATTTTCCACTTTGTGTGATTCTGTATCAAAAACATCTATGAATACTTTACCGATTGCTTTCCTTTTATCTTCGGGGTCGGTTACACCTTCAAGTGCAGACAAGAATAAGTCGGAGGCATCTACTCCGGTAACGTTGAGTCCCATGTCTTTGTATGAATGGAGAACAGACTCGAATTCGTCTTTCCTGAGCAATCCGTTATCCACAAAGATGCAGTGCAGGTGGGTTCCAATTGCTTTATGTAGCAAAACTGCAGCTACAGTAGAGTCTACTCCGCCTGACAAGCCCAGTATCACCTTTTCGTTTCCAATCTCATTTTTGAGATTTTCAATTGTACTTTCGATGAAAGAACCGGGAGTCCAACTTCCGGAGCAACCACATATGTCAATTGCAAAATTCTTTAAAAGGGCAGCACCTTGTTCGCTGTGATATACTTCTGGATGGAACTGCAAGGCGTAGGTCTGTTCATTACTGATCCTGTAAGCAGCATTGGAAATATCGTTTGTTGAAGCTACTGCTACAGCTCCGTCAGGAAGAACGGCTATTGTGTCGCCATGGGACATCCAAACCTGTGACTTTGATGGAATTCCCTTGAAAAGTTGGCAGCCTGTATCCTTTACATCCAGGGATGCCCTTCCGTATTCCCTTGCAAGCGATGGATTAACTTCACCCCCGTAATGGTGTGCAAGGTATTGTGCACCATAGCATATTGCTAAAAGGGGAAGTTTTCCTTTAATACTGGTCAAGTCAACCTGTGGGGCCTTAGGTTCCCTTACAGAAAAAGGGCTGCCAGAGAGTATAACCCCTTTTACGTCTGAATCGATTTCCGGAATTTTGTTGAACGGAACAATTTCGCAGTATACATTCAACTCCCTTAATCTTCTGCCTATTAGTTGAGTAAATTGTGAGCCGAAGTCCAGGATAAGGATTTTTTCCATCATGGGATATTATTTTCTTAAATTTAAGCTGCAAAAGTAGAAAAAATATTACTTTTGCGGCCAAGATTATGCAGAAAATAAGAAATATTGCCATCATCGCTCACGTTGACCATGGCAAAACCACTCTTGTGGACAGAATGATTCTCCAGGCAATGCTTTTCAGGGATGCCGGTAAAATGGGAGAACTAATATTAGACAATAACGATTTGGAAAGGGAGAGGGGGATCACTATTCTGGCAAAGAATGTCTCGGTTCCTTATAAGGATTACAAGATTAATATAATTGATACTCCAGGCCACGCAGATTTTGGCGGTGAAGTTGAGAGGGTCTTGAATATGGCAGATGGTGTATTATTGTTGGTGGATGCTTTTGAGGGAACAATGCCCCAAACCCGTTTTGTATTGCAAAAGGCAATAGGTATGGGCAAAAAGCCTGTTGTAGTAATAAACAAGGTTGACAAACCAAACTGCAGGCCGGATGAAGTCAATGAACAGGTGTTTGACCTGATGTTTTCGTTGAATGCCACCGAAGAGCAGTTGGATTTCAAAACCATTTACGGTAGTGCAAAACAGGGATGGATGTCAGATGATTGGAAAAACCAGACAACAGATATAACAGCTTTGCTGGATACAATCATAGATGAAATCCCGGCTCCTGAAGAGTTGGAAGGAACTCCTCAGATGCTCATCTCTTCATTGGAATACTCTCCATACGTTGGCAGAATTGCCATTGGAAGGGTACACCGTGGAACTTTGTCTCCTGGAATGGCTGTCTCTTTGTGCAAGCGTGACGGTACAATAGAAAAGAGCAGGGTGAGGGAGTTGATGGTTTTCCAAGGACTGGAAAAGATCAAGGCAAATATTGTCAAAAGTGGAGATTTGTGCGCTGTGGTAGGAATTGAGGGTTTTGAGATAGGAGATACCATTGCAGATATTGAAACTCCGGAACCGTTGCCTCCGATTGCTGTTGACGAACCAACTATGAGCATGTTGTTTACCATTAATGACTCCCCATTTTTTGGCAGGGAGGGTAAGTATGTTACTTCCAGACATATAAAGGAGAGACTAGAGAAAGAGTTGGAAAAAAACCTTGCGCTGAGAGTAAAAGATGGCTTGACGGCAGATTCTTTTATTGTGCACGGCAGGGGTGTATTGCATATTTCGGTTTTGATAGAGACCATGAGAAGAGAGGGGTTTGAACTACAGGTAGGACAGCCAAAGGTCCTGGATAAAAACCTTAACGGGATAAGGTGTGAACCCATTGAACATTTGACGATAGACCTGCCCGGAGAGATGGCAGGAAGGGCAATCGAGATGGTTACCAGAAGAAAAGGCATGCTGTTGCATATGGAGCATAGAGACGAAAGGGTACACTTGGATTTTGACATTCCAGCCAGAGGATTGATTGGTTTGCGAAGTAACCTGATGACTGCTACACAAGGAGAGGCGATTGTTTCACACAGGTTCAAGGCCTACGAACCATTCAAAGGGGAGATAGAAAAGAGAAGCAATGGTTCCCTTATTTCCATAGAGACCGGAACAGCAATTGCTTATGCCATGGACAAGCTACAGGACAGAGGCACTTTTTTCATACATCCGGGAGATGAGATTTACGAAGGTCAGGTTGTCGGTGAAAACTCAAGGGCAGATGACATTGGAATAAACCTTTGCAAAACGAAAAAATTGACCAACGTAAGGGCATCCGGCACCGATGATAAAGTTATGCTTCCTCCGCCTATTGTTTTCTCTTTGGAAGAGGCTCTCGAATATATTCAAGAGGATGAATTGGTTGAGGTAACACCAAAGTCCATTCGACTTAGGAAGATCTACTTGACGGAAAACGAAAGAAAGAGAAGAAAGAGTTGATTTGGGTTGCTATTTAAAAAAAATAGTTTAACTTTGCGGGCTCATTTTACTTTGTGAACAGAGTGGCTGACATGACCTACATTATACCAATCAAAGGACTTTCCCTGGGGAAGCACCAGTATGATTTTTTTGTTGATGGCAAGTTTTTTGATGGTTTTGAGAATAGCTGTATTAATGCCGCCGATATGATGGTTGCTTTGACGCTGGAGAAACATACTACTTTCATAGATGTAAGGGGAAGGTTCAAAGGAAAGGTTTACACAGAGTGTGACAGGTGCCTTGAACAGATGGAGCTTGAGCTGGACTTTGAGACATCGTTGATAGTGAAATTTGCAAGGAGTGTGGGAGAGCAGGAGAGTGAGGATGTCCTGATATTGGACCCGGCAGAAAGTGAATTGGATATGAGGCAGTTTTTATATGACTACATTTGTCTGGCCTTGCCTCTGCAAAAAGTTCACAAAAAGGGTGAATGTGACCCGGAAATGATTGAAAAGCTGAACAACCTACATGGTAAAAGCAATAGTCAACAGGAGCGAGTAACTCCTTTTGACAAACTGAAAGATTTAATGAATTAATTAAGGTAAAGATAGAATAAGATGGCACATCCGAAACACAAAATTTCCAAGACCCGCAGAAACAAGCGCAGGACTCACTATAAAGCAGAAGTACCGACTTTGGGTACATGTTCTAACTGTGGAGCAGCTGTACTGTACCACAGGGTATGTCCAGAGTGTGGCTATTACAGGGGTCGTTTGATAATAGATAAAGCAAACGCGTAATCCGATGAGGATAGGGGTTGATGTTATGGGAGGAGATTACGCGCCGCAGAACATTGTTCTGGGGGCAATTGAGTCACTTTCCAAAATATCTTCCGACACAAGTCTCGTTTTATTGGGAGACAAACCAAGGATCCTTGATATATGCAGACAAGCTGGCTGTGATGCATCTTCCTTTGAGATAGTACATACTTCTCAGGTAATAAGGATGAATGAACACCCTGTCAAGTCTTACACATCCAAAAAGGATTCCAGTCTTGTAGCTGGATTCAATATGCTGGCAAAAAAAGAACTGGATGCTTTTGCAAGTGCAGGAAACACCGGAGCAATGCTGACAGGTTGCCAGACAGCACTACGTCCCATCCCTGGTATAATGAGACCTTGCATATCTGCAGAGATGCCCCTTTTGAACGGGAAAAAGATGTTGATCCTTGATGTGGGTTTCAACACAGATTCCAAACCAGATATGCTATACCAATTTGGATACTTGGGTTCCATTTATGCCAAGGAGATGATGGGGATTGAAAATCCAGGGATATCTCTCCTGAACATAGGGGAAGAGGAGGACAAAGGAGACATGGTGGCCAGGGAAGCATACAAATTGATGATTGATTCTGCACATTACAGGTTTTGTGGCAATATAGAGGCCAACCATCTGTTTTCGGGAGATATTGCAGATGTTGTTGTGACTGATGGTTTTACCGGAAATGTTTTGCTGAAACAAGCAGAAGGGATGTATGGTTTGACGCAGAGTCTGGATGTGAAGCATAAGTTCTTTGAAGGATTTAATTACGAAAGTTACGGTGGAACACCTGTTTTGGGAATATCTTCACCAGTGATAATTGGCCACGGTTCTTCCAGCCCTCTGGCAGTTGCCAATATGGTATTGAAGGCAGAGAGTGCCCTTAATAACAAATTAGTAGGAAAATTTATAGAAGCTTTCTCTTATGAACACTAGAAATAAAGCAGTTATAACAGCCGTAGAGGCGTTCCTTCCAGATTACATATTGGACAATGAGATGCTGTCCAAGATGGTAGATACAACAGATGAGTGGATTATGTCGCGCATAGGTGTAAAGGAGAGAAGGATATTGAAAGAGGATGGTCTTGGTACTTCACATATGGGAGCAGAAGCTGTGAAGAAATTGTTGGAGAAGACAGGTACCAAGCCAGAAGAGATTGACATGTTGCTCTGCGCAACAGTCTCCCCCGACATGTTGTTCCCTGCCACGGCAAATATTATCTGTGACAAGACCGGAATAATGAATGCCTGGGGATACGATATAAATGCAGGATGCTCCGGGTTTTTGTTTTCTTTTGAAACAGCAGCTTCTTTCATTGAGAGCGGAAGGTCCAAAAAAATGATCCTGGTGACAGGTGAGAGGATGTCTGCAATGACAGATTACACAGACAGGACTACATGCCCCTTGTTTGGTGATGCAGCTGTTGCAATGATGATTGAGCCTACCCAGGAAGAGGGTGCAGGATTATTGGACTCTATTTTGCATGTAGATGGAGTGGGAAGGCACTTCCTTTACCAAAAAGCAGGTGGGTCTATGTATCCTCCGACAGAAGAGACATTGAAAAACAGGGAGCACTACATTTACCAAGATGGTCAGACAGTCTTTAAAAATGCTGTCAGCCGTATGGCAGATGTATCTGTTGAAATAATGGAAAAAAATTCTTTGACATCCCAAGATATAGCCTATTTGGTTCCTCATCAGGCAAATATGAGGATAATAGAAGCTACTGGCAAAAGAATGGGTTTGCAAAAAGAGAAAATTTTGATTAACATTGCAAAATTTGGAAATACAGCCGGAACATCCATTCCGTTGGTGATATGGGAATTTGAAAAAAGTTTCAAGAAAGGTGATGTGTTGATATTCTCAGCTTTCGGTGCCGGATTCACATGGGGTTCTATGTATTACAAATGGGCTTATGATTCCAAATAGTTCTATGGTCCTATAGTTCAAGGGATAGAACGGAAGTTTCCTAAACTTCAGATCCAGGTTCGAGTCCTGGTGGGACTACAAAAAAATGAAAGTAACAAAGGCAGATCTTTTTTGGAATTATGGTGCCACCTTCATGAGGGTGGCATCTGCTCTTATTATACTACCCTTGATCTTAAGGATGCTGCCTAGTGAAGAGGTGGGATTATGGACAGTAATGATAGGGCTCAACTCAATGATATACCTATTGGATTTTGGATTTTTCCAAACATTTTCCAGAGCTGTGACTTATATATTTTCCGGAGCACAAAAGTTGGAAAAAAAAGGGTTCGTTCCCGTGCCACTAAACACAGATCTCAATTATTCCTTGCTTAAAGGTCTTTTAAAGGCAATGCAAAGGTTTTACGGGTTTGTTGCTTTATTGTTGCTTGCATTGCTGTTTTCGGCAGGTATTTGGTACATTGGAGAACTACTGTCAGACTTTGGAGGGAATGTGCAGGATGCCAAAATAGCTTGGTTTTCGTATGGAATCTTATTATGTTACCAGTTTTTCACATACTATTATGACGCAGCCCTGGTTGGCAGAGGAATGATCAAACGTTCCCGTCAAATAATAGTGTTTTCACAATCCTTGCATGTGATAGTCTCTGCCACACTGTTATCCTTGGGGTTTGGTATCATCTCCATGGTTATAGGCCAAACGACAGCTACTATAGTCAACAGGTATTTGGCTAGAAGGGCTTTTTATGATAATCTTACCAAACAGAAATTGTCTGTGGTAAGTAGTGTCGGGTGGAAGGAATTGCTTGCTACCTTATTCCATACAGCGTACAAGAATGGTCTTGCAAGTTTAAGTTGGGTGTTCACGAACAGGATGCTGGCGGTATTTGGGGCATTGTACATTCCGTTGACACAAATGGCATCTTATGGAATAACAAAGCAAGTTGCAGATATCACAATAACTCTTTCCCTTGCATGGTTTTTCACATATTACCCGAAACTGACCGGAGAGCAGGTAAGAAACCAAACATCACAGGTTAAAAGGATTTATATAAAATCTTCAATAATAGCCGTAGCTGTGTTCATTGCTGCTGCAATTACTGTATTCATTGCCGGAGATTTTGTTTTGGCAAAGATAGGCAGTTCTACATGGTTGCTGCCGGACAACCTGATGTTGCTTTTGTTTGCAGCTTCCATGATGGAGGCTTTGACTCAATTAGCAACCTCTGTGCTTATGAGCAGGAATGAGGTGCCGCATTATATATCACAGTCTTTGACAGCTCTCTTTGCCACCCTTGGACTGTTCATTGCTTTGAAATATTCAAAAACTGGAGTATTGGCACTGATTGCAGTTCCCATGTTGGCACAATTTGCATACCAGCACTGGAGATGGAGATTGAAACTTGCAAAGGAACTTCATATAATACCTCAAGATTATCTAGACGGATTGAAATCCATTTACAAATCCATCCCAATTTTTGATAATAATAAAAATTAATGCCACGCACACGGCCAATATTATCCATTTGATTGTGCTTTTTCTTTTTTTCTTTTCCATTGTTCAGTAATTTTGGTTTGTTGGTAGTTTCTCCAAACCTAGTGTATATATTTGACAAATAGGGTAAAAAAGAACAAAATTCATTTTAGTGGAAAGTAAAAATTGTTAAATGGTGCATAAATTTCTCTTTTTAACTATTTTTGACAAATTGATTTGAGATAACATGAGTAAAGTAAAATATATTGGAGTATTTGGTAAAAGGAATTCGGGTAAGAGTTCGCTTATAAATGTTTTGTCTGGCCAGGAGGTTGCAATAGTGTCTGACACTCCCGGGACAACCACCGATCCTGTAAAAAAGAGGATGGAAATATTTGGGATAGGTCCGGTGGTATTTGTAGATACTGCTGGTATAGACGATGAGGGAGTATTGGGTAAACAAAGGGTTGCTAAGACCAAAGAGGTGATTTCACAAATTGATGTGGCACTTTTGCTTTTTACCAACAACGAGTTTGGCCTTTACGAAAAAGATTTGGTAAAGAGATTCAAAGCGGCCGGAATCCCATTCATTTTATTGCATAACCAATCGGATATCATATCCCTGGAAAGCGGGATTGCCACTGAACTTACAGAAAATTTCAAATGTGATTTGCTTGAATTTTCATGCTCCCTGTTGGACCAGGAAGAGCAAATGGGTTTGGTTGAAACACTTACTTCTCTTATTGTAAAGTCTTTTGAGGCAAATGCATCCATAAGCAGAACGTTGTTCGAGGGGATAGTGAACCCGGGAGATGTGGTAGTATTGGTATGTCCCATTGATAGTGAGGCACCAGAAGGTAGGCTTATTTTGCCACAAGTTAATGCAATAAGGGATTTGCTTGACAAAGGAGCTGTTGCGGTTGTTTTACAGCCGGAAAACCTGAAAGCATATTTGGATATCCATGCTATGGATGTCTCTATGGTTGTTACAGATAGTCAAGCATTTGATAAGGTTGGCAAAGATGTTCCCATGGAGTTGCCCCTTACCGGTTTTAGTGTTTTGCTTGCAAGGAGCAAAGGGAGCTTTGATAAATATTTGGCAGGGACACCATTTATTGATAAACTGCAAGATGGCGATAAGGTTTTGATTCTGGAATCTTGTTCTCATCATAGCTCATGTGAAGATATTGGAAGGGTAAAGATTCCGCTATTGTTGAGAAAAAGAACAGGAAAGGAGATAAGTTGGGATTTGGTTGCAGGGTTGGATCCTCTTCCTTGTGATTTGGCAAGCTACAAGCTGGTTGTCCAATGTGGTGGATGTATGATAACAAACAGGCAATTGGCAGCAAGGCTTAAACAGGCTGTGGATTTGGGAATTCCTGTTACCAATTATGGTATGACATTGGCGTGGTGCATGGGTATTTATGAAAGGGCAACAAAGATGTTTGTCCAAAACAATTGATTTTTTATGGAAAACGTTGATTTGTCCAAAGAGGGATTGGTTGGGTGGTTGGAAGAAAATGATGAGCAAAGGGTAAAAGCACTTTTGGACAGTGCTTACAATATAAAGGCAAAAAACATTGGTACAAAGGTTTTTTTAAGGGGTTTGATTGAACTTTCAAACAAGTGTAGCAAGAATTGTTGTTATTGTGGTATAAGAAATGCCAATAAAAGTGTTGCCCGTTATGAGTTGTCAGAAGAGCAAGTTTTGGATGCTGCCTTGTTTGCCTGGAAAGCTAATTACGGATCGTTGGTTTTGCAAGCAGGGGAGAGGACTTCGTTGGCTTATGTGAAAAAGGTGACTCATTTGGTGCAGCAGATAAAGCATTTGAGCAATGGGGAACTTGGAATTACTCTTTCTTTGGGGGAACAGGAGAGCGATGTCTACAAAGAGTGGTTTGATGCGGGTGCCCATAGGTACCTTTTGAGGATAGAGAGTTCAAATCCAGATTTGTATGCAAAGATACATCCCAGGGATGGTCATCATTCATGGGAAAGAAGACTGAAAGCAATATTGGATTTAAAAGATATTGGATACCAGACAGGAACAGGTGTTATGATTGGTATGCCCTATCAAACTTCAGAGGATTTGGCAGATGATTTATTGTTTATGAAAAACATTGGTATACATATGGTTGGAATGGGGCCATATTTAAAGCATTCCCAAACACCAATGGGAGAATTATATAATGAAGAACCCAATCTGGAACTTTCTCTCAAAATGGTTGCCTTGTTAAGGCACTTGATGCCCAGGATCAATATTGCAGCAACCACAGCAATGCAGGTTATTGACAAATATGGCAGGGAAAAGGCAATAATGGCAGGCGCAAACATCATAATGCCAAACATGACAATCACAGAGGTCAGGAAAGAGTACCAGATTTACGAAAACAAACCTGGAATAGAAGATGATGCTGCTATATCAAAAGGTAAATTGGAAGAGAATCTGAGAACCCAAGGTATTGAAATCGGATGGATGGAATGGGGGGATTCCAAAGCTTTTGGTGATTCTTTACAAATGAAAAACAAATATTTATAAAAAAAAAGCTGCCCGATGAGGCAGCTCTTTTTTTTGATTATGGCTACTATTTGTACTCTTTGATAGCAGCTTGAGCTGCAGCAAGCCTTGCAATAGGAACCCTGAAAGGAGAACATGAAACATAGTTCATACCAATCTTGTGACAGAATTCGACTGACTCAGGATCACCACCATGTTCACCACAAATTCCAATCTTAAGTTTGGCGTTTGTGTTACGGCCACCTTTGATACCCATTTCAACTAGTTTCCCTACAGTAGATTGGTCAAGTGTCTGGAATGGATCAGATGGGATAATCTTCTTGTTGAGGTAATCATTCATGAATCCTCCGATATCGTCCCTTGAGAAACCATAGGTCATTTGGGTAAGGTCATTGGTACCGAATGAGAAGAATTGAGCTGTTTTTGCCATTTCGTCTGCCAACAATGCAGCCCTTGGGATTTCTATCATTGTTCCATACAAGTATGATATCTTGACTCCAAATTTCTTCTCTACGTCGGCATGAGCTTTTTCGCAGATTACTTTTTGGTTGTCAAGCTCTTTTACAGAAACTGTAACAGGTATCATTATTTCCGGCTGAGGTTCCAATCCCTCTTTCATAAGTTCTGCCGTGGCTTCGAAGATAGCCCTGAATTGAGCTTCGGAAATTTCTGGGTATGTTACTCCCAAGCGAACCCCACGATGACCCATCATTGGATTTACTTCGTGTAGTGAATCTCCTCTTTTTTGCACATCTTCCAGTGAAATGCCAAGTTCCTTAGCCAATTCTGCTTGCTTCTCTTCTGTTTGAGGTACAAATTCATGCAAAGGTGGATCCAGCAGACGGAAAGTCACAGGTTTGCCATTCATAACCTTCATTGTGCCTTTTACTGCTTGTTTGATGAATGGTTCCAATTCTCCCAATGCCTTAACCCTCTCTTCGATGGTTTTTGAAAGGATCATCTTACGGAGTTTGGCAAGAGGTTGCTCGGAGTTAAGTCCGTAGAACATATGCTCTATACGGAACAAACCAATACCCTCTGCACCAAAGTTTATTGCATTTTGAGCATCTTCCGGTGTATCGGCATTTGTGCGAACTCCCAAAACCCTGTATTTGTCTACTATTGACATATATTCTATGAACCTTGGATTTTCCGAAGCATCCATTGTTTCTATGGCACTGTCATAAACAAGACCTTTGCTTCCGTTCAGGCTGAATACATCACCCTCTTTGTAGGTTTTACCATTTATGGTGACTGTTCTTGCTTTAGTGTTAATATGGAGGGCATCGCAACCTACTATGCAACACTTGCCCCAACCACGGGCTACAAGGGCTGCATGTGATGTCATACCTCCACGGGCGGTCAAAAGACCATCGGCTGCACGCATACCTTCCACATCTTCTGGGTTGGTCTCTTCCCTTACCAGTATTACTTTCTCATTTTTTTCTGCAGCAGCAACTGCATCTTCTGCAGTGAAAACAATCTTGCCTACAGATCCTCCGGGACCGGCAGGAAGACCTTTTGCTATGACATTCGCCTTACTTTCCGATTTAGGATCAAGGATTGGGTGTAGCAACTCGTCCAATTGCACCGGTGCAACCCTCATTACTGCAGTTTTTTCATCTATAAGACCTTCGTGGAGCATATCCATGGCCATGTTCAATGCGGCAAGTCCTGTCCTTTTGCCCACACGGCATTGAAGCATCCACAGTTTGCCATCCTGGATGGTGAATTCAATATCCTGCATGTCATGGAAATGGTTTTCCAGGTTCATCTGGATTGAGTCCAGCTCTTTGTAAACCACCGGCATAGCAGTTTCCAATGAATTCAGGTGTTCGTTTTGGTCGTTTTTGGTAGATTCATTCAGTGGATTTGGTGTACGGATACCAGCAACAACATCTTCTCCTTGTGCATTCACCAACCACTCTCCATAGAATTTATTTTCTCCTGTGGCCGGATTCCTTGAGAATGCAACACCAGTTGCAGAGTTGTCACCCATGTTGCCAAATACCATTGCTTGCACATTGACAGCGGTTCCCCACTCATCCGGGATGTTCTCTATCCTTCTGTAGGAAATTGCCCTTTTCCCGTTCCATGACTTGAACACAGCACTGATACCACCCCATAGTTGTTCGTAGGCATTGTCAGGGAAAGGTTTTCCCAAAACATCAAGGACCCTGCCTTTGAAAGCATCACACAACTCTACCAAATCTTCGGTTGTAAGGTCTGTGTCGCTTTTATATCCTTTCTTATCTTTTACTTCGTGAAGCATTTTATCCAGTTGTACACGGATTCCTTTGCCCTCTTCGGGTTCTACTCCCTCTGCCTTTTCCATCACAACATCTGAATACATCATGATAAGCCGGCGGTATGCGTCGTAAACGAATCGTGGATTTCCGGTTTTCTTTATGAGTCCTGGTATTGTGTCAGAGCTAAGACCAATATTGAGGACAGTCTCCATCATACCTGGCATTGAGCTTCTGGCACCTGAACGGCAAGAGAGTAGTAGTGGATTCTCTTTGTCACCGAATTTCATATCCATTACCTGTTCTACCTTGAGAAGTGCTGCATCAACTTCGGCTTTGAGAGGCTCGGGATATTGCATGTTGTTTTTGTAAAACTCTACGCTGGTGTCTGTAGTGATGGTGAATCCGGCAGGAACCGGTATCCCTAGTGAACACATCTCTGCCAAGTTGGCTCCTTTTCCTCCAAGCAGGTTTTTCATTGAGCCGTCTCCATCGGCACTCTTGCCTCCGAAGAAATAAACTCTTTTAATTTCTGACATAAAAAATATTGATTTACGGTTTATATTTCAAAATTTACGGGGTGCAAATATACTAAAAATTTATAATAGTTTTCCAGCTAGTTCGGAGAGCTCGCTACGTTCCCCTTTTACCAAGTTCACATGGGCAAACAGTTCTTGACCGTAAAGCTTTTCAGTCAAGTAGGACAACCCGTTTGAGTGCATGTCAAGATACGGAGAATCAATTTGATGGATATCTCCGGTAAAGATGAGTTTAGTCTCTTCACCTGCACGGGTTATTATTGTTTTCACTTCATGCGGAGTGAGGTTCTGTGATTCGTCTATTATGAAAAATGTATTGGAAAGGCTTCTTCCCCTAATGTATGCAAGAGGGGATATCAATAACTTTTCTGTTTTTAGCATCTCTTCAATCTTGACAGCTTCACGGCTGCTAGGGTTGAAAACCCTTTTGATTACCGCAAGGTTGTCAAAAAGTGGAATCATGTATGGCCCCAGTTTTTCCTTTACATCCCCCGGAAGGAATCCCATCTCCTGGTTTTTGAGTGGGATGACAGGCCGGGACAAAAGGATCTGGTCGTACAGATTCTCCTGCTCCAGTGCAGCTGCCAGGGCTAAAAGTGTTTTGCCTGTCCCTGCAGTACCTGTGAGAGCTACCAGTTTTATAGCGGGATTTAACAGGGCATCCAACGCAAAAGTTTGCTCTTCGTTGCGAGGCTCAATACCGTATGCCCTCTCTTTTTTGACCTGTACAACGGTATCGGAACCTTTGTTGTAGCGTGCTTGTACAGTGTGTTTCTTTTCTTTGCTGACAATTATAAAATATTGGTTTGCAGGAGTATTTTTAAGGGCCAACTCTTTTGCAGGCACACCACCATCTTGGTAAAAGATCTTCTGGAATAGTTCTTCGCCTACATTTTCCAGCCTCTTTACCTCCTTGGATATATTATCAATCTTCTCTTCGTTGACTTTGTCGCTGAGGTAATCCTGAGCCATTAGTCCCAGGGCTTTTGCTTTCATCCTTAAGTTGATGTCTTTTGACACAAGGATAGTTTCCCTGTCGGGGTGTTGTTGGGCCAGCCATTCGGTTGTTGCCAGGATCCTGTGGTCTTGGTTGTCTTCGAACAGAGAATCTGCCATTTCGTCACTAAATTCATGTCCCATTTCTATCTTTATGAGACCCTTGCCTTTTCCTATCTGAATTCCGTTGCCAAAAAGCTGATTGTCTGTGATTTTGTCCATCTCCCTGATGAACTCCCTGGCGTTGTAGTTTATGGTTTCGTTTCCTTTCTTGAATTTGTCAAGTTCTTCGATAACTGCAATCGGTATTACGATATCGTTTTCCTGGAAATTGTGGATGGCACGGAAATCATGTAAAATAACATTGGTGTCAAGCACAAAAATTTTTGGTAATTTTTGTTTTTTCATAGCACTTATGTATTATTTGTGTTTTTGGGTCTGTTTTGACTCTACCCAGTTTTTACCATTGATGAAAAGCTGGAGCCATGGGGTTGCCTGATCTCTCCTTTCCCTTGGGTAGTATGCCCAATTGTGAGGGTATATGCATCTTTCCGGGTGAGGCATCATTGCTAGGTGCCTTCCGTCATCGCTGCATACAGCAGCTACCGCAGAGGGAGACCCGTTGGGATTTGCGGGGTATTGATTGTAGTTGTATTTAAGGGCAATGTTGTATTGTTCAATTGGTTTGGGAAAGCTGAACTGGCCCTCTCCATGCGCAACCCAAATGCCTAATGAACTGTTTTCAAGTGATGACAACAGTATGGATGGAGACTCTTGTACAGTAACGCCAACAAAAGCGCTCTCATATTTATGTGAGTCATTGTGTTTCATTTTGGGGGAGGATTCTCTGTTTTGCGGGGTTATCAGACCGAGTTCTGCCATTAGTTGGCATCCGTTGCATACTCCAAGGCTAAGGGTATCTTCCCGCTTGTAAAAATTATCCAGAGCTTCTGAAGCCTTTTTGTTGTATATGAAAGAACCAGCCCATCCTTTTGCAGAGCCTAAGGTGTCTGCATTTGAAAAACCACCGACGAAAACAATCATGTTAATATCTTGAAGGGTTTCCCTTCCGGAAACAAGGTCGGTCATATGGACATCTCTGACTGCAAAACCAGCAAGATCCAAAGCCCAAGCCATTTCCCTGTCGCCGTTGGATCCTTTTTCCCTTATTATGGCAGCCTTTGGTCTGTGATCGACAGGTGTTGTTGTGGCTTCCAGCTTACCGTCAAAACCTTTGGGAAAGGAGTATTCGAGTGGCTGGGATTTGTAGTTGGCAAACCTTTCTGAGGCTAATTTTTCTCCCACTTGATTAATATCAAAGAGATATGAGGTTTTGAACCAAAGGTCCCTATATTTGTCCACATTCAAATGCAATGTTTGTTTATGCAATTTTATGTCTAGTCGTCTCTCCTTGGACACGGTTCCCAGCTTGAATGCAACAATGTTGTATTTGTCCAATATTGAGTTTGCTTTTTCCTGCTCTTCTTTCCCTATCTGGACAACAACTGCAGGTGACTCCGAAAAGAGCAACCTGACAGGGTCTTTCTCTTCCAAAGAGGTCAAGTCCACCTCCATACCACCAGTTTTGTTGGCAAACAACATTTCAAGCAAGGTAGTTACCAATCCGCCTGCAGATATGTCGTGACCAGCCAACAACAGTTCGTTGCCGACCATTTCCTGTATGGCAGAGAAACATTGGGAGAAATATTCGCTGTTTTTTATGTCAGGGGCATCGTTTCCCAGTTGTGAGGTTATTTGGGAGAAAGCACTGCCCCCTAAATTGAAACTCTCCTGTGTCATTGGTGTAAATGGAATATAAAGCAAGAGAGAGCCATCAATGTTTGCTACAGGTGGTTTTACAATTTTTGTAATGTCGTCTGAAGCGCATACCGAAGAGATAATCACAGTTCCAGGTGATAGTATTTTTTCTCCGTCCGGGTACTTTTGTGTCATGGACAGGGAGTCTTTGCCGGTAGGAATATTGATTCCAAGTTCTATTGAAAAATCACTGGCTGCTTTTACTGCTTTGTACAGCCGGGCATCTTCTCCCAGGTTCCTGCAAGGCCACATCCAGTTTGCAGACAGGGATATTCCTTTGATTCCAGCTTGTGATTTTGCCCATACAAGGTTGGTCAGAGCCTCTGCAATGGCAATCCTGCTTCCGGCAGCCGGGTCTATCATGGCGACAGCAGGTGCATGTCCTATGGATGTTGCCATCCCTTGCTTGGTCCCGTAACCAATTTCTGTTGCACCAAGGTTGCATAAAGGTAGCTGTATTTCACCTACAGTTTGTTGTGCTGCAATCAATCCTGTCACAGACCTGTCGACTTTGTTTGTGAGCCAATCTTTGCAAGCAACAGATTCAAGTTGCAATACTTGTTCCAGATAGTATTCGATATCTTCTGTGTCGTATTCCAATGGATACCATTTTTCCTGGACAGAAGAGTCTTCCATTATTGTTTTTGGGGCAGAGCCAAACATGTCTTCCAGTGCAAGGTCAATGGGTTTGTCCCCGTTTTCTTTGTTTTCAAGTGTGAAATTACCTTTTCCGGTTGCCTCACCAACCACATACATTGGAGCCCTTTCCCTTTGAGCTATCTTTTCAAGCAGTTCAGTATCTTCCTCTTTCATTACCAAGCCCATCCTCTCCTGAGACTCATTGCCAATAATCTCTTTGGCAGAAAGGGTGGGATCCCCTTTGGGAAGTTTGCTGATATCTATGTTTCCACCAGTTTCCTCTACAAGTTCTGACAAACAGTTTAGATGGCCCCCTGCACCGTGGTCGTGTATAGAGACGATTGTGTTCTTAGAACTTTCTGCAAGTGAGCGGATTGCATTGTATACTCTTTTTTGCATTTCTGGATTTGACCGTTGGATGGCATTCAACTCGATTGAATTGTCAAACTCCCCCGTGGCTACGGATGAAACAGCGCCGCCTCCCATTCCGATCCTGTAATTGTCACCTCCCAGCAGGACTATTTTGTCACCAGGTTTGGGACTATCCTTGAAGGCATACTCTTTTTTTGCGTATCCAATTCCGCCGGCAAGCATTATGACTTTGTCAAATCCAAATTTGCGGTAGCTCTCTGCATGTTCAAAAGTGAGTAGTGAGCCGCAAATAAGGGGCTGTCCGAATTTATTGCCGTAATCACTTGCTCCGTTGGAGGCTTTTATCAAAATTTCCTGAGGGGTCTGGTATAGCCATTGCCTTGGTTCCTGCATCTGTTCCCAGTCCCTTCCTTCGGCCTGGAAACGGGGATACGAGGTCATGTAAACAGCTGTTCCGGCAATAGGGAATGATCCTTTTCCACCTGCGATCCTGTCCCTGATTTCGCCACCGGAGCCTGTAGCAGCACCATTGAAGGGCTCTACAGTAGTCGGAAAGTTATGTGTCTCTGCTTTCAATGATATGACAGTGGAACTCTCTTCCTTTTCAAATTCAGATGGGATGTCCCCTTTTTTAGGATGGAAAAGGATTGTTTGCGGACCTTCTATGAATGCGCAATTGTCTTTGTATGCAGAGACAATGTAATTGGGGTTTTCTTTGGAAGTTTTTTTGATTAACTGGAAAAGGGTTGATTCCATCTCTTTTCCGTCTATTATGAAAGTTCCGTTGAAAATCTTGTGGCGGCAATGTTCTGAATTGACTTGTGAAAACCCGAATACCTCACCATCTGTCAATGGACGGTCCAATTTCTTGGCCAATTGTTGCAGGTATTCTGTCTCCTGGTCACTAAGCGCCAAACCTTCCTTGATGTTGTACTCTTTTATATCTGATATTTCCAGGACAGGCTGGATGTTACTATCTATCTCAAAAACATCCTGTCCAAGGAACTGGTATATCCTTTGAAGCATTTTGTCATGACTGGCAGATGAATCCGGTACAGGGAAAAACTCTTCGATCCTTTCTATACCGCAAATATTCATGTTCTGGGCTATTTCCACCGCAGAGGTACTCCAAGGTGTTATCATCTCTTTTCTTGGCCCTACAAAAACACCTTTGATGGAGTTTTCAGGAACAAGTTTAGCACCCCCGAAAAGCCACTCTAGTGCATTTTTGTTTTCAGTTGATATTGTGTTTGTTGTTTTAACGGCAAGAACAGGTCCGTCACCATTTCGGAAGAATGAAATCATAATTATCTAAAGCAAAAATTTGGCCATAAAATTACTCCATTTTGACCAATTACCGAAATATATTTGTAAATAGGAAAATTTTGTGATATTTATTTGTCAAATTTGTCTCTCTTTTGCATGTAATTTGCATCAGAATTAGAATCGCATTAGTTTTATCGTTTAAGAATTATTGATTATCATGGTAGACCAAGAAAAATACCAAAGCAAATTAGATTATATATTTAACCAAATACCATCTTATCAACAAGTTGGTAAAATTGCATATAAAGAGGGCCTTGACACAATGCTGGAATTTGACAAAATATCAGGCTCACCACATAAATCCTATCTTGTAATCCATGTGGCCGGTACCAATGGCAAAGGCTCTGTCAGTCATATGATAGCTTCTGTACTTATGAGTTGTGGCATTAAGGTGGGATTGTACACATCGCCACATCTTGTAGATTTCAGGGAGCGAATCAAAGTGAACGGGCAAATGATACCAAAAGAGAGTGTCTATGATTTCCTGGAGGGATATGATTCTTTTATTTCTTCTGCAAAACCATCTTTTTTTGAAATCACAACGGCAATGGCCTTTGATTATTTTAGGAAAAGCAATGTGGATATTGCAGTTGTGGAAACCGGGTTGGGAGGCAGGCTGGATTCCACGAATATTGTATCTCCGATAATCAGTATAATAACAAATATAGCAATGGACCATTGTGAACATTTGGGATACTCTTTGGTGGCAATAGCTAAGGAGAAAGGTGGAATAATAAAGGAAAATGTTCCGGTGGTGGTTGGGGAGTATTCCAGAGCCACAAGGGATGTCTTTGAGTCTATTGCAGATTCCAAAGGCTCTCCTTTGATCTTTTCCCAAGAGTACACCTATTCCGACGTTACCTTGGATGATTACGATTTGGATTTGTACGGAGACTACCAAGTGCATAATCTGAGGACAGTACTTACGGCCCTGAAAGTGCTTTCCAGAAGTCCCCGCTTTATGGCCTTGACTGGTGAAAACTGGAGCGATGTCAATATCCGTGAAGGATTAAAAAGTGTGATCAAAAATACAGGATTCAGGGGACGGTGGGAATATTTGTCGCTTTTCCCTCCGGTGATTTGCGATACCGGCCACAATGTCAATGGCCTCTCCTATGTCTTTTCACAGTTGAGAAGGCAAGATTTCAAAAGAATGTTTTGTTTGATTGGCATTGTTGCAGACAAGGATCTTGACAAAATCCTTGGATTACTGCCACAATCTGCATATTACTTGTTTACCAATGCAAAGATTGAGAGGGCACTGGACGCCGGAGTTCTGGCAGAGAGGTGCAGGTCACTGGGATTGGAGGGTGAAGTTGTGCCATCTGTTCAAGAGGCAATAGCCCGTTTCAAGGAGTTTTGCACAGAAGGAGATATGTTGTTTATAGGTGGCAGCACCTTTGTTGTAGGGGAGGCAATACAATTTTTTGAAAAAAACGAGAATTTTTTTGCAAATTAAAAAAATGCAGATATCTTTGCACTCCCAAACGAAAAGAACGGGGCTTGAAAGATTGAAAAAAGGGAGCATAGCTCAGTTGGTTTAGAGCATCTGCCTTACAAGCAGAGGGTCGGGGGTTCGACTCCCTCTGCTCCCACCAAAAGGTTTCTGGTTTTCAGGAACCTTTTTTTGTTGGATTAATCCAAATATTTCATACATTTATAGTATATAAATATTTGTCATGGATAGAGCATTTTCTTCCAACAAACCTTTCTGCATCAAGGTTCTTGGAATCTCCGCACTAATTTTCCTGTTAAACATTCAATCCCTTAGCATACTGCATTCACAGCCTTTTAAGGATTCTGTGATACAAAGCAGGCAGCTTCCATTGGCTGTTCAAAGGTCTTATTTTGAAGTTAACCTGGGATATGTAGGATATCCTTTCTCGCAAGAGCAACTCAAACCTGGCTATGAAATGGAGTCTGTGACCATACCCCGTCCGGCCGTAAGGTTAGTGCTTATGGGCTTGAAAATCACACCACACCTTAATGCACAACTTACTTATATGAGACCCATTTGGTGGGTGAACTATAAGTTCAGAAACACCGCAGACAATGGAGGCGAGTTAAAAAGCAGGACTGTATGGATGAATGTTGCAGGTTTGACACTCCAACCTACACTGCCACTTAGCAACAAAATAACATTGTATGCAGAGGGGGGGGTGGGAATAGTAACAAGGCATGGGATAAAAGAAGAGGAACAGGTTGTGGTGGATGATCTTAATTTTGCAACAACTGCATTGGGTGCAGGGATTTTCTACAACATTAACAAGAGTTGGGCTTTGTCTGCATCATACAGCTATGCAGCCTCTGTAAAAAGCAATGACCAACCACCGGTATCCTATTTTGGAACAGGTTTCAGATATTCTTTGGCTCCATTCCAACAGGAACGATTGGAAAAGAGTTACCAAAAAGGCTATATCTATCCTAGGCAATGGCTGAGTTTTTCTTTTTCTACAAACAGCCTTGGTTATGGTGTCAATGATTTTTTCAAAAGAATCTATCTCTTCTGGGGAGGTTCGGCAGAGGTAGATCATGGATACGTTGTAAGCTACCAAAGGAATCTTTTCAATGGTCCAAAAGTGTTTTCTTTCGATTTGGGTGCCAATTTTTCATGGTGGAACACAAATGCCATGGACCAAAACATTTGGGCTGTCTCACTGTATCCGGTTTTTAGGTTCAATTTTTTGAGGAACAAGTATTTTGATCCGTATTTCTTTTATATACTAGGAGGTCCCACCTATTTGTCACAAAGTTATATTGACGGGAATGATACGGGCAGACGCTTCACGTTTTATGATGCTTTGGGTACCGGTTTGTTCTTTGGGCAGAAAAGGCAATACAACGCAGAGCTAAGGATAGCCCATTACTCAAATGGGAATATTTTTCCAATGAACTGTGGTGTGAAAATTCCGCTCACCTTTTCGTTGGGCTATGCTTTTTAACAAGAGTTATTTCCCTTGGTCAATCAATTCCTGAACAATCCTGGTGACTGAGCGGAAGTCTATTTTTCCAGTACCCATCATTGGTAGCTCTTTGATTACGACAAATTGCTTTGGAAGAGCAATGTTTGGCAAGTCTTTGCTCATTTGCCTGAGAATTTCTGACTTGTTCACTTCAATTGTGACCGTGGCAATGATGGATGATCCTTTTTTCTGGTCAGAGACATCAACCACGCAACAAGAGACCCCTGTAGGGAGGTATTTCTCCAATGTGTTTTCTACTTTTACCAATGATACCATCTCCCCGCCAATTTTTACAAATCTTTTGAACCTTCCCGAATGCCACAAGTAGCCATCATGGTCCAAATATCCCATGTCGCCGGTGTTGTACCACCCATCCTTAAGGACTTCATTTGTAAGTTCTGCGTCGTTGTAGTACCCTTTCATGACAGAGTCTCCCTTTACCAATATTTTGCCAATTTGACCAGTTTTGCACTCCAACCCAGTTTCAAAATGCTCTATCTTTACATTAACCCCCGGGATTACCTTGCCGGTACTGCCGGGCCTGTTGTTTTCAAAAGTGTTGACTGATATTACCGGAGAGGTTTCTGTGGCTCCGTAACCTTCAAGCAGAGTTACACCATGTTTTTGCAAGTATCCTTCCCGTAGAGTGTCCGGACATTTATCTGCTCCGGCAACCATAATCCTCAAAGATTCAAAATCACCCTTGTTGGACCGGTTTAGGTAACCCCAGAAAAAACTAGGTGTGCCAACCATTACTGTTGGCCTCTCCTCTTTTGCAATACTGCATATCTTTTGGAAATCAAGAGGATTTGCATAGGTGATCATGGTCATACCGTAGTACAGGCTAACCCACAAATTCACAGTTAGTCCAAAAACATGGAAAAAAACAAGGTTTGCCAATATAGAGTCAGATTCGGTTATCTTGACATAGTTACCAAAGTTTTCTATGTTTGAAGAGATGTTTTTGTGGGATAATTGTACAGCCTTGGGTTCCTTTTCACTTCCACTGGTAAAGAGTATTGCCGCTGTTTCATGATCACTTATACCTCCAACCATTTTGATCAAGGTTTTTGCAGGCAGTTTGCTTTTGATTGCAGCTTTTATTTTTTCTGCCGCAGTAATCTGGTTCATTGTTTCTTCCAGAAAAACCATTCCCTCTATCTTAGGGCAATTTATTTTTTCCAAAAGTGCAGATGATGTCACAATTGTACCGAAAGAGCATTTCTTTTTGGCATATAAGGCATTTTCCAGTGCACCTGTGGAGTAATTTATCATAACCGGAATTTTACCCCCCATCAAACATGCTGCGGTTGCAAGTGCCGCACCTGCAGAGGTAGGAAGCATGATACCTATGAATTCTCCTTCAATTTTTTTGAATCTGGCTGCAAGGATGAGCGAAGCTATCAATGCTTTTTGATATGTTACAGTTTTGTTGGTTGTTTTGTCTACAATTGCATTTTTGCCTGGATTCTTTTTTGCCGATAAGATGAATTTATGATGTAAAAGCATAAGCGATCAAAATTTAAAAACCTGGCGAATATAAGCAATATTTTAATTACCTTCCAAACAAAAGTATAATAATTGCATAAATGTATATATAAGAAAAACATATACATAGCAAATTTATAGACTGTAAAATATTTGAGAGTATAATTATGGAGCTCTTTTAGACAGGTTCGTTTATCCATGCAGACAGCGCCAGTGGTTTGGTGTTATCAAAAAATAATGGAGTAATATTGTCTATTATGGAGTGTCCACGAGCACTGTTTGTGAAGTATACAAAATGTTTATTTTGGGATGGTACTACTATAAAAAGTGCTTTGAAGCTGCCATTGTCTCCCCAGTGGAAATATATCCTGCCTAATTGTTCGTTTTCTTCTATTCCAATGCCAAGTCCCCAATGTATATTATTGTCGCACATTCTCTTTTGTTGTGGATACCTTTGGGCAGTTGTTGCTGGCTTTAACAAATGGTTGTATACATATCCGTTTTTGGAGTCTTGGCCAAACAGATCACAAAGGAACTTGGAGTAATCGCTGGCGGTAGTCCTTAACGTATAAGCACAGTTTGCCCTGGGATGTCTTCCTTTTCCTTGGTTTACCCCATCATTGTCAAATCCATCTACTGCAATACTGTCATAATCTAGGGATGGGATATCTTGCCTGCCCCACTGGTAACTGGTGGAGTTCATCCCCAGAGGTATGAAAACAATCTCCCGGGCCAGTTGTTCCAGTGGTTTATTGCTAATTTTCTCTATTACTTGTTGCAAATAGAAGTATGCTTCTCCGGAATAGCTGAAAGTGCTGTCTGGTTTGAACCTGAATTTTAGTTTGGAATCTGGCCATAGGTCAGATGATGGAGATATACTCCAGTTTGGCAAACCAGACCTGTGTGAAAGTACTATTTTTGCTGTGAGGGCATTAGCCCAATCTTTTTGGGAGTGGTCTATCCTGTGAGGTTCCAAATAATCTGAAAGAGGCTTGTCCAGGTCTATTTGTCCTTTTTCTGCCATCTTCAAAACAATATATGCAAAAATGGTTTTGCTCAGGGATGCTGCCTGGAATACAGATTGCCCGGGAGCAGCCGGAGGTGCGAATTGGTCATGTGTAGCTTCGAACAACTGAGTTTTGTTGTTATGGGTATATGCCAGCTGTATCATTGGAATTGATGCTGTACCGATTACGCTGTCAATGTGGGTTTCTGTTTTGTAATAATCTGTATTATTGTGGTTGCAACTTGAAAAAGTGTACATGAGTAAGAAAATTAAGGTGATTTTTGTGAAGTTTTTCATATGGAAAAATTAATAGGTTATGTTATAGACAAATATAAAAATTGTGTTTTATTTATTAAGTATTCTGTATTAGATTTGTGTGAACTATATATCTTAAGCTTTAAACCATGAAAAGATTTTTAATAGTTATATCGGTGATAATATTGCCGTTATATCTTTTTGCACAGAAAATGCCGTTGGATTCTGCCATTTACAACCAATGGAGGACAATAGGAAGTTTTTTGGTTTCGGATGATGCCAATGTTGTTGTTGCCGATTACATCAGCCATAATAGAAAACATCTGTTAAACATTTCGGTGAGGGAAAAGAATGTAAGAAAAGAGTTTCCAGATATGGAGAGAGCCAGGTTTGCTGCAAACCAAAAAATGGTTGCAATGGATAAAGGCGATACTTTGTTGTTGTTCAATACCATTAACTTCAAGTTGGATACAATTTATGGATTAACAAAGGTTTCTTCCAGGGAAGACTCCAAATACCTGGCTTGTACAGACAAAAATGAAAAGTTGGTTTTTGTGGATGTGGAAAGTGCCGGTTGCATTAATACAAATATTGATACCAAGTCGATTAACAAACACCAATTCCTTAAGCAAAATTCTTTTTTGTTGTTGCAGAAAGACTCAGCCGGGAACGGTAGGCGTGCATTTTTCTCATTTCTTAAAATGAACAACGATGGTACGTTCTCCAACAGTGTAATTCATGAATCCAATAGGTATATCAATGACTTTTCTTTGGACGGAGAGAGTAGGGAGGTGATTTTTTTTACATCAGAAGACTCGACAGGCTTGACAGATGTAAGGGCAGAGAAGCTTGTGTGGAATAAAAGGGATTATAAAAATGAGGCAAATGGATTTGCTCATCAAATTACTAAATTGAATCAAACAATGTTGCAAGATTCAATGGTGTTTAATTTTAAAAAGGGCATTTCCTTTTCAGAAAAAAATGATTACTACAAGTTTGAAATTACAAAATCCAATCATTTGGTTAAAAAAGGGAAAAAGGAAAAAGTCTCAAAACCAAAATTTGAATTTGAACTTTGGAGGTGGAACGATACTCTTTTACCTACCCAAAAAAAGAGAAGGAACGTTTTTGCAGAAAGCCTTAAGTGCATATACAGGCCAAACACCGGCAAATTCATCCAGTTGTCAAGAGGTAAGGGAGTTTACCTGATGGTGGATGACAACGCTCCTTTTAGTGTTGAAATTGACGGATCTGACTATTTGATGGATGATATGTGGAAAGATCCCCTGCCAAAGGATTTGTATTATACAAATGCAACAAGTGGAGAACATAAGCAAATTTTAAAGGGTTATGAAGGGAGCTTTTTCATTTCGTCTGCAACTCCATATATTTTCTTATATGATTTCAGTGACCAGAATTGGCATGCGTTCAACCCTGAAGATAGTTCCAAAGTCAATCTCTCATCAGGAATGACATATCCTGTTGCACAGCAGGATTTTGACAAACCTCAGCCAGCCGGTTCTTACGGGAAGGCAGGAATTACAAAAGATTTGCGCTATTTGCTGGTTTACGACCAGTATGACATTTGGGCTTTGCCCATGGATGGTGACAGTTCAAAAATATTTTGCCTTACAAATGAATATGGAAGGAAAAACAATATTAAATTCAAGCTACTCAACCTATCCGGAAAGAAACCTGCATCTGACCTGGTGGATATCGGGGGAGAACTTTTGCTGGAATCTGTAAACATGGAAAACATGCATACTGGTTTTTTCAAACTAACAAAAGGTAAAAAACTTGTATCCATGAATGAAGGTGCATGCAAGTATACCTATGTAAAATCATTGGACAATGGGAATCATATTCTGAAAATAGAGAGTTTCAGCCAAGCTCCGGATTATTGGCTTGCAGATTCTGGTTTTATGCCATATGAAAGGTTGACAAACCTTAACGACCAACTGGAAGGATACAAAACCGGAGAATCCAAAGTTATAAACTGGGATGATGGCTCATCAAAGAACACCGGAATATTGTACACTCCGGAGGGCTATGAATTGGGAAAAAGTTATCCGACTATAGTCTATTTTTATGAAACTATGAGTCAGGATGTGTTCCATTTTTACAATCCCGAACCAACCACCTCTACTATAAATCCGCTTATGTTTGTCAGCAGAGGGTATGTGGTTTTCATGCCAGATATAAAGTATGAGATTGGACGTCCGGGTGAAAGTTGCAAAAACATTGTGGTAAGTGGTACTGAGTATTTGATTGATAAAAAGATTGCAGATCCTGCAAAGATTGGAATACAGGGGCATAGTTGGGGTGGTTACCAGGTAGCCTATGTAATTACCCAGACCAATATGTTCAAATGTGCTTGTACGGAGACTGCCGTTGCAAACATGACCTCTGCATATTCAGGTCTGAGGGCTGGTCCTGGCAAAACCAGGATGTTCATGTATGAGTCCACCCAAAGCAGGATTGGAGGCTCTCTTTGGGAGAAAAAAGAAAATTATATTGAAAATTCGCCTGTTTTTTACCTCGATAAGGTGACTACTCCTTTATTGTCACGCCATAGTGACGGAGATGAGGCGGTCCCTTTTACTCAAGGATTGGAGTTGTTCCTGGGTTTGAAAAGATTGGGCAAACCAGTATGGATGTTCAATTACAAAGGGGATGGTCATAATATCAAGAAAAGGGAAATTGCAGAAGACTGGACAAGAAGGATGGACCAGTTTTTTGACTACTATCTTCTGGATAAGGAAAAACCAAACTGGATGTAGTTGAGATTAAGATTCATCCACAAGGTGTTGTTCAAACTGAAATTGAAAAAAGCCCTAAGACTTATTTGATTTCCATTGAAAAAAAACAAACATAAAAGCAGAGATTGTTATCCCGAAGAAGTTGGCATCCAGCCCATAAGGTAAATCCATTCCACTGATTATCAAAACCAATGTGGTGCTGCCACCAAAAATCATTGACATCATTGCAGCTGTTGGCGATGGTTTTTTGACAACCAAGGTTCCTATTACCGGCGCCAACAATCCAGATACCATGAATGCATACGAGTAGAGCATCAATTCTAAAACGTTTTGCATTTTGGTTGCCAAAATAATGGCAAACACACCAATCAGCAAAGTCACCATTTGCGGGTATTTGATATTTGCTTTCCCGATTTTTCCTTTGAGTTGCCCTAGTATGTCTGTGGAGAGGTTGCCCGAGGCAGCCATCAGGCAACTGTCTGCTGTTGACATTATAGCACTGAAATATGCAGACATCATTATACCCATGAGCCCTACGGGAAGAATGGTCCTCAACAGAAGTGGCAATCCTAGTTCGGGGTCGATATCTGTTCCCGGGAAAAAACCGATTGAAGCAAACATGCCTTGGTCAAAAGCCACCTTTGCAAACATTCCCAATATGATTCCCATAAACGCCATTACGGGCCACTCAAACAAACCGGCTATGTACCAGGCTTTTTGAGCAGTACGTTTGTCTTTACATGCAAAAATCCTTTGGTAAAGAGTCATTCCTACAAACCATATAGGTACAATTGTTATGAACCAATTGAAAATCTGTACAAAAGAGATATCAGTAAGAGAGAAAAAATGATCCGGGACACTTTTGCTTATGATTTCCCATCCGCCAAGCTTGAAATAACCTAGTGGTATGCCAATGAAAATGAGACCCACCATTAGCAATATCCATTGTACGGTATCTGTATATATAACTGCTTTTATACCTCCGACAACAGTATATGCAACAGCAATGACTCCCATTATCAGAATTGCGTTTCCTATTGTTATGGACGGGAAAGTGGCAGAGGCCAGTTTTGCCCCTGCCAGTATCTGAGAGCTTGTAAAGCCTACATAACCGATCAAGGATATGATGCCTGCAACCAGTGCAACTTTTGGACTATAATGATGGCTCAGGGATTGCGGGAATGTAAGGAACTTTTTTTGTTTGGCTATCGGATATACTTTTGGAATCAACAACACTGCACTTAACCAGGCTCCAATGAGTCCTGTAAACAACATCCAACTTCCAGAGAGCCCCATGACAAAACCAAGTCCTCCCAAACCAATTGAAAAACCTCCCCCTACATCTGTAGCGACAACTGACAGCCCAATGTGTCCGGCAGACATGCTTCTGCCGCCTACATAATAATCTTCACGGGAATTGTTCTTTTTCATGAAATAGAACCCTATTCCCAGCATCAACAACAAATAGATTATAAAAATTGAGAGATCTATGAAATGAATAGCCATAATCTTTTTTTTTTGGATTGCCGAATGGCAAAAGTTGAAAATCAACCACAAATATATAAAAAAAGAGCCAAATAGTTAATTGACAAGCTATTCTGTTTATCCCTAGTCTTTTAAGTATTTGTCAAAGAAGAACAGATGCACATCCAGAGCATAAATCCAATAATCCCAGCTATGAACCCCGGGGCTCAAGATGAGCGTGTTTGCAATATCCAAATCACTACATCTCTTTGTGAAATCAACAGAGCTTTTAACCAGGTTGTCCTGGGCACCACATGTAATGAGCATCATCTTTTTAGACCCCTTGAAGTTTTCCAGCCTGTATATAGCCGAATTTTGGTCAAAAAGCCTGTTTTCCGGGGAATATTCTCCCAGGACTTCATTTATTTGGTTGGATTTTAGACGAGTATCCTGTAGATTTAGGACACCGGACATGCTACCTGCAGCTTTGAATCGGGTAGTATCATCCAGGAAAATATTTATGGCTCCATGACCTCCCATACTCAATCCTGTTATAAATGTCCTTTCTGGAGCAGATTTGTATTTGGAAACAATAGTGGGGTAAAGCTCTTTGTCAAAAAAGGTTCTCCATTGCATTTTTGCAGTGTCTATATTGTTCAAATACCAGCTGTTGTAAAACCCGTCCGGGGTCACTATAATAAATCCATACTTATTGCTGAATTCTTGGATGTCTGTCTTTGCACTCCAGTTGTGGTAGGCACCGCTCCATCCGTGAAGCAAGAACAACAAAGGGGTCTCTTTGCTTACATGATCGGGAGTGAATACCAAAACAGTGTCATTACACTTCAAATACTCCGATTCGAATATTATTCTCTCTTGGGCATTAGTCTCTTTTGTTAATGCAATACCAAGAACAAAAAGAACAATGGCCAAGGCAACCTTGTTTGCCGCCAAATAGGGTGAGTTACATGTACTGGATGATTTCATGATTAACGTTTTATTTATAAATTGATCAAAATTAGAGTATTTTTGTTTTAACTAACAAATCAATTACAAAGTAAAACCATGTCTTCCAATTTTCAAATAAAAAAATTCAGAATACTTATCAGCATCTTGTTCATAATCCTACTTATGACTTTCCTGATGCCCAACGAGGGGAAATTCAGGTACGAATATCAAAAAGGAAGGCCATGGATATATGAAACCCTAATTGCTCCTGTCGATTTTCCGATACTGAAAAGTGGGGCAGAACTGAGGGAAGAGCGTAATAAAATTTCATCTTCGACAATCCCACACTACAGGAAAAAACCTTCGGAAGATTTTTTGCAAAATGTAAAGAGTGTTGTAAATGCTGAGCTACCAGATTCCACATCTGATTTTGTTTTTAAATTTATCGACGATACTTACAAAGCTGGAATTATGGACGAGTCTCCTGACTCTGCCTATACCGGGGGAGTCATTGCCGTGGTTTCCGATGACGGGATTTCCTATTTGCCCATGGGAGAGTTGAAAAACAGGGTGGAAGCATACGAAGCTTTTGAGACATTTGTGAAAACCCACCATTTTGATACCCTCAAAAACAATCAGAGTATATCCTTGCTACAAAGAATTTTCCCTTCTGGTGTAGTTACTCCAAACCTTTTCTATGATAATTCATCTACCCAGGCCTCGTTGAAAAATTCCTTGTCAGATGTTTCACCCACCAAAGGAATCATTTATTCAGGGCAATTGATAGTGAGCAACGGAGAGATAATCACTGCAGAGACCGAGCAGATATTGGATTCTTTCAAAGCAGAGTTCGAAATGTCAATGGGTTTTTCAGGAAATATCCTGTTGCTGAAGACCGGACATTTGCTGATAACTGCATTTATTGTGCTGTTATTTGCAGCAACTTTATGGTTCCTTTCAAAAGATATGTTCAACGATCCAAACAGTTTCAATTTCTTATTGTTGTTGTTTATTTTGGTTGTTTTATCTACACTTTTTGTAATGGACACAAGCAGCAGGTACCTCTATATTGTTCCATACAGTGTGATAGCCCTTTATCTGTACTCGTTTTTTTCATCTTCCGTTGTAATCCCTTTGTATGCGATAATAATGTTGCCGATTGTTTTCCTTTCCCAGGGAGGGTTTGAAATATATTTTGCCAACCTGACAGCCGGCTCTGCCGCATTTTTCACCTTCCGGTACTGGGACAGGGGTTGGCTTCAGTTTATCAACTCTGTATTTGTTTTCTGTGCCCTCTCATTGGTTTATATCTCTTTCAGATTGATTGAGGAGGGTGCTTTGTCAATACCTGATGGTAACCTTTTTATATATTTTGCCTGGAATTCACTGTTGGTGATTGCAGCATATCCCTTCTTGTTCCTTTTTGAAAAATTATTCGGACTTGTTTCCAATTCACGCCTGAGGGACCTTTCAGATGCAACAACTCCTTTACTGACCCAGCTTGCAGAGGAGGCACCAGGTACATTCCACCATTCGTTGCAGGTGGCAAACCTTTCTGAGAGTGCTGCCAGGGAGATAGGGGCGAATGTTTTGTTGACAAGGGTTGGAGCCCTGTACCATGATATAGGGAAGCTTTCAAATCCATCATTTTTCATAGAAAACATCCCTGCCGGAGAGGTCAGTGCACACAAGGACCTCTCTACAGAGCAGAGTGCTGCCATTATCCTGAGCCATGTAGAAGACGGTATGGCATTGGCCCACAAGATGAGGCTGCCTTCTGCAGTATCTGAATTCATATCTACACACCACGGAAAATCCCAGGCACTTTATTTCTTCAATAAATTTGTAAATGAGGGTGGAAATCCGGATGAAATCGGGAAATTCACTTACAACGGGAATCTCCCTACTACAAAAGAGCATGTGGTTGTGATGTTGGCAGACTCGGTAGAGGCTGCATCCAGGACATTGAAACAATTCTCTGCCAACCACATATCTGAATTAGTAGATAAAATGATAGAAGAACGGTTGGAGTCCAACCAATTGGTTGAGTCTCAAATAACGATGAAAGAGATAAACATAATCAAAGAGACATTCAAACGGAAACTCTTGCAATCCCATCATGGAAGGATAACATATCCATCAAGGAAAAGATAATTTTTATATTTTTAACAAATTGTTTTTTTTGTTACCTTTATTCTGTCCCGGAGTTGATTTGGCTCACCAAAAACGATGTTATGGATAGTAACAATAAGTACAGTTACGGACCGCGATATACTTTGCTGCTATATCTTTTCTTGTTTTCTGCAGTGGTTGTGTTGATAACTGGTTATACTGTCTTTTCCCATCAATTGAGCAAGGTCAAGATTGATAAACACCGTGAGCTTAGTTCTATCACCTCCTTGAAGGTATCCCAGCTGGAGCAATGGAGGACAGAAAGGCTTTCCGAGGTTAATTTCTTTACAGCCACATATCCTTTTAGTAGTTACATAAAATCCATTATGGAAGGGGATACTTCGGTTTCCGGTGTGTACAGGAAATCTTTAAAGGCTATCATGTCAAATGGCAGATACTCCAATATCTTTATAGCAGACCGTAATGGATTTCCTTGCTTTTCGGTATACAGCAAAGGTTTGTACATGGACTCGGTTTCCAAGGGATATCTTGCCCGTGTATTCAATTCAAAGCAAATTTTGTCAAGGGATTTCTTCTATTGTGAAACTCACGGAAAGGTTCACAGCCAAATAATTGCTCCGGTAATGGACACAAAGGGCAATGTATATGCTGCTGTGGTATTTTTGAATGATCCCACCCAACATATTTTCCCGTTAATTGAAAGTTGGCCTGTCTGGTCGCGTAGTGCAGAGGTGGTTGTGGCAAGGAGGGAGCGAGAAAGGGTGAAACTTTTGAACAACCTTCGCTTTGAAGACAATACCTCAATGGGTGTATCTTTGAGCCTGACTGATTCTTCATTAATTGAAACCAGTGCCGTCTTGGGTAAGCGAGGATTTGCAGATATGGTTGATTACTCAGGACAAAGGGTTTTAGGAGATATCTCAGAAGTTCCCGGTACTGATTGGGTAGTGATTGTAAAGGTCTCTGTGAATGAATTGTTGTCTGATTTTTACAAACGTTCTGCTTTGGTGGCGATTGTTATTGTTTTGACCCTGCTGCTCATTGCTTTCACTCTTTCCAGGTTCTCACTTTCCAGACAAAGGAAATTTTACAAAGAGCTTGCCAAGAACAGGAACCAATTGGAAAACAGTGAAGAGAGGCTCAGGATGTTGCTGGATTCCACCGCAGAAGGTATTTTTGGAGTAGACAGCAAGGGCATTTGCACATTTTGTAACAATGCTGCTTTGAAAATGCTTGGCTATTCCATGGAAGAACAAGTGCTGGGGCTTTCCTTCCATGACCTTATCCACCACACAGATATTGACGGGAATGGACATCCGTGGTACAGGTGCCAAATAAACAAGACATTGACAAAAAAGATAGAGGTCCATGTTACAGATGATATCTTTTACAGGAGAGACGGCTCTTATTTTCCCGCGGAATATTGGTCATATCCCGTACATAAGGAACACACCGTAAAGGGAGCTGTGATTACTTTCATGGATATCACACAAAAAAAATATGACCAGAATGTACAACAAATGTTGTACGAAATTGCAAGACAATCAATGACATACATTAAAATTGAGGAGTTACTCCAATTAGTGAAGCTGGAGCTTGGAAGGGTAATGGATTCTTCCAACCTTTATGTGGCGTTGATTTCCCAAACAACTGGGAGGCTGGAACCAGTTCAGATATCAGGCAACGAGATGGTATGGCCAGAGAATCAAGAGCAATTGGAAATGGCAAGGTTGATTTTGGAGAAAGGGAGAAGCATGGTTTTGAATGAGAAGGAGATGGATGACTTTGCAATGCAAAATGGGCTGGAGACCAAAAACTCTGCAAAGGCGTGCCTTTGTGTGCCTATCAAGGATAGTGATAAGTCACGTGGAATCCTGATACTCAAAAGTTACAAAAGTCCGGATGCTTATGATTTGCAAAAGTCCCGCCTGGCAGAGATGGTTGCCAGGGAGTTGTCTTTGATATTGCAAAAAGAGGCAACAATGAATGAAATGAAAACTGCCAAGGAGAGGGCAGAAGAGAGCGACAGGCTTAAAAGTGCTTTCCTTTCAAACATATCCCATGAGATACGTACCCCTATGAACGGGATCTTGGGATTCATGGAACTTTTATCTGAACCGGGATTAGACGAGGGGCAAAGAGAGGAGTATCTGGCTTTGATGGAAAAAAGCGGGAAGCGTTTGTTGGATACAATAAACGCTATTGTAGAAGTTTCAAAGATAGAAGCAGGTCAGTTGCAGGTGAACCTCAATATTGTTGACTGCAACGAAATTATGGATTTCCATTATAATTTCTTTGAGAGACAAATTGTTGGCAAAGGATTGGAGTTTATTAAAGGGAAATCGATCCCAAAAGAGAATTCAATCATATACTCAGACCAGTTCAAGTTGGAGGCCATACTGACCAACCTAATAAACAATGCCATGAAGTTTACAAACGAGGGTTTTATTGAATTTGGGAATTACATGGAAGAAGACCAACTCTGTTTTTACGTCAAGGATACCGGAATTGGTATTCCAAAAGATAAGATGGATTCTGTGTTCAATCGGTTTGTTCAGGCAGACAGCCACTTTAGCAGGCCTTACGAAGGCTCCGGGCTTGGGTTGTCAATTGTGAAAGGGTATGTGGAGTCCATAAATGGCAAGATATTCCTGGAATCAGAAGAGGGAAAGGGTACTCTCTTTACCTTCAAGATACCATATATCCCCGGAAAAATTGCCGAGGATACAGATTGAATATGTGGAGATGGGCGGATTCGAACCGCCGTCCAAACAAACCATCCAAAAGCTTTCTACGCGCTTATCCTCTCTTCGGTTTTCGATTGTGAACTGCCGGGAGGCAGGCCATTCACAACTTATCCTTTGATTACTTAAGGGGACTTAAAGGAGTCATCCCCCGCATCCACTCTTGAATGATACCCCATAAGCCAGAACATAGAGGGCAAAAAGTCCGGCGGGATACTCGTCGCGACCGGACCTGGCCGGTGGCGATTAAGCGATTAAGCTGGGCTTAATTACGCAGCGAGTGCATAGTTGTTGTTGCCAGTTATGGCTTGTGTTCCGGGATTTACGAGCCGGGGTCACAACGCTCGGCGTGCTTACTTCCAGATTGTGAATGCTGTCAAAACCAAAACATCCCCAATTGAAATACAAAAGTAATAAAATGATTGCAAAAAGCGTGCACAAAAAGATTATTAATTGAAGTATGATGCAATCATGCTCCATACAGATTCCAGGAAAGATATCAATCCTAGTGCCATGATTACTACACCGGCAATCCTGTTAATGAGCAAAAGCTGCCTTAACCTGAATTTGTTCCTGAATATGTTGATTGTGGTACTTAGGAAAATCCACCAACTTATTGCCCCTACAAATACACCGGAGAGAGCAGCTGTTATTACGGGACCAGAAGAGGAGCCGTCTACTTCCAATCCTGTAAAGGCAAACAAACCTAAAATCAGGAATACTGCACCAGGATTGGTGATTGTCATAATCATGGAGGCAAAGAAATCTTCCAAAAGTCTTTTTCCACCTTTGTTTTGCCTGATTTGCCTTACAGGGTTTGTCAAAAATATCTTTAAACCAATTGCCATTACGGCAAGTCCTCCGGCAAGCAGTACAGCAGTTTCGTTAGATTTGACAAAATCTTGTATCAAAGCAAGGCTAAGGATTGCAAATGCAGCAAAAAAAGTGTCTGTGAGGGAGGCCCCCAAACCTGTGGCTATACCAGATAACCTTCCTTTGCTCAGTGTCTTTTGAACGCACATAACCCCCAAAGGACCAAGTGGAATGGATGCTCCCATTCCAACTATGAACCCTTTGAAGAAACTCTCTACCATACTTTAAAATCCAAATCTGATTGTCATGCCAGTATTGAAGGGATTATTCAATTGTGCCACTCCTTTTCCCAATGTTTCAAAGTAAAATGTATTGTATTTGACATCTGTCATGTTTTTGAACCAGAGGGATAGCTCAAAATTAGGAAAATAAAATGAAACTGAGCCATCCAATACAGAATAAAAATCTTGGGATACGCTATTGTCCTCTGTCCAGAATATTTTGCCTGCTCCTGTGTATTGCAAAAATGTACTGATTCCGTTCAGCCATGATAAGTTGATATCTTTGTGATATTTTATTGTTGCACTAACCGTATTCCTTGGAACAAACGGGACAAAGTTACCGGTGTAATCTTGGCGCCCGTCACTGTAGTCGGTGAATTTTGAGTATGTATGCCCCCAGTTTAGGGTAGTTTGAATAGATTTGACAGGATTGTATTCCAATCCCAACTCACAACCAGTGCTATATGATTTTGCAGCATTCCTTGCAATTCGTCCAAATCCTGTGCTGCCTGCAAACTGCACAATTTGTTGGTCCCTGCTTTGGATATAAAAAACAGCCCCGTTTAGGGAAAGTTTTCCGGGAACAAGCTCCCCGCTATATCCAATTTCGTTGTTCCAGTTGAATTCGGGTTTGTATGAAATTGTTTGGGATACTCCGTTTTCTTCTTCTGGTTGGGAATTGACAGAGCCCGGCATACCGCTCATGAACGATGCCTGAATAAGGTCAGAAAACATTTGGATATTGTATCCTCCTGCTTTGTATCCCCTTGCAGAGGTCAAGAAGATTTTTCCGGTTTTGCCAAAGCTGTATTTCAGTGCTATCTTAGGGAGGAATACTCCAAAATTCTGGTTGCTGTTGCCTGTTATTTGGGCGGGTATGGATACAGGTATTGGCATGGGGGCAGGTGGACGGTTAAAGCTAAGATTCAAGGTTGCCGCACTCAGATAATCCAGTTTTTGCTCTTCGTATTCATACCTCAAGCCAAGGGTAAGTGAAAGGCCATCTGTAAAAACACGTTGCAGGGTGGTTTGGTGGAAGAGGGCTAGACCATAAGAGTTTTGGCTGAACAATCCTGAAACCAGCATGGATTGGTCCTGTACAGTCATTTTCAATGGCATTTGTCCCGATTGGTACAACATATCAAATGTTTGTTGGAAAAACCTCTGCATACCATCTTGTCCGAATGTTACGGGAGCTTCGGTTTCGTTGTCTTGGTAAAACATAGAGAGTCCGGAAACGTATTGGTAGTTTTTGTTGTTTTCCGATTTGAATATTGCTTCCTGGCTAATATTGTGTTGGTTTTGCTTTTGGTACATTGTATATATGGATGCCGGACTGAAGTCCTGGTCCAATCGCATTTGGTCGTCAAGGTATTGGTAGGATGATATCAAGCTTAGTTTCCAACCGGGTGCGTTATGGGTAAATTGCAGTGAATTGGTGCTTAGGATCCTTTTGTAGGAACTGGTATCATTGTAGGAGGGGGTAGATGTCCTACCGGTTTGAGGGTTGTATTCTCCGTAAGGATATGCGTTTTGGTTGGTAGATTCTATATGGCTTCCGATCTCCATCATCCACCTGGGAGCCAATTTGAGGTTGAACCTTAATTTACCACCCAAATTATCTCCATCATCGACTTTCTTATCTGTATGGCTATTGTAGAAAAAACCATCATGACGGGAGTAGAATGCACTTAAGGAAAATGCAGCATTGTCACCCAAATAATGATTTGTAGAGAAAGCCCCTTTTAGTTGTCCGTAAGTACCTCCGGTTAGTTCTATTTTGGTTTGAGGCTTGGCAAAAGGGGATCGGCTCCTGACATGAATGATTCCTCCAAGGGCATTACGTCCATATAATGTACCCTGTGGTCCTCTTAAAATCTCTACCCGTTCTATGTCAAGGAATTCAAAGTCAAATGCACTTTTATCAAGATAGGGTACATTGTCGGAATAAAGTCCAATGGATGGGGAGGGGCTAAACCTGGATCCAATACCCCTGATGTAAACAGCCGATGTTATCTTGGATCCGTATGAAGGGATATACAGGTTAGGAATCCTGTATGATAGCCCTTTGATTGAACGGGTACCAGATACACTCAAATAATCATGTTCTATTATGGAGGTAGATGCCGGCAGTTGCTTCAGTTGGTATGTCTCTTTGGGAGTTGATATGACGGATGCCTTTTCAATATTGTATCTTAGGGTAGTATCGTTTAAATTTGTGGCGTATTGTTGGCTTGCAGCACTATTGCCTTTTAACATCAATGTTGCCAATGGCAACAAAATCATCAATCTTTTCGCTTTTATCATCTTCTTCGGTTTTATAAAAAAATATGGGTCGCAAAAGTAGCTATTTTCGATGGAAATGAAGCGATGGTGACTCAATAAAATTACCGATACCCAAAGAGTGCCATTTGTCATCTACCCTCTGGATTGTCTCCATTGAAGAGATAGCTATTTGTGGCCACTCCCTGATACCCTCACCGGAAGATTTTGTAGTGGCATCCATTACCAATTGGTTACCTGTGAAATAGGAATCCCTTATTGGATCACAATTGCTTCCCCATGTCCAAAGTGAGAGATATTGGCCGGTAATATTGGAGTCGGTGATAATATTTATCTTTCCTTTGAGATCTTTTGGATTGTCTGTGAAGTTCAAAGCAAGCATAGAATCATTGGATTCCGGTTGGTTTTTGGAACCGGATTCCTCTGGAAACTTTATTGTTGCATCAAACATGACTTTGCCCCCATAACCAAGTGCCGGTGCTGCATGGTCCAGCACATCTGATGGTCCCCGGCTAAAATGGGTGTCCGTCCTTGGGTTGTAATTACGTGATATTGTATCGAAAATCTGGGAGTAGTCACGAATGTCAATATCTTCGTTGGTAATCACCATTATTTTATTGAACATCATTTGACCAGCTCCCCATAGAGCATGTGCAACCTTGATGGCTTGCCCAGGATAACTTTTGTCTATTTTGATGAACGCAAGGTTGTGACCACATCCTTCTTCGGGGAGGTGCATGTCCAAAATTTCCGGCACCATGGCAAATTTGATGGGTGTAAGGAATATCTTTTCGGTTGCAATAGCAATGTATTTGTCTTCTTGCGGGGGTATGCCAACCAGAGTGGCAGGGTAAACAGCATCCTTGCGATGGGTTATGCAGGTTATGTTCAACTTGGGATAAAGATCTGCCAGTGAGTAAAAACCTGTATGGTCTCCAAATGGACCTTCCAGTACATATGGGTCGTTTTTGTTAATGTAGCCTTCTATAACTATGTCGGAATCTGCCGGTACCTGCAATGGTTGGGTGAGGCAGTCTGAGAGTTGTACTGGTTTATCCCTCAAAAAGCCGGCCAGCAAATATTCATCAATTCCATCGGGCAAAGGGGCTGTTGCCGCGTAGGTATAAACAGGATCACCGCCAAGGGAAATAGCGACAGGAAACTGTCCCTCTGTGCAGGCTGCAAAGTGCCTGGCTCCTGTTTTGTGCCTGTGCCAATGCATTCCGGTTGAATCTTTGGAAAAGACCTGCATCCTGTACATACCCAAATTCCTTGCTCCTGTTTTGGGATCCTTGGTATGAACCAACGGAAGGGTGATGAACCTGCCCCCATCTTGTGGCCAGCATTTCAATATAGGAAACCTATCGAGGTCTGGTTGGAAAAGAACAACTTCCTGGCATGGTGGAGTATGCCTGTATCTCGAAGGCAGCCATTTGGATGCTTCTTTCAATTGGGGCAGCAATTTGAGCTTTTCGATAAAAGAAGATCTCTCTTGGGTCAACTCCTGGATCAGATTTTCCATTTGGAGTCCTATTTCCTGGAAAGAATCAATTCCAAGGGCGTTGCAAATCCTCTTATTGGAACCCATCATGTTAGTAAGTACCGGAAATGTTGTCCCTGTGTTTTCGAAAAGCAGTGCTTTGCCTCCTCCAGGTTGTTTGCTGATCCTGTCTGTGATTTCTGCAATCTCATAGACAGGATCTACAAACTCTTTGATCTTTATGAGTTCATTTTGTGACTCAAGAAATTTTATGTATTCACGAAGGCCTTTATACATGGTGAATAGGTGTTTTACCTGCTTGCCTCTTCCAGCAAGTAGAAAATTGACGAGAAGTTGATTCCGCTGTGGTTGGAAAGACCTATTTCACAAGTCCGGCTTGTTGCGTATCCTTGTGAAGAACCTTCCGCTTGGGAAGATAAGTATCTTAGACCATGTTTGTTAAGCTCTGGAAGGAGGAAGCCTCTGTCACCTGCAAACCCACAACAATTACTGTCAATGATGGTTACATCTTTTGCGCATTGTTTTGCTATGTCATACAAATATGAGTCTACCTCCATTTTCTTTGCACTGCAAACAGCAAACACCGATATCTTTTTGTCCAGTTGTTTTATTTCAAGTTTGTCCATGAGGAATTTTGATGCAAATTCTGCAGGCTCGTACAATTTGAGACGATCCCCGAAGTTGGTTTGCATGGTGTAAAGGCATGGGCTCATATCACATAAAATGGGAATCTTACCCCCCTCGGATGCGGTCTGCAATGCCTGTTCCAGTTTGTCAGAAGCCTCTTGTCCTGCTTTGACAAATCCTTTGCTGGAGAAGGCCATCCCACAACAAAGGGAGTTCATGTTGTCGGGATAGATGATTTGGTATCCCGCTCTTTCAAGCAAGATTTCGGTAAGTTGGGTTATTTGAACCTCATTGCTTTGGTCTTTGGATTGGCCCATACTTCTTGTGATACAAGATGGGAAATATACAACTTTTGGTTTTATGGAATCAGTTGCAACAGGTTGTTTTTTTTGCCCTTTTGTTTTGATGGTGGCTGCTCCCTTGGGGAAATATTCATTCCAAAGCGGAACCAACCCTCCCGTGATTTTATGGGTGGTAGTTGCCAGTGCCCCGAATACCTTCTTCCCGGTTGCCAAACGCAGGTAGTAGACGGTGTTCAGCCCAAACCTCATTCCTGCCGTTACCTTATCCATGTTCCTGGCTATCTTCAGGGCTGTATTTTCTGCCCTTTCGCTATGACCTTCGTGGCGGAGTTCCTTGACCAATTTGCCGGTGTCAATGTCCAATGGACATTTTATGTAACACAATCCATCTGTTGCGCATGTGTCCAGTCCTGCATACTGGTACAATTTGTTTAGCTCTGCAGCCCTATGGGACTCTTCTCCTGTTTGCCTTAGTCTTTCTATCTCGCGGTAAACCGTAATCCTTTGCCTTGGCGATAAAGTAAATCCTTCTGATACACATACGCTTTCACAAAAACCACACTCCATGCATTTGTCAACACTCTCCCTTATGGATGGTATTGGTTTAAGATTTTTTATGTGGATGTCAGGGTCATCATTAATGATCACCCCTGGATTCAATATTCCTTTCGGGTCCATTATATTCTTGATCTCCTTCATGATAGCGTAGGCTTGTGAGCCCCACTCTGTGGCAACGAAAGGAGCCATATTTCGGCCTGTTCCGTGCTCTGCCTTCAAGGACCCATCATATTTGTCCACTACCAAAGAGACTATGTCGCGCATGAAGTTATCGTACCTTTCAATCTCTTTTTGTGTCTGGAAATCTTGTGTGAAGACAAAGTGAAGATTTCCCTCTTTGGCATGACCCCAAATAGCAGCCTCCTTGTATTTGTATTTTTCAATCAAATTGATCAGGTCAGAGGTGCCGTCTGCCAAATTTTCAATTGGAAAGCAAAGGTCCTCAATAAGTGGAGTTGTCCCGGATTTTCTCATCCCGGCAACTGTGGTAAAGATCTCTTTCCTTATTTTCCAAAGGATTTTCTGCTCCTTCAAGTCACTGGTAAATTCAATAGGCAATTCAGTCTGGATTGTTTCCAATCCTTTTTTGATAGCCTCAATGTTGTTTTTTACCTGCTCATCACTTTTTGCAGAGGTTTCCACAAGCAGGGCTGTAGCTTTTGGCTGGAGAGTCTTAAGGTAGGCAGGAACACCTTTTACAGATTCCACCGACCTGAGAGCAGCCCGGTCCATGATTTCGGCAGCAGAAACCCCAAGACTTTTGAGCACCAATACTGCTTCACAAGCACTTCTGATATCGGGGAAAATCATTAGGGACAGGGCATTGTGGGGGTCCAGGACATCTGTTTCCAAGGTCCTGAAAGTTACATCCGATATAAATCCCAATGTTCCCTCGGAACCTACCATCAAGTGTTTTAGTATCTCTATACCATCGGAATAATCTACAAGAGAGTTGATCCCGTATCCGGTAGTGTTTTTAATCCTGTACTTGTGCACAATCTTCTGGTGCAACTCTTGGTTGGACTTCACTGTTGCAGAGAGGTTTTCAAGGTCGGCAACCATTTTAGAGTGTGTTTTCCTGAAGTTATTGCAGCTCTCTTTGGAAGATGTGTCAAGAATGGTACCGTCACTCAGGATTACCCTTATGTCTTTAATAGTGCTGTAGGAGTTCTCGTTTATACCAGAGTTCATGCCGCTGGCGTTGTTGGAGACCATGCCGCCAATCATGGCGCTGTCTATGGATGCCGGATCTGGACCTATCTTACGGCCATATTTCTTTAAAAGCAGGTTTGCGCGAGCACCTATGATCCCAGCCTGCAGCTTGATTTTTTCTCCGTTTTCTGAAATTTCATAATCTTTCCATCCGTGTGATGCAATTATCATAACCGAATCACTAAGGGTTTGTCCCGACAAAGATGTGCCTGCAGCTTTGAAAGTAACAGGAATCTCATGTTCATATGCCTTTTTTAGAGCAAACTGGAGTTCGTTTTCCGAGAAAACCTTAACTATTAGTTTGGGTATCAAGCGGTAGAAAGAGGCGTCAGTGCCAAAAGCCAAAGTATTGAGAGAATCGTGCAAAAGGTTTTTTTTGGAAATCACCTTTGAGAGTTCATTGTAGTAACTCAAATATTTTCCTGTTATCATTTTATGTGTTCTTTTATTTTTATAGTATTAGCGGCTTTTACAATAATTTTTTTCCCGGAGTCAATAAGATATGTCTGGGGCAGGTACTTGATTTCGTATGTGTTGAAAAGAGCTTGCTGGTTTCCTTTGCCAGGGTAAACCACAAGCCATGGCACAGGTTGTTGCTTTAAGTAGTTTTTTAATATCTGCTGGTTATCACCGGTAAATATACCAATCACTTTCACTCCCTTTTTTTTGAGTTGTCTGTGCACCTTCTTGAGTTCATATGTGAATGGTTTACATATAGCGCAATCTGGATTGAAAAAATATATGTAGGTGTAGTTGTTATTTTTGAATTTGATTTTTTTGTGTTTCCCTCTTTTGGAGTAAAAAGTGAAATCAGGGAACAGCGAGCCAGGGGCATTTTGTTTTATTTTATTTACCTCCAACGAAATAATTTGGTTGACTAAGTAGTTGTCGTACCATAAATCGGGTTTGCCACAGATGTATTTTTGGGCTAAGTAAACTGCACAATCTTTTTCGTACTGTTGGTCGCTGTTAGATAAAAACAGGAACAGATGGTAAAAAAGAGCATTGAACATTTCCAAGTTGTCTTTGGATACTTTTTGGAACAGAGGTTCCAATGCAGCATCCCACTCAGGCTCTTTTTTCAGGTCAAACAGAGATAAGTATTGAGGGACAAAGCTTTGGGCAGTTGAGTGTAATTCGGAAATCATTTTTTCACGGGATCCCAAGATGGATTCCAGTGAATTTGGGTTAAGGTTTCTGCCAATGATTCTCTTTTCACGGTCCAGCAAGAACATTTGGGGTGTAGAGAGCACATTGTAAAGCTTATGGAAATTGCTTTGGCCATCCTGGTCATAAACCCAAAACCATTCTGCTTTGGAATTTTCAATTTCCTGTTTGAATGTTTGTCTGAAAACCTCCAACTGGTTGGTGTCGCTTTGGGTATACACGGCATAGACAGAGATGGAGAGATGGTTGAACCTTTCTATGATACCGGCCAGTTCGGGAAAGCTATCTTTGCATGTTTTGCATGACGAATCAAAAAAGTACAAAATTGTAAAACGGGAAGACAATTCATGGATGTTAACACTGTTGCCCCCGATTGAGGAAAGGGCTAATTCAGGAGCATCCATGCCAATAAGGGAGTTTTCGTTGAATTCTGTGTATAACCTAAGCAAGGCAATTCCACCGTCGCCACTCCATTCCAAGGGACCATCAAGGAAATATTTCCTGGATATGTATACTGCAACAGATTCATCTCCAATAATTGAAGAGGTGCTGAACTTGTTGAAAAGGTATCCGGCAACAAATGATGCAGCCTTTTGATTTTGAGCATTTGAAATCAATCTGTCACATGCTGCGACCAGAGAGTCGGTTATATGGGGTGTGTTCCCGATATAATTGTCTATCTGTTTTGTCATTTGCTCTATGGCAATATTGTTCTGCTGCCATTGTTGTGACTTGGAAACCAAAGGCAGGAAGACTATAAGAAGAGCCAGGAGAATTTTTATGGAACTCTTATTGTTCATATTTGCTCAAATCGATACCATTTGCCATGAAAGGGGTAATGTCACCTCCGTTTACCAGTACATCCCTTACCACTGTAGATGAGATGAACGCATATTCGTGACCCGAAGGTATGAAAACAGTAGTTACGTTAGGAGACATTTTGCTGTTTGCCTGGGCTATGACCCTTTCCAATTCAAAGTCCGTAGTGGTCCTTAATCCTCTTACAATAAAGGATGCTCCTACTTTGTTGCAATAGTCTATGGTAAGACCGGTGTAGCTTTCTACAGAAACATTTTCCAGGTTCCTGACCGAATCCTGAATAATTTGGATCCTTTTTTCTACTGGGAAATAACCTGACTTTTGAACATTGTATCCAACAGCTATAATTATCCTGTCGAACAATTTTAGGGCAGAACGAAGGACATCAAGGTGTCCTAAAGTAAAGGGGTCGAAAGAACCGGGGAATACAGCAGTTTTCATAGCAATACTATTAGATTGATATTTCGCATTCAAATACAAAGGTTGCAGGTCCTTTCAAAATAATGTTGGTGTATTTATCATTGCCAAGGTACTTGAAATTGACCTCTAGTTCTCCACCCAATGCTTTTACTTTGGAGTGGATGTCAACAGGAAAAACCTCTTCCCTCCCGAAACGGTTGGAGCTGTTCTTGGACAGCAACCTGTGGTATGCCAATGAAGCAGCGGTGATTCCGGTACCGCAAGCAAAGGTTTCTGCTTCGACCCCTCTTTCGAAAGTTCTTACAGATAACTCCATAGTGCTTCCCGGTTCAAGAGATTGGCTCCATCCGGAAGAGTCTTTACCCCAATTACCCTGGACAAAGTTCACGTTGGTGCCTCCTTTGAACATTGGGTGGTTGCGCCAAAGCCGGCCATTTTTGTCCACGTCGTAATCTTGAAGGTTGTCAACAAAAATTACCAAATGGGGAGATCCTGTGTTCAGGAAAAAACTTTTTGGGGAGTGCTCCTTGATACCGTTGACATCTATCATCCTGATTTCAACTTCTGATGTTTTTGGTGAGTATTTCAAAACCTTTCCGGTATGTTCCCCGTCGATAGCCTGGAAATGGAACTTTTTAATTCCGTTGTGGGCTGCAAATGCAACAAGGCATCTGCCACCATTCCCGCACATTGTGCCTTCGTTGCCATCTGCATTGAAAAATTTCATTGAAAAATCAAATTTGTCACTGGAGTCAAGATACATAAGACCATCAGCTCCTACTCCGAACCTCCTGTCACATAATAATTTGATCTGTTCCTTTGATAAATCGATGCTGCCTTTCCTGTTGTCAAGTATTATGAAGTCATTTCCTGCACCTTGATATTTACTGATCTTTACCTTCATTTTCCTGGTTTTGATGGTTTATACCGTTGAAGAGGTCTCCCTCATGATTACTAAATTCTTTTTCGTGGTTCAAAAGGTAACTTTTTTTATCCAACCCTATGTTGAAACCAGTGAGTTTGTTATTTGAACCGATTACCCTGTGGCATGGTGTCACAATCAATAATGGATTTGATTTACAAGCCATTCCTACTGCCCTGTTTGCATTTTTGTCCCCAATTATCCTGGCAATCTCTGAGTAGCTTTTGACACTGCCGTAGGGGATATCCCTGAGAGTTGCCCATACTTTAAGCTGGAATTCGGTTCCCTGCGGTCTGATTGGAATATCGAACCTTTCCCTTTTTTTCCGGAAATATTCATCCAGCTGTTTCTTGGCGTTGGCCAAAACATCCGGCAAATGAGCGATGGTTGTGTTTTCCTCTTGTTCCCCTGCATACTCAACAGATATAAGATGGTCCAAGTCAGATGTGAGCCTAAGCTGACCTATGGGACTTTCCATGGTGAGATGGAACCTTTGGGATAACCTTATGTTTTTGAGCTCTTCTGTCATAGCTTGTGCTACTTTTACGGAAGCTCCCTGTTGACCAAGCATATTCCTGAGTTTCTGGTAGTTTTGCTTTACTTTGTTCCTAGTGTCGTTACCAAGGAGGTGTTTTATTTCCTCTGTTATTTTTTTGGGTGTACAGTCGTGTTGCAGCAGCTCTTTGACCAAAGGCTTGTCCAGTATCAAATTGACTAAGCTGACATATTTCACTTTCACAAGCCTTTTGGCAATCTGGAACGAGATCTCGTTCCCTCCATAGCAAACAACCTGTGGTGCATCTAGCAAAGCAGCTTCCAGACTGGCAGTTCCTGAAGCCAAAACCGTCACCTGGGCATGTTTCATTATTGAGTATGCCTCGCCTTTTAGTAATTTGATTCCGGATCCTTTTAAATATTTGTTGTATACTTCATCCGGAATGGATGGTGCTCCTGCCAAAAGAAACTGGAATCCTGGAAATTCCTTTTCCAGTTTTAACATACGTGGCATAAGGTATTTTATCTCCATCATGCGGCTCCCTGGAAGAAGACCAATTATTGGTTTTTGACTAATTCCTGTCCTGTTTTGGAAAGTGGATATATCTTCTTCTTTTTTAGGATTGTCATTGATTGAATCCAAAAGGGGATTGCCTCTGTAGATTGCATCTATCCCGTGTTTCTTGAAGTATTTGATTTCAAAGGGGAAAATAATGAAGAGACGATTTGTATACTCTTTTAGTTTTTTTACACGGCCCTCTTTCCATGCCCACACCTTTGGTGCAATGTAGTAGAAGACTTTCAATCCGTTCTCTTTTGCAAAACGTGCAATCCTGAAATTGAAACCAGGATAGTCTATCAAAATAACAACATCGGGATTGTACTCTATCAAATCCCTTTTGCACAAAGAGAGGTTTCCTGCAATCTTGCCCAAAGACCCCAAAACCTCTACGAAACCCATGACAGCAGTCTCTTTGTAGTGTTTGATCAACTCCCCTCCTTGAGCAGACATAAGGTCTCCACCCCAAAACCTGAAACTGGCACTCGGGTCAGCAACCTTTAATCCTTTCATAAGGTTGGAGCCGTGCAAATCACCGGAAGCTTCTCCTGCTATAATGTAATATTTCATGTAGCTTTATAATTTCCAAAGTGCCTGTAGCCTTTCAATTTCTTTGTAATCTGTGTTGTCAATCTTATGGGGCACAATACTGATGTAATTGTCGGCAACAAGGTTGTGGTCGGCCAGGCTGTCTTGTGGTTCTACGTTGAAGAACTCTCCTGTCATCCAGTAATAGTCGAAACCGTAAGGGTCTTTTCTTTGCTCAAACTCTTTTATCCATTGTCCTTTACCCTGGTGGGAGAACCTTATGCCTTTGATGTCATTGACAGCTACAGGAGGAAAGTTAATGTTGAGGTATGTGTTTGGAACGGTTGGGTTTGCAAGGAAGTTATCAATGATGAGTTTCCCGTAGTGCATCACCCCCTCGAAATTGGCATCCGGATCATGGGAGGCCATTGAGAATCCTATGGAAGGTATACCATATACTGTTCCTTCTGCTGCAGCGCCTAATGTGCCGGAGTATAAGGATGCTATTGAGGCATTGGAGCCGTGGTTCACTCCTGAGACCAGCAAATCGGGTGCTTCTTGGCTGAATATTTGGTTCATTGCCATTTTGACACAATCGGCAGGTGTGCCCGAACAAGCGTATACCTTAAGGTTTTTTTCGTTTTTAAGTTCGGTGAGCCTTAGAGGCTTGCCTATGGTAAGAGCAGCAGACATACCACTCATTGCTTCGAATGGAGCCACAACTGTTATCTCTCCGTAAGGTTTCATCAACTCTGTAAGTATCCCTATACCTCTTGATTTTACCCCGTCGTCGTTAGTTATCAGTATTTTTCTCATCAATTTTTTTCGTCTTGACATTAATTAGCAAAGTTAACAAAAATTGGCTGGTTTTTTAAAAAGTATTAACTTTGCAGCGCCTCTTTAGGGAGAGCTTCGAAAGAAGACATTATAATTAAACAAGATTAGATATGAGTAAAATTAAAGTAGGAATTAATGGTTTCGGCCGTATCGGCCGTCTTGTGTTCCGTGCTGCACAGCAAAGGGATGACATCCAGGTAGTAGCAATCAATGACCTGATTGATGTAGAGTACATGGCATATATGTTGAAATATGATACGGTTCACGGCAGATTCAACGGAACTGTAGAGATAAAGGATGGTAAACTAGTCGTAAACGGAAATTCCATAAGGGTTACAGCAGAGAAAAATCCTGCAGATATCAACTGGGGTGCCGTTGGTGCCGACTATGTTGTTGAGTCAACAGGTATTTTCCTTACCAAGGAAAAAGCACAAGCACACATAGACGCCGGAGCAAAACGTGTGATTATGTCTGCACCTTCAAAAGATGACACTCCAATGTTCGTGTATGGTGTTAACCATAAGAAATACGCTGGAGAGCAGTTTGTTTCAAATGCATCTTGCACAACCAACTGCCTTGCTCCAATAGTGAAGGTTTTGAACGAAAACTTTGGTATTGTAGAGGGTTTGATGACTACCGTGCACGCCACCACAGCTACACAAAAAACAGTAGACGGACCTTCTGCCAAGGATTGGAGGGGCGGTCGTGCTGCAGCTGCCAATATTATCCCTTCTTCTACAGGTGCTGCAAAAGCAGTCGGAAAGGTTTTGCCTGAGATGAACGGCAAACTTACAGGTATGTCTTTCAGGGTCCCTACAGTAAACGTATCTGTTGTTGACCTTACTTGCCGTTTGGAAAAAGCAGCTTCATACGAAGAGGTCAAGGGCGCAATGAAAAAAGCATCCGAAGGAGAGTTGAAAGGAATACTTGGTTACACAGAAGAGGCTGTGGTATCCAGTGACTTCATTACCGACCCACGTACTTCAATTTTTGATGCAGAGGCTGGTATAATGCTCAATTCAAACTTTGTGAAAGTTATATCCTGGTACGATAACGAATGGGGTTATTCAAACAAAGTGCTTGAAATGGTTGCATACATGGATACTGTAAAGTAAACTCCATATTACATACAAAAGGGGATGTCTGGATCTGGGATTTAAGACATCCTTTTGTTTTTTAGCTATATTTGTGACATAAACCAGAGCTATGAAAATTCGTAAAAAGATCTCGTTGGGATTCATTATCATTGGATCCATACTTTTCATTTCCAGTGTGGTGGCATTTGTGGAATTCCACAGGATGAAAAATTCGGTCACCAGTTTGATGAATGCCAATATAAATAGTATTAACACCTCCCGTAAGCTTATGGAGCTAACGGACGAGTACAATTTCAACCTGTTGAGCAGGGTTATCATAGATTCTTCAATAACGTCACAGGAGATACTTTACGATGAAAGGTTTGACGAGTACATTGCCAGTATCAAAAAGAGTTTCACTTTGGAACGTGAAAGGAATATTGCAGATTCGCTGGCTGTTGCATACTCCGGGTACCTTGCAGCAATCAGCAAGTCCCGTATGGTGTTGGCCGGCGATTACCAATCCAGGCTTGAATGGTACGAGAACAGCCTCAAACCTGTATATTCGGATTTGAGGAAATACAAGAAAGAGTTGGGTGCCCTTACCCAATCTGCATTGCACCAGAATACAGAAGAGTTGCAAGCAGGTTATTACAGGAGCATCATGCCGGGTATAGTCGCTGTAGGAGTTGGTATTGTGCTTGTTATACTGTTCAATTACTTTATAAATGTATTCCTGATAACTCCGGTTCTGCAAATTTCCAAAGGAATAAAGAATTACAGGGAGTTCAGGAAAAGCTACACAGTATCCCTTGACAACGACGACGAGCTGGACGATATGTCAAGCGAAGTGCGAAGCATTATTGAAGAGAACAAAAAATTAAAAAGCAGCTGATGGATCCTAAGGTTATTTCGAGGAATATTGGGATTGCCCTTTTGCTGAATGCACTTTTCATGTACATATCGGCAGGTGTCTCTGCATTTTATGACTTTGACGCCTCTTTCACACCTTTGATCATAAGTGCTTTCATAACTTCACTTGCAGGTGGGTTTCCTTTGATTTTCGTGAACAAGTATTACGATATCAACCTTAGGGAGGGGTATACGATTGTGGTACTGGCTTGGGTAATCTCTTGCCTGTTTGGTATGTTGCCTTATGTCATGTTCGGTGGTGAACTGTCAATTGTTGATTCTTGGTTTGAAAGTGTGTCCGGATATACGACAACTGGGGCGACCGTTATTGCAGATGTAGAAAAATTACCCAAAGGGATATTGTTTTGGCGTTCTTCTACCCACTGGCTGGGTGGTTTGGGTGTTGTTGTCTTCATGTTGCTCATCTTGCCAACAGTGAGCAGCTTCAGGATGAAGCTTTCAAAAATGGAAATATCTTCATTGTCAAGGGATAATTTCAGGTATAAGGTCAAACAGACTATCAGGATTATATCTTCTGTATATTTTGGTCTCACATTGGCAGAAATTATTCTTTTACATATAGCTGGAATGAGTCTTTTTGATGCTGTTAATCATTCATTTGCAACAATTGCAACTGGAGGATTCAGTACTAAAAATTTATCTATTGCAAGTTTTGACTCAATAGCAATTGAGATAATAATTATGGTGTTCATGTTGTTGTCGGGAATTCATTTTGGGCTTCTTTTTACTGCTATCTCCGGAAAGTCCACTTCTTTATTCAAATCTCCTATTGTCAGGTATTATTTGGGTTCTATAATTATTGGAGCATTAATTGTCTCTGCAAATAATAAATTCTCGGGTGTTTATGATTCTTGGCCAACAGCTCTGAGAGAGGGGTTTTTCCAGGTTATATCAATTGGAACAACAACCGGTTTTGCAAATGGGGATTCTTCTGTGTGGCCTGGTTTTTCTATTCTTATTCTATTCTTTTTCACTATACAATGTGCATGTTCCGGCTCAACTTCCGGTGGTATGAAAGTAGACCGGGTGGTAATTTTTTTTAAAGCAACAAAGGCGCAAATTTTGAAGCAGATACATCCAAGTGCAGTGGTGCCAATAAAATTAGGTTCCCACAATGTTGATAAGGAAACTGTATATAATGTCGGATTATTCATTATTCTGTACCTGTTCCTGTTCTTTTTGACTGCTGTTTTTGTAACCTTGGCAGGGACTCCTTTACTTGAATCTTTCTCTTCTGCTGCGGCCTGTATAGGCAATGTTGGCCCAGGGTTTGGAACAGTAGGTTCTTTGGGTAACTATGCGGGTATTCAGGAAATGGGAAAGATTTTCCTGACTTTTGCAATGTTGCTTGGAAGGCTTGAAATTTACTCAATTATACTTATGTTTGTTGTATTCCGTTCTAGATAGGAGGTTGGATGTCTGTTGAAAAATTTGTTTTTGAAAAGTTATTGGAAAATTTGTCGTTTGAACCGACTGATTGCCAAAGCAAGTTGTTTGGCAAACTGGCAAGATTCATGACAGACTCTTCCTCTCCCGACATTTTCTTGATAAACGGTTATGCCGGCACAGGAAAAACCTCTTCATTGGCCTCTTTGGTAAAGGTGTTGAAAGGGTTTTCCAGAAAGTATGTTTTGTTGGCTCCTACAGGCAGGGCAGCAAAAGTCCTTTCCGGGTATACGGGTCATAAATCACTTACAATTCACAAACAAATTTACCGTCAGAAATCCGTTAAGGATGGTGTTGGTTACTTCACACTGGACGTTAACAAGAACAAGGAGACATTCTTTATTGTGGATGAGGCATCCCTGATACAATCCGGTTATGGCGATTCGGGGATATTCGGGAGTGGAAGGTTGCTTGACGACCTTGTGGAGTATGTACGTTCTGCATCAGGCAATAAATTGATTTTGATTGGGGACTCTGCCCAATTGCCACCGGTAGGGGAGGAAATTTCCAATGCATTGAACCTTGGATTCTTGAAAAACTACGGAGATATTGAATCTGCGGTTTTGACAAGTGTTGTGAGGCAGGCCAAGGATTCCGGGATTCTTTTCAATGCCACCATGATTAGGCAGAACATTGAAACCTCTTCAAAAGAGTATCCAAATCTGATACTGGAGGGATTCAAAGATGTAGAGAGGATTACCGGCTCAGATTTGATAGAGGCGTTATCTGGGGCTTATGATAGGTACGGTATGGACCAGACCTTGGTTTTATGCCGCTCCAATAAAAGGGCCAACAGGTACAACCAGGGGATACGTTCGTCCATCCTTTACCGTGAAGAGAGGGTAAACAGGGGTGACAAGGTAATGGTTGTGAAAAATTGTTACCAGTTCCTGGAGGATGTACCCGATTTGGATTTCATTGCCAACGGTGATGTGGCAGAGATTGTACGTATCCAAGATTACCAAGAGAGGTACGGTTTGAATTTTGCCCAGGCAACTTTGCTTTTTCCCGATTACAACGATGTGGAGATAGAGGCAAAAGTGATACTCAACACATTGGAAAGTGAAACAGCCAGCTTGAGTATGGAGGAACAGAAAAGACTTTTTGCAGAGGTGATGGAAGATTACTCACATATAAAGGTCAAACGGAAAAGGATTGCTGCAGTAAGGGAAGATCGCTATTACAATGCCTTGCAAATAAAGCATGCTAATGCGATAACATGCCATAAATCACAGGGTGGTCAATGGAATGCAGTATTTATTGACAATCCTTTTTGGAGGGGGGAGCTCTCCCTGGACGATTTGAAATGGCTTTATACTGCCGTCACAAGGGCAACGGAAAAAGTATATTTTGTTAATTTTGACAAGAAATTTTTTAAAAACTGAAAAACTTAGATATGAATCCTTTCAAGAGTCTCCTAGCTTTAGCAATTGGACTGTGTGCCACTGTACCGGTGTACACCCAGAGTCCGGTAAAATCAATTCCACTACCTTATTCCTGGAGCAACAAGGACAACGCAGTACTTGCAAGAACCACCATGCGTGGAAGAACCTTTTATGAATACAATATCAAAAAAGGTACTACCAGCAAGATTGATCTCTCTGCCAAGCCTGTTACAGACCCTTATGTGCAACTGAAAGGGGGGGATGTATATTTTTTCATGCCAGATGGCAAAGAAACCAGGTTGACATCAACACCTTTGGAAGAGAAGAACCCTGTTTTGTCTCCGGACTTCCAAAAGGTAGCCTACACAAGGGGCAACGATTTGTTTTGTATGGATGTGGATACCGGCAAAGAGACACCTCTTACTTTTGATGGTTCCGATCTTATTTTGAACGGTTGGGCTTCCTGGGTTTATTATGAAGAGATCTTTGGCAGGGCCGGACAATACAGGGCTTTCTGGTGGTCACCGGATAGCCGGAGGATTGCTTTTTACCGGTTTGACGATTCGGGAATACCCATGTTCCCGATTTACGATGCCCAAGGTAAACACGGGAAAATAAATGAAACACGTTATCCAAAAGCAGGTGACAAAAATCCGGAAGTAAAACTGGGATTTGTCTCCTGTGACGGTGGAGATGTTATTTGGGCTGATTTCAATCCTTTGGATGACCAATATTTCGGCACCCCATATTGGAATTCCAACGGTGTGGATATCATGGTGCAATGGATGGACAGGGACCAAAGTAATTTTGTATTGTACCATGTAAACAGTTTTGATGGTACCAAAAAACCTATTTACAAGGAGTACCAGCAAACCTGGATAGACTGGCTTGAAGATATTCGTTTTGGCAAAAATGGGTTTTATTTTGTCAGGGATTTTGAGATGTGGGAACATATCTACTACCAAAGTTACGATGGTGAAGTATTTGAGAGGCTTACTGATGGGATGAACTGGGGGATAAGAATCAACTATTTTGACGAACCAAGCGGGACAATAATTTTCTCTGCCAGGAGGGAGAGTTCTTTGAGGAACGATATATACCGGTTGGAGATTGGTTCCAGTTTGTCACATACCAGCATAACCAGGATATCTTCGGGGGAATTCAATTACTCGATGCCGGTTGTTGCTCCCGATGGATCAAGTGTAATTGCTATCCAGTCATCGCTTGGTGTACCCAACAGGTTGGTATTGATGTCTGATAAAAGAAAGGGGGTAGTCAAGCCAGGTGAATATCGCATAATTGAAGATAGTAAATCGGATAAGTTTGATTCACTGGGACTATCATTGCCACAATTGATGTTTGTCACGACACCGGAAGGGTTCAGGCTTCCCGGAACCATCATTTATCCCACAGATTTTGACCAGAGCAAGAAATATCCGGTTATTGTGAATATCTATGGGGGGCCAAACTCCACGAATGTAATGGATACCTGGAGAAGGCCAACATCTTCACAGATACTTTGGGCAAATGAGGGAGTCATACAAGTTTCACTTGACAACAGGGCCTCTGGTCATTTCGGGAAAGAGGGCATCAATTACATACACCGCAACCTGGGTACATATGAGAATAAGGATTACATAATGTGGGCTGAGTACCTCAAATCGCTCCCTTATGTAAATGGCGACAAGATTGGTATTACCGGTTTCAGCTATGGCGGGACAATGACAGTGATGGCATTGACAGAAGGAGCCGGTCACTTCCGCTACGGTATTGCAGGAGCCGGTGTGTATGATTGGTTGTTGTACGATACCCACTATACAGAGAGGTACATGGACCACCCCGATGATAATCCCGAAGGTTATTCAAACAGTGCTGTGTTAAACAAAGTGAACAAATACAAAAGTGAAGAGGGTTCATTATTGTACCTTACACATGGAACCGGTGACGATAACGTCCATTTCCAAAACACATTGCAATTGCTGGATGCATTGCAAAAAGAGAAAAAGCATTTTGAATTGATGTTGTATCCGGGCGCAATGCATGGTTACCGCGGATACCAGGGGATGCATTCAAATGAAGAGACAATCCGTTTTTGGCGGAAAACATTGTTAGGTGATTAATCAAAAAGAGGCAGGAATCAACCTGCCTCTTTTCCATTCCGGAAACTTAAAAAAAATCTAACCAAAACTTTTTTACACCGGAACGCTTTATACGGCTTGTCTGCTTACAAGTTACTGGAAGCCAGTAACAATATCAGATTACATACATCCCATTGCGAAGAGAGGTTGAACTCTTTGATTTTGTCGGACAATATATCATTGCTTTTGATGATGTTGGTTTTGTCAACCGAAAAATTTTCTGCAACAAGGTTGGTAACTACTATTTGGGATTTGACGCTGTATGTGTCATAGGTGTGGTCCTGGCGGTTGGACAATACGAAACTAATGTTGGATGTGGAGTAGTCAAAATACCATTTTCCGTCGAATTCCCGGTATTTTACAACATAGTCTGCTCCTGTCATCTTAATATCACGTCCTTTTGGCTTTTTTGCAAAGAAAGAATCGAATGAGCCAAACCTGTTTTCTACATTCCTTGAATACTCTATTTTGCCAATGGCAAGGGATTCTTTGTCTATGAATATCTTACCTCGGTATAACATTCTTCCTTCACTTGGTTTTTGTTTGAAAAGGACCACATAGTACTCTTTTCCTCCTTGATAGACATCATTGTCGTATTCAAAGCTGTAACTTTCTTCTGGATTGTGGTTGAAAGTACCCAGGAACGGGTTCTTTACTACATCCATTTCAAGTGCAGATATTGGACCACCCTGTAGTTTCACAACATACTGGTCGTTTTCACCAGGGTTGCAATTGCCCCTTACTTGTTCTACGAATGCCAAGTCTGTTTTGGATTTGAGGTAGGAGCTCTTTTTTATGTTCAGGATAGCCTCGTTGGTTGTTACACAAGAGTTGTTTTTCTGGATTTGCTCTTTGTAGAAAGCATTCATGTTGTTATCTACACAAGGGTAGTTTTTCCCAATCAAAGAGAGTGATTTTTTTACCAATGCAGAGGCACTAAGTTTTGGATGGACTTTCCCGGACAATTCGTTTCCTGCTGCAAAGGCAGAATTTGAGAAAATCAAAAGCAGCACTAAAAAAATTGTAATTTTTGTTTTCATGATTTGAAATGATTTTTGGTTTTTTTCTGCCTTATAGACGAACCCCTCATTTCAAAAGTTGCAAAAAAATCAAAAAAATTACAAAAGGTTTAAAGATTGTTCCTTTATTTTTTCCAGTTCATCTTTCATTTGCACTACCAGTTTTTGTATACCTGCGTGGTTTGCTTTTGATCCAAGGGTATTGATCTCCCTACCCATCTCCTGGGCAATGAAACCAAGTTTTTTGCCAGGATAATCTTCGTTTTCCATCGTTTGTACAAAATATTGGCAATGTTGCAGGAGCCTCACTTTTTCCTCTGTAATGTCAAGCTTCTCCAAATAGTAGATTATTTCCTGCTCAAACCTGTTCATGTCCGGAGATTCCACAGATTCTTCAATCTTGGATTTTAGCCTGCTTTTGACAGTTTCCATCCTTTCGACGTCATGGACCTCGGTCTGTTTGAGGTAATCTTTGATTGATGATACCCTTTCCAAAAGGTCATGTTGCAACCTGTTCCCTTCGGTCTTGCGGAACTGTGTCAGCAAACTGGCTGCCTGTTCAATGGCAGAGCGGATACTCAGCCAGTTTTCATTGAGAATCTCTTGGCTCTCTTCTTTTGAAGAGGAGTTGTCAATAACCTCCGGAAACCTCAGGGCAGAGGCCAGGAGTGTTTCAAAAGCAGGAGCTTCCCCCGATGCAAAAGCTATTTGACGTAGTTGTTCAAGGTATGAGAGTACAACCTCTTTATTGATGGTCTTGCCAGGGTGTTCCGTTTCGGATTCTGATATTGCAAACAAGTCTATGTTTCCGCGTACCAGCATGGATGAGAGCAGCTGCTTTACCTCTATCTCCTTTTCACGTGGTATGACCTGTGTCTTGAGGGATATATCACAACCTTTGCCATTTACAGACCTGATTTCTACTGTTATCTTTTTATGTCCGCAAATACACTCTGATTTGCCAAACCCTGTCATCGATTGTACCATAAGGGGATTATTATTGTCAATAGTTTGTTATAAAGTGACAAAGTTACAAAAATGGCACAAGGAAATTCTTATATTTGCACAATTATTTGAACATACAGGAAAAACAGAAAGATGGACGAGATCAAAAATAAAACCGGGGCAGATGAGATGGCCGATGGTAAAAGTCTGAATTTTTTAGAAGAAATTGTAGAAGAACATCTTAAAAAAGGTGTTCATAAATCCATATTAACAAGATTCCCTCCGGAACCAAATGGTTACTTGCATATTGGGCATGCCAAAAGCATTTGCCTCAATTTTGGACTTGCAAAAAAATATGGTGGAATGACCAATCTTAGGTTTGATGATACAAATCCAACAAAAGAGGATGTGGAGTATGTGGATTCCATCAAGGAGGATGTCAAATGGTTGGGTTTTGACTGGGCCAATGAATTTTATGCTTCTGACTATTTCGAACAACTATACCAATGGGCATGCGAGTTGATAAAGAAAGGGCTGGCCTATGTAGATGACCAGAGCCAGGAAGAGATCCGTCTGAACAGGGGAACAGTGAACAGGGCTGGTGTTCCCAGCCCCAACAGAGACCGGTCTCCCCAAGAAAATTTGGATCTGTTCCAACGTATGAGGGCAGGGGAGTTTCCCGATGGTTCCAGGGTGTTAAGGGCAAAAATTGATATGGCACATCCCAATATGCTGATGAGGGACCCGTTGATGTACAGGATTATCCATGCCCACCACCATCGCACAGGCAACGACTGGTGCATCTATCCTATGTATGACTACGCCCACGGGCAAAGTGATTCTTTGGAAAACATCACTCACTCGATATGTACTTTGGAGTTTGACGTACACAGGCCATTGTATGACTGGTTCATAGAAAAACTGGAGATATTCCCCTCCAAACAGTATGAGTTCGCAAGGCTTAATTTGACTTACACTGTAATGAGCAAACGCAAATTGCTGGAACTTGTCAGGAAGGGATTTGTCAACGGGTGGGATGACCCTAGGATGCCCACTATATGTGGGTTGAGAAGACGCGGTTACACTCCGGAATCCATAAGGCTTTTTGCCGACAAGGTAGGAGTTGCCAAACGTGACAATATAATAGACCTTTCATTGTTGGAGTGGTGCGTGAGGGAAGACCTTAACAAACGTGCCAACCGTTACATGACAGTGCTTGATCCTGTGAAACTGGTGATAACCAATTATCCTGATAATGATGTTGAGTATTTCCAAGGAGCATTGAATCCGGGTGATGAGAGCGCAGGCAAAAGGAAAATCCCTTTTTCAAAGGAGTTGTACATAGAGAGGGACGATTTTATGGAAGATCCACCAAAGAAGTATTTCCGTCTGAAACCAGGAGGAGAAGTGCGCCTCAAATACTCATACATAATCAAATGTGAAGAGATAGTCAAGGATTCCGATGGTAACATTGCAGAGATACGATGTACATATGATCCTTCCAGCAAACCTGGGGCAGGGGAGTGGCGTTCGGTAAAGGGCACCATCCACTGGGTTAGCGTGGAGCATGCAAAAGAGGTCTCTGTAAATCTGTTTGACAGGCTCTTCACCAAGCCAGAGATGGATGACCTGGAAGAGGGTAAAGAGTATATAGATTACCTTAACCCCGATTCTCTAAAGGTGGTCACAGGATATGCAGAAGAGGCTCTTTTGAAGGATAACTCAGCAGTAACGGTACAGTTTGAGCGTACCGGGTATTTTGTGAAAGACGCCAAAGAAAGCTTTGAAGGTAAAACAACATTCAACCGTACGGTTGGTTTGAAATCTGCTTGGTGATTTTATGTTTTCACACGATGTTTTAACCATTTCCCCGATCTGTAATAGAGGTATGCGCCAATAAGTCCGGCACTCCAGCCTATTGGTATTGACCACCATATGCCAGAAGGGCCCATGTACCGGGAAAGCAGCCATGCCAATGGAACTCGTATAACCCAGAGGGATAGGGTAGTTATGAGCATCGGAACGAATGTTGCCCCTGCCCCTCTGGTTACTCCGTTTATTACAAACATTGTTGAGAATACTATGTAAAATGAGGTTACTATCACCAGATACTCTTTACCTATCCTTACTATCTCTGCATGATGCTGGGAATTCAAATCGGTAAAGAGCCTCATGATTTCCCCTCCGAAGAATACCACCACCATTGTTAATGCAAGGCATATCACAGTAGAATAGACAAGAGTGGATTTGAGCCCGTTTTTAACCCTGTCAAGCCTTCCTGCCCCAAGGTTTTGCCCCACAAAGGAAGAGAGGGCTGCTGCCAGGTTCATTGCAGGCATAGAGACAAACATATCTACCCTGCCCGCTGCCGTATAGGCAGCCAGAACTGCTACACCAAACGGGGAGACAATGCTAAGCAGTGCCAGTGATCCCAGTCCCACAAGGGTTTGCTGTATACCTGAAGGTAACCCTATTTTTAATGATAGCCGGAAGTTATCCCAATCGAATTGCCATTTTTTGTAATTGAGATTGAACCTTATAATAGCATCTTCCTTGGAATTGAGATGGTACCATAATGCTACCCAAGATACTACTGTAGCAATTGCCGTTGCCCATGCTACACCCAGGATTCCCCAGCCAAAAAACAATACAAAGATTATATCCAGTACCATATTGAGCACCAAAGACAATACTACAAAATATACGGGGGTCTTTGAGTTGCCGACACCTCTCAATATTGCAGCCATCCCAAAAACTGCAAATGTTGGTACGGTGGTTGTCAATATTATTGTATCAAAGTAGCGGACTGCATCTGGAAGTACCTCAGAGGGTATGCCTAGCAGGATAAAGAGAGGGCGACTGATTGCAAAAAAGAGCAGGGACAGGGCAATTGAACTTACCAGCAGGAATATTTGTAGGGTATCGGATGTAATCTTGACCTTGCTATTCTCTTTTGCCCCAAAATACTGTGAGACAAGCACAGAACCCCCTATGGTGACTCCGCCAATCATTGCGCTCATTGTGAATAGAATGGGAAAGCTGGCACCTACTGCTGCCAAAGCAACAGACCCTATGTATTTTCCTACAACAATGCTGTCCACAACGTTGTAGAGTTGTTGGAAAACATTCCCTATGAGCATGGGGATTGCAAAATTAAGGATCTGCAATCCCTCTTTTCCTTGTGTAAGGTCTTTCATTAAGTGTATGGGCGTTTAGAATCTTTTTACATAGGAGTGGCAGTAGGGTTGCGTTCCTTTACGCAGGTAGTAGTCTTGGTGGTATTGCTCGGCAGGGTAAAATGTTGAGGCCGGGCTTATTTGTGTAACAACGTTCAAACCTTTGAGCCTGAGTGTCTCTTTGAGCTCCTCGGCAATTTTTCTTTGCTCCTGGTTTTTGAAAAAGATTCCAGACCGGTATTGGGTGCCAACGTCTGGACCCTGGCGGTTTAACTGTGTAGGATCGTGTATTTCAAAGAAGAGTTTTGTAAGGTCCCGGTAACTAATCTGGTTTCTGTCAAATACAACCTCTACTGCCTCTGCATGACCTGTGGTGCCAGAACATACCATCTCGTAAGTTGGATTTTCAATTGAACCTCCGGTGTAACCACTGGTGACAGAGATAACACCAGGTTTGTTTTGAAGGAGGTGCTCAACACCCCAGAAGCAGCCTCCTGCAAATATGGCAGTATCCCTTGCTTCCGGGACAAATACCATTGAGATGGAGTTAACGCAATGGCGGGTGTCCTTTTGTGTGAACCCTTCGCCAAGGAAAACATGTCCCAGGTGACCGTTGCAGTTGGAACACACTATCTCTGTCCTACGACCGTCAGGGTCGCGCAGCCTTGTCACTGCACCGGGGATTTGGTCGTCAAAGCTGGGCCAGCCGCATCCGGCATCGAACTTGGATGTGGATTTGTACAGTGGTGCATTACACTGTTTGCAGTGATATGTGCCTGGTTGGTCGTGTTGGTAGTACTCCCCGCTAAAGGGTCTTTCGGTTCCTTTTTCTAGGATTACACGCTGTTCTTCCCGGGAAAGTTCCCGGTATTGTTGTCCGTTGATGGCCATTGGTATCAATAATAATAAAAGGTAAATTACTCTTTTTCCCATTTTCGTAATTGTTCTATCTCTTCTTTCCATATGTCAGGATTTGGTGTTTCCAATATAAGTGGCATATTGTCGAACCTGCTGTCTTTCATGAGCATTTTGAATGTCTCTTCTCCCAGCTCGCCTACACCCAGGGAGTCGTGCCTGTCTACCCTTGAATTGAGCCCTTTTTTTGCATCGTTAAGGTGCATCCCTTTAAGATACCGGAAACCTATAACCTGGTCAAAGTGGTCAAAAGCTTTCTTGAATCCGTCAGCAGTAGAGAGGTCGTAACCAGCTGCAAAGGAGTGGCAAGTGTCTATACAAACACCAACACGGCTTTTGTCCTCTACATGGTGTATTATCTGGGCAATCTGTTCAAATGAATGTCCCAGGTTGGTGCCTTGCCCTGCAGTGTTCTCAATGACTGCTATAACACCTTTTGTTTTATCCAGGGCAATGTTTATGGAGTCTGCAATTGTGCGGAGGCAACTGTCAATGTCAATTTTGTTAAGGTGGCTTCCTGGATGGAAGTTCAACCTGTCCAGTCCCAATTGTTCACAACGTTGCATTTCGTCAAGGAAGGCTGCGCGGGATTTCCCCAGCCCCTCCTGCTCGGGGTGTCCAAGGTTTATCAAGTAGCTGTCGTGGGGTAGTATTTGCATTGGTGAGAAGCCGTGTTGCTGGCAATTCTGTTTGAATGCCTCAATACTTTCCTTTGCAAGTGGTTTTGATACCCACTGGCGTTGGTTCTTTGTAAAAAGGGCAAAAGCGTTTGCCCCGATTTCGTGTGCGTTCAAGGGTGCGTTCTCTACTCCTCCCGATGCGCTTACATGTGCTCCTATATATTTCATCTTTGTATGGTTTTTCTTTTACAACAGTTCGATTTCAAAACAAGTTTTGGTTGTTATTGTTCATCGTTTAATGTAGTCAGCTAATCAATGAATAATCTTTTTGTTCCCGCTTTAGTTTGCCAAGGTTGTATCTTAACAGTCTGTGTTTTTCATTTTCCAACAGAGGATCCTCTTCCAGTATTGCCTGGGCTGTCCTGCGGGCCTCTTCCAATATTTGCCCGTCCTTTGCAAGGTTGGAAATATGGAGGTCTACGGGTAACCCGCTTTGTTGTGTGCCCTCCATGTCTCCCGGCCCCCTCATTCTAAGGTCTGCCTCTGCCAGTTCAAACCCATCATTGGTAGAACACATAAGTTCTATCCTTTGACGTGATTCCTTGCTAAGTTTGTATCCGGTCATAAGTATGCACCAAGACTCTTCGGCTCCGCGGCCAACCCTGCCCCTAAGCTGGTGGAGTTGTGACAATCCGAAACGTTCTGCACTCTCTATTATCATGACGGATGCATTTGGTACATCCACACCAACCTCTATGACCGATGTGGCTACCAGAATATGGGCTTTGCCCGATGCAAAGAGCTCCATGTCGTGCGCCTTGTCTTCATTTTTTTGTTTCCCGTGTACAACTGCCGTGATATACTCCGGGGCTTTGAACTCTTCTATGACGTTCATGTAGCCATCCTGAAGGTTTTTGTAGTCCATCTTTTCACTCTCTTTGATAAGTGGATATACAATGAAAACCTGTCTTCCTTTATTTATTTGTTCTTTCATGAAGGAGTAGATCCTGTCCCTTTGGGTGTCAGTGGCATGCATTGTTTTTATTGGTTTGCGTCCAGGAGGCAATTGGTCAATGACAGATACGTCCAGGTCGCCGTAAAGGGTCATGGCAAGTGTCCTTGGAATGGGGGTTGCTGTCATTACCAATATATGCGGCATGGTCTTCCCTTTGTTCCAAAGGCGGGAGCGTTGTTCCACGCCAAACCGGTGCTGTTCGTCAATTACCGCCAATCCCAGGTTGCTGAACAGTACGGTATCTTCTATAAGTGCATGCGTGCCAAACAGAATGTCAATGCTTCCATCCAGTAGTCCGTTGGCTATGGCTTCACGCTCCTTTTTCTTTGTACTTCCTGTAAGCAAGGCAGTTTTCACACCAATCCCCAGCAATAGTTTGAGAGAACCTTTGTAGTGTTGGCCCGCAAGTACTTCGGTGGGTGCCATTATGCAAGACTGGTAGCCGTTGTCTGCTGCCAGCAAAGCAGAGAGCACTGCTACCATTGTTTTTCCACTGCCCACATCACCCTGTAAAAGACGGTTCATCTGTCTGCCCCCGACCAAATCGGAACGGATCTCCTTTATTACCCTCTTTTGGGCATCTGTAAGTTGGAAAGGAAGCTTTCTGTAGCAATTGTTGAAGTGGTCTCCTACCCTGGACATAATGATTCCGGGAATTTTTTTTTCACGAATTCCTTTTTGTTTGAGAAGGGAGAGTTGTAGGTAAAAAAGCTCTTCGAACTTGAGCCTTAACTGAGCCTGAGCCAGTAGCTGGTTGTTTTTTGGGAAATGGATGTTGTTTATAGCCTCCCTGTGCGAAAGCAGCCTCTTTTTTTGGACAATATCGACAGGAATGGTCTCGGAAAGGGCCGGTTCACATAACTTTAACAGTGAGCCAACCAACCTGGTTATTTGTTTGTTTGAAAAGCCAGCGTTTTTAAGTTTTTCTGTAGAAGGGTAAATCCCCATCATATTTCCCATGTAACCAGGGTTTTCTATGGTTGCAGGCTCTACCTCGGGATGGACCATGTTGAAAGAGTTGTTAAAAACCGATGGCTTTCCGAAAACTATGTATTCTGTATTTGGTTTCAACCAATCCTTTATCCATTTGATGCGTTGGAAAAAGACAAGGTCCAAGGTGCCGGTGGAGTCCCAGAACTTGGCTACAAGTCTTTTGGCCCTGGGTTTGTCTCCAACAACAGAAATTGAAGAGATTCTACCCCTTAGTTGGATGTAGCTCATGGACGAATCAATTTCCGTAACAGAGTAGATTTTGGAACGATCTATATAACGGAACGGGAAAAACATGAGCATATCTTTAAAGCATTTGATGCCCAGTTCTTTGTCAAGGATTTCAGCCCTTTTAGGACCAACTCCCTGCAAAAATTTTATATCGCTCTCCAGTATAGATGCCATGATACAAAGATACTAATCTTGACGAAAATTTGTATCTTGCACAAATTTAGCAATACTGTTGGATTTGATTAGATTTTAATATCATGAGCACAAAAATAATAGTTGGAATAACACAGGGTGACAGCAACGGTGTGGGTTACGAGGTAATTATCAAAGCGCTGTCCAGCCAAGGGATTTTGGATATATGTACTCCTGTTGTCTATGGTTCTTCCAAGATTTTCGGGTTTTACAAAAAAAATCTTTTGGAAAACGAGCCATTGACAACCAATCTGGTTGTGAAAGCATCGGATGCTCATCATAAAAGGGTGAATTTCATAAACTGTGTTCCGGAGAGTTTTTTGGCCGATCCCGGAAACATAACAGCAGAGGGAGCGCAAGCTGCCTTGATATCACTGGAAGCAGCTGTGGCAGATTTGAAAGAGGGCAACATAGATGTACTTGTTACGGCTCCTTTCAACAAGTCGGCTGTTTCAAAAGAGGGCTTCTCGTTTCCCGGACATACAGAGTACCTGGCCAAAGAGTTTGGTGTAGAAGATTCCCTGATGATGATGACATCGGAGGATTTGAAAGTAGGTCTTGTTACAAACCATTTGCCAATGTCCCAGGTTCCTGAGGCAATAACAAAAGAGATGCTGTCAAGGAAAATCTCTTTGTTGTCGGAATCTTTGAAAAGGGATTTTGCGGTTGACAGACCAAAAATTGCAGTATTGTCCCTAAACCCACATTGTGGTGACAACGGATTGCTTGGAAATGAAGAGCAAGAGATTATCAAGCCAGTAATTGAAGAGAAGTTTGCAGCCGGGGAATTGGTGTTTGGACCGTTTCCTTCGGATGGTTTCTTTGCAGCCCCTTACAGCAAAGGATTTGACGGGGTATTGGCAATGTACCACGACCAGGGTCTTATCCCTTTCAAATTGACCGACAGGGAAAGAGGTGTCAATTATACTGCAGGGTTGCCTGTGGTCAGGTGTTCTCCGGACCATGGTACTGCTTTTGACATTGCAGGAAAGGGAAAAGCAGGACATCTCTCAATGTTGGCTGCAATATATACTGCCTGTGATGTTTTTTCCAACAGGAAAAACTACGACCAACTAAGGGCCAATCCTCTCAAAGTAGAAGTACCCGGAACAGTCAGGGACTTTGATTAAAGCAGGAGTTCAAATGATAGAAGTTTACACAGACGGGGCCGCCAGAGGGAATCCCGGTCCGGGTGGTTGGGCGGCACTTTTGCGTTCTGGAAAGCACTACAAGGAGTTGTCCGGAGGTTTTTCATGCACAACCAACAACAGGATGGAACTTTTGGCTGTCATTTGTGCTTTGGAAGCTCTTAAAAAGCCCCATTCCGATGTCACAGTGTGGTCGGACTCTTCTTATGTATGCGATGCTGTGAACAAAGGATGGGTTTTCCAATGGGAAAGCAAGGGTTTTGCAAAAAAGAAAAACCCTGACCTTTGGAAACGTTTTTTGGTTGCTTACCGCAAACATAAAGTGCAGTTTGTGTGGATAAGGGGGCACAATGGACACCCTCAAAATGAAAGATGTGACCAACTTGCCGTGGAGGCCTCCTTTAAGACAGACCTTCCTGCAGACCAGGGTTATATGGAGAGTAATCCTGATTCCGCTGCCAAGGGACAAAGCCTGCTTCCTTGATAGTCTTGACCATTTTTTCTTTGTTAATCCTGTGATTTGCCCCTGCACTTGAAACCACATTCTCTTCCATCATGATGGAGCCCATATCGTCTGCACCTGAATGAAGTGCGATTTTTGCCAGCTCTTTGCCAATGGTGAGCCATGAGACTTGTATATGAGGTATGTTGTAAAGTATAATCCGGCTGATAGCTATCATTTTAAGGTGTTCCACAGCAGATATGGTGCCTATAGGGAAGGTTTTTTCAAGCAATGTGCCTTTGACCTGCATAGGCCAGGCTATGAAGGCTGTAAACCCTGGTACTCCGCTTGGTTTCTTGTGTTGAAGGTCCCTTAGCAGAAAAAGGTGGCGCATTCTCTCTTCCAACGTCTCTATATGTCCGTAAACCATTGTTGCAGTTGTTCCTATACCCATTTTGTGGGCTTGTTCCATGACCTCCAGCCAACTATTGGTGTCTGGCTTTCCAGGTGATATCAACTTCCTTACCCTGTCACTAAGGATCTCTGCCCCTGCACCAGGAAGTGAGTCTAACCCTGCATTGCGGAGTCTTTCCAAAGTCTCTTTGATGGAAAGTTTGCTAACCTTTGCGATATGGGAGACTTCAGGTGGGCCCAATGCGTTCAGTTTCAATGATGGACAATATTCTTTCAGTGATTTGAGCAGATCTTCGTAAAATTCAATGCCGTAGTGGGGATGGAGCCCCCCTTGCAGGAGCACTTGGTTGCCTCCTGCTTCCAGTAATTGGTCAATTTTTGATTTGTACTCTTCTATCCCTGTTGTAAATGAACGATCTTTTTGAGAAAGAGTGCAATGGAAATTGCAAAATTTGCAAGCAGAGATACACACATTGGTGTAATTAATGTTTCGGTCTATCTGCCAGCTTACCATACTTTGAGGAATCTTGGCAAACCTGATGTCATTTCCAAGGGAAAGCAACTCTTGTACCGGAATGGCATCATACAGGAAAAATGCCTCTTGCAGTGTTATATCTTGTTGATCCAAAACCTTTCGTAAAATTTTTTCTCTCTTCATTATGTTGGATTTGTCTCTTTGACAAAAGTAAGAGATTTATTCATATATTGTTACAAAAAGGGTATATTTGTAAATTGAATCTAAACCAAATCAATAATATAATGGACAATTTTTTCGATCGTGAAAATTTGCGTTATGCAATGATCGGGAGTGGAAGCTGGGCAACGGCCCTGGCTAAACTATTGATGAATAACCAGGAGAGGATAGCCTGGTATGTGAGGGACGAAGAGATGATTGAACAGATGAAAGTTTCCAACCATAATCCATATTACCTTCCCTCTGCAAAATTTGACACCAACAGGATATTTTTTAGTCCTGACATAAACCAGGTCATTGAAGAGGCTGATGTGTTGGTGTTTTGCATACCATCGGCATACTTTATCCCCGAGGCTTCCAAGATAAAATGTTCTTTGGAAGACAAGTTCATAATTAGTGCCATAAAAGGCATTATACCTGTAGACAACATTACCGTTGCAGAGTATTTCAATCACACCTATAACATTGGGTTTGACAGGATTGGTGTTGTGAGCGGACCTTGCCATGCAGAGGAGGTTGCAATGGAGAGGCTCTCTTACCTGACATTGTCCAGCAAACACATAGAGGTTGCACGTTCTTTGTGTGAAGTGTTTGCATGTGACTATATCAAGACTGTTCCCGGGACCGATATTTACGGAGTGGAATTTGCAGCTGTCCTAAAGAATATTTATGCTGTGGCTGCCGGTATTTGTCACGCCCTATCTTATGGTGATAATTTTATGGCAGTGTTGATAACCAATGCTTTCCATGAGATGAGGGATTTCCTTCACGCCTCCCATCCCGATATCTCCAGGCAAACCTCTACAAGCGCATATCTTGGTGACCTTCTGGTAACCTGTTATTCACAGTTCAGCCGCAACCGTACTTTCGGAAGTATGATTGGTAAAGGATATTCGGTACAGTCTGCCCAGGTTGAGATGAACATGGTGGCAGAGGGATACTACGGGACAAAATGCATTTATGAGATAAACAGGAAATATGGTGTTCATATGCCCATTGCAGAGGCTATGTACAAGATACTCTATGAACAGAAGTACCCGGCATATGTTATTAAACAATTAACCGAAAATTTGCAGTGACATGGAAAGGGAAGATAATATGATAGACATTGACATAAAAGGTATAACACCATTTGTAACCAACCAGGAGATAGAGCTCTCAATTGCTAAGGCATTGGAGGCATATGATACCCTCACATCCCGGAAAGGGCGGGGCAATGATTACCTTGGATGGCTGGATTTGCCTGCAGACAACAATAGTTCCAACCAAGACCGTATGAAGCAGATTGCAGCTGAGTGGAAATCCAAAGCACAGGTGGTGGTTGTGATAGGGATCGGGGGGTCATACCTTGGAGCCAAAGCAGCACTGGAAGCACTGGTACACCCATTTGCAAGTGAACTTGAGATCAATGAAGGTCCCAGAATTGTATTTGCCGGCCAAAACCTTTCGCAGGATTACATGGCAGAACTGATGGACCTGCTGGAAGAAAAGGAGTATGCAGCAATAGTGATTTCCAAATCGGGAACAACCACAGAGCCTGCAATTGCATTCCGGATAATCAAGAACCATCTGGAGACCAAATATGGCAAAGAGGAGGCAGCTACCCGCATAGTTGCCGTGACCGACAAATCCCGGGGTGCACTCAAAGGGGTTGCTTCAAAGGAGGGCTACCGTACTTTTGTGATTCCTGATGATGTGGGAGGGAGATACTCCGTGCTTACACCTGTGGGTTTGCTGCCCATGGCTTTAGCAGGAGTTGATATAGACCAAATGATCAAAGGTGCGGCCAAAATGCGCGGGATATGCATGGACAGGTCACGAGGTAATATTGCAGTACAATATGCAGCCTTGAGGAACCTTCTCTATGGCAAAGGTAAAACCACAGAGATACTGGTTAACTTCAACCCCAAGCTGCAATATTTTGCAGAGTGGTGGAAGCAGTTGTTCGGGGAGAGTGAGGGCAAGGAGGGAAAAGGGTTATTTCCCGCTTCCGTCAACTTCACAACCGACTTACATTCCATGGGGCAATATATCCAGGAGGGTGAGAGGATCATGTTTGAAACGGTTTTGGATATAAGGCAGGCTAACCGTAAATATTCGGTAGGTAGTGACCCTTCAGATGCCGATGGCCTCAATTTCCTTGCCGGGATGGAGGTGGAGCAGGTCAATAAAAAAGCACGTGCCGGCACCAAACTGGCCCATATAGATGGTGGTGTTCCCAATATACAGCTGGAGGTGGAGAGGCTGGATGCATCCAACCTGGGGGCGCTTTTCTATTTCTTTGAATTTGCCTGTGGTGTAAGTGCATATATGCTTGGTATAAATCCATTCGACCAGCCTGGTGTAGAAGATTACAAAAAGAATATGTTTGCTTTGCTGGGGAAACCTGGCTACGAAGAGCTTGGAGCAAAACTAAAGGAGAGGTTGTAACCCTCATAAAACAGATTGCCATGAAATTCCTTGAAAGCATCGCCCTTGATTTCCATAACGAATACCAAGGGAGAATAAGAGAGTTGTGTTTTGTTTTCCCCAACAAAAGGTCGGCGCTTTTTTTTAAGAAATATTTGTCTGCCCAGGTTGACAAACCTCTATTCTCGCCTCATATCACAACATTTAAAGAACTTGTGCTTTCACTATCGGATATAAGGGAGGCCGATCGTCCGCAATTGCTGTTTGACCTTTACGATACCTACAGGGAGTTACTCCCTTCGGGTGAGAGTTTCGACGATTTCCTGTATTGGGGCGAAATCATATTAGGAGATTTCAACGACACTGACAAATACCTTGCAAATGCCAAACAGTTGTTTTCTAATGTAAAGGAGTTGAAACAAATAGAGAGTGATTACAGTTTCCTTTCACCATCCCAGTTGGCGGCAGTCAAAAGGTTCTGGGAGGGTTTCCTTGCAGAGGGCAGCAGCGAAACCAAAGAGTCATTTTTGAAGACTTGGGAGATCCTCTACCCCCTTTACAAGGCATTCAATAGAAAACTGGAGACCAAAGGTTGTGCATACGAGGGAGCCATATACCGAAAAGTGGCCACAATGGATAATATTGCCGACAAGCTTGCCGATTACCGGGAGGTTGTATTTGTGGGATTCAATGCATTGAACAAGTGCGAAAGGGACATCATGAAAAAGGTGCAACAAGCTGGTATTGCCGATTTCTACTGGGACTATGACCGTGAATTCATGAAGGACAAGGAGAACAAAGCCTCTTGGTTTGCAAACGAAAACCTCTCTGCATTTCCATCTAAAAGGAAATACGGTTTGGCCGCAGTTCCGGTTGGAAAACCATCTGTCAATGTGATAGGGGCTGCCTCTTTGGTTATGCAGGCAAAGATTGCCGGTGAGTTGCTCAAGGATTTTCCCGGGAGCGAAGAGAGTGCAGTTGTTTTACCCGACGAGTCGTTGCTGATGCCCCTGCTGGGCTCTGTGCCACCTAACATAGAAAGCATCAATGTGACCATGGGTTATCCTCTTTTGGGGACCCCGCTGGTATCATTGGTAAGGATGGTTGCACAGATGGAGTGGGACCAGAGGGGAATCTATTTCAAAAAGGTCTTGCCCCTTCTCAACCACAGCTTTGTTCACAAGATTGCGGGGGAAGAGGCAAGGGAGGTCGCATCCCGTATAAAAAGGGAGAACAGGGTATATGTACCGGGATCTTACTTTGATGGCAGCGAGGTGCTTTCACTGCTATTTTCCAAGGCTGGAGGCGACGACCCTCAACAGGAGTTGTGCGATAAACTCCTTAAATTGCTTTCCATGTTTGCTGCAAGCAACAAAAGTGACAAGATTGAGAGGGAGTTCATATTCCATATCCAGAATGCACTCACACGTATCAAGGGAATACTGATTCCAATGAACATAAAAAGTTTCGGAAGGGTGCTTTCCATGATTACCGAAGGGATTTCAATACCTTTTTCCGGGGAACCTTTGGCAGGTTTGCAGGTGATGGGTGTCTTGGAAACCAGGGCCCTGGATTTTGAGAATCTGGTAATATGCTCTGTCAACGAAGGTGTTTTTCCAAAGAAGAATCCATCCAACTCATTCATTCCTTACAACCTTAGGGCAGGGTTCGGGTTGCCGGTAAAGGAACACGAAGATGCCCTTTACACTTATCTCTTTTACAGCTTGATTTCACGTGCCAAAAACGTAACCTTGATTTACGATACCCGTACAGACGGGTTGAAAAGCGGGGAGCCTAGCCGGTTTATCCTGCAGCTCAAATACCTGTATCACATGGTAGCTAAGGAGAGTGTTGTAAACTACAGAATTGAACCACACAACCATAAAGGGATTGTGGTGGGAAAGGATCCTACAGTAATGGAGAGGATGGCTTCCCTTTTCCTCGGGGGTGATGGTAAGGCACTATCGGCCTCTGCATTAAATAACTACATAGATTGCCCGCTGAAGTTCTATTTTTCCCAGGTAGAGGGGCTTGAGGCTTCCGAAGATGTGGAAGAGGGTGTTGAAGCAAACGAATTCGGCTCAATTTTCCATTTTGCCATGGAGCAGCTATACAAGCCTTTTTTAGGAAAAAGGGTTACTGTAAATGATATAGGAGTGATGCTATCGGGCAAGGAGCAGATGGAATCTTTTGTAGATATGGGTTTTGCCAAATACAAGAACATGGAAAGGCCGGTAGGTTATGCTTTGTTGGTAAAGAAGATGATTGTCAAATATATGGAGATAACCCTCGGGTATGATAAAAGCATTGCGCCGTTTGTGTATTTGGAATCGGAAAAAAGGGTCAAGGGTAGTGTTACCCTGCAAAACGGAGTTATGGTGCCACTCAAAGGGTTCATAGACCGTCTGGACAAAACCTCTGCAATGAGGATAGTGGATTACAAGACCGGGAGCGGAGATTTGAAATACAGTGGTGTGGAATCCCTTTTTGATGGCACGAAGACAAACCGCAACAAAGTTGTTTTCCAGATGTTCATGTATGCGCTTTTGCTTGGTGAGAGCCAGGAAATGATAGCAGAGCCCTATTTCATAAGGGAACTGGCAAAAGGGAAATCCTACTCTGAGTTCATAGCCGGGGAAAAACTTTACGAATATACCGATAGGTTGAAGACCTTGCTGGAAGAGGTTTTTGACACCAAGGTACCATTCTCCCCAACCAGCAACACAAGGATTTGTGAATGGTGCGATTTCAATACAATATGTTATTAAAGGAGTGGTAATGGGACAACTCAAACTTATAAAGGCATCGGCAGGGTCGGGTAAAACTTACACCCTTACAAACGAATACCTGGAACTTCTTTCAAAAAAGGAGAGGGCATACCGTAATATTTTGGCTGTGACCTTTACCAACAAGGCAACCGAAGAGATGAAAAGGAGGGTGGTGGAGAGGTTGTACGCCAAAAGCCAAACTGACCCTGAATCGGCAAAACGTCTTTCGGAAATACTCCACGATTACTCTGCCTTTGCAATAAGCACCATAGACCGCTTTTTCCAGCAAACCATGAGGGCTTTTGCACGGGAAATTGGAAAGAACGGGGCCTACAGCGTAGAACTCGATACCGCAATGGTTTTACAGGAGGCAATCGACAATATGATTTACAACCTGGACAAAGAAGAAAACAGATATTTGCTTGAATGGCTCACTGCCATAGGCACCGAGTCTGTGGAGAGTGGTGAGGGGTGGAACTTCAGGAATAAACTGGAAGAGCTGGCCAACGAAATTTTCAAAGAGTCTTTCAAACAGGTGGCCGGAAACCATGAGGGTTTTCTGATTGACAAGGAGCAAATTGATATCCTGCGGGGGGAGCTGATCACTATAAAGAATGATTTTGAGGGAAAACTAAAAGCAATTGCAAAAATGGCTTTGGACTCCATTGAGAGGCACAACCTGTTGCTTCTCCATTTCAAAGGGGGGTCAAGGAGTCCTTTGAATTTCTTTGCAAAGGTAGCTGATGGGTATATTCCTGAGCTAAAGGATAGTTTGAGGGATATGGCATCTTCTCCCGAAAACCTTACCACCAAAGCTACCATAAAAAGCGATCCTGCCCTTTACAACTCTATTGAGCAATGTTGGGGCGATGGTTTGGCAGAGGCGATTGATGAGCTTTGCTTGTTGTATGATAGTGAGTTGCGTGGTTATATGTCTGCTGTGGCCGTGCTTTCCAACCTTCAGGTTATGGGTGTGATTGCCGATGTGGAGAGGTTTGTGCATGATTATACAACCGAACATAATGTGGTGCTGATCCCGGAGACTACAGAGATTCTCAACAAAATCATAGATGGCAGTGATGCCCCATTTATCTACGAGAAAACCGGTACAAGGATAGACCATTTCATGCTGGATGAATTCCAGGATACTTCAATTTTACAATGGAAGAACTTTTTGCCGCTTGTCCTTGACAGCCTCTCCAAAGGCATGGACAACCTGGTTGTGGGAGACGTGAAACAGAGTATTTACCGTTGGAGAGGGTCGGACTGGAGTCTGCTCAACAGCGGGATTCATGACGATGTTCCAGATGGAAGCATTAATCTGGCAGATTTGAAACAAAACTGGCGTTCCTGCAAAAACATAATCGAGTTCAACAACGGTTTCTTTCCTTATGCCGGCCTGGTTTGCAAAGATCATATTTCGGAAAATGAGACTGCTGTTTACACCGGTGCCGTCCAGGAGATTTCCCCTTCCAAAAGGGAGAGCGAAGGATATGTATGGGTATGTTTTATGGAAAAGGAGGAGGGCTCCGGATGGAAAGAGAGGGCACTTGGATTATGTATGGAAAAAACCCGTAATTGTGTGGAAAGGGGAGTGAGCATGAGTGATATCACATACCTTGTGAGGACCAACGATGAGGGGCAGATGGTTGTGAATGCATTGCTGCAAAATGGTTTCCCGGTAATATCGGACGAGGCACTTTTGATTGGTTCTTCTCCGGTGGTAAGGAAAGTGATTGCAATCCTCAAATACATAATTGACCCTGGCGACAGCATCAATAATACAATTGCCCGTTTTCTGGGGGTTGAGCCGTCAGATGCCTTGTCTTTGTCGCATCTTCCCCTTTACGAACTTTGCCAGGAGTGTTTAATGCTTGCTGGCACAGGTTACTGTGAGTCGGATTCGGTATTCATAAACTCTTTCCTGGATGTGGTACTTGAGCAGGGCAAAGGAGAGATGGCCGATATCGCCTCTTTTGTAAAATGGTGGGAAGATAAAGGTTGCAAAAAAAGCGTACCTGCACCGCTTGGACAGGATGCTGTGAGGGTAATGACAATACACAAGGCCAAAGGACTGGGGATTCCCGTGGTTTTGCTTCCCTTTTTTGAATTGCCGCTGGACCACAGGGGCAACAGAGGGCCGGTATTGTGGTGTTACACAACCGGAAATCCCTATTCTCGTTTCCCGGTTTTACCGGTCAAGTACTCATCCAAACTGGAGGGTACGGTTTTCGAGCAAGATTATTTCCTTGAAAAGAGACGTAGCTATGTAGACAACCTCAACTTGGCATATGTGGCCATGACCAGGGCCGAAAAGGAGATGTACTTGGTTTGCCCTCCTTTGCCCAAGAAAAGTGATTCCATCTCGGTTTCGACAATCATGGGGGGCTTTTTGGATGGTAAAATGGCCGGGAATGAATATTCTTTGGGAGAACCATCCGGATATGTGGCAGCCAATGATGAGTACTCTGCCGGGGGTGTTGCAATGCCTTTGTTTGCAAGCTACCAAGCGGGAGATCGTATGAAGCTTGCTTTGAGGGGAGAGGAGTATTACAGCGACAGCAGCCAACGGGGATGGGGGTTGGTGATGCACCGGATAATGGAACTCATCGTTTGCGAGGATGACCTTGAGAGAGCCATTGAGACTGCCCTCTCCGAAGGGATCCTGCAACCCGGAATGAGGGACGAGGTTAAGCAATACATCTCTGAAATGTTCCGAAAGGTGCGCGACAGGCATTGGTTTGACAACAGCTTCAGGGTGTTCAGGGAGTTGGAGATACTCCTGCCGGGTGGTGGTTCAAAACGCCCCGACAGGGTACTTATGGGAGCAGAGGCCCAGGTTATCGATTTCAAGTTCGGCAAAAAACGGGAACAATTACACATCAACCAGGTAAGGCAATATATGTCACTTGTAAAACAAGCCGGCACCTCCTACGTGAAAGGTTTCGTTTGGTACCCCGATGATAATGAGATAGTGGAGGTCTCCCTTTGACTGCTATAAAGAGGGTTGTTTGTTAAGCTTGTCCAATATGGAGATAAGTTGTGATGTGGTGCCGTCCTTGAGAATAACAACATGGTTTTTGTCCAGCAGGTAAAAAGATGGGGAGGGGCGTCTGTCGTAAAGCCTTTTTGTGGTTACCTCCATCTCCAGGTCGTGGGCTACATTCCAAACCGGGCTGAATTTTCCTGTGCTCTCACTCCACTCCTGCAGGTTATCACCTGTATAGACAGCCAAAAGGTTGAGTGCTTGGGAAGCTTTTTCAAATGTTTTATTGTTGTTCAAAACATCCAGGGATGCTTCGCAAGCCGGGCAGTATGGCTCGTAAAACATTACCAGTGTGTGTTTTCCTTTAAAGTTGTGCAGGGAGCTCTTTTTACCCTTGCTATTGACCATTACAAAGTCATTGGCCTTGTACCCCGGCCTGTTTTGTTTAGCTATGTGCAACTGCTCGCTATACCTTTGGCGGATGACCGGCATAAGGGAAGTGTCTGCAGAGAGTACCTCCAGCATTGATATGTACAGGGTTTCATTCCTGGCGGGGGAGTTTGGGTCATATAGGGTGTTCTCTGCAAGGTCCAGCATGAAATCCTGCATGTTTCTTGGGGATTCCAGCACTTTTTTGGTCCATTCTTTCAAAGAGTTGGCAGCAACCGAGGAGTCTCCGTGACAGATGTGTTGAAGGTATTTGAAAAAAAATCCGCTGAGTGCTTTGGGGTTTTGCAGGTAGAGGGTGTCATTCATGTCGGTATTGTCCCAAAAATGTTGTGCAAGGTAACTGTGTGCAGCCTCATTGTTTGATATCAATGATGGAACCTCTGCCATGACCGGAACCGGTAGTGAAGTGCTTTCCTTTTCTTTGCTGACTTTGCTGTTGCTGCAAGAAATCAACGGAAACAAAGAGATCAAAGAGAAAAGAAAGATTCGGAAGTAAGGGTGTTTGTGCATGTGTCATATATCTTTTGCCTTACAAAGTTATAAAACTTGTGGGGCTTTTGATTGTTTACTATATTGTAATTTTGGAAATGAATTTAAAAACTAAGATACCAAACGATGGAAAATACTAATAAATCTGACATTGCGGTGGCAGGGCTTGCCGTGATGGGAGAGAACCTGGTACTGAACATGGAGAGCAAAGGATACAAGGTCTCTGTTTTCAACCGCACATATTCTGTTACCGAACGTTTTGTGAACGGGAGGGCAAAAGGGAAGGAAATTGAGGGTTACGAAACCTTGGAAGAGTTGGTCTCTTCCCTCAAAAGCCCAAGGAAGGTGATGTTGATGGTAAGGGCCGGTAAAGCTGTGGATGAATTGATTGCCTCATTGGTGCCTTTGCTGGAGAGGGGAGATATAATAATTGACGGAGGAAATTCGGACCATGCCGATACCTCAAGGAGGGTAGAGGAGCTTGAGCTAAAAGGGCTGTTGTATGTTGGTGCCGGTGTGTCAGGCGGAGAGGAGGGGGCCTTGAAAGGTCCTGCAATCATGCCCGGTGGATCTGCAGCAGCATGGCCATTTGTCAAGCCCATATTCACTGATATTGCAGCCAAGGCCGGTGACGGAACCCCGTGTTGTGAATGGGTGGGTCCTGCAGGGTCGGGCCATTTTGTAAAAATGGTGCATAATGGTATCGAGTACGGTGACATGCAGCTTATTGCAGAGGCATATTCTGTAATGAAGAATATGGCCGGGTACGGAAATGACAAGATTGCCGATGTGTTTGAAACCTGGAACAAGGGTAAGTTGCAGAGCTATCTTATTGAGATAACCGGCAACATCATGAAGCACAAAGAGAGTGATGGCTCCTATACTATAGACAAAATACTGGATAGGGCAGGACAAAAGGGCACCGGAAAGCTTTCGGTATTCAATGCCATGGAACTAGGGATTCCTTTGAACCTGATTGCCACAGCTGTATTTGAAAGGTCGCTGAGTTACACCAAAGAGCTTAGGGTAAAGGCAGCATCGCGCCTGATAAGGTCACATGGAAAATTTGCTACTCCCGAACCACAGGAGATACATGATTCACTTTATGCCTCCAAACTGGTCTCTTATGCCCAGGGATTCGATTTGCTGGAGACAGCTTCAAGGGAGTATGGGTGGAACCTGGACCTTGCCTCAATTGCCAAAATATGGCGTAACGGCTGCATAATCCGTTCGGGATTCCTGAACAAGATAGCAGATGCATACTCCAAAACGCAAAAGCCGGAACATCTGTTGATGGACGATTACTTTAGGGAAGAGATACTCAATTCGCTCCCTTCGTGGAGTTCCCTGGTAGCAAAAGCTGCAGTGGGAGGGGTTCCCCTGCCTGCATTCAGCAGTGCACTCAATTATTTCTACTCGCTTACTACAGAAAGATTGCCTGCCAATCTGCTGCAGGCTCAAAGGGATTACTTTGGGGCTCATACTTTCGAGAGGACAGATAAGGAAAGGGGACTCTTTTTCCATGTCAACTGGACAGGTGAGGGAGGTGATACCAGTTCCGGGGTTTACAATGTTTAAGGTTGCCAATATGAAAGAGAATCTTATTATTATATTCGGGGGTAGCGGTGACCTGACATCCAGGAAGCTGATGCCTGCATTATACTCCCTGCACGAGAAATCTTCCAGTAAATTCATGGTTTTGGCTGTAGGCAGGACAGGATTTGACAACAAAACTTTCCGTGAACATCTTCTATCTTCGGGAGAATATCCTTCCGGCGGTTTTTTGGAGAGGGTCTTCTATTTGCAGATGGACCCATCAAACGGGCCGGATTATCATAAACTGAAAGAACGGCTGGAGCAATTCCAACAAAAGGAGTACCTTTTTTACCTGGCAACACCTCCTTCGCTTTACGAAAAAATTCCTCTCTTCCTCAAAGAACATAAGCTGAATGAGGGGCACAAGATAATTGTGGAAAAGCCTTTCGGATATGATTTCGAAAGCGGTCGCAATATGAACCTGGTGCTCAAGGAGTCTTTCAAAGAGAGGCAGATATACAGGATAGACCATTATCTTGGGAAGGAAACCGTACAAAATATACTGGCACTACGTTTTGCAAACACAATATTTGAGCCTATATGGAACCGCAATTACATTGACAGGGTAGAGATTACAGCAGTAGAAAACATGGGTATAGGCAGCCGTGGTGGATTTTACGACGGAGTGGGTGCATTGAGGGATATGGTCCAGAACCATCTTATTCAGTTGCTGGCCCTTGTGGCAATGGAACCTCCTGTGGTTTTTGGAGAGAGGGAGTTCCGGGATGAGGTTGTTAAGGTTTACAACTCCCTCAAGCCTCTGCAAAAAGAGGAGATCCCTTCCAGGGTTGTGAGGGGGCAGTATATAGAGGGAGAAAAGAAGGGGGTGATGGCTGGTGCATACCGTAAGGAGAAAGGTGTGGACCCCGAGTCCTATACCGAGACCTTTTTGGCAATGAAGGTGAACATAGCCAACTGGCGTTGGGAGGGTGTGCCGTTCTATATCAGGACCGGAAAACAGATGCCCACCAAGGTGACGGAGATTGTCATCCATTTTAGGCAGACACCACACCGGTTGTTCAGTTGCAGGGAGGAGTGTCCGGAGCAAAACCAGTTGATAATAAGGATACAGCCCAACGAAGGGATGGTGCTCAAGTTTGATATGAAAATTCCTGGGAGCCAGTTCAATGTAACCCAGGTGCCAATGGAGTTCACATACGACAAGCTTGGGGATTTGGGCAATCTGGATGGCTATTCCAGGTTGCTGGAAGAGGCTCTCAAAGGGGACAATACCCTGTTTACCCGTAGTGATGCCGTTGAGGCAAGCTGGAGGTATTTTACCCCAGTGCTTGAGTATATGGACTCTCAAACGGGGTTACCTCTGCATGGTTACCCTGCAGGAAGCTGGGGCCCGCTGGAGAGTGAAGCAATAATAGATAACGGCCACAAATGGACCAATCCTTGTAAGAATTTAACCAATACCAACATATATTGTGAATTGTGATGATGGGAAAACATGATGCAGCACACGCCCTCACACGGGCCTTTATGGATATCGTGAATGGCAAAAAGGAGGGAGAGTATGCAAATATCGCTTTGTCCGGGGGGAGTAGCCCTTCGGTTCTTTTTTCTTTGTGGAGCGGAGAGTACAAGGAGCTGATCCTTTGGGAGAGGGTGCGTTTTTTTTGGGTGGATGAGAGGATGGTCCCTCCCGAAAACAAGGAGAGCAATTACGGGAATGCAAAGAGGGAGTTGCTTGACAGGGTACCTGTACCTGCCGGGTCGGTTCACAGGATCATGGGTGAAAACGATACTGCAGAAGAGGCTGTAAGGTACAGCAAACTGGTATTTTCCCTGCTGCATGTAAAGGAGGGATTCCCGGTGTTTGACCTGGTACTGTTGGGTATTGGCGAAGATGGCCACACCTCTTCAATTTTTCCGGGTCAGGAATATTTATTGGATTTTCCACAACCATTTGCCCCTTCTGTCAACCCATATAGTGGACAACCTCGTGTAGCCATGACAGGTAAAACCATTTTGATTGCTTCAAAAGTTGTTTTTTACCTGAACGGCAGCAACAAAAAGGAGATTTTGGATAATGTGACGGCAAAAGGCTCTGCAATATCATATCCCTCTGCATATTTTTTGGAGAGGTTGGGTAGTGACTCGGTTTTTTTTGACGGTGATGTCATTTCCTGACCTAATTAACCAATTGGTTGATTGTAGCTACAAATCTTTTTTATCTTTGTATAAAGATTGATTTGGTTTTTATAATAAACCTAAATGGAAGATATTTTCAGACCGGAGAAGATTCGTGATACATTGGAAAGGATGATTGACAACCTGCCCGGATTTGTATACAGGTGCCGCAATGACCAGTACTGGACAATGATGTTCATAAGTGAGCAGAGCGAGAAGATTACTGGTTACAAACCAGAAGAGTTGATAGGTAATAAGGTTGTTTCTTATGACGATGTTATACTGGAACCTTACAGGAAGTATCTTCATGATCGTTGGAAGGATATTATTGCCAAAAAGGAGGTTTTGACAGAGGAGTACAAGATAAGGAGGAAAGATGGCTCTGTAAGGTGGGTTTGGGAGCAGGGAAGGGGTGTTTACAATACTGTTACAGGAGAATTGTTGTACCTGGATGGTTATGTGGTAGATATCACTGACCGTATTGATGCTGTTGAGAACCTGCTGGAAGCCAACAGAAAGTTGGTGGAGGCAAATAAAAAGAGGGAGGAGGCCTTAAAACTAAAGTCACTTTTCCTTTCAAACCTTTCCCATGAAATCAGGACCCCTGTGAATGCAATCATGGGATTTACGGAAATCCTGAGCCAAGATGGGTTGAGTGCGGCAGACAAACAGGATTGCGTGGAGATAATCCACAAAAGCAATAAGGCTCTGCTTGGTTTGGTAGAAGACATTGTGCTGGCTTCCAAGATAGAGACCAACCAATTGAAACCCCATTTGTCCAAGATTACAGCAGGTGAGTTGTGTCATGAGGTTAGTGCGTCAGCATTGAATAAGGCCAGATTGTCGGGCAAGGATAATTTTGTGGTTAACGGTGTGGAGGATGTTTGTTGCAAGGATGTTGTGATGTTTACAGACAGGGATTTTGTGAATGATGCTGTAATAAGGTTGTTGGACAATGCATTTAGGTTTACAGAAGAAGGAATTGTGCAACTGGATGTTTCCATAGATAAAGAGTGTTCTAGTATAATCTTTGATATCAGTGACCATGGCAAAGGTTTGTCCGATGAGGCAGAGGCAAACATTTTCAATAGTTTTTACAGGGCGGATGTCCCTGTTAACACAAGGACTAGGGGAGCAGGTCTTGGTCTCTATATTTCACGTGCTTGTTCCAGGCTTTTGGGTGGTGATCTTTTTTTCCTGGGTAATACTGGCCAAGGAGCACGGTTCCGGGTTGTAATACCCGTTATTCCTTTAAAATAACGAAATACTAACTAAAACATATCATACATGAAAATCAAAACCATTCAACTGTACCTTATATTTTTTTCCTCTCTCTTTATTTTCGGAGAAAAGGTTAGCGGACAGGAAAAACTTGATTACCAAAAGCCTCCAAAGGAGATATTGGAGATGCTGGATTTTGAAAGGGCACCACAAGTGGCCACGGACTCCCGTAACAAGGTAATGGTATTTTATTACAGAGATAACTACATGTCATTGGATCAATTAAACCAGCCGGAAATGAGACTTGCGGGTTTAAGGATTAATCCAAAGACCAATATCGAAACTGGTGTAAGGTATTACAACAATTTGAAAGTAAAGTGGGTTGATGCATTGGAGGAGGTTCAGGTAAAGGGTCTTCCGGAAAATCCAAAATTGGCATATCTGAGGTTTTCACCCGACGAAAAAATGATGGCTTTCACTCATACTACAGATACCGGAGTTGAATTATGGGTACTGGATATTGAGCAAGCCACTGCAAAAAGGATTTCGGGGGCAAATCTAAATGCAAACCTTGGAAACCCATACAGCTGGTTGAAAGATGGGAAGTCTTTGTTGGTAAGGATGCTCCCTTTGAACCGTCCCGAATTGATTGACCAGACACTTGCCATTCCAAAAGGCCCCATTGTCTCTGAGAGCGATGGAAAAGAGTCGCAAAACCGGACTTACCAGGACCTTCTCAAGAATCGTATTGACGAACAAAATTTCGAGACGTTGATTATGTCCGAGCTTCATATTTGTGATATTAACGGGAACTCATCCAAATTGTTGGATGCTGCACTTTATGCCGGCGAGTCGGTGTCTCCTGACGGTAGCTATGTGATGGTAACTACCATTGAAAAACCCTATTCCTATGTTGTTCCAATGAACCGTTTTGCTCAAAAAAGCGTGGTTTACAATTTTGACGGGGAGATGATTGGAAAGGTAAATGAAGTTCCGTTGCAAGAGTATTCACCAAGGGGTTATTCCAGTACAAGGTTAGGCCGAAGGGCCATGTACTGGAGGAGTGACAAGGCTGCTACCCTATATTTTGTGGAAGCCATTGATGGTGGAGACGGAGAGAAGGAGGCCCAATTCAGGGATGAACTTTTTCAATGGGATGCGCCTTTTGTAAACCCTCCTGAATCTATGGTCAAGACTCCTCAAAGATTTGCTGGTGTAACATGGGGTGACGATAACCATGCAATTATTTCAGACAGGAAACGGGAGGCATCCAATGCCAAAACTTACTTGTTCAATCCTTCTGACCCCTCTGCAAAACTGGTTTTGGTAGATGACAGGAATACCGAAGATCTCTATTCTGACCCGGGACAGATTGCAACTGTGAAAAACCAATACGACAGGCATGTCATGATGATTGTAAAGGATCATATATATCTTATTGGGCAAGGGTTCACTCCGCAAGGTCAGTTTCCTTTCGTAGACAAGATGAACCTGGTAACGCTTGAAAAAGAGCGTGTGTACCAGAGTCCTTACAAAGACAAAAAAGAGGATATAGAGTCAATAACCGATATTGCAAATGGTAATATGTTGGTCAGGATCCAGTCGCAGACTGAGTATCCCAATTTATACATGAGGAATTTGAAACGTAAACGGAACAACCTTTTGCAATTGACAGATTTTGACAATCCGTTCAAGGTTTTGTCTTCTGTACATAAAGAGGTCATAAGGTACAAGAGGGAAGATGGTATAGAGTTGTCAGGGACACTTTATTTGCCGGTTGGTTACGACATGGAAAAGAAAGAGAGGGTTCCAATGCTTTTATGGGCCTACCCAAGGGAGTACAAAGATGCAGCTGCAGCAAGCCAGGTAACACAAAACCCTAACCAATTCACAATGCCATCTTACGGATCATTTGTCTACTGGGTTACACGTGGTTATGCAGTTTTGCAGGATGCTGCCTTCCCGATTGTGGGTGAAGGTGATACAGAACCAAACGATTCTTTTGTGGAACAGTTGATAATGAACGCTAAGGCAGCAATTGATGCAGTGGATTCGCTGGGTTACATAGACAGGAATAAAGTTGCTGCAGGTGGACATTCATATGGGGCTTTTATGACAGCCAACCTTTTGACCCACAGTAATCTTTTTGCTTGTGGCATAGCTAGGAGCGGTGCCTACAACAGGACTTTGACACCCTTTGGTTTCCAGAATGAAAGACGGAACTATTGGGAGGCTCCGGATATTTACAATAGGATGTCTCCATTTATGAATGCAGAAAAGATGAAACTACCTTTGCTTTTGATTCACGGGGAGGCGGACAACAATTCAGGTACATTCACTATGCAGACAGAGCGTTATTTCCAGGCATTGAAAGGACTTGGAGCGCCTGCCAGGATGGTTATCCTTCCTATGGAGAGTCATGGTTATGCAGCCAAAGAGAATATTCTCCATTTGCTGTGGGAACAAGACAGGTTCCTGGAAAAACATCTGAAGGACTAAATGAAAAAAAAGGGTGACTTTTATTTTAGTCACCCTCTTTTATTCCCGTATTCGATTACTCTTTTTTTGAGCCGGCATACTGGTCCAGGATTTCCTGGATGTCATCAATACATCCCCCGCAAATTGTGCCTGCGCCAGTTGCTTCGCCCACATCTTCTACCGTTTTGCATCCTTTCTCTTCTATAGCTTTGATTATTTCGTTTTTATAAACTTCGTTGCAATTGCAAATAATTGTATCACCGTTCATGTTATTTGTTTTTATTGGTTTATAGTTCTTTTGTATATAAACAACGTATTCAGCTTTTTGTTGGCAAGACCTTGTTGTTTTCCAATGCTTTTTTTGCTGAAAGGTATCCTTGCTCAAATATTATGTCCACTTTCTTAAGGTCGAATGTTTTGTACTGCATTACACTTTCCACCTCAATCAGTACATCACATAACTTTTTATCTTCCAGTGTATTTGCCCTGAACATAAAGTGGTAGCTACGCTCTGCTATACTAACTATGTTGTTTGAATATTTTTCTGTCACCAACGGGCTTGCATTGACTCCCACTATATTGTCACACAGATCTTTCAATGGGGATACCGGGAAGTTTTTGAAAATACCCCCGTCTACATATTTCTCTTTGTTGATTTCCACGGGAGTGAAGATTACGGGAATACAGGCAGATGCCATTACTATCTGGGCAAGGTTCCCTTTTGAAAAGAGAACACTCTCTCCTTTGTCCAGGTTTGTGGCTGTTACCAACAGAGGAATAGGCAAGTCTTGGAGGTTCTTGTATCCTACATTATCCTCGAGGAATTTTGTGAACCCGGATGTTGCAAAAAGCCCGCTTTTTGGCAGGACAAACTCAACAAAGTCATTGAAGTCTTTCTTTTTGAACAGTTCCTTTATTTGGTCAGGAGAGTTACCTGCAGAGTAAAGTGCTCCTGCAATAGCTCCTGCACTGGTTCCCGAAATGATATCGGGTTTTATGCCATTTTCTTCCATTGCTTTAAGGGCTCCGGCATGTGCTAGCCCTTTTACACCTCCTCCGGAGAGAGCCAATCCTATCTTGAATTTTTTTGTCATAATAGTACTTTTTTACATCAACCCAGGAAAAAAAGGAATTCTGTTCCTTTGCCGGGCTCCGATTCTGCCCAGATTTCTCCGGAATGTTTATCAATTATCCTTTTGACAGTGGATAGCCCTACTCCTGTTCCTGAATAGTCCGATTGCGAATGGAGTCTTACAAATGGTTGGAAAAGCTTGTCTGCTTTGGACATGTCAAAACCCACTCCGTTGTCTTTTACATAAAACAACTCTTTACCATAATATTCCCTTTTGGCAAAAGTGATTTGGGGCGAAGAGTTTTTTGAGCTGTATTTCACTGCATTCCCCAAAAGGTTGTCAAGGACAACTCGCATCATCCGGGGGTCTGCAAAGACCTTCATGTTTGGTTCTATTGTGATTTGGGGTGAGCTCCCAGGGAACCTCAAAAGTATGCTATCTATCATGTCATTTGCTATTTGGGACAAATCAACCTCTTCCTTTTCAAGATTTATCCTTCCTGATTGCGAAAATGAAAGAAGGTCTTTGATTAGCTGGTTCATTTCAAGGGCCGATTCCCTCATGAATTCTATATAGCTTTTCTCTTCTTGGGAAACATTGCTTTGGGCATTGTCCAGGATTGCACTGGAAAAACCCAGGATCACGGTCAAAGGAGATTTAAGGTCATGTGAGACAGTCCTGGCAAAGGCGTCCAGGTCTTCGTTGGCCTGGGTCAGCTCTTTGTTTGTAGATTCCAGCCTCTCTTTGATTTCTATTAGTTCTTCGTTACGCTGAATTGCCGTATCGTATACCGAGAGCAGCAAATCCAGTATCTGTTTCCTCCCCGAGGTAATCGAGAATTCTTCTCCCCTGTATTTGAGTGAAATAGGGTCACATCCAGTATCGCATTCACCAACTGCGGAATACCTTTTGTTATCCAATAGTTGTTCTATTCTTGAAAGTAGGTAGGTTTCGTCGTATGGTTTGGTTATGAAGTTGTTGGCACCAGCCTGGAGCCCTCTTATTATATCATTGGGGTCTTGCAGGGATGTCAGCAATATTACAGGTACATTATTGGTAAGGGGGTTGCTTTTGATTTTTTTGCAAAATTGGTAACCATCCATGCCCGGCATTATGATATCGCTGATAATCAATAGGGGAATCTCTTCCAGGACCTGTTCCAACGCCTCTTCGGCAGTTGCAAAAATCTTGTAATCTAAATGGTTTTTCCTAAAGAAGTACTCAAGTCTTTTGGCTTGTACCAATGAGTCTTCCAAAGCCATTATATAACCTTGATGTTTTTCTTTTTCCATAGCCTAATTATTTGATTAAGTTATTGATTTCCATTGCAATTTCTATTGGAGACAAACTTTTGCATGCAGCTCCCAGATTTTCTGCTTCACCTGGCATTCCGTATATAAGGCATGTGCTTTTCTCCTGGATGAGTGTATATGACCCGCTTGACTTTAGCTTAAGAAGGCCGTTTGCCCCATCCTTACCCATTCCAGAAAGAAGGACAGAAAGGGTCTCGTTTGCCAAGCTTTTACTTATACTTCCAAAAAAAACATCTATAGACGGGATATGACCATTCCATCCTGCCTCTTTTGATTCTTCGCCAAGTTTTATGCTTTTGTATGAAGTGATTTCCAAATGCCTTTTGCCGGGTGCAATGTAGATTGTACCGGGGGTAAGTATTTCTCCCTCTTGGGCTACCTTGACTCTGCTGCTACATGAGCTATCCAGCCATGATGAATAACTTTCTGTAAAATGAGGATCTATGTGTTGCACTATTACAACCGGAACCTTTACAGGATGCTGCAGATGTTGAAGTATGATCCTTATGGCCTCAGGCCCTCCGGCAGATGCCCCTATTGCAACAAGTGAGATCTTTTCCAGGTTGCAACATCTTTTGTTTTGTGGTGTGCATTTTCCTTCTTGTATCCTGGCTTTTGGTTTGCGTTTTATTACTTTTACCTCGGACATGATCTTGAGCAAGTTGCGGTATTTAATTGAAGTCTCTGCAAAATCAGGATGGGAGGGCCCTTCGGGTTTGGGAATCACAGCTACGGCGCCGGCTTCCAACTCTTTTATGGCTAAAATTTTATCTTGATCTTTGTAGATTGAACTCACAATCACAATTGGGATGGGAAGGTTTTGCATTATTTCTTTGGTTGCCTCCAAACCATCCATCACAGGCATAATCATATCCATGCTGATGATATCTGGTTTGAATACTTTTGCATACCTGACAGCCTCTTCTCCGTTTGATGCATGGGCAATTATTTCAAAAGAAGGATCTGCAGAGAGGATTTCTGAAAGCAATCTCCTGACCAGTGCAGAGTCATCTGCAATCAAAACCTTGATCTTATGATTATTTGCAATTGGCATTTAGATGAACCTTTTGATTGTTTCCACAAGGTTGCTCTTTTCAAAACTACTTTTCACAATATAGGCATCTGCTCCTGCATCCATCCCTTTTTTCATGTCGGACTGGCTTTCGAGTGCTGTGACAAGGATCACGGGAATCTCTTCTGTGGCCGGGTTCTCTTTTATGTTCCTGGTAAGTTCGAACCCATTCATGTTTGGCATCTCTATGTCAGACACAACAACATCGAATTGTTCCGATTTGACTTTGTTGTATGCGTCTCGTCCATCTACTGCTGTTATTACTTCATAACCAGCATTTTCTACAATATTACGTAACATTGACCGGATGGTTATGGAGTCCTCGGCAATAAGTACCTTGCCGCTTGTTTGGGATTCTTGGCCGGAAGCAACATTCCCTTTTATGGAGGTTGGTGCGTTTTTTGTGTTTTGCAAAAGCTCTTTTACATTCACAACAGGAACCACAACCCCGTTCTTGATCAAGGTCACACCCTCTATGTTTTTTGTATATTGTAATTGCTGGCCTGTACCCTGAATAATGCCTTCGTATTCCTGGAAAATTTCATCTACGATGTATGCAAAGGTACTCTCTTTGCGCGATATGAAAAGGATATTGAGGGATTGCTCGGTTTTTCCATATTGATTGGCTTGTGGTATTGACATGATGTCACATAGCTTTACAATTCCAATGGACGGCCCTTTGCCATCCCTTATTGCGTATCCGTTCCCCAATGATGCAATATCAGATTTTTTGACCCTTTTGGCACCGGTTACGAATTTGGACGGAATCATCAATTGTTGTTTACCGCATTTTACCAGGATTCCTTTGAAGGTTGCAATGGTTTGTGGAAGGGTTATTGTAAACCTTGTTCCGGAATTTTTTTCCGATTCTGTAAGGATCACCCCGTCCAGCCTTGCAATCTTGTCGGCAACAATGGACATTCCCAACCCTCTGCCCGAAATATCGGTTACAAATTTCTTGGAGGTGACGCCAGAGGCAAATATGAGGTCGTCTATTTGGTGTCCGCTTAGATCCTTTGCCTCCTGTTCTGTCAGCAGCCCGTTTTTGATTGCAGAGTTCTTTACCTTCTCCCGGTCTATGCCTGAGCCATCATCTTCTATGACAATTACCAAATTACGGTTGGTCAGTTTTTCCACTTTCAGGGTAATGGTACCTTTTGCCGGTTTACCTTTTGACAACCTTGAAGCGGATTCCTCTATCCCATGGTCTATGCAGTTGCGCATGATGTGTATCATGGGGTCCTTGAGCTCTTCCAGTATCCTTCGGTCAATCTCTATTCCGGAACCCTCCGTTTTGAAATCCACCTCCTTGCCATGTTCTTCTGCTATCTCCTTTACCATCCTTTCCAACAGCCTGAAAAAATTTCCAAAACGGGAGAGCAATGTTTCCCGAATGCTGTTTGTCAGCTCAACTGTCATACGGGAGACAATGTTTTCGAATGAAGAGATATCCCTTAACAATTCATATATGTTGATTTCGGGATATTTACGGTATATCTCATCAATCTCTTTCTTGTAATGGCCCAATGTGTTTTTTATGGCAATGAAGTTTTCCGATTGTTGCAGGATCATTGCAAGGTGCTCTGTGGGTATCCTTACATAAGCACTGTCAGAACCACTATTCTGTGTGTTTGGTGTCTCAAGGGGCTCTGTTTCCTTGTCGGTTTTACTCTTTTTTTGCTGGGTCACCTGTTCTGTTCCTGTGGTTGCCGGATTCAATGCGGTATTCTCCAGATTCCTTATTTCCCGCACTATACGTGAATCGGATACCGGGTTCTCCTTGCTGGTAACATTCCCCACAAGCTCTTTTATTAGCTTGGTATAGTTTTGTATCTCCTTTATAAGTGTGTTTGTAAGTGGAATCTCATTGGACCTTATTTTTCCAAAAATATTTTCCAATGCAGAACAGGCCTTTTCTATCTGTTTGAAGTTCATTGCCCTGGCAGCACCTTTAAGGCTATGGGTATTGCGGAACAAAGTTTCCAAAAGGGTGGGATTGGAATCACTGTTTCCAGGGACAAGATCGTGCACACCTTGGACAATGCTGTCAAAGTGTTCGGCAGACTCAATAACAAAGTCGTCCAGGAGTTCCCTGTAAAATGATTCGTTTTCCTTATTCATTTGCATTTACAGATTGAATTTTTGCAATATGTTTTTAAGGGATTGCCCCAGGCTATGCAGCTCCCTTGTTGCATTTTGTGCCTGCCGGATACCCTCTGCATTTTGTTCGCTGGCTCTCTTTATGTTTTCCATTGCCGGCACAATCTGGTCCATACCTGCCATTTGCTGGTGGTTGGAAGAGGATATCTGCATTGCGGCATCTGCTGTCTCTTCTATGTTTCCGGCAAGAATATCGATCACTTCGTTGCTTTGTGAAACCAAGTCTTTGCCGGTCTCTACCGTTTTCTTTGATTCATCTGTTACGCCAACAGTTTCATTTACAGATTTTTCTATTTCATTTAGAATCTCTTTTACCTGCAATGTTGCCCTTTTTGACTGGTCTGACAGATTCCTTATCTCTTGTGCAACAACTGTGAATCCTTTGCCGTGTTCCCCGGCTTTTGCAGCTTCAATTGCTGCATTCACTGCGAGCAGGTTGGATTGGTCTGCTATATCTGCCACAGAAGCAGTAATCTCTCCGATCCTGCGGTTTTGTTCGGATAGTTTTACCACTGTACCAGAGATTTTTTTCATTTGAACATCAATTCTCTCCATCCCTTCAATTACCTGGTTAAGGGAAGCCTGTCCTTGATGGGCAGATGACTTTACCCTGTTGGTGCTGTCTAGCAGTGATTGGGCTTTTTTGTTTGCAACTGCTGCTGTTTGCCTTACCTCCTCTACTGTAGCTGTGGTTTCTGATACAGATGCAGCAGTTTCGGAGGCACCGGTGGACATCTCTGTTATTGTGGAAAGTATATCCTGGGAAGAGTTTGCAAGTATCTCTATGCCATCCCTTATTTCCCTGGATATTTTGCGGAGCATGCCCATAAGGTAAATGAATATGGAAATTGTTAGCAAAATAAGTATTGAGCCCATTAAACTTGCCTGGAAAATAATCTTGTTTCTGGACTCGGTATTCAATTTTGTCAAGTTGTTTTTTTCCTGGAGCAGGATATCTTCTGTTTCTAAAATGGCATCCCTCATCTCATTGTACATTGGGCTGAGGACTGTGTTGATGTATTCTGCGGCCTCATCTTTGGCTCCCAGGTCAACCAGGTTGTTGTATTCCCTCCTTGCATCTATGTAGTTTTCAAGCAGATCCCTTTTTTGAGCAAAGTTGCTTTTGATTTGTTCAAATCCGGAGATGGCTTTTTCCACCTCATCAATTTTCTGAAGCATCTCTTCTTGTTCTGCTTTGAGCAGGAGTTTGTTCTTTTCCCTTTCGGAATCATCTTTCTCAATAATCAAAGAGATTGATAAAGCCCTGCTTCTGTTGAAATCGGCACGGAACGACCCAAGTGTGTAAATGTAGCTGTCCAGCAGGGAGAGTTGCTGGGTGGTCTTGTTGATTTTTTGAATTCCAGAATAGGCTAACAACAATGTTATTACAGTTGTTGCTATTATCAAAAGGAAACTGGTGATGATCCTTCCTTTTGCCCTGAATCTTAAATATTTTTCCATTATTTCTTGATTATTATTTCGTTAGAAGTAGTGAGTTTGTTTGCATTCAATAAAATTGTGTTGTCAGGGAAAATCCCGGATATGTACCTTGTGAGGCCGGAAGGGAAATTGGCAGGAGGTTCTTCCAATGTTGCCATATCCATTTTGGTGATTTCCCCAATTGCATCGCAAATCACACCAAAAATTATGTTACTGTTGTTTTTGAGTACAATCAACCTGTTTTGCTCGGTGAGGCCTCTCTCTTCCAGGCTGAAAAGCGTTTTAATGCTTATTGCTGATATAATCTTGCCCCTGAGGTTAATAACCCCGGCTACGAATTGGGGTGTGCCAGGGATAGGTGTTATTTCCCTAATGTAAGATACTTCCGATACATATTTGATATCCAAGGCATAGAGACGGTTTAGCAACGAAAATTTGAGTACTTCAACAGGTTTGGCAATTGATTCCATCACATCAATCTCTTTCCTGGCGTTCTCTTCCGCCCTTTGTCTGAGTATTTGTTCTTTTTCCATAACACATTTACAAATTAGCCTCAATTATTTGTGCCAACCGGGCTGTTGTCAATCCACCCGAGCCTTTCAGTTGGGCAGAGGGGTCTAGTTTTGAAAGATTTGCATAGGCGTTAATGAAATACTTCCTGGCTTGGCCGTTTTTGCCTTCATTTTTGTATATGTTGCCTAACATATAGGCAGAAAGTATGTTGCCGGGGTCAAGATAGAGTGATTTTTTGAACATCTCTGCCGCCACCTTTGTGTTTCCCATCTCTGAATGAATTACACCATAAAGATAGAAAATTTCCGGATTCAACTCATCTTCCAAAATGAGATTATCAAGGATTCCAATGGCTTTTGTGAAATCACCTTTGCCAGCAAATTCCAGAGCAGATTGCAATAATCCTTGGGAGTCATTCTTTTTTGCAACAACAAAGTTTTCGTTGCCAGGAGGAGGCTTTGAACCTGTGTTTTTTTCTGGTATCGGTTTGCTTTTCGATGGTTGACTTGGCTGGGGTTTTGGTCTTGCCACCTGAACCTGCCCAGGAGTATCTTTGCCGATTGTTGACCAGCTGGTGTGTTGATGGCTGGGTTGGCTGCTCTTTTTGTAGAACAGAGCACCGTGCTCATACACTCTGGAAAACAGGCCAAAGAGATCGTTGTTGAGTTCTACCTGGGAAGTAACCAACCATCCGTTGTTTTCCAATGTATCATGGAATTTCCCGGATACTGTTTTTATGTTTTCGTGGGAAAAGTACATCAATACATTCCTGCAGAATATCAAATTGGCATGTCTTGTACCTTTGAAAAGTCGGGAATAATTGTCCTTTAACAGGTTGAGGTGCCCAAACGAGACCATCTCCCTAATTTCAGGGACTATCTGCCATTTGCCCTCTTGTTGAGAGAAATATTTGGCCTTTATGCTTTCGGGAGTCTCCCTGAATGACCATTGAGTGTACAAACCCTCCTTTGCTTTTGCCAGTGCCCTGTCACTTATGTCGGTAGCAACAATCCTGACTTTGCCCAAATCATTTGCATTCAATGACTCTTTGAGCAGTATTGCTATTGTGTATGGCTCTTCGCCCGAACTGCAACCAGCACTCCAAACAACATATTCTCCTTTGTGACCGGAAATCTCCTTTACTATCGTGTCTTTCAGGAAATCCATGGCAGGCTTCTCCCGGAAGAAGTAGGTTTCGTTGATTGTCAATGCAATTGACAACTGTGAATAATAATGCCCGGGTATGGTTTGGGAAGAAGAAATTTCTTCCAGTATCTGCTTGGCAGAGGTTACACCGGGGAGTAACTCGGTTGCCTTTTCAATGCAACGCAAAAACTCCTCCATCCTGTTTTCGGGATAGTCCAAGCCCAATTCGCGGGTAATTACCGAGGCTGCAGATTTCACAAGTGGTGTAAGTTCCATTCGGATGCTTTATGCAATGTTTGTGAATTGGGCAATTTCTTGATGGGAGAAAATGGCATTGGCATCGTATATTATTATGATGCCATTGTGACCACCGGATAATGTTGCTTTTGTTATTCCCGGGAGTTTTTCTTCCAGGCACAGAAGTGAGGATTGGTCCAATTCCTCTATACCTGCCACGGAATCTGCAATGATTGCCAAAGTGGAGCCATCTTGGTTGGTAAGTATAAAGTTGTCTTCTATGGACAAAGGTTTGTCTTCTAGCCCGAATTTGCTGTTAATATTTACAACCGGGACAAATGTACCTTTGAAGTTGATCACACCCAAAAGGCATTGGTTTGTGGTGGCAACCGGTGTTATGTATTGTGCTGCAATAACCTTTATTACGTTGGAAAGAGGGACTGCAAAACTTAGCCCCCCTCTTTCAAATACCAGTGCTTGAATATGTGTTTTTTTATGATTCATTTGCGTGGTTACATTACCTTTTCAAGGATTTCCCTTGCAACAGGGCCGTCTACATTGCGGTTTTCTCCCAACCTGACACCCCTTTGGATAAACCTTTTCTCAATTTCTGCAATGGTACTGTGTGTGATATTGTTTTCTGACAATTTGGTTTTGAAACCCAGAGACCTGAAAAAAGATTCGGTTTTTTCAATTGTCATTTTTATTGCCAGATCTTTGTCGTCTATATCTATTCCCAGAACCCTTTGTCCATATTGGAGTATCTTTTCCTGTTTTTGGTCTTTCAATACCCACATGGTTCCCGGAAGGACTATTGTAAGGGTATGGGCATGGGTGAGGCCATGTAGTGCGGTGAGCTCATGACCTATCATATGGGTTGCCCAATCTTGTGTCACACCCATTGATATAAAGCCATTCAGGGCCATTGTTGCAGAAAGCATGAAGGTGGCCATGTTGTCAAAGTCATTTTGGTCTTGCTTGATTTTTGGTGCGATTTCCATGATGGTCGTGAGGATACCCTCTGCCCAACGGTCCATTAGAGGAGATTGTCCGGTAGTGGTGAGGTACTGCTCCATGACATGGACAAAAGTGTCTGCAAGCCCGCAGGATACCTGGAATTCTGGCAGGGTGTATGTAGTTTGCGGGTCCAAAACAGAAAACACCGGGGTTTTTGTGTAAATGGCAAATTTCTCCTTTGTGTTTTTGTTGGAAATTACTGCACCGGCATTCATCTCGGAGCCGGTTGCAGGAAGAGTCAATACAGATGCCAAAGGAAGTGTGTGGCCTTGAGAGTAATCCCTTTTCATTACAAGTTCCCATGCATCACCATCATAAGGGATTGCAGCAGCAATAAGCTTTGACCCGTCTATCACGGAGCCGCCACCTACTGCAAGTACAAAGTCGCATTTTTTCTCTTTGCCTAGTGCAATTGCCTGTCGCAGTGTCTCTACCGAGGGGTTGGGTTCGATGCCCCAGAACTCATGTATTTCGTGGTTTTTGAGTGCTTCTGTGACTTGGGTGTAGACGCCGTTCTGTTTGACACTACCTCCGCCAAAAGTCATGAGAACCTTTTTGCCTGCCGGGATCTCTTTTGCAATAGTTGGTATAGTATCCTTTCCAAATATCAGTTTTGTGGGGTTATAAAAAGTAAAATTGTTCATTTTAGTATCTTTTGTCTTTGTTAGTTCTTGTTAATACAAATTTAATGTAAAATAGTTGAAAAGGAAAGCCCCGGAATTGAACCAGGGCTTATTGGAATTTTATTGTTACAGGTTTTTATTTTCCGTCTTTCTTTAAAAGGTCCCTTATCTCTGCCAACAACTGGATGTCTGCCGGTGGAGGAGGAGGGGTTGCAGGAGCTGCCGGGGCTGGCTTTTTCTTAAGGTTGTTGAGCATTTTTACCATACTGAATATTGCAAAGGCAATGATGATGAAATCCAGTACAACCTGGATGAAGGAGCCGTAGTTGATTGTTACGGCTGGATTCAAAACAGCCCCGGCACCATCAAGAACCTCTTGCTTGAGGATAACTTTAAGGTCTGTGAAGTTTACTCCGCCAACAAGAAGGCCTATGGGCGGCATTATTACATCTGCAACAAACGAGGAGACAATTTTTCCAAAGGCACCACCAATAACGATACCAACGGCCATGTCAATAACATTGCCTTTCATGGCAAATTGTTTGAATTCATCTAAAAGTTTCATAATTAAATGATTAAGCTTAATGTATAAAAGTGCTTACCAAATTTAGGAATTATTTTCATAAGTTTGCCGCAAACATCAATATTATGGAATGGTTTAAAGCTCTTTTCTTTCAGGAGGGTGTTGCGCAGTCGGTGGTCATACTTGCTGCAGTAATCTCCTTGGGATTGATATTATCAAAAATCAAGATTGCCAAAATCTCTTTTGGAATAACCTGGATTTTGTTTGCAGGCATTGCATTCAGCCATTTTGGCTTTGGAATTGACGGCAACACATTGCATTTTGTGAAGGAGTTTGGACTGATATTGTTTGTTTACTCAATAGGTTTACAAGTTGGCCCTGGTTTTTTCTCGTCATTTAAAAAGGGAGGCATAAAGTTAAATTTGCTTGCAATGTCAATTGTTGTTTTGGGTGTGCTGACTACACTTGCTCTTCATTTCATCACCAAAACCCCAATCCAGGCTATGACCGGAATAATGTCGGGGGCAATAACAAATACTCCAGGCCTTGGTGCTGCACAGCAGACATACCTGGACGTGAATGGTGTGTCTGATCCTTCTATAGCCATGGGATATGCAGTTGCTTATCCTTTGGGTGTGTTGGGAATTATATTTTCAATACTGTTCATCAAATCCTTGTTTAGGGTTGATATTTCAAAGGAGTTGGCAGATTCAAGGAAAGCGAAAGGCAAGGATCAGGAGTCAACAGTAAAAACTACTGTGAAAGTAAGGAATCCTGCAATTTTCGGGAAAAGCATGGCAGAGATAAAAAAGCTTTTGGACAGGAAGTTTGTGGTTTCCAGGGTAAGTTACCCTGATGGAATTATAAAGATAGCCCTGGCGGACACTATTGTGCAGCAGGGGTGTGATTTGTTGGTTGTTACAAGTGTGAAAGAGAAAGATGTCGTGGTTGCATTCCTGGGGGAGGAGATTTCAAAAAGTGATAAGGATTGGGATATTGGAGATTTGAATGTTGAGCCTACCAGGATCATAGTGACCAAAGATGATATAAATGGAAAAAGCCTTGCAGACCTTAGACTCGGGAGGGCATTGGGAATTACTGTTACCAGGATAAACCGTTCCGGACTGGACTTGGTTGCAGAACCGGACATAAAACTTCAAATTGGTGACCGGCTGACAGTCGTTGGTACAAAGGATAGTATCAAGGCAGCTTCCGATTTGCTTGGTAACTCTTCCCATAAATTGTTCGAACCAAACCTTGCTGCTATTTTCATAGGGATAGCACTTGGAATTATTGCCGGATCCATCCCTTTTTTCATTCCGGGTATTCCTCAACCCGTAAAACTCGGGCTTGCTGGCGGCCCTTTGGTTGTTGCAATTTTAATGAGTCGTTTTGCCCCTATGTTCAAACTGGTTACCTATACTACAATAAGTGCAAACCTTATGCTTAGGGAGGTTGGAATTTCCCTGTTCCTTGCTTGTGTGGGACTGGATGCAGGGGGTGGGTTTGTAGACACGATATTGAACAAGGGTGGCGCAATTTGGATTCTATACGGAGTGATAATAACAGTAGTTCCTTTGTTGGCAGTAGGTCTGTTTGCTAGAGGCGTTCTCAAGATGAATTTCCTGGCCTTGATGGGTCTTATTGCCGGAAGCACTACCGACCCGCCGGCACTTGCCTATGCAGGAGCCTCTGCAGGAAACGATGTGCCAGCATTAAGTTATGCAACAGTTTATCCCTTGACTATGTTTTTGAGGGTCCTTTTTGCTCAATTACTTATTTTGTTGTTTTAAATGTTTGTTTTTTGGGGACAAAATAAAAAAATATATTACTTTTGCACTCCACAAAGCCCAGATGGCGGAATTGGTAGACGCGCTAGTTTCAGGGACTAGTGTCCGCAAGGATGTGCAGGTTCGAGCCCTGTTCTGGGTACCAGAAAAAATCCAAGCTATTATACTTCAATAACTTGGATTTTTTCTTTTCAAATATATGTCTTCAGAATGTCAGCATTTAAAGAAAAAGGGGATGTTACTCCCTGTTTTGTTCAATTGCCTTTTGATACATGTTGTCACCTTTGCTGTCAATAGCAACTATTACCGGTAATTCTTCTACTACCAGCTCCCTTATTGCTTCTGTGCCAAGTTCTTCAAAGGTAATCACCTTTGCGCTTTTCACACATTTGGCCATTAGTGCTGCGGCACCACCTATTGCGGCGAAATAGACCCCTCCGTGTTCTACTATGCTTTCGGTTACCTCTTTACTGCGCAGTCCTTTGCCTATCATTACTTTCAGCCCTTTCTGAATAAGTGTGGGAGAGTAGAGGTCCATCCTGCCACTTGTGGTTGGTCCTACGGAACCAATTGGTTCCCCTGGTTTTGCCGGGCAGGGACCAGCGTAATAGACTGCTGTTCCGTTGAAATCAAAAGGCATTGGTTGGTTGTCGGCAGCCAACTCGCACATTTTTTTGTGTGCTGCGTCCCTTGCACTGAATATGGTTCCCGATATATATACCATATCCCCGGCGTTAAGCTCTTTCAGTCGGGAATCCTGGAATGGCGTTTCTAGTTTGATTCTTTCACTCATTATAGTTGTTTTTTATAGTTCTCCCTCGGCATGTCTGGTAGCATGACATCCAATATTTACCGATACAGGCAGTCCTGCAATATGGGTAGGGTAGGTTAGTATGTTAACTGCTAAAGCGGTGGTACTCCCTCCAAAACCAGCAGGTCCTATGCCCAATTTATTGATTTTTTCGAGAAGCTCTTTTTCTATAATATCCAATGCTTTGTCTGGATTGGGTGTCCCAACAGGACGTAGCAGTGCTTTTTTGCTCAGGTATGCACTTTTTTCCATTGTGCCTCCAACTCCTATTCCCACAATAATTGGAGGACAAGGGTTTGCGCCGGCCTCTAATATGGTTTCAAGTACAAAATCCTTAACACCATCCAAACCTTGACTTGGCTTTAACATTTTGAGCCTGCTCATGTTTTCACTTCCAAAACCTTTTGGTGCTACAGTTATATGGAATTGATCGCCAGGTACAATTTCGTAGTGAACTACAGCCGGTGTGTTGTCTTTGGTGTTGACCCTGTCAAAGGGATCCTTTACAACGGATTTCCTAAGGTATCCCTTTTCATATCCTCTCCTGACACCTTCGTTGATTGCATCTTCGAGAAACCCTCCCTCTATCCTGACCTCCTGTCCTATTGTTACAAAGACAACGGTCATTCCGGTATCCTGGCATATGGGGCTCATCTCCCTTCTTGCAATCTCTGCGTTTTTTGACAAGGTTGTCAATATCTCTTTGCCTAGTGCCGATTTTTCGCAAGATGCGCATTTGGAGAAACTATGCATGATATCATCTCCAATGACGCAGTTGGCATCAATGCACAGATTTTGTACCAGTCCTGTTATTTTATCTGTTTGTACTATTCTCATTTTAATCTTTTCTCTTTAAAAAATAGAGTGTGTTCCGGTTTGCCAATTCCTCTGAATTATTCTCTATAAGACCAACCATGCACCAAGTATTGCTTTTTGGATCATGGACAAATCTTTTCACAAGTGAAAAACTGACAATTTCCGATGTGTTGCTTACATGAAGCCTTGGGCCGTCACAATCAATGATTTTGTCGCCTATTGTGATGTGGTCTTCGTCGTGGTAAGAGACCGGGAGGTTTTTGGAAATCTTCTCAAGTATTTTTCGCTCAAGCAACTCCAAATTCAAGTCGTAATGCTGGAAAAATTTAAGTACGAATCCTTTGCGGATGTCAGAACTAAAGTAGTGTTTTTTCCCGATTCCAAAATCATCTTCCAGGATTTCCATGGTTATATCTTCTACGGTATGAGCCATTTTCCTGTATTTAAGCGATTTGTGCACGATTTCAAAAATACTGCAAGGCTGTGGCCCAAATATGCTTGGTCTTGTGACGATAATCTCTTCTCCAATCCCTACGATGATGTCGGCATTTTTACCTAGTGCTGGGTAAAGCAGATCGAAATGTTCCACTATTACCCTGCGTTTGCGTGCCAGCAGGCTTTGTACAAAGTCTACTATTTCGAACATTTGGGTAAATGCTGTCTGGAACCTCATATCTATGTGGTATGATGCTGCATCCCTCAAATCTTCGGTAAGGTCCCTCACCTGCATTATTTTCCGTGGATTGAGCACATCATCGTCATTGGAAAGTTCCAGCCCGGGAAACATACCCTTTATCAGGGAAGATTTGCCGGAGCCGGAATCCCCTACAATTCCAATGAGCCTGTCGTTGTAGTTTAAATGTCTCTGGGTTATCTGTTCTCCCAGGAACATGAGCCTCTCCTTGCCCCTTGGGGCAAAGTATTGTGAAGAGACGGAGTACTCTTGGATCAGGTTTCTCATATGGATATCTATTATGGTTACGTGTTGGTATTAGAATTCAATTTCCATTGCCATCAACGGAGCATGTTGCTGTGCCCCGTAAACATCAGTTTCCCCAAGGGCACCTGAGGTAAGTGGCCTTACAATAGTAATCTTCACAGCTTTTGCCGGGTCAAAATAGACCAAACTGATTATGCTTTCCTTTGATATCTTGTACAATGGGGCAAAATTGGTTTCGTTGATGGAATGGGCTTGCTTCACCTTTTGGTAGGTTTCAAAATCTTTGAAAATGATATCGAAGGTAAGTTCATAAGGGCCTGAATTTTTGCTTCTTATTACAGAGGCAATATCTTTTAGTTTGTGTTTCATAATCTGCTCTCCAATTTAATTTCCTTTGTCAAATGTAATGTATTGGACAGGGAACATTCCTGCCGGATCGTCTACTTTCATCAGGTGGTAAACATTGAATTCGAAAACCTCCCCGACTTTGCAGTCCGAAGGGGAGAACGGGAAGGCCAGGTTACCGGCAGTGGAAATCCTGCCTTCATAACCAAAGTGTAGCATTGTGCTGCGCGCAAATCCGCAGATTGTGTCTGCATGTTCTTGTGTATCGGCCACTGCCTCTATTATTATGAGAAGTTCGTGAGCCACTTTCTCTTCCAGGTTGTCGAACATTGCCATTACCCCGTTTTTCCCGTAGATCTTGAAATCCAGGAAAAAGTCTTTGATGCCATAGTTTTCAAAATTATTGATTACCCTCTCTTTTACACTTTGGGTAATTGAGTCTATCTTGGATATCATGACCGGGTCTTTGACTGCTGCACAGGATATCGTTCGGTAACCAACCTTTTTAACACCTTCGAGTTTTACAAAATATTGTTCGGTCGGGACAAATTTGCTTCCGGTTACCTCTACCATATTGTCGCTGATTTGGGTGAATTTGCTTTCGTGCAGATTGATTGCCCCTCCGGGACCAGGCAATATATAAGGGTTTGTCTTTTCGTACAGGGTATGGGCAGCAACCGACAGGGTTGTGCATTTGCGAAGCGTGGATAGCGGCTCAAGAACAAAACTCTCTTTGCGGAGGTAGCCAAACATGCAATCACTGCCGCTTCCCGGCAGGGCTGCAATGGCTGCACATTCAAGGATTTTGCCAAGGTGGATGGCAAGTCCTTTGTCAAATCCCTCTTTGATGGCCAATGCAGAGAACACCGACGGGTCGTATGAACGCCCTGCGAGAATCACATTAGCACCGTTCTCAAGAGCGTTGATAAATGGTTCTTCGCCCATTTGGGCAACAATCCTTACAGATTCATCAACATCGGACTCGGTGATTTGTTTTGCAGGGAAAAGGGGTTCAATGTTCCCTTCCCTAAGGTTTTGCTTGATGAGCTCTTTGTCAAGTTCGGATTCAATTACTGCCAGTTTGAAAGAGAGGCTTTTTTCTTTGGCGATTTCCTTTACAATATCCAATGTGAGTGCAACGTGGGGGTGTCCGCCACTTCCTCCTGCTGTGCCGATAATCACCGGTATACCAGCCTCGATGGCTACCGGTATCATGATCTCCAGGTCCCTTTTGACAGAGTTCCTGTCTGTAAATGACTTGCCTACACCAAGGTAGTAAGGGCCCGGATCGGTTGAACCGGCATCTACTGCTATCACATGTGGTTTCCTTTTCATCCCTTCGGTAAAGGATTCCATAGGGAATCCGTAACCAAGGATAGCTGTGGGTGATAATATTCTGATTTCTTCCATAATCTCTTTTTTGTAAAGTTATAAAACATCCTTGAGAGCAAGGATCCTGTTCATTTCGTTGTAGACAATCATGTACCCTTCGTCTACGCCCATTCCGGGTTTGCCAAGGTATTGCACAGGAGATGTTGCCATTGCCACATGTGCGCAAACCTCTGCAGAGCGGTTGGTTTCATTGCAGGTTCCGCCAAGGTAGGCTCCCATTCCCCTCTCTTTGCAGTAAATGACCGCCTCGATTGAGTTGTTGATGCCTCCCAGGTCGGGAGTTTTGATTTGTGCCATATGGCCTGCCTTATGTTCGGTAAAATCCTTGATATCTTCGAGTGTGTTGCACCATTCGTCAGCCACAATCTGTACATCAGATCCTTTGGCTTCAACTAATTCCCGAATGCTCTTTAGTGCTTTAATTTGGGCATCTTTTTCACCCATATCTACAGGGCCCTCAACCCTTAGATCATAAGGGGCTGCAATTTTCCCGAGGTTGGCAACATATGATGCAATCTTTTCGAAATCGTTGTCAAATACAATACCAAGTGTTCCGTAAACATCTATATGGATTGCCGGCTTGTAACTTTCGAATGGTTTTAGAGTCTCAATCCTGTTGCGGAGCCACTCTATGTATGCTTCTATCTTTTCGCCTTTGAGCCCTACTTTGCCCTCTACATGGTTGAAGAGCGCATGTGGGAGTACCTCAACGGCTTTCATAATCATTTTATCTGCATTGGTGTAACGCTCATCTCCCGATTGTGTGAAGATAGGGACTATTTTTTGCGAGACAGAAGTTCCATATTCCTCTGCAATCACTTGTGCCATAAGTTTGGATTTGCTCTTGGCAACTGCATCCAGGCAGGCCTGTGTTACGCCATACCGGATGGCTGTGTGGTATACCTTGCCGGTTTGTGGATTGATTCCTTTGTCTACAATGTCTGCAAGTTCACGGAATGAGGTTATCTCCTTTCCAACGTACAGGGGAGCTATGTGCTTTTCAATAACCGGGATAAAATCCTGAGCCAGGAACAGAGGGTCCCTTCCTCCAGCACCCGAGTATTGTACAGCTGCACAGTCACCATGGGCTATTGCACCGTTTTCCAGGATAAACATCACGGAGATACTCTCGCCGGCTTGCCTGACAGATGTGAAACCGGGAGTGGCAGGGCTCCCTTTGTAAAAGGCTCCATCGTTATGGGCTCCTGCCTTGATTGCTTTTTGGTCGTCAAAGAAAAAACCTGTTTTTCCTGACGAGCAGATTACTTTTTTTATCTTCATTGCTTCAGTTGTTTAACTGTTAACTCTATTTGGCCTTCCTACCAGGAAACCTTTGCCGATTGCATATACGTCGTCGATTACCATCTGGAAGCTTACCGGACGTTTTTCGTAACGGGCCCTTTCTTCCAGCTTTTCCCTGTGGAATTTCAAAAGGTCGGGTGTGAAAGGAAGGTTGGCTACTTCCAGGAACCTGACTGCTCCGGTATTGTCCCTTGCAGGCATAACCTTGCCTGCATTGTAGCGACTTGGGGCAAAAGGGATGTCTATGATTCCAGCCTGGAAAGCTGCAATGGTGCCGATTGCGTAATCGCCTTTGCCAAGCTCTTCTACTTTGTCAAGTATGCATTTCATCTCTTGCATAATTATGTTGGCCTCTGCAATTACAGCCGGTATATCGGTGAAGCTCTGGTCTTTTAGCATTGATGTGAGCTGTTTTGTAGCCCTTAGTCCTGCCGCATTGGCCTCTTTGGTGGGAACCCCCATTGCTTCGTGCGGGGTCTTAACAATTACTTTGGTGGCTTTGGCCAGTACAGCTGCTGCTGCTCCCCATGAAATAACTCCGAATGATTTGGATTCGTCCTGCGGGAAACCTCCCATCCATTGATGGAACACTGTGGTTATCCTGACATCGTTGAATCCGAATTTGTCCAGGTACTCCCTTGTGAGGATGTTCAGGGAGCGGATTGCTGCAACATCCTGGATCAGGTTGCCGCATTGTCCGTATCCTACTGTGATATCCTTGACTCCCTGTGTGGCTGCAAGTATGGCTTCTATAACTGCCACTGAATTGGAAATGGAGGGTGGCACCAATGTTCCGGTCAGTGGACCGAATGGTTCGCGGTTGATGGAAACACCTGCCTCTTCGTACATACCAATCAGTCTGTCTGCATATTGCCAGTGTGATATTGTTTTTTCCAGTGAGTGGTTCTTTGAGTAGGGTATGTTATATGAGATTCCGCCGCCTTCGTATGAGGTGAATCCTCCGGCAATTGAAATTTCTGTCAAAAGCCTTGCGTCAGGTGTGCCGTGCCTTACCTGTACCGGACTTTTGAGGGCCGATGTAACTGTACGGCAAATCTCTACTCCATAGTTGACAATAGGGAATCCGTTGAGCATGGACCTGCCGCTCTCCTTGCTTTTGTCTATCCCTGTCTGGGCTTCTGTATATCTGTTAAGTCGGGTGTAACTATCTACAGTTGTGGGAAGCAGATCGGCTTCTCCTTCGTTTTCAAGGTATTGCAATAGCTTGATGTGCTCTTGGTAGAGAGCAACACCTGCCCGAGGTTGGATAAGGGTGATATTTTCCTCTTTTGCCTTTGCCAGTTTTGTTCCAAATCTTTTTTCTTGTGGGATGGATTTTTGGTATTCCACTGATTCGGCAAAATCAACTCCTTTGCCAGTGGGCCAGTGTTCCAGGATCTCTTTGCGTTCTGCAAAGAACTGGTGGTCGGTCAACTTTTTGTTTTTAATTTCCATTATACAGAAATGTTAAATTTTATTGAATATCTCTTTTTTCATTATTGCCAGGGCGGTCTCCGGATCGAATGCAGAGAGCAGCCCCATGGACGCAAGTATGTAGCTTGAATCGGTTTTTACAACAGGCTCTTTTGGCTTGGCGTAATTCAAATCTCCTCTGCCTGCCTTTGCCCCTTCCATGATCTTGTTCGGATTGGGGTTGTTTATTATTGCCCCGCCAATCCCGATTGCAAGAGGCACATTGGTGAGGTCTTTTCCGTTGATGGTATACATTTGCCCCATTGGAGTGTAAACCGGTTCGATATATCCACAGTGTCTCTCCAGTGCTGTTTTTACTGCACCTTTTGCCAATGCTTCCTCTATACGCTGCTGTGGACTTCCTTTTGGAGCTATTGTGTCTGGTTTGGCAGAACATGTTTCAATCCATTCGTTTACCAGCTTTTCGCTCTCCCCGGACTCCGCTGCAACCCATTTAAGGGTACATTCGTTGGCAAGGGATTTGAGGCTGTACCTCATTCCAAGGTCTCCCTCTACACTCCTTTTTGCGAATGGTTCGGGTAGTCCCCTGTAAATTATGTCATCTTTGGAGGGAGTGCCGTCGGTCATTGAGTAGACATCAGTTGTGGCTCCACCCAGGTCTACGGCAATGAGTTCTCCGACTCCTTTGTGTTTTTCGGTTCCTTTGCTTAGCAGACTGCAACCTTGCATTACAGCGAGCGGAGTGGGAATCACCTCTCCGGAGCACATATTGCTGATTGTGGTCAGGCCTTTTGCCTCTATGATTCTTTCTATAAAGAGTTCACGTATACAATCCTTGGCGGGCTCTATGTTGAGTTTGTTGAACTCAGGCATTACATTTTGGGTAATTGTCCAGTGTTTGCCGGACTCTTGTAGAATTTGGGTTATCTGATCCTCTGCGCTTTTATTGCCTGCCACGATTATAGAAAAATCTCCTTTTATTGACGATAGCTTTTTTGCATTGGCAATGATGATCTCTTTATTGCCGCCATCTGTGCCTCCACACAAAAGGACCAGGTCGGGTGATATCTCTTCAATCTCCTTAGCCTCTGCATTGCTTATTTCAAAGGAATAGGTTTTGACAACCTTTGCTCCTGCACTTGACGCAGCCATTTTTGCTGCTTTGGCGGTTAAGGATGGAACCAAACCAAGGGCAACCATTTTTAGACCTCCGGCGGCACTGCTGCAACAAAGGAGTTTGTCGTAGTCAAATTTGCCAATCTTGGTTTCCAGGATTTCGAGAGCTTTGTAAAAGCCTGTGGTGACATCTGTGGAGATGGTTGTGAAAGACGCAGAAGTTGCCAGTATCTCCCTTGTTACCGAATCTATTGCGGCAAGTTTGGTGTAGGTACTACCTATGTCTGCGGTCAGGAATTTCATCTTTTATTGTTTTATGCCCAACATTTGGTAAAGCTCGTCTATTGTTGTTTCGGGCTGGGTTCCGGGTGGGTATACTTTTGTGAAACCCATCTCTTTGAATCTTTTGCTTACTTGTTCAAAGTCTTGTTTCCCTACTACAAGATTGCCGCCTGCAAGAAGGGGAATACCTTTAAGACCCGCTTCGTCGCATTTTTCCCTGAGTCCGTTGCAGTCAATCTCTCCGTGCCCATATAAAGAAGAGACCAGGATTGCATCTGCTTTGGTTTCAAGTGCTGCCTCTATGAATTCTTCCTGAGATACCATAACCCCTAGGTTTACAACCTTGAATCCGGCTTGTTCAAGTGCATAGGCCAAGATTTTGTTTCCGACAGCATGAACGTCGGCTCCTATTACTCCTGTGACTATTGTTTTTTTATCCATTTTTATAAAAAAGTTATAAATAATTGTAATATTTCTATTTTTTACTTTAAAAATCAACAATAATTGGGGCTATTTGGTTGCGAATTTCAAAATTTTTTGTTGTCACCCAGCAATATGCAAATTGCAAGCCAAAGAAACGGGATTAGTATTTTTTTGTATCAATTTTTTTTGAAAAGTTTTCAATGGATTATATTTGTGACTATGGAAGAGCAGGAACAGAAATCATTTATATGGAATTTGTGGCATGGTTGCCACAAATTCAGTGAAGGTTGCAGGCATTGCTATGTTTACAGAGGTGACTCCAAAAGGGGGTTAGACAGCACTTTGGTGTATAAAACAAAGAACTTTGACTTGCCTGTGCGCAAGAAAAGGGACGGGGAGTACAAAATTCCGTCGGGATCCATGGTGTACACCTGCTTTACCTCAGATTTTTTTGTTGAAGATGCCGACCCATGGAGAGGGGAGGCATGGGGGATTATAAGTGAAAGGAGTGATTTGGATTTTCTTATAATCACCAAAAGGATAGAGAGATTTGACCAATGTTTGCCCTCTGACTGGGGAGAGGGATATGAAAATGTCACTATTTGTTGTACTGTGGAAAACCAGGAGTGTGCCAACATAAGGCTCCCTGTTTACATGAAGGCACCAATCAAACACAAAAGGATTATTTGCGAGCCATTGCTTGGACCAGTTGATCTGGCTTATTACGAAATTGGCAAATGGGCAGAGCAGGTGGTTGTCGGTGGTGAGTCGGGCAATGAAGCCCGTGCATGTGATTACAGTTGGGTGTTGCAATTGCGTGACGAATGTCTCAGGAGTGGCGTCCCATTTTGGTTCAAACAGACGGGAACCCGTTTTATTAAAGATGGCCGGCTATACAAGATAGCCCGCCATTTACAGCACTCCCAGGCACGTAAGGCAGGGATTGATTCTTGATTTTCCATTAAAAATTTTTCATAAGACATTTGAAAATGGAGTGATTGTAATGTGATTCAAGTTATCTTTGTTCTCTAAACAAACTTACACATATGATAACATTCTTTGCCTCCATCCTGGTATTGCTACTGGGCTATTTTTTCTATTCAAAACTCATTGAGCGGATTGCTGGCGTTGATTCCAACAGGGAAACACCTGCCTACACCATGACAGATGGTGTGGATTACATGCCGTTGCCTTGGTGGCGCATCTTCCTTATCCAATTTTTGAACATTGCCGGACTGGGCCCTATTTTTGGTGCGGTCGCCGGTGCCATGTGGGGGCCGGTTGCCTTTATTTGGATAGTTGTGGGTTCCGTTTTTGCCGGTGCTGTACATGATTATTTTTCAGGGATGCTTTCAATCAAGCACAAAGGGTTGAGCATAACAGAAATTGTGGGCATATATATGGGGGTGGGAACCAAACAATTCATGCGTGGCTTTACAGTATTGTTGATGATAATAGTAGGTGCCGTATTTATAATGGGACCTGCAAAGATCCTTGCAGGCCTTACACCTGATTTTGCCACCATGACTTTTTGGGTTTGGGTAGTATTTGCATATTACCTGCTGGCAACCATATTGCCCATTGACAAAGTAATCGGCAGGATATATCCAGTTTTTGGATTTGCCTTGATATTTATGGCTGTCGGGCTAATTACAGCCCTTTTTGTAAAGGGATATCATATTCCGGAGTTGAGCTTTTCCAATTTGAAAAACTACCATGTCAATTCCGGTGACTTTCCCATATTTCCTATGTTGTTCATTACAATTGCATGTGGAGCTATTTCGGGCTTTCACGCAACCCAGTCGCCATTAATGGCTCGCTGTATTACTAATGAAAAGCACGGGAGAAGAGTCTTTTACGGGGCAATGATTTCGGAGGGTGTGGTAGCCTTGATTTGGGCTGCAATCAGTATGAGTTTCTTCGGAGGAATCCGGGAACTCAACGAAGTAATGACTGCGAATGGTGGTAATGCTGCAGTAATAGTAAACGAGATTTCCAACTCCCTGCTTGGAACTTTTGGAGGATTTCTTGCCTTGCTGGGTGTTGTTGCTGCTCCGATTACTTCGGGTGATACAGCATTCCGTAGTGCCCGTTTGATTGTAGCCGATTTCATGAAATTCAAACAGGGTCCCATTAAAAACCGTTTGTTTGTAAGTATTCCGCTGTTTATTATTGGCTTTTTGCTGACACAGATAGATTTCAGCATCATCTGGCGTTATTTTGCATGGGCCAACCAGACTTTGGCAATGGTGGTTTTGTGGACCATTACAGTCTACCTTGCCCAGGAACGGAAATTCTACTGGGTGACTTTGATTCCTGCAGTATTTATGACTGCCGTTATTGTAACTTACCTGCTTTTTGCCCCTGAGGGTTTTTCGCTTTCCAATGAGCTCTCCTCTACTGTGGGAATATCAGCTGCACTACTTGCATGTGCAGCCTTCTTTATTTACAGGAAGAATTATTTCGGTAAGTAGTTTTTTCGATTCGGTCAAAATTACTCTTCTTTTTAGAAATTCCAAAACTTTTTATTTCAGTACTTTATGATTAGTGCAAGGTGCAAGCTATATATAGATATATACTTGCACCTTGCACTAATCTGAGGAAACATTAACCACTACAAAAGCTTATAAAAGAAAAGACAGAAAGAAAATTTGCAGCTAAAGAACTATTTTTCCGGGAACCAAGTATCATCTAACTTAATATGTTTTTTGCATAAATAGGAACATACTGCAGCTGAAAGATGTACTACCAATTCTGCTTCTTCATATTCAGGCACTCTTCCTTCCTGCAAATGTCGTCCTTGTTCTGAAGAAAATCCCCAGATTTTATTGATCACAATATTTAATGGAGATGGTATTATATCTGGATGTTTGCTTATTAATTTTCCAAGTGTCATTCCACGATCACTAGTTATTTCTCTACATACACACTCTAAAGCTGCCAAAGAGTGTTGTAGTGCTCCTGTTATTTCTGGATTTGGTCTTCTTGACAAATCAGCAATAGCTTCTTTCATTTCTGTTTTTGATGTTGACAAATTCCTTTCTGATAGAACTGTTTCTGCTTCTACTAAGTCTGCTTCAAAGGCTTCATCCCCTCTGGTCTCTATTTTACCACAAATCATTTTCCATCCAATGCCTTTTTCAATGAAATAATCGTTGATTTCTTGTTCAAATTGAGCACGTTGGCTGATTTCTATTTTATTGTAAAACAGTTCAATAATATCATAAATTCTATACCAAGAACAATTAAGAACAACTGATTGTATTTCACTATTCATAAAATCATTCTCACTCCAATTTCCGGAATCAGGAGCTTCTTTAGTTGCCGCACATACTATTTCTCGTATTCTCTTTAATCCACAAAATTGTTTCATAATTACAAGCAAATAGCTTCTAAAAGCTTCCGGGGCGTCGTTCCTTACTATTATTTCAGCTACAGGAATATTAATTCCCGTTCTATTAGTAAATAGTTCATTCATAATTTATTAAATTTTTTGTTTTATTTGGGAAATTGCAGCTTTTAGAACTTGAAAGCAAATTTTAGCTGTATTCTCGTCCGGTTGAAATCCTATAGACATTTGTTGAAATGGGTGTATATAATTTCTGAAATCTCGCAATACATGGCTAAACTTTCTTACATCTTCTTTAAGATATCCTATCTCGCACGAAGTATCAATAAAGTTATTAAGTGTCCAATCATTAAATGTTTTTACTTTACCTGTATTATTGTCTTTAGGAGCAGATTTTGCTTGATTGTAGACTACAGGATTCTTTGATGCTATTCCAAGTAAAATTCCCTCTAACGTACTTCCTGTCAAGAAAATTACAGATAATGAGGCTTTTGTATTTAGGCACTTTCTGATTTCTTCTATTCGAGCTTCAAGAAACAATGTAAGAGATCCATCAATGGGTAAATCGACAATTGATATGTCATTAAATTCCTGTGTGAGAAAATCTGTAATGGTCTCTTTATCTGCCTTGGTTGCTGTAATTTTAGCATCAATGTCGATTCCATTCGATTTTTCAAATATGATTTCTTTACCTTTTCTTACAACTCGCCAACCGTCAAATTCTAAATATTGATTAAAATCTGATATAAACTTATCCAAATCATTGAATCTTTCGATGAAATTTACAGGAGCAAATAAGTCTTTTATACATTTATCTAATTCTGGAGTTCCATTTATGGCCCTCAGTTTAATATCGGTATACTCCCATCTTGACGGGAAACCTCCTTGCCCATATGGATAGCGTTCATTGAACCCATATTGGTTAAAAAACTCAACCAATTTCGGTCCTGAACGATATTCTGTTTCCTCATTTATTAAGTTTCTTAGCTTTTCTATTGTTTTTTGTGTAATAATCATATCATTTCAAAGTAATCAGAAATATTCCATATTATAAATTTCATTGATTTCCCTAAAGTTGTAGGAAAACAATACCTATTAACTGATTTTTTATATTTTACTAATCAACTTTTCTTTCACTAATGACCAAGCCGTCTCATTATTATAATCAACTCCCTGTTTTAGAATTATATGAATATCCTGTGTGAACTCAATATCTGTCATCTTCTCTTCGATGTTTGCTAAAAACTGCTTTTGAGTAGGTGGTTGTTTCACAGAGTGTTTCATGTAAGTTTTGTAACATCGAATAACTTTTTCTTCATCAATTTTATGATTGCTCAAAGCCCAATATATATCGAACAAATCCCTTCCTTTGCGTCTTTGATATAATGCCCTTAGTTTTGTCCCTAACAACTCTTCTAATTCATAACAATTCAAATTACATTCACCCGAAAACCATCCGTTTTTAACTTGGTATGGAATAAGTTTCATCCCTAAGACATCAAAATGTTCACGCGTATTGATCTCGATTTTCAATCTCATATTAATAATGGGCTGAATTTCTGTTTCAAACCTGTAAACAATAGTATTATTGTGAATATGTTGTTTTACGGTTCTCTTTGACCCCATGAATGAAAGTCGCTCCCTTATTCTTTTAAGTATCGGATTTATGGGTCCTGGCCTAATTTGCACTAGATCAATATCTTCGGAATATCGAATCTGAGGTTGCAAATAGAGCTTATGAAGAGCTGTACCACCCCTGAATGCCAACGATTCCCTTAACATGTCATCGGAAAAAATTTCGACTAAGGCTCTTGCTATTATCAGATCCTGCTCAACTTGGGCATCATTAGGCCACGGAGCAGAAATTTTCCATTCTTCTATGTATCTTTGTGGAATCATAAGTCACTTTCAATTTCCATATTTTTTATCACTCTCCATTTTTCATCTATTTCTCCTTTTCGATTTTTTAATGGAGATAGTAAAACTAAATTATATTTCTTTTTCTCCAATACTTTATGCAACGAATCGGCTAATTTATTTTCTCCGGAAACTTTGTCAAGTATGTATCCCAAACGTTGTAAATTAGCGATATTATCATATTTGGATGCAGTTTTGGCAAGATTTGAGACTTTAATTTCTGATGCCAATTCCTGGATGACAGTTACCACTCGATTTAGTCCAAACCTATTCGTATTTGCCAGAAGGTCCAATGCTGTCCACTCTGGTGAAGATACATTTATGTATCCGGAACTTGTCTTATGCTTAACTATTACATCTTCCGGCCAATTGTTCTTTGTGATAAAATTTATTTTCACCTTATTGTTCTTAATGCTTCTAAGAACAGGATGTTGAATCGTTACGAAAAATTCCATTGGTTGCTGATGAGCTGCTCCGTGTAAAGCGGCTGCTGAGAGTAGACTTAAATAATAAGTTCTCCCAAGATATTTCATCAAATCATCCAAGTAAAAATAGAGAGGAATTATCCCTTGAGAAGAATATTCGGGTGGGACAATTGTGTAAAACCCCTGTCTGACTTGAAAAATTATTTTTTTTAATTTAAGTCGATACAGCCCTTGTTTAATTGTTAAGTAAGGGAGATTAAACTCCTTCATTAGCTCTTCAAGAGTAAAAGCATACCTGCCTCTTGAACGAATATCTGCTAAAAATTTCTCTAAATATCCATATGATGTAGTTCTGTTAGCCATTATTTTATATTGCATTTAGATACGATATGTGTAACTGTTTGCAAATATAAGAAAATAAGTGATGCTTAAATGAAATTTTATAAAATATCATTTTTTTATTAAAAAAGGATGGATAATCGTATAAATCACTTATAAATAGCCAAATAATTTTGTTTTTTATTTGAAAATGAAGATTATTGTCTAATGCTAACGCCTCATTGCTTTTACTTCTTTCGACAAATTCGCTCAACTGCAATTCGATGTAAAACAAGTATAAGCATAGTGGGTAGGTATAAGCCTTTAGTGTGTCTGATCTGAAGCTAGAAGTTTTCTTGGTTGATTGGTTGTACTCTTTGACAGTTTTAAGTTTGCTAATTTTTCATCAGATTTTTTGATTGTTATAGGGCAAACTAACAGTATTGTAACCGTTACGCTTTATTTGAGCTTTGTGTAATTTTATAAATGATAACACTAGTGTCCAAAGAAAATTTTTGAACGATTAATATTTAAAAACAAATTCAAGTTGAACAAGTTGATCACATATATCAAGCAGTTTTTCAGGGCAATTGAAAAGGTCTCTGACAGGAGTCTTGTATGTCAGCACCCTGCTTATCACCCTGAGGACGTTGAAAGTAGACCTTTTGAGTACGCAATCGTGCTCAACAATGGCAACCAGACAGTATGCTATAACCGCAACATAAATTTGTATTTTCACAGCGTTCTCCGTATTGCCCCAAAAGGAAGTCACACGAAGATGCTGCTTTATCCATATGAAGAAAAGTTCAACCTTCCATCTCAGTTTGTACAACAAGGCTATATCGCCAGCCTTGAGGGCAAAGTTGTTTGTGAGGAACGTGAACGTTCTCTTCAGTTCAGGAGCATAGTAAACTATTCTCCTGAGAGTACCTGGATACTTCTTCTTAGACTGATAGCCCGTAAGACTTATCGTCTGGTCAAGCAGAACGTTATCCGTATCGTCAAGCAAGTCTTCACCGTCAATAATCTCGTAGTTGAGATGAGACTTCTGTCTGATGACAAAGAACGAGTCGATAATGCTGATTCTATACAGCCTTGCAAGGTCATAGTACCCTTTGTCAAAGATTTAGAACGCATTCGGTTCGTACGGAATGTCATCCATAGCATTCATATCATGAACTTTAGCTTCCGTGATATGAATATAAGTCGGTATCTGAGTCACAACGTCAAACAACGTATGAACTTTGATCCTACCCTTTGTCTGTCGAAAGAATGCCCACTGGAACAAACTCAAACAGAGGTCAATGGTCGTGGAGTCAAACGCATAGAACTTTCCATGCAGGATGAACTCCCTATCAAGCCTCTTGCTCTGTGCAAGGTCGATCATATAGTAGGCGAACTCTTCGAATATCCTGTAATACCGGTTGGCATTTGCATAAGAGACATTGTTAAGCTTTATGTCTCCAGTACCAAATCCGAGATGGTAACTCTTATTCTTAATGGCATCAATGATGCAGATGACTTCTTGAAGGCTGTCGCAGCTGGAAAGTTGTCCGAACATCATCACAAGAAGCTGGTTCCAGCATGTGAACGTCTTCACATACTTGTCTCCACCATACTTCTTGACGATTCCATCAAATATTCGCTTTGGCAAAAAATCAACGAGTTGACTGAAAAGGTACTTTCCGCTATTCATGCATGTCTGGATTATATTCAGACTGCAAAGATGGAGAATCAATTCAAATCGACACGCGCTGTTTTTTCTTATAACTAATTGTATAACTATATATTACAAAGAACTAATTTATTTTTTTTGGACACTAGGGAATAAATATTTTTTATAAGACACCTTGCTTATTTCAAGATCTATCATTTTTGCAAGGTCATCATTATGTTTATCAAAAAGTTTTAATATTGTCTCGCTTGACTCACATATACCTAAGAAAGAGTTTTTGATTGTTTTTGCCGTGATATAGGCTTTCCTTTCACGAAAATTTTGATAATGATTAAAGATCGTAGATTTAATACTATCGATAGAATTATTGATATGATTGGTCTCAAAAGCTTTACCGGAAGCTTTTCCGTGTTTGACATTCCACAAACTCGGTTCAATTTCTAATTTAGTACTGATTTGCGCAATTTTGCCATCAAGTGTAATTCGGGCTATAATCGGAGCCTTTCCACTCTGTTTTGTGGCATTTCTTTTAATAAAAAATAATACCTTAAATGTGCTTTTCATACCTTAAAATTTTATAATGTAAAGTTAGTTATACACTATTGAACTTTAGATATATGCACCCTAGACAAAACGCAATAAAAGGTTACAATTAGTGACCTATTTTGTGTTTTTACAATCCATCTTAGTCAATCAAGCTTGATGTTAGTTTTTGTGATCCAGCTGTCGTGACTCGCAGCTTTGTGGCTGCTTCGTCGGACCCTTATGCTTTTTACTTACCCACACAAAAACAGTTTTTTCG